>ENA-OUNH01000065-OUNH01000065.1-human-gut-metagenome-genome-assembly--contig:-NODE-65-length-40849-cov-3.773587_pt1 | contig 40849 bp, 44 predicted proteins | sample MGYA00242806_ERZ504814 | MGnify/ENA primary metagenome ERZ504814 (study PRJEB26092, sample SAMD00036389) | human gut metagenome | host: Homo sapiens | study: EMG produced TPA metagenomics assembly of...
TCCTTGCAATCATTATACCAGAAAATGGGGCAAAAAGTCAGTAAAAATCAAAGTGTTTTTCAGTTTTGCTCAGCAGACACTTATTATATAATGTAGCCATAAAACCAGAGGGGGGATTCCATGATAGAAAATCTGAAAAAAAAGGTGTTTCACTTATTTTTAGGAATCAGTCTGAAACGCAGGCTTTTTATTACATATCTGCTGCTCAGTTCTCTGATACTCATGCTTACTTCCGTGTTTTTTTATACTGCATCCAAAAAGTACTGATCAAGCGTGCCGCACTTTCCAGTCAGCAGCAGCTATCCCTGATCACCAGCAACCTTGGAGAAAAGATCGATAATATATCAAACTATGCCATCACCCTTTCCATCAACAGCAATATCGCCGATGTTTTAAAAGAAAATCCCACAGTTCCCGAAAACACACTGGAACATTTTCTGGTAAATTCCGAGCTTACAGACCAGGCCCAGCGTATCATCGGACTTCACAAAAACATCTATGCCTGGGATATCCTGGATACAGAAAACCACTGGTTTCACAGCAGTACCACAGAAACAGATCAGCTTGATTCCATTTTAGGTCCCGAAGTCCTTGACAGCCTTCAGACTAATCTGGCCTTTCAGTTTCTCGGACCCTTCCAGATAAGTGGGGAGCCAACCTTTGTAGCCTTAAAAAGTATTACAAACATTGATAACACCAAATATCTGGGCGCCCTGGTCCTTCTGATCAGAGAAACAAATATTTCCTCTGCATTCCGCGACCTTCCGGACAGCTCTTCCAGGGATTTCTATATTACTGATGAAAATGGACAGATACTTTCCTCTTCTTCATCCGGAGGTATTTATAAAGACTTCTCATCCTATACAAAAATCAGTTCAGAGAATTATAAAACCCTGACAGAAACCGACAGGCAGTTTTTTCCGTAGACGGCACTGACACTCTTTTTATCTGCAAATCCTATCCTGACCTAAACTGGAATGTGATCAACCTGATTCCTCTGGAAAGCCTGACTCTGGATCATATGGTGATCCTGCACAACATTCTTCTGATCAGCATTGTAGTGTTTATTTTATCTGTATTTTTTCCATATTATGTACAGGTACTGTCACCGCACCTATACAGAAACTTGTGGAAAAAATGAAATCTGCATCTGCCGGAAAGCTGAATATTTCTGCCAGTTACTCTTCAAATGATGAACTTGCAGTTCTCTATAACCAGTTTAGCCTTATGATGCAGAAGATCCAGACATTACTTAACGATATCTATGAGGAACAAAATGCCAAACAGAAAATGGAAATACGTCTTTTACAGTCCCAGATCAATCCCCATTTTCTTTATAATACTTTAAACACCATCAAGTCTCTCATAGAAATTGATATGAATGATACCGCAGTAAAAGCAGTGTCTGCCATGTCATCTTTCTACAGAAACTCTCTTTCAAAGGGACAGTTTATCATTCCTCTGCGCCAGGAGCTGCTTCTTACAGAACAGTATCTTTATATCCAGAATCTGCGGTATATGGATTTTGTTGATTACGAGATCATCTATGAGCCGTCCTGGGAGGATCATGGGGCAGAGATACCCAAGCTGACCATACAGCCTGTTGTGGAAAATATTTTTGTCCACGGACTTACCAGCCAGATATGCCATATTCACTTAATTGTTTCTATCAAAAATGGTACCATCTGTATTTCTGTTTCTGATAATGGTTCCGGTATCCCGCCGGAAAAACTTGCCGAACTTAACCGTTCTATCAGAGACTTCAAAACTGCCCGACATTCTTTCGGGCTTCCAAGTATCAACCACAGGATTGCTCTTCTCTACGGTGAGAATTACGGACTTACCATCGAAAGTTCACCTGAAAAGGGAACCACTGTAACCATAGTAATACCTGACAAAAATCTGATCGAGGGGGAAATATAAAGTGAAAACACTTGTAATTATTGACGACGAAGTTTTTTTCAGAAAATCTCTGATCAATTTTCTTGAAAAACAAAACCTTTATAACATTGCAGGGGAAGCTAATAACGGACAGGCCGGAATCCGGCTTATTGAAAATGTTAAAACCCGATATTGCCCTTGTGGATATATCCATGCCGGTTATGAGCGGTCTGGATATGATCGCAGCTCTTGGAACAGACTGTCATACCAGGTTCATCCTTTCCACAGGATACGAAGATTTTGACTATGCCAAAAAAGCCATCTCTCTTCAGGTCCGCGGATACCTCCTGAAGCCATTGGATCACCGGGAGCTTATGGAGACACTCCAGAAAGTAAGTGACGAGATCGATCAGGAAAATTCCAGAAACAGTTATGTGAATAATTATTTTCAGTTCCGCGATCTGTATACACGGCAAATGCAGCTTAATTTCTTCCAGAAGGTGATCAGCGGAACAACCATTTCCCCGGATGATCTGGAAAAATTCCGATTCATAAAACTTCCGATTATCTTACCATTCTTATGGAGATCCACAATGCCAATCCGGAATATGGGATGAAAAAGGTGATTTTTCTCTGCTCCACACCATCCTGGAAAATATATGCAGGGAAATCTTACAGCCTGTGTGCAAAGAGCTTATTTACATTGACTATTCTCAGATGAGACAGTATATCATCATGGAAAAAAGCTCTGATTTTCTTTTACCGATCTGGAACAATCCTGTCTCAGACTTGCCGGGATATATGATAATATCGCACAGATTTCCACTTTTTTCTGCTGTGGAACACCTCATGAAGGCGTGGAAGGAATCCGCTATTCCTATGAAGAGGCTCTTTCTGTTTTTCATAACAGAACTGCGTCTTCTTCCGGATTTCTTTATTTCACGCCCCAGTCCCATTCCGGTGATTTTACATTAAAGCCTCTGGTTTATAATGATATCCTGATCTTTCTGCGCCAGCAAAATTCACCGGCTCTCTGTAAATATATTGATGAATATTTCAACGATATCATCACCAAAAAATCCATATCCGGCAGACCTGGAGTGTAGCTGCTGCTTTTCTTACTGTACTTGACGGTTTTATCACGGAGTGCAGTCAGCGTGAAACGCTTTTCCTCTTCTGGAAAACGCCCTGAATACTTACCAGAACTGCCAGAGTGCCCTGCAGTTAAAACAACTGCTCCATTCTACCTGCAAGGCAGTTCTGGATTCTCTTGCTGATGAAAAAATCCGCGGAAGTCAGCTCTTGTATCCCAGGTTCAGGAATATATCTGTCTGAATTTTAATCAGCCGGATCTTCGTCTTGAAACCATTGCTTCCCATTTTTTTGTCAATCCCCAGCATCTCTCTGCTGTATTCAGTCAGGAATCCGGAGTTACACTTACCTCATATATCAATGTCTGCCGCATGAAAAAAGCCAGACAGTTTCTTCTGGAAGACAGCCCTTCCATTCAAAATGTAGCTTCTTTATGCGGATTTTCTGATTCCGGATATTTCAGCAAATGTTTCCGGAAATATTACGGAATCTCTCCAAAAAACTTTGTATCCCTGACTGAAAAGAACAGTTATCCAGGTTCTATCGGCATATGATCTTTATCTCATTAAAGCGTAACGTTTCACCGCTTCATCTTATTAAAATTACATTTTACTCTAACATATGTTTTATGTAAAATGCAAGTTCTTTTTATTGTGCAATATCCCGGAATGTGTTAAGATAAAACCTGCGACTTTATACAAATAGCAGTTTACCATACTGCAATAATGAGGTGAGTTATGAAAGAAAGAGAAAAACTTGGATCCCGTCTGGGATTCATTCTGATTTCTGCTGGCTGTGCCATAGGAATCGGAAACGTCTGGAAATTCCCTTACATGGCCGGACAGGGCGGTGGCGGCACATTCGTACTGTTTTACCTGATCTTCCTGGCCCTTCTTGGACTTCCTGTTATGACTATGGAGTTTTCTGTTGGACGTGCCAGCCAGAAGAGTCCTGTCAAAGCATATTACGCACTGGAAAAACCAGGACAGAAATGGCACATCCATGGATATATCACTCTGATCGGATGTTATCTCCTGATGATGTTTTACACCACTGTTACAGGCTGGATGCTGAATTACTTCTATATGACAGCCACCGGTAAATTCCAGGGACTTGATTCCGACGGTGTTGCAGGACAGTTTACCAACATGCTTGGCCAGCCCGTTACTATGGGATTCTGGATGATCGTTGTTGTTATTGCAGGTGTTTTTGTCTGCTCCCGCGGTCTTCAGAACGGCCTTGAAAAAGTTACCAAGGTTATGATGATCTCTCTTCTGGTGATCATGGTTGTTCTTGCCATCAACAGTTTTACCATGGATGGTGCCAAAGAGGGACTGAAATTCTACCTGATCCCGGATTTCGAGCGTATGAAAGAGATCGGTATTATTTCTACCATTACCGGTGCTATGAACCAGGCATTCTTTACTCTCAGCCTTGGTATCGGTGCTATGGCTATCTTCGGAAGCTACATCGGAAAAGATCATGCACTGCTTGGTGAATCCATGAATATTGCGCTTCTGGATACTTTTGTTGCGATCACCTCCGGACTTATTATTTTCCCGGCATGTTTCACATTCAATGTTGACCAGACTTCCGGCCCGAGCCTGATCTTCATCACACTGCCGAATATTTTCAACCACATTCCGCTTGGAAGACTGTGGGGAAGCCTGTTCTTCATCTTTATGTCATTTGCAGCTTTCTCGACCATCCTGGCTGTATTTGAAAATATTATTTCCTGCGGTATGGAGCTTACCGGCTGGAGCCGAAAAAAATCCAGTCTTGTAAATGCCATCGCCATCATCCTTCTGTCTCTGCCATGCGTACTTGGATACAATGTATGGTCCTGGGACTGGCTCAAGGTATTCGGCGGCGCAATTCTCGACCTTGAAGATTTTCTGGTAAGCAACATTCTGCTCCCGCTTGGTTCTCTTGTATACCTGCTTTTCTGTGTTTCCAAACGGGGCTGGGGCTGGGAAAACTTCACAGAAGAAGCCAAACACCGGAAAAGGCCTGAAGATCCGGAAATGGATGCGCGGATACATCACTTATATCCTGCCGCTGATCATTCTGTTTATCTTCTTCTTTGGTCTGTACGATAAGTTTTTTGCATAAAAGATTCCCCCGTACAAATGCATGATGTAAAATATTTATATTCTGCATTTGTATGGGGGATTTTTATATGTAAAACTGATATTCTCATTTCTGTTTCTACGCATCTGAACCCGGAGAATGTTTACTTATGCTCATCATAATCGGACAATATCGCTTTTTTCTGAGCATAATCAATGGTAAGCGTATACTCCATTCCCGGTTCCAGGATTTCGATCTCTCCCAGGTTTGAATCATGTCCCTCTATCATCATGGAAATCACCCGAAAAACTCCCGGAAGCAACCCAATATCCGGCTCACCCACATCCATGGAACCTTCAACCACATTATCATTCCGCAGAAATATAATCATATCCTGTTGGTACTGTTCCGCATTTTTATAAACCATATGAAGAGTTACACGGTATTTGGAACGCTCTTCTTCATCCATATGGTCACCGGGCTCCGTGACATATTTCTCATAATAATCTGCACGGTCATTAATATCTGTTGTTTCCGAATTTAATTTTTCAGGATCCAGTTTTTTGATCTTCTGATCGTCCCCACCTGTCATATTACATCCGCTGATAAATGTTATACAGCATAAATTAAATACTAATTCTTTTATCATGAGATTTCTTCCTGCGCTTTTCTACTCTTTTATAAAATGCTTCCGCTTCTTCCAGATAGCTTCCTATCTCATTCTTTTCTATCTGCTTCACTTTCTGCGGCCGGAAATTCATCAAACATATCATCATATTTTTCATTCCATTCTTTTGCCTTTTCTTTCCAGTTTGTCATCTGTTCTCCTTCCATTACTATTCTCGCTTTCCAAGCAGCTCCAGTACTTCCTCACGGCTGATCAGAGCCTTGCCCATACCCTCTCCGCTCAGGATCTCGTCAGCCAGCTCTCTCTTTCGCTCCTGAAGGGCACGGATGCGCTCCTCTATGGTATCTTTCATAAACAGCCTGTAAACACTGACAACATTCTTCTGACCGATACGGTGTGCACGGTCCGTAGCCTGATTCTGCACAGCCAGATTCCACCATGGATCATAATGGATCACAATATCCGCTGCTGTAAGATTCAGTCCGGTTCCTCCTGCCTTAAGGGAAATACAGAACACGGAAGTCTCATCTCTGTTAAACGCCTTCACAAGCTGTGCACGTTTTTCCTTGGAGGTAGCTCCCGTCAGCATGTAAAAAGAAATCTTCGCTTTTTTCAGACGGGCTGCCAGCTCATCCAGCATTGTTGTAAACTGGGAAAACAACAGGATCTTATGTCCGCCGTTCACAGCATTCTGCACCAGCTCCATACACATATCCAGCTTGGAGGAATTTCCCTTATAATTTTCATATACAAGCCCCGGATAACAGCAGAGCTGACGAAGCCTTGTGATCTCCGAAAGGATCTGCAGCTTTGAAGTCTTAAATTCCGCATCTGTCTGCATGCTCAGCATCAGGCGAAGTCTCTCTGTGTGCACCTCATAAAGCTCCTTCTGCTCACTCTCCAACGGAGAAAACATATCTTTTCCAGCTTATCCGGAAGATCTTTCAGAACATCTTTTTTCAGTCTCCGGAGCACAAACGGGCGGATCATCTTCTGCAGCCGCTCCATAGCTTCAGAATTACCATACTGCACAGCCGGAAGCTCGATCTCCTTGCGGAACTTCTCATAAGAATAAAGAAAACCGGGCATCAGAAAGTCAAAAATACTCCACAGCTCACTGAGCCGGTTCTCCACCGGAGTTCCGGTCAGTGCCAGCCGGAACTCCGAGCGGATTTCCTTCACTGCCTTCGCAGCCTGGGTTCCGTGATTTTTGATATACTGTGCCTCATCAATGATCTCCACTGCAAAATCCAGCTTCTGATAAGCCTTCAGATCACGCTTCAGAAGGTCATATGAGGTGATCAGAACTTCCCGTTCTCCCGCATTTTTGATCATGGCTTTTCTTTCCCGCACATCTCCTGTAACAGCTGTGGCAGGAAGTCCCGGTGCAAAGCGCTCGATCTCGCTCATCCAGTTAAATACCAGGGAAGCCGGCGTTACCACCAGCGCACGTCTGTTTTCTCCCGGGGCCGATTCCTGAAATTCCGACCAGAGAAACGCGATCACCTGGATCGTTTTTCCAAGACCCATATCATCTGCAAGGATTCCGCCGAACTGATTTATGTTTCAGGGTTTTTATCCAGTAAAAGCCCTCTTTCTGATAACCCCGGAGGATTTTTCCTGCTGAGGCGGAACCTGAAATTTATGTTCTTCCATTGTCTGCATATTTCGGATCAGCGCCTGAAAGGCATTGTCCTTTTCCACCTTTATCAGATCGCTGCCCTTCAGCTGACTGTTCAGATACATGGCTCGATAGGCCGGTACCTGTGTTCTTCCCTTTTTCAGCTCTTTACCGTTGATCTGAAGATCGTCCTTCAGCTCAGAAAGTTCCCGCAGCTGTCCATCGGAAATATTCAGAAAACTTCCGTCCTTCAGGCGGAAATATTTTTTCCTGCGGTCATATCTGGAAAGAATGTCAAAAAGCTGTGCCTGATCCAATGCCTTCCACATCTATATCCAGATTCAGAAGTCCGGCTGACAGAGATATTCCCAGCCGGATATTCGGCATTTTTGTTACACGCATCTGTTTAGATCGCCCGGGAAATGTAGACGGTCCCCAGCTTCTGCATTGCCGGAATCCCTTCGGTAAGAAGCCGGTAAAGCTTTTCTTCAGGCTCCTGATGTTCCGAAACGCCAGCTTCTCCAACCTGCAGAGCTTCAACTTTTTCCGCACGGCAGTCCAGTGCCAGTTCCATTCTCTGCTCATCGTATCCGTTAAAATATTTCGACAGCATCGCAAACACACCTAATTCTCCCGGGATATCCCTGGTCTGCGCGGACACGCTTCTGTCAAAAATCGAAAATTTATCTTCTCCATAGCTCAACAAATGCCTTACAGGTGATCCAGTCCCGTTCCGGAGCATCCAGATAGATCTCGTACTTTGCATTGTAGCATTCAAGCTCTGTATCTTCCGAAAAGCCCTCCGGTTCGCAGTGGAAGAATCTTTTCAGGGAAGGCAGAAGTTCCCGCACAAAGGATGGCACATCCGGTTCATCAATAAATGCCCGGCCCGCCGGAAGCCGTTCCAGGCATCTGGTAAACTCTTCTACATCCCCAAGCGCCTGTCTAGAAACCAAATATACCTTTGCATCATCAAAATACATATGATAACGCACACCTGTCACACTGTAGATCGGCGTGATCTCCAGGGAAAGACCTTTTTTCTCTTTCCGGATCACAAGGGTTCTGTCAGGAATCTCCCTTACAGAATGCCAGGTGGTTTCCGGATCATTGTTCATTTTTAATTTAAAACTGCTCTTATCAAGTATAAGAAGCAGCCCTTCCAGCTCTCTTGTATCAACGGAAAGCTCCCTTACCTTCACTTCCGTGCTTATATGCTGCAGCTGTTCATAACGCTCCATATATGTACCATAATGGTTCTCTACCCATTCCATGATAAACGAAAGCACCTCTCTGGACTCCTCGGCAAAAGCTTCCGGAGAATGAATAAATTCAAGGTTTTTCCATAGGAAAATTTCTCATTGTGTTTTACGTTCCAGACGAACGCCAGAACATCCTTTACGATATATTTCTTCTCGCAGCCAACACGGAATTCAATCACAAAACAGTTTCCGACCGCTTTAAATTTTAGGCAGGTCTCAATCTCCACCCGTCCGAAATACGGATCCCCGGAAAACGGCAGCATACGATCATAAAGCTGACGGTTAAGAAGACTTTTTAACTCTATTGTCGTCTTTGTCGCGATGTTTCCCGTTCCTGATATTCCAGGCAGCGAAGCGGCTTCGCCTGCCTGTTCCTCCTGTTTTCTTGCCTCCACGCGTTCGTAAGCCTTACGGTCCCCGTACTCCATAAGTACCGCCACACAATGCTTGCAGATCCCGGAATAGCTGCGAAAAGCAAGACAGTCGCAGTATACCTCTTTCAGCCGGTCTGCCTCTGCATCATACTGGAAGCCCGTATTGTATACATTTCGCCCGCTTCCCTTCACAGTTGCAGAAACCTTATCTACAGCGCCCTCTGTCTTAATATCCAGGGACTGAATTCTCTTTCCGGTTCTGTAAATATCAAGCCCTCTCTGATATGAAGTTGTATTGCAAAGTGCCCGGATGGCAGTACGTTTAAGCATTTCTCTTTCCTTTCTGGCAGGCTCAGTAATTTACGAAACTGCCATGTCCTTTCCATTTCTTCCATTATAAAAGGAGACCTGCCATATGGCAAGTCTCCCTGTTTCGCTATTCCTAATATTCAAATTTTCAAATACTTCTCAGATTTTCCACTCATTCTGCCATTCAATGTAAGGGACATCTCCTTCAAAACGAATGGGCAGCCATACATATCTGGCTATAGAAGTATCATCTTTTCCGTAATCTGTTTCTTCATCTTTTTCTTTTTATCAGCTATTCCGGAAAATTCCTCTTTAAAACTCTGTTCAACCTTTCTGTATGCCTCTCCAGTATAAAAGCCATCTCCCTCCGTTTCCGGAAGGTTAGGAAGCCACCTGTCTGCCATTGCAATATACAGGTCTTCCTTTTCCGGATGTTTAAATATACAGGAAATCTGAGAATTAAACGATGTCATACTTCTATCATTTCTGTGAGGATCTCCCAATACTTTCCATGGTCCATGCCATTCTTCCGCCATTGCAGCTTCCGAAGGATTCGGATGATATCCCGTTGTACCTGATGTGATAAGATATTTCTTTCCGTTTCTCTCAAAATACGCTGGTGCTTCTCTTACATAAGGAGGCTGTCCATTTTTAAAATGTTCGGAATATATTTCACCAACTCCTGTATATGTTTCATCTAACTCTGCACAAATCAGTTCACTGTGTACTTTCTCAAAAAATAATATGCCTTTCCACTCTGATCATCTACTGCCAGGTCAAAATCACCCGAACTCATATCATATGGACGGTATCCTTTTTTACCATGGTATACGGTCCCAGAATATGATCTGCGGTAAGAACTGTCATATCCTGTGTTCCATCTTTTTCCATGATTTTTAACCAGCAGACATATTTTAAAGTCTTTTTGTTATATAAAATATGTGGCCGATCCATACATTTTGATGGATATAAAGGAGACTCTGGATCATCTGTCACCGGCTTAATGATGATTCCTTCATCTTTCCAATTATAAAGATCTACAGAACTGTAGCATCTCACTCCCCAATGCCATATATCATTATCGGGTTTCGTTTTCTCTTTATTTTCTCCATACCAGTAGAATATCCCATCTATGTATATGACAGAACCTCCATGTGCCTGTATCGGTTTTCCATTTGTATCTTTCCATTCTTTTCCTGGTCTGAATGAGTCATATTTCATTTTTTTCATTGCTCCTTTTTTTATATTGGGACGGAGAGATTCCTGTAACATTCTTAAATATCCTGCTGAAATAATAAGGATTATCATAACCCGCCATAGCCGCTGTTTCTTTTATGCTGAGAACAGGATCTGAATCAAACAGCAATTTCGCCTTATAAATTCTTTTTTTGATGATATAGTCATTGGGACTTTCTCCAAAGTATCGTTTAAAGCTTGTACATAAATATGAATAGCTGAAATTAAATTTATCTGCGATCTCCATGATAGAGAGTTTTTCTGTATAATAATAATCTATATATTCTTTAACACTTTCCATTGTATGCACAGATACCTGTGACAACGGATTTTCATCCTGTTCATCGATGACAGATTCAAAAAAATTCACCAGATTCTTCTCCAGCTCATCATAATCCTGAGATACTGTCACCGTCAGGTCAATCATACTGCTCTCAAAATGTTTTCGAAATTGCTGCTCCACAGTAAAAAGCCATCCTCGTAAAAGTTCCGTAAGTTCTTCCTGCGTCCAATGCTCTTCCTGACATTCCCTAAGCCGTTTTTTATAAAAAACCAATATCCTGATATTTTTTGTCTTTTATCATTCTTTCAAAATATCCGTAATCGCTAATCCGTCCTTCTGATGCTTTCTTTTTTAATCCTTCTTCACTATATTTTTGTGCTTCAATATACCTGCCTTCTGAAAATATCAGTTTTTTTCTCAAAACAATTCCTGTTTCAAGCATTTTTTCACGAAACTGTTCCGCTGTTCTAATTCCACCGCTATAAACACCTGTAACATTTACCACTAATTTATCCTGCACCGCCTGATAAATTTCTCTACCTAAATGATCTCCTGTTATTTTATCGGCTTCGATAACGACGATTCGTTCATTATCATATTTTCCATCCAGAATCCAGTATTTTTTATTCTGAGCGTCTAAAATCTGTATGATCTCCTTATTGTAACTGCTATCGTCATTGATTTTAAATTGGATATTCCGATAGGAAATATAGGTGCCAAAGCACAGATATAGTACACAAATTTCTGTTTTTTCGTCAAAAAAACAGTCTTCCATTTCTATTTTGCCACCATGAATTACGGCTTGAAGATATGCTTCCTGTTTTTCGTGAATATCCTCCTGCAATTCTGCTTTCATTTTTTGCAAAATCTTCTGAAGAACCAAAGGATTGATAGGCTTTACCAGATAGTCTTCTACTCCCAACGTAATAGCTTTTTTGGCATATTCAAATTCTTTATATCCGCTGATCAGCACGGTTTTTGCAGAAATACCCTTTTCCCGCAATTTTCCAACAAATTCAAGACCATCGAAAATCGGCATACGGATATCTGTAAAAATAACATCCGGGTTCAATGCTTCAGCTTTTTTCAAAGCGCTTTTCCCATCTGACGCTGTATCAATAACACTATATTCCCCATCCATCATCTCAATACTTTTTTTAAGACTTCTCAATAATAATGGCTCATCATCTGCAATTAATACTTTTATCATCTTGTTACCTCTATTTTATCTCTGTTCCGTTTTCTTTACTTTTTACTGTAAAACATACTTTCCTGCCGTATTCCTGTTTCAATCTCATGTAAATGTTCAATATGGCCATATTTTCTGTTCTCAACTCTGTATAAGCTTTGCTTTCCTCAAAAATAAAGTCCACATTATCTATTGCCGTCTGAATTTCCAACAGACGTTCATCACTTATTCCACATCCGTTATCTTTCAGGGTAAATATCCAACCATTTTCCGACACAGCGCAATTCACCTGAATTTTATACGGAGGCAGAGTATTTGAAAATCCATGGGCAAATGAATTTTCGGCAAGTGGTTGGAAGGTAAGCTTAGGAATGAAGTCTACATTTGTTTTTCCTTCAACCTCTATTCTGTATTCAAGATTATCTTCATATCTCCACTTCATACATTTCAGATAGTTCTCCAGATTTTCCAGCTCCGTCTGAATATCTACATGCTTTCCTGTGTCACTTCCTGCATATCGAAGCAATTCGCTTAGCTCTACGCACATCATCTGAGTCCGGAAGCTTCCATCTTCCATACCTGCCGCACTTATGGCTGCAAGGGAATTATATAGAAAATGAGGATTAATCTGTGCCTGCAATACCTCAATCTTAAGCTCCAGTTCCTTTTCCCGCATTGCTCCCATAAGTTCCGCTGATTCACGGATATGCTTCACCATCTTTGTAAACGCTCTTTGGAGAAGATCGATTTCATCAATTTCTGTTTTTAGATCTGAAAAATCCAATGCTTCTCCCGTATCGCTGTTCTCTACCGTTTTTCTTAATGTAACAATAGGATTCATTATTCTTTTTGTTGCAAAAAATACTGCCAGTATCATAAAAATCAGCATCCCGCCACCAAAGATCAGTATCCATCGTACTGACCGAAAGATTGGTCCGAAAAAGTCTTTATTACGCTGAAACACGATCACTTTCCATGGAGCATTTGACAACTGATGCTGCATCCCTATTCCGGAAATTTCCTTGCTGGAAACAATCACATCACACTGCTGTGAACCGAATGTCTCTGTAACCCGTTTCATTTCCCTAGTCTTTTTTGTATCTTCATAAGGATATACAATGTTCCCATCCTCATCTACAACATAAAGCTGCATATTGTTTCTGTCATAATTCTGGCTGCAAATTTCTTCTATCTTCTCATAACTCTGCTGCACTTCTATTACCCCTACATCTTTCTGACTGTAAAAGCTAAGATTCATTTTTCTGAGAAGAGAAACTGTAACCCTGTCCTTTTTTCCGAAATGGCGAACGGATCCTCATGAGTAGGAAGAATTTTATAATATCCATCCCAGTTTTCGTACAATCCCTGATTCCATATACGATTTACTTCTTCCACGCCAGGAATCTCAAGAAGACCTATAAACATATCCGGATAAATAATAGATAAATTTGCAACCACTTTACGTGGGGAATTAAAACTCCACAGCGCTTCCTGAACATTATTTCGGGCATCCGGATTCTGTTCGAAATAATTGACTCCTTTTTTTCTGTTTTCCGTAGCATCAAAAAGCTCTTTCTGGATCTTTTTATTTCCAAATATCTGACAGCTGATCATATCCATCATATCAATCTCGCGTTCCAGTGCCTGTGCCGTACGAGTACTGATATCCTTGAATTCATTCTGTGCCAACTTCCTGTTATCTGCATATAATCTCACGTAATAGGTTCCTGCAACCAGAAAAATTGACACACTGCACAGCAGTGCAAATACAATAAATATTCTTTTTGAATACGACAACCTATCTGATATTTTTTTCATACTTTTCTTATCCTTTAACAGCTCCTGCAGTCATTCCTGCCATAATATGTTTCTGGGCAAAGATGTAAACAACTGCAATAGGCAGTATCGTGATTACAATATCCGCGAAGATAAGATTCCACTCCTGTCCATGTGCACCATAAAAACTGTTGATAGTAAGAGGAAGTGCCCATTTATCTCCACTGAGAAGGAATAACGGTAACTGTGCATCATTCCATACTCCCATAAATTAAAATAAAAAGTGTTGCCGTTGTGGTTCTCAAAAGTGGAAATATGATTTTTCGATAAAGATACCAGCAGCTGCTTCCGTCAATCATAGCAGCTTCATCCAGTTCTCTCGGGATTCCCTTTACTGCAGCTGTATACAGAAAAATTGCCAGCGGAAGTCCGTAAGTCGCATGAACACATACATATCCGAAATGTGTATTCATCAATCCAAGTATATCCAGTACAAGATATGTAGGAATGTATGCGATCGGCACTACCAGTCCAAGAAGAAAAACATAATACAGATTACTAATGATCTTATTTCTTGATCTTGCGATTACAAATGCCGCAAGTGATCCTACTACAAGTACAATAAAGGTTGAACTTCCCGCCTGTATAAGACCGTTGAAAAAGGCCCGGACAATTCCACCGCCTTCAAAAATCTGAATGTAGTTATCTAACGTAAACGTCTTTGGCAGGCCAAGTCCCATCAGATTCGCTTCTTTTTTTCTTTAAATGAATTAACAACAACCATCCATATCGGCATTATATAGATCAAACTGAATATGATCCCAACTGCATACCGTAAAAATGTTTTTCCCTTCTTCATTTAATATTCTACCTCTCTTTTCCTCAGAATTGCAAGCAGTGTCATACTAAGCGCCACGATCAGTACCGTTGTAAAGAGTCCTACTGCGGCAGAGTAACCAAGGAATCCGTTTCCAAAGCTCTTAAACAGGAAAGTTCCAAGTACATGTGTGCTGTCGGCAGGTCCTCCGTTTGTCGTAGAATAAACCTGTGCAAACACCTTAAATCCTGATATGATATTAAAAACAAGACTTATTGTAATAGAACTGATCAGCAACGGAAGGGTAACATATCTGAGTTGTTGCCATTTATCTGCTCCATCAATCTTTGCAGCCTCATAATAATCTGTCGGAATCGCTTGAAGTCCGGAAATCATTACACACATTGTAAATCCAGTTCCCTGCCATATATCCATCAGGCAGATAGAATTCATAGAATATCTTGCATCAAAAAGCCAGTCACGGGTAAGGCTGTCCAGCCCGATTGCCCGGAGTCCTTCATTGATAATTCCATTTGTAGGATTGTAAATAGAAACAAAAATAATGGCAACGACCATAACACTGATTGTCATAGGTAAAAATACAACTGCTCTGAGCAATGTATTAAATTTGCTGGTTTTCTTTACGATCAGTGCCATCAGAAATCCGAATATATTCTTTATAAGAACTGTTACGATTGCAAAATAAAAAGTATTTTTTATAGCAATAGCAAAAGTTTTCTCGCTGAACAGTCTCCGGAAATTTTCCAGTCTATTAAATTTAATATTATTAAAATCATACAAAGACCAGTCTGTAAATCCCAATACAAATGAGGCGAGATTGGGTACTACAAAAAATATGATAAATAATATCGCAGCTGGTGCAATAAACCATTTGGAATAAAAATCCCGCGTGTTCTTTTTCTTCATAATTCCTCCTATAATCTGTTACAGCAGCCGTTTTTCCGGCTGCTGTAACTGATACCCATAAATCAATAAACTTTTAGAAACCTTCTGCATTTCTCGCTTTTGCTTCTTCCGCATATGCGTTATACCAGTCATCCAGAGTATCCTTCACTGATTTTCCTGCAATCAGTCCCTGGATTTTGTCTGAAAAAGTTTCCGTAAAATCCGTTAAGAACAGCCTTTCCATCTACCAGGGTGCTCTGATAATCGGAATAGAGGTTATTGTCTGTAGCATAGCTCAAAAGTTCATCTCCTAATGAACCCTGCTCAAGATCAAAGCCAAGATCTTTATATGGTGAGATTCCCGGAAGCAGTTCATAATATTTCTGAAGAACATCTTTGCTGAGCAATGTATTTACAAATTCTTTTGCAAGATCTGCATTAGGATTATCTGCCGGAACAGAAAGGAAGTTTCCTGCCTGGCCAACAGTAACTACCTGGTCACTCTCATCATCCCAGAGCGGAATCCACATCATTCCCAGCTTCTGCTCGTATTCATCTCTGGAATAATCATTCAACTTAGAAAAATCTGCATAAAAAGCTGTCTGACCTTCCATAAGCGCCTTTTCAGCCATTGTGTTTGTTGCAGACATATAATCTTCATTCAGATAACCATCATTTCTCAATTCTTCAAGATTCGACAGCAGCTTAACTACTTTCTCATTATCACTTGGTTTTGCCTTGTTCTGTGACATGTCGATCGCAAACTGCGGGTCTTCGAACAATGTTGGCTGAATTGTTGCCAGAAGCCAGATCTGAGCTGTCCAATTCTCTTTGTTTGACATATAGACCGGCGTCACTCCGTTGGCCTGGATTTTATCACATGCCGCTTTGAATTCTGCAAAGTTATTGATTGGAAGCTCCACACCTGCATTTTTAAGCACTTCCTTGTTATAAAGGAGCCCAAAAGCTGACGCTGAAGAAAATGGTGCTTTCAATACATTATCGTTACTGTCTACAGTCATTGGATAAGACTGTTCTGAAATATGATCTTTCCAATCGCCATCCAGAACTGCAAGCTTATCCGCCGGTAGTGTTGCAATACCAATATTATGCAAAATTACATCACTGGCATTTCCTGTTGCAAGCTTTGTATTTAATACACTCATCATCTGATCATCCGGATAAACATCATAGTCAATCTCAATTCCCATCTTGTCTGCTGCCATTTTCATAACCGTTTCCACAGCGTTATTTCCGCTGTCTGAATTGCTCATCATGATTGTCAGTTTTTTCGAATCACCTGCCGTTTTACTTGCTGTTTCATCTTTTGCTCCTGAGTTCGAGCTTCCACAGCCTGTAGCCGCCAGAGCAACCATACAGCCAGTCAGAACCAGTGACAAAACCCTCTTTTTCATTTTGTTTCCTCCGTTTTCCTTTTTTATTTATAAAGAGTATATCATTCTGTCACTTTTAAAAAATTGCACATATTTTTGAATGGGATACACAATCTTTTGTTGTTATCTTCTGTCGTCACTCTTTATTGTATTGATAAGTAAGTCTTCCATTATAAAAGGAGACCTGCCATATGGCAAGTCTCCCTGTTTCGCTGTTACTATATTAATTTTTCTCAGCAGGCTTTCCTTCTTGCTTCATCCTCTTTCCACTCTTCTCCGACTTCTGTCATCAGATACGGATCAAGAACCTCTTCCAGCTCTTTCTCAGTCATGATCTCCTGTTCCAGAACAAGTTCCCGGACAGATTTGCCGGTTTTTACTGCAGTTTTTGCGATGGTTGCAGACGCCTTGTAGCCAATATGCGGGCAAAGAGCCGTTGCGATTCCTGCACTGCTTTCCATCAGGTCTTTGCAGCGTTTGCGGTTTGCGGTGATTCCTGTGATGCAATTTACGCTCAATGTATCCACTGCTTTTTCCAGAGTCGTAATGGATTCAAAAAGATTACAAAATACAACCGGCTCAAAAGCATTCAACTCCAGCTGTCCGGCTTCTGCCGCCATGGTAATGGTAGTATCATGTCCTACGATGTGGAAAGCAACCTGGCTTACTACCTCCGGAATGACCGGATTTACCTTACCTGGCATGATGGAAGACCCATTCTGCTTTGCCGGAAGATTGATCTCTCCAAATCCGGTTTTCGGGCCGGAAGACATCAGTCGAAGATCGTTGCACATCTTGGAAAGATCCACCGCACAGGTTTTTACCACACCGGAAACTGCAACAAAGCCGTCCAGATTTTCTGTTGCGTCAAAAAGGTCCTCGGCCTGTTTCAGTGGATAACCTGTAAGCTTTTCCAGATTTGGCACGATCTTATAAAATAAGAATCAGAAACATTGATAGCAGTTCCCACTGCAGTTCCTCCAAGGTTTACGGTATACATTTCCCTGTGAGCCTTTTCGATACGTTTCCGGTCTCTGGAAACCATAGACGCATAACCGTGGAACACCTGGCCAAGACGGATCGGAACTGCATCCTGAAGCTGTGTACGTCCCATAGTGATCACATCATCGAACTCTTCTGCCTTTTTTGCAAGCTCCTTCTCAAGTCTTACCAGTGCTTTTTCCAGAGGTGCAAGAAGATCCAGAACGGTAAGCTTACCGGCCGTCGGGATCACATCATTGGTGGACTGCGCCATGTTTACATGATCATTTGGATGGACCATTTTATAGCTACCCTTCGGACATCCGAGGATCTCACCGGCTCTGTTTGCGATCACCTCATTCATATTCATATTTGCGCTGGTTCCGGCACCACCCTGAATGGCATCTACGATAAATTCCTCAGCCAATTTTCCTGCGATCACTTCATCACAGGCTCTGACAATGGCGTCTGCCTTATCCTCCGGAAGAAGCCCTGCATTATTATTAGTGATAGCTGCTGCTTTTTTAATCTGTGCCAGGTTCCTGATAAATACCGGATGAAGCTTTGTACCTGTAATAGGAAAATTCTGTTTCGCCCTTAAAGCCTGAACTCCGTAATAAGCCTCTGCAGGCACTTCCATAGTTCCGATTGAATCTGCTTCCAGTCTTGTTTCTGTTGTCATTTTGTCATTCCTCTTCTTTCTTCTGATCCTGTGCACATCTGATTTGCTCCGCTCTCTGATCTCATTTTTTCAGTCCGACGGATATTCACTGTTTACAAATCATTCTGTTATTTTCATTTTTATCAGCAGCTGTTTTTCTGATGCCTAAGAAACTAACACTTTCTTTGTAACTTGTAAATACTATTAATGGAAAACCATGATTATCCGTGTTTTTCAATAGTTTGTATTAATCTTTTTAAGAATTACTTTTATTTTTCTTATTTTTATTAAGTCGTTTCTTGTGTTGTGATAACACACACAGTATAATCAATACAGAAATACCTATTTTCAATCCACTTCCTTACGCAGCTCTGCACCAGGTACAAATAACATTTTTTCATCGAAAGGAGACATTCCACATGGAACACAAACTCGACAACATCGACCGAAAGATCATCGAAATGCTTCAGAAAAACGCCCGCACCCCGGTAAAGGAAATCGCAAAGGAAGTCTTCCTCTCATCCCCCGCTGTTTCCGCCAGGATTGAACACCTCGAAAAAAACGGGCTGATCACAGGCTACCACGCCCAGATCAACCCGGTATTTCTCGGTTATCATATAAAAGCATTCATCAACCTGGAAGTAGAACCCAACCAGAAAAAAGACTTCTATCCCTTCATCCAGTCCATCCCAAATGTCATCGAATGCAACTGCGTCACCGGCGATTACTCCATGCTCATCGAAGTAGCCTTCCGCTCCACCATGGAACTGGACCACTTCATCAACGAACTCCAGCAGTTCGGCCGTACCAAAACACAGATCGTATTCTCCACCAGCGTAGAACACAGAGATCTTCCGGTGGAGTAATCCCCATCGGCATTTTTTATAAACCATATTCCCTGTACAATTCTTTACACACATCCTCACTGTCAGCTATCTTCTGTATCTCATCCACACGACCATCCGAGATCAGACAATTGATCAGAGCCCGTATTCTTGCTTCTCCTTCTGCTTTTCCTTCCGCTTTTCCACGGGCTTTCCCACGGGCTTCTCCAATAGCCATACCTTCCTCCCGAAGCCGCTCTGACTCCAGCTGCAAAACCTTTCCACCCATAACTTCACCCACTCCTTTCCTGACTTTTTCTTCTTTTCGAAAAATATAATCCGATATTCTTACGATCAATTTATTAAGATCTGTATACATACCTGCTCTTCCAGTAATTGAAAATTCTCTCTCAAGTTTTATCCTTATATCTTCATATTCCATCAACAATCCCTGTAACTTCTCCGAATCTTTAGCTAATGTGTCTGCTATATTTTCATACCTCATCACGTAAAATGGAAGCAACAGCAACAGATTCTTCTCGAAAATACTATCCTTCGTATAAAGTTCCATCTTCACTGTCGGAACCCGGTACACACACACCTGTCCATCCGGAAACAATACCTCCACTTCCTCAACATCCGGCGTATTCTTCGTAGATCTCAAGTATATCACACAAGATTTCGGGAACTTTACATAAAACTTCCTTCCAATCCTCTGTCTGTTTTCCAAGGCAATTGCAAGATCATACTCAAACATCCTGATCGCCATCATAGTATCATCAGAACTCTGACACTCAATATGATACACCTTATCCCCGATCAGAAGTCGGGCATCCGTGATCAGTTCACCATCCTCAAGCTGATGCTCATTCCTAAGGTGCATGATCTTCACATCTTCCGGATATGATGTATGAAACACCTCATTGATCAGCGGAACGATCAGATACGTCATCTTTTCCACCATCGTCCGGAAAACATCATCAAATATAGTATTGTTAGTCATTAACACTCCTACTGATATATATAGATTATACCACACAAATAAAACATGAAAAACACCCTAAACCGGCCTTTCATAAATTTCACAGTATCCAAAAATGGAAAATGCTTCAGAACTCGAAGCTCCAAGAACGTCCATACAGACAAAAGATCTTATAAGATATAACAACCATACCACATGCTATAATAAAAATCACTCAAATTTCATCCAAAAATCTCAACAACATTCGACAGCAGTTACTGTTCACTCCGTTCTCAGTAACACGCTTCGCGATGCACAGAATTTATGCTGATCGCATAAATCCGCGCGGTATGTCTCGGCCCCCTACCGTCAGGCAACCGGAAACTCAGTCTTTCCTCCCAGCTATCCAGCGCACCGCTGATGCCTCATCCACCTCCCGGCAGACCACAAGGAAACTCAGCCTTTCCTCCCAGCTATCCAGCGCAGCGCTGATAGCTCATCCATCTCCCGGCAAAGGCCACTCAACCCAACATTTACACCCAAACTCCCGAGCAGCCCCCGACGAAGCCCCGGCGACAGGCAGCACACGCCTCACGGGCGTCCGTATTTCAACAAAAAAAGAACAGCAATGAACCTCAAATTCACCACTGCTCTTCACTCATATCCTAAATCACTTTCCCATCAAAGCAACAATCTTCTCCTTCAGCTCCCGTGCATTCCCCCTGAGGATCCTCCGCCTTCATGATCGCAGAAACAACCGCCATACCACTCATACCTGCGCCCTCAAGCACATCCATATTCCCGGCATTCAATCCCCCGATCGCAACCGCCGGAATCGGAACCGCCTCACATATATCCTTCAACGTAGAAACCTTGGTAAGGATCGTCACAACCTTGGTAGTAGTAGGATAAATCGCCCCTACACCAAGATAATCCGCTCCATCCTCATAAGCCTTCACAGCAGCCTCCACCGTCTTGGCAGTAGCTCCCACGATCTTATCCGGTCCCATCAGCTTCCTTGCCACAGCAACCGGAATATCAGAAGCCCCAACATGCACACCAGCTGCATCACAGGCCAGCGCCACATCCACGCGATCATCAATGATCAGTGGTACATTGTAACGATCTGTGATCTCCTTCACCTTAAAAGCCTTATCCAGATACTCACGTCCACCCTTATTCTTCTCACGAAGCTGGACCAGAGTCACACCACCCTTACAAGCCTCCTCAACTGTACGGAGCAAAGACTCCTCCGTATGATAAGAACTATCCGTTACCAGATACAACGTTACATCCAAATCTTTTCTGTCCATCCTAATCCCCTCTTTTTCAGTACATTTCAATCTTCAACAGATCCAGCAGCTGTCGATCCGAAAGCCCATAGATCTCATCCAGCAGATTTACCTGAAAGCTTCCCGGACCGCGGGAAATCTTCTCCGCTTCCTCGCCGGCGATACCCATAAGTGCAGTACCAAGCACTGCCGCAGCCAGATAATTCCCGGATCTCCCATTTAATTCCATCTCAACGCCAGACCAGACACCTGCCTCTATACTATCCGTCATCTCTTTCGCAATATTATCTTCGCACCCCGGCAAAAACGCCGCAGTCAGTGCACCGACCATACAGCCGGTTCCTGTGATCCCGGACAGCGCCGCACTGCCATTTTGTACCAGAACAACCCGTTCACCATCCGTAACAAAATCCTGTTTCCCGGTAGCCAGCACGATTGCCTGATTATTTCTGGAAAAAGCCTTAAGCACTTCACTGACTCCATCGATATTTTCCTCAGTCAGAGCATCCTCGACACCCGCATCGATTCCGATCGCATGAGACGGCAGCCCGGAAACAGCCAGAAGCTCTGACATATTTCCCTTCAGCACTGCCGGATGACCGATCCTTAAAAGCTCCCTCGCCAGATCCAGCCTGAGATCACTGCAGGCAACCCCTACCAGATCCAGAAGAACCGGGATCTTATTTTCCATCGCTGTTCTCATAGAACGCTTCATTGACTCGATCCTGGCATCAGTAATATTCCCGAGATTCAGCATCAGCGCACCAGCCGATGCCGTAATACCTGTCACCTCTGCCGGATGCTCCGCCATGATCGGCCTTGCACCTACTGCAAGGACCACGTTGGCACAGTCATGGATCGAGATCGGATTGGTGATGCAATGGATCAGCGGCTTTTCTTCTTTAATTCGCTTTCGCAGTTGTAAAATTCTTTGTCTCATATGTTTTTGAACCCAAAGCTGCCTGGAATTTCACCAGAAGACCTGCTTTACTCAGAGCCTTCAGGAAAATATAGGCAACACATCCTCCCATTGTGGTTGCTGCAAGGAACATCGGCGTATAATAAAATGCTGTCAGTCCGCCTCTTCCCATCAGGAATGCCATCACCGGATAAGAAACCATGGATCCGATGATACCTGTTCCAAAGATCTCACCGATCACCGCGCAGATGATCTTGCCTTTGGAAAGTCTGTAGAACACACCTGAAAGAAATGCGCCAAATACTGCACCGGTCAGTGCAAGTGGCGGGATTCCCATGAACATCATACGGATCACGCCGATCATGGTCGCACAGAGAAGGGAATACCACGGTCCCATCAGAACCGAGCATACGATATTGACAAGATGCGCCGTGGGGCACATTCCCTCAATCCTCAGGATCGGTGAAATAACGACACCGATCGCAACCATCATTGCCAGCATTACCATACGAAGCGTGTGCATCCTTTGTTTTTCCATAGTGTTTTTCCTCCCTGAAATATCAGGCAGAGCCCTGTCAGATCCGGGCAAAAGCTTCCCGTCTGCTACAGTCTGCCCTTAGATTTTGGCGGTCGAAGTTCCCTTACTTCCTCTCACTCCGAAACACGGATTCCCATCGCTTACATGATCCTTCCGGAAAATCCTCCGGAATATCACTCTCCTGCCAGACATTAAGGCGCTCCCCTTCCTGCCCGCTCGCCGCAGAAGCTCCACATGCAGTCTCTGTCACTTTCATATCCCCACATTGTCAGACCATTCCAGTTCCATTCCTGCATCCGAAAAGAGCGCATCCCATGGCAAACTCCACGGAGACACGCTCTCAGATCACAATCCCTCCGTTGGCATTACCCAAATCAGGTACGGTCGAAGATCTATCTTCCTCTCAGCCTGTCACACAAGCTCCCGCTGGCTCTTTTCTTTTCTGTTTTTCAATATAGCACACACCTATCCCGTTGTCAAACCTCCACTGCTTATTGCTCTTTGCACTCCCGCCGGAGACGTTACTGTTCACTCCGTTCTCAGCAACACGCTTCGCGATGCACAGAATTTATGCTAATCGCATAAATTCGCGCGGTATGTCTCGGGTTTTCTGTGACCTTCGCTCACAAAAAACACCTCGCGGAATATTACCAGTGAACAGTAACCCGGAGACTTTCCTGATTCAGTTAAACAATTATTTCGACATAAAAAACTCCCTGCTTCACTACTTTTCATAGTAAAACAGGAAGTATATAAATCTTATTTTGAGATCTCGTCGATCAGACGTAGCTCCTCAGCTGTAAACGGTGCACAGTGGATCGCTTTCACATTATCAAGGATCTGCTGCGGCTTGGAAGCTCCGATCAGAACACTGGTAACTTCCTTATGCTGAAGCAGCCAGCCAAGCGCCATATCAGCCAGCTTCTCTCCACGCTGGGCTGCCAGATCGTTCAGTCTCCGGATCTGATCCAGACGCTCCGGCGTCAGCACACTTTCCTTAAGGAATCTTCCATCTTTGCGGATACGGCTGTCCTCCGGGATCCCGTTCAGGTAACGGTCTGTCAGCTGTCCCTGAGCAAGAGGGCTAAAGGTGATCAGACCTTTTTTCAAAATGCCGGTGGTTCTCTTGAGACCGTTTTCTTCCACAGTTCTGTCAAAAATGGAATACCGGTTCTGGTTGATCACAAAGGGACATTTCAGATCCTTCAGGATCGCCGCCGCCTGGCTTAAGGTTTTCCATCATAATTGGAAAGTCCCACATAAAGGGCCTTGCCCTGCTGAACCGCTGTTGCCAGCGCCCCCATAGTCTCCTCAAGCGGAGTCTCCGGGTCCATTCTGTGATGGTAAAAAATATCCACATATTCCAGACCCATGCGCTTCAGGCTCTGGTCAAGGCTCGCCAGAAGATACTTGCGGCTGCCCCAGTTTCCATAAGGGCCTTCCCACATATCATAGCCTGCCTTTGTTGTGATGATCAGCTCATCACGGTATGGCATCAGTTCTTCTTTCAGGATCTTGCCGAAATTCCGTTCCGCACTTCCATAGGCAGGTCCGTAATTATTGGCAAGGTCAAACTGTGTGATACCATTGTCAAAAGCTGTAAAGCACAGCTGCTTCATGTTTTCATAATCAGAAGTATCTCCGAAATTATGCCATAATCCAAGAGACACCTTCGGAAGCATCAGGCCGCTTTCACCGCAGCGGTTGTACTCCATAGTTTCGTAGCGTTCCTTTGCAGGTGTGTACATAAAAAAGACCTCCCATAATGTAGCATGATTTACATTTTCTGTAACTGCTTTTACTATACTTCACCGGCCCTTATTTCGCAAGACGGATCATATTCCAGCTGTGTTTTGCAAAAACTGCTTCCAGTTTTCCGCCGTCCAGCTTCGAGCACTCTGCACTGGCTTTTACAGGAACTACATTCTCCGGCTGAGCCTCTGTATTGGCTGCCTGAAGATCGTCATTATTGAGTACAATATGCTCTACGATCTTATATCCCTCAAACTGTCTCAAGTCACAGGAAACTTCCATATCCTCATCCAGACTCTTATTCACTGCAAAGATCGTCAGCGTATCCTTTTCCTCATCCCAGACACACACAGAATCCAGATATGGCGCTTCGCCATAAGTTTTGCTCTCGTATACCGGTGTGAGAACCTGTGTATTAAGGACGGTTCCTCTTCCAAACACACTTGTCAGCATATACGGATAAAAGATCGTCTGACGCCATGCGCCTGTATCGGATGTCATGATCGGCGCAATAACATTTACCAGCTGTGCCATGCAGGCGATCTTTACACGATCTGCATGACGGAGAAGTGTGATCAACATGCTTCCCACAAGAAGTGCATCCTCAAAGTTATAAACATCCTCCAGCTGATGGGGCGCCTGTACCCATTTTTCCAGCTTTTTATCCTGTTCATTGCTGTGGTACCATACGTTCCATTCGTCGAAGGAAAGATTGATCTGTTTTTTCCATGCTTCTTTGCTTTTACAGCATCGCAGATGGAAACCACTCCTGAGATAAAATCATCCATGCCCTTGGAGCTTGCCAGAAAATCGGCAGTGTCTCCCGATGCATTTCCATAGTACTGATGCAGGGAAAGATAATCCACCTGATCGTAAGCCTCGTCAAGAACCGTATACTCCCAGGAGCCAAAGGTAGGCATTTCCAGACTGGAGCTTCCGCATGCAACAGTCTCAACCTCCGGATCCATAAATTTCATCAGGCGGGCAGTCTCTGCTGCAACTCTTCCGTACTCTGCCGCAGTTTTATGTCCCATCTGCCACGGACCGTCCATCTCGTTTCCGAGACACCATAATTTGATATCATGCGGCTGTTCATAGCCGTGAGCCTTACGGAGATCACTGTAATAGGTACCACCCTTAAAGTTACAGTATTCCAGAAGATTTTTCGCATCCTCCGGTCCTCTTGTTCCCAGGTTTACTGCCATCATCACATCGCTGCCGGCTTTTCTGGACCAGTCCACAAACTCATTGAGTCCAAACTGGTTTGTCTCGATGACACCCCAGGCCAGCTCCGGTCTGGACGGACGCTGAGCTTTCGGCCCGACACTATCCTCCCAGCGGAATCCGGATACAAAATTTCCACCCGGATAACGAACGATCGGTACCTGAAGCTCCCTTACCAGCTCCAGAGTATCCTTCCGGAATCCCTGCTCATCAGAAAGAGGGCTGCCTTCCTGATAAATTCCCTCATAAACCGCACGTCCGAGATGTTCTATAAAAGAACCATAGATCCTTTTGTCTGTTTTTCCGGTGAGGAAATATTTATCCACGATGATCTGCGCTTTTTTCATTGTAAAAATCCTCCTGTAAATTATTATTTTCTGCTGCTACCGCATTTAGCTCTGTTTCCGATTCCGCCGTATATCGGCTCTTACGCCTATGTTCGCTCACACACTCTCAGCGGAAATCAACCGTTTCTATGTTTCATTTTACCATCCTGTTCTATCCATACCAGTGATTATCTTCCGAAATAGTTGACTTTTTTTCCGGTAAGATTTATCGTAAAGACAGTCTTACCAGACGGACGTCCCTCTGTCACTTTACTTTATACTTCCAGACAGAAAGTTCTTTACAATGCCACAGTCGGATTGTCTGATCTACGTAATGAAAGGAGCGCAGCATTTTCATGGATTTCACCTTAAATTTCTGCGAATACAACCGTTCCAACTCCGATTACGACAGGATTTTCCGGCCGGAGGGAAGCGGAGATTTTCTTTTCTTTATTTAAAACACCAATGAAGGTTTATCTGGGCGGTCAGCTTACTGTCACCCGGGATAATGCCTGCATCTTTTATATTCCGGGAAATCCCCAGCATTATCAGGCTGTGCGAAAATTTCGGAACAGTTATGTCCATTTTTCCTGCGGAGAAAACCTGGCAAAACGGTTCGGACTTCCCTGCAACGAAATTTTTTACCCCAGTGACTGCCAGGAAATCGATCACTGTATCCAGAAGCTGCAGCATGAATATCTGAACAGAGAAGTTTTTTCCCGGGACTACGAGTATGCCCTGCTCTGCCAGCTGATGATCACAGCCTCACGGGAACTCCGCAGTACAGATACAGGCAAGTCTGCAGACTCGGAGCTCTGCAGCCTGTTCCAAAAAATCCGTCTGGAAATGCTTACAAATTACGAAAAGCCATGGACAACAGAAAAGCTCTGCGCCATGGCTAATCTCGAAAAAAGTCAGTTTTATTCCTGTTACCGGAATTTTTTTGACAGTACCCCTCATGCTGACCTGAATCTGCTCCGTCTGGAAAAAGCCAAAAATCTGCTCACCAACGAAGCTCTGCCTGTTCAACAGGTGGCTCTGCTGTGCGGATTTTCAAATCTCTCACACTTCAGCCGGTACTTCCGAAAGAACTGTGGCTGTTCGCCCAGTGAGTGGGCACGCCGCCCCTGACCAAAAGGATATTCACACTCTGCATTTACTGCGCAGGCAACTTGTCTGATCTGATCACCGTGCCGCATTACACTTCTCATAAGCAAACAGTGCCGCACCAAGCGCACCACAAAGCTGTGCCTCATCACAGATATAAAGCTTCGCCCCCAGCTTCTCCTCCAATGCCTGGATGATACCTTTATTTCTGGCAACACCACCGGTCATCATGTATTCCCCCGGATTCTTTTTGCCAAGGCGGGCTGCAAGAGCTCCTACCTTGGAAGCAACAGATACATTCAGACCATGGATGATATCTGCCACGTCCTTATTCTGGGCAACCAGGGAAACTACCTCGGACTCTGCAAATACAGTACACATGCTTGAGATCACTACGTTCTCTTTCCACTCCAGGCCACGGGTACTCATCTCCTCCAGGGAAAGTCCAAGAGTACGGGCCATCATTTCCAGGAATCGTCCGGTTCCTGCTGCACATTTATCGTTCATCAGGAAATTTTTTACCGCACCGTTCTCGTCAATGCTGATCGCCTTGATATCCTGACCGCCGATGTCGATAACTGTACGCACATTCGGATTCAGATAATGGGCGCCCTTTGCGTGACAGGTAATCTCTGTGATACTGTCATCACCACTGTCAATATAGGCACGTCCATATCCGGTAGTAACGATACGCACGATATCTTCTTTCCTGATCCCTGCTTTTTCCACGGCCATCTCCAGGCTCTTCTCTGCACTCATCATAGCGCCGCCGCCTGTGGGAATGATCATGGTCGATTTAATTTTTCCGTCTTTATCTAGGATCACAACATCCGTACTTGTGGAACCGCTGTCGATCCCTGCCACATAATAAACTCCTGATTCCATTTTTTCCTTATCTCCTCGCTGATTCCTTTTGATGGGTCCATATCCTCAGAGCCTTCCAGGGTCTCCGCAAAAGCCTGCACTCTGGTAAGGAGCTGTCCTGCACTCTGGCTTGTAAAATCTGTCTCGATCTTCAGAAGCGGAACCTTGATATCACGCTTGATGCTTGCATACTCAAATCCGTAATAGTCGCAGAATTTAATAGTATGATAAATGATTCCCTTCAGGTTCGGATCCAGATACAGCCGGTTTCTTCGGGTGCTGTTGTTCATACGAAAGCAGGGCATCTGGGAAAGAAGTGCATCCGCATAAGCCAGGAACATGGCATCGTCTTCCATTTTTTCCAGCTCCTCACGGATCACTGCAAGACGTCTTCCACCTGTACAGGTCAGGTTTTCCACATCCATGCGGATATTATCCCGGATCATTTTTTCCAGGATGCCGCTGACACGGACACCCAGAACACCGATATACGGCTGGTTATCCACAGTCTCATGGGAAAAAGCATTCAGAAATCCACTTCTGTCGAAGGTTTTCCCCGAAAATTTCTCATAAGCTTTCTTCAGACGGTGGATGCCCTGGGCAAGCTTCACCTTTTCACAGTCGTTATCCTCATGAGGCATGTCCAGCATGTACAGAAATTTACATTTACCGGTACTTTCCACAATGTCGTACACACGGCGCATGGAATCACAGCAGTTAACAAGAACAAGCTGCTCTACCTTTCCCTCCAGCACTGCCTGGATCACAGATTTTCCGAAGCCGCAGAGATTAGCATGGGCGATCTGGTCCGAAAGCTCAAAATTCTCCGGCATTTCCTCAAGAACCGCACATTCCTCGCCAAAGCCCTTAAACAGCTCCAGCGGTGTATATTTACAGACGTAATGTATCATGACCGTTTTTCCTCCTTACCTTCTGACAGCATTTCCAGATATGCCTGAAGTCGTGTGGATACCTGGCCGTCACTGGAATTGGCCGGGTTACAGCCGTCACCGTCCAGGACCATGGTTGGAAGTCCTGCATTTTCCAGAGAATTTTTGATCAGGCTGGAAGCTCCGATGGTTCCCTTGCAGCCCCAATGCGCAAAAAGGATCCCGCCGTCTGCCTCTGTAAGGTTCGCCAGCTCCTGGGCACGCCGGATCCTCTGCTTCACACTTCCGTTGTAAATGCAGTTGACCATTTTTTCCGCAAGGGCCTCATAAGGATCCGAGGCCTGCATCCGCTGAAAACCGTCTGCAACAAAATCACAGGCACGGATATGCACGTTCTGGCTGTAATTAAATACATCCTTTACCGGCTCCTGCAAAAACGGCATCATATGCATCCACAAAATGTGAAGGCCTTCCCCCCTTTGGCGCCTTCTTCACATCCTCAAGGAGCATTTTTGTATATTTCAGGGATTCCTCTGAACCCGCAAGAAGGTGGCACATAAAGATCGCATACAGCTCATTTGTCAGGGAAGTCACCGGATCGTGATCCTTTCTGAGGGCAAGCTGGCTGCTGTAATAGGAGGCCGCTTCATTGCTGTTGGCAACTGCACGCTGTACCGACTGCTCGGAGATTTTTTTCCCGCCTACATCCTCCAGGAATTTCTTCAGCTCACGGAGCTGATCTGCAACATAGCTGATGGAATCCTGATTTTTTTCATAGGGTACGTCAATATAAAAGCCCGGGATCTGATATTTCTGTTTCAGATAAGGAAACGTCATCATGTTTCCATCGCAGGCAAGGTTTGTGTAGATGGTACATTTGGGCTTCGGTACCAGTCCTGTCATGGACGCTCCCAGAAAAACTCTGTGATAGGAGCACATGGTTTCCGGAAAGCCCTCTGATTCCGTCTGTGCCAGAAATGCCTGCTCGCATCTGGTTCCGGCGATGAAGCAGGACATTGCCTCCACGGAATACGGAGTGATCCCTGCTGCTGTCAGAAGTTCTCCCGGTACAAAAATACTCACAAGAGCAGTATCGTCCGGTTTTGCAAGGGCTTTGATAATATTCTGCATAACTACACGGGCTACATACTGTCCCGAAGCCGGAAGCTTCCTGTCAGGAAAAAGCTGCAGACGTTTTTCCTGAAGCCGGTAGCCAGTGAGAAGAAGTTTTCGTGCTTTTTCCGGGTCCCTGATGGATTCCTCTCCCACCATATCCCCAAATTTCTTTATAATATCCAATCTGTCACACCCTCCATCAAGTCAAAAAATCTATTATAAGTCTGTCAGACGCTTACCCGAAATTTTGTCTCAGACAAAATCCTGTAGCATTATCATCGTCTGGATGGCATAAAGATTCTACCTGTCAGACCAATATTTTTATTATAAAGATATTTTTTCAAATGTAAACACGCCAATTTTTACAAATTTGAAGCCTTTTGCACATATCAAAACATCAAAATGCAGATTTTCCACAAAACTCTCATTCCTTTTCGTGGAAAACCTGCATTCCGTTACTCTATGTCACATCTGATGACGTACCACCTTATATTCATCTCCGGAACGATAATACGGACATTCCTTGTAATCACTGCTCACAAAACGATAATATTCATCCTCATCCAGATTGACATCACAGTAATATTCGTCACACTCTTCATCATATGTATAGTTTGCACAGTATTCGCAGCTGGTTCCCTTCATGTTTGTTTCTCCTCTCTTTGCAGGAAAGTATTTCTCCCTGCTGTTCTCCTGATTATATAATAAAAAAAGGAAGAATTCCATTACTGAAACCCTCCCTTTTTTATATATCAGAACATTCCGTTCGCAGTCTTATATTTGTAAAGCATCTCCGCATGATTCTGCTCTTCCACCTGGATATCTGCCAGAAGCTTCCTCACACCACTGTCTTCAAAAGCAAAAACCTCCGAGTTGTATTCTCCGGAAATCAGCTTTTCTGTTCCGATACAATCTGTTGCAAGAAAAGCATCGTGTTCCTTATCCTCTGAGGACATCACAGATGTGTAAGTAGTCTTTGGCTGGTAATCACGGCCGTCACTGTCATTACAGTTTACCTGTGGAACTGTACCGGAAAGCACCTGGCTCAGGGAATCGTAATGCTCCTGCTCTTTTTTCTGAAGAGTCTGAAATAAGCTTTTAAGCTCCGGATCCCTGGCCTGCTGTGCGTATTTTCCGTATTTTTCAATGCAGCTTTTTTCCTGTGTCTGAAGATCCTGGATCACTGTGCGTTCTTTTTCCTTTAATATCATTATGATCATCCTTTCTTTTGATAATAATGATAGTATGGTTTGGAAACGCGATTTTATTCATGTTTTACGCAGTCAGTATCTCCATCAGTGCTCCGTAAAGATCCTTGTCCAGCTCCATGGACTGAAGCTCAGATAAAAGAACCGGCAGATTCTTTCCGGCTGTGATCAGCTGATATAATCTGTCCTTCAGCACAAAACCGATCTCTGCCTGGTTCAGGAAATCAAAGATACGTTTCTCTATACGATTATCCGCTACATCTCCTGCGAGAATGATCTGCACCTCTGCCGCTGTATCTGCTGCCACTTCCACACAGATCTTCTGAAGCTTCTCCTCATATTTTACAGCAGCCTCAGTCTCTGCTCCGTTAACCAGAACCTTCACAGTATCTGTGCCTGTTTTCGCAAAATTACAGAACTCCACGGTATAAGCTCTCTTTGCCGGGATCAGCTCTGTTTTTCCCTGTGCGGGATGAATGGTAAACACTCCCTGATTCTTTTCCTTATAATCCATTTCCGTAAATACACAGGCACCATTTTCGTAAGCACAGGTTTCGTTGTCATCCTCATACAATCTGAAGCTTCCGTCAGCACCCGGGAATACCCGGATATTCAGGCTTTCCGGATTCTTTTCCGCCTCTGTTCCACGGATCTCATCGGTCATCACCAGAATGCCGCCTGCTTTTGCAAGAACCGGGATACTGTCCAGAGTACGGTACATATCCACCATTCGTCCACCCTCATAGCGCAGACCTGTGTAAATATCATACCATACCCCATCCGGCAGCCATACTGCCGTCTTCGCTACATTAAGGCCTTTTACTCTCGGTGTTGTCACAGCCGCTACCATCAGCTGATTTCCGAAAAAGTACTGATTTTTTACTGCATATGCCTCCGGTGCCTCCGGATATTCGTAATACATCGGCTCCACCAGAGGAAGATCTTCCTGGTAGCTTCTGTAGTTCATTGTATAAAGATACGGCATCATTCTGTGGCGCTCACGGAGAGCTTCTTCCATGACAACCTCTGTCTCCTTTTTGAAACGCCACGGCTCTTTTCCGTTGAAGTCACTGCATGAGCTGTGGAGACGCATGATCGGAGAAAAGATCCCGTACTGTGTCCAGCGGGCGGTCATCTCGTCATCCTTATATCCAAGCATATGTCCACCAATATCATGACTCCACCATCCATAACCGATGTTGGAGGCTGTGGATGTAAAGTATGGCTGAAAATCAAGGGAATCCCAGGTAATATGAGTATCTCCGGAAAAGCCTATCGGATATCTGTGGCTTCCGGGACCTGCATATCTGGAAAAGGTCATGGGACGTTTTCCGTTTCTGGCACTGTCCAGGAAATGGAAGTGATTGAAGATCCAAAGAGGATCAAGACCCTCGATCTTACAATTGCTTCCCTGCTGCCAGTCGATCCACCAGAAATCCACACCTTCTTCCTCTCTCGGATGATGAAGATATTTGAAATAGGCTTCTATAAATTTCGGACTTGCCGGATCGCATACTACCGGATCTTCATTTTCATAATCCACACCCATGGCCTTTGCCATGTCCTCATACATTTCTTCACAGCCCTGCACGCCGTCTGCAGGATGTACATTTAATGTGGTACGCATTCCTCTTTTATGTAAACCATCCAGAAAACGCTTCGGGTCAGGGAAGAGCTCTTTATTCCAGGTATATCCGGTCCAGCCACTTCCGTATTTCGGATCAACATCGGTCACATGCCAGTCCATATCAATGACTGCAACCGTAAATGGGATATTTTTTCCTGGAATTTATCCATCAGCTCATTGTAGCTTTCTTCAGAATATTTATAATATCTGCTCCACCAGTTTCCGAGAGCAAACCTTGGAAGCATCGGTGTTTTTCCGCAGAGTCTGTAAAAATCATGAAGTGCTTCTTTGTAGTCATGTCCGTATCCGAAGAAGTACAGATCCTTGATGCCCTTTCTTCTTGGCTCGATCCAGCCGTCCGGCAAAAGCACCTGCGACCTGCTGTCGTCCACCAGAGAATATCCGAACCTAGAAAGAATACCATGCTCCAGCTCTGTAGCTCCGTTCACCATATCCAGTGTCCTGGCAGTTCCCTTCAGATCATGGATTTCTTCTCCGTAGTGCCAGATGCTGTGATAGGCACTTAGGTTTCCTTTTACCTGAATACTTAATCCCCAGCTGGTAAATTCCTTCTCATTGTAAATAAGGTGGATTCTTTTCGTATGGACCTCGATTCCATCCTCTGTACGCACTACACGATAGTCCGTTTTCGGAAAATCCCTAAAAAACACCATCTGCGTGGGGCGATCCTCAAATACGCCCTCCTCATCATACTCCAGACGGATCAATCCCTCTGTGAGAAACGTAATCCTGTATTTATCCCCTGTGATCATATTTTCACTTAACGCCAGAGGATGTGTTTCTACTTTATATATGTCCTGCATTTATGTTCCTCCGTTTATTATCTGTATGCCATCATCCCTTTACAGCAGAAGCTGCAATTCCGGCGATAAACTGTTTCTGGAAAAACAGATAGATCAGAAGTACCGGGATGATAGAAATGGCAGTTGCTGCAAACAGTGCACCATAATCTGTGGAATACTGTCCGTTAAACATCTTAAGACCAACGGCAAGAAGCTGTTTGTCTTTGTTTGTAATTACCAGGTATGGCCACAGGAAATCCTCCCATGCCCAAAGGAACTGGAAGATCGCAATACTGAAGATTCCGTTTTTTGACATCGGTAATACGATCTTGTGGAAAATATAAAACTCATTGGCTCCGTCAATTCTTGCCGCCTCCAGGATCTCATCCGGAAGTGCGGAGATATGCTGCTTCATCATGAAGATTCCGAAGCCACTGAACATAGCCGGGATGATCAGTGCTTTGTAGCTGTCCATCCAGCCAAATGCCTGGATCATGGAATACTTCGGGATAATGGTAACACACCACGGGATCATCATAGTAGAAAGTACGAATCCGAAAAGAATATTTCTTCCTTTAAATTTGTATTTACTCAGTACAAAACCACAGATAGTACTTGTATAAATTACGATCAGAGTGATCACTACCGTAATAACAATACTGTTTAAAAAGAAACGGACAAAATTAAAATGTGCGTTCATATTGATGTAGTTATCAATGATGAATTTCTGCGGAAGGAGATGCTGCTCCAGAGCCATGATCTCCTGATTTTCCTTGAAGGATGAAAAAATCATCCATACAAAAGGATATACGGTAACCACTCCAAGGATCAGAAGGAGTGCATTTAAAGCAATACTACTGACTTTTCTTTTCATGAATGTTTTCCTCCTTTAATCTTCTGTTCCGGAAACACGGAATGATAACCAGGTAAATACTGCTGTGATAACGAACAATACAAAGGACAGTGCAGATGCATATCCGAAGTTGTATTTTACAAACGCTTCATCATAGATGATGTAGGACGCAAGGTAAGTTGCTGTTCCGGGGCCACCTTCCGTCATGATCAGGATCTGAACATATGCCTGAAGGTAGGAAATAATAGAAGTGATGATAACGAACAGTGTCATAGGCTTCAGCAGCGGAAGTGTGATGTAACGGAACGTCTGCCATGCGTTGGCGCCATCTACTTTTGCGGCCTCAAGAGCATCTGTCGGAAGAGAATAGAGACCTGCCATGTACATAACAACTGCGTATCCGAAATCCTTCCAGATGGTCATGATCATAATTGCAAGAAGGGCAGTTTTCGGATTCATCAGCCAGTTTACATCCAGTCCAAAAATCTGATTGATAGTACCGATCTGCGGATTGTACATAAATTTCCATACAAAGGCTACGGCTACCATAGGAGTTACAACCGGCATATAATATACAGCTCTGAAAAAGCTTTTATATTTTATCAATGTGGAATAGATCGCATAGGCGATTCCAAGTCCAAGACCTACACGAAAGAAAATAACTACTGCAGAGAAGATCACTGTGTTCAGCATGGATTTCCAAACAGAGCACTGGTAAATACTTCCTTATAATTCTCAAGTCCCAGGAACCGGTAAGTACCGCTTAACGGGTTCCACTCATGAAAGCTTCCTGCAAAAGCGATTCCAATAGGTACGATCAGAAATACCGTGAAGAAGATCACCATTGCCAGAACAACGATATTTCTCAAAATGATCTCGCTTTTGCTCTGCAGCGGATTTGTTTTTTAAACATCGATGCATCCTCCTTATCTTTTCGATACACATCTTTTTGCTGAGAAAGGCGCACCCTTTTCCAAGTGCGCCTTTCTGCTCTGATACCTGCGGATTGCTCACGGCATCTTTTATTTGCATACTCATAAAGGTTTTCTACAGATTTGAATGTACTGTTCTTCATATCCTTTGTGATGTTGGCTTCTGCCTCGTCCAGGGCAGTATCAATGTCAACACCGTTGAAGAATACATCCTCTCCTGCTTTTTTCAGAGAAGTCTCCATAGTTGCAGGCATCGGGCCCGGCCAGATATAGTGGTCAATGTGCTCGGAAAGAACCTTCAGAGAAGGATTCTCAAGGATCTTCTCATTATCTGCCAGAGATTTCTTAGCCGGGAAGGTACTCATTGCCAGGTTAAATGCAATCTGTGCGTCATCGTTTGCCAGGAAATATTTTACGAAGTCCTGTGCAACTGCCTGCTGGTCAGCCGGAGCGTTTTTGTTTACGCCAAAGGTAGACTCACCGTTGTAACGGTTGTAAGCATATGGCTCGCCGTCAAAGGTCGGGATTTCAAATACGCCAAAGTCGATGTTGCTCCATGTTGTTTTCAGAGTGTTGTAGTAGTGTCCCCACTGGATGACCATGGCTGACTGTCCCTGTCCGAAGCTGTCTGCTGCTTTCTCACCGAAGTCCTTGGAACCGATGCCATCTACATCATACATATCTACCAGCATCTGCATTACCTTCTTCATTGCATCAGAGTTTACATTCGGAGTAACTCCGTCTTCCTTGAAGAGGTTTTCTCCCAGCTGATAATTCAGGCCAAGGAGGTAATTCTGATGGAAATCATCGTTGAAGTTCAGACCTGCCTGAACGATCTTGTCACCGTCTTTAATAGTAAGCTTCTTGGCAACCTCGATCATCTCGTCCCAGGTCTTCGGGATATCATCATCTGTCAGACCTGCTTTCTCCCACATATCTTTGTTGTAGTATACAGATCCGGTCATCATACCGTAATCAATATAGTAAACCTTTCCATCGATCACATGGGCGCTTACACCGTTGAAATCTGCCTCCAGATCCTCTGTGGGGATATCAAGAGGAGCCATGTAATTGATCAGGTTCTCATGGTAGCTGTTATGTACGTTGAAAATAGCCGGTCCGTTGTTCCCATCCAGTGCAAGAGGAAGCTTGGTCCAGTAATCCTCCCATGGGTTATCAACAAGATTGATCGTTACATTTGGATGGATCGCTGTGTATCCGTCGATGATCTGCTGGAACAACTCGTCACTGCCCCACTCCCAAAGCTCTACGGTGATGTCTTTTCCGTCATTGAGCTCCACGCTGGGGTCATATTTGACCGTATCTCCGAAAGGCTCTGTAGGTACCTCTGCCTTAGCTTCGGATTTGCTGTCACTTCCGGCAGAACTTCCTGTACTGCCACATCCTGTAAATGCAGTTACAACCATTGCTGCAGCAACTACCGCTGCAAAAACTCTCTTTTTCATGCATTACCTCTTTCTTTCCGGTATTTTCCTGTTTTTTGACTACGTTTTCCGTTCCTTTTAGTTTAGCGCTAAATCTATTGTTAATCTATCACGCGCATAGAGATTCGTCAATATAATTTTATTATTTCGTCGATTTTTCTAGTATTTATATGAGTTTTTTGTGCATTTTTCATATTCCAAGGCTGCATTTTTTTATTTCCCGCAATCATACATTGATTTTTTCACTACGTTGGGCTATAATATATATAGTTTATAAACCGTTTTTTCGAACATTTATATTTCGTGTTTAAACCTTGTAAACCTGTAATAAGAGGATACATAAATTCTGGATTTTTCATTGTATTTTTATTTTTAACTGAGAAATGTGTCAGAATTTTTTATATATATGTATGACAGCAGTTTCCTTCCCGGAAACTGCTATGGAAGAACAGAGGTGTGTAGTATGACATTAAAAGATATCGCAGATCTGGCCGGTGTCAGTATGATGACCGTCTCCAATGTGATCAACGGCAAAACCAGCCGCGTTTCCCAGAAAACCAGAGACAAGGTCAATGCGATCATAGAAGAATACGGATATGTTCCCAACCTGAATGCCCGGAGCTTATCCAATAAAAAATCCCATATCATCGGCATCATCATTTCCCTGGATGAAAAAGATGTGCTCCTGGGAACCAACTATTTTGAGAACCCTTATGTCAGCACTATGATCGGTGCTATCGAAAAAGAACTGCAGAAGAATGAATATTTCACCATGATCCGCTCTGTATCAAAAAATGCGGATATCATTTCCCTTCTGAAGAACTGGAATGTAGACGGAATCATCATTCTTTATCCTGCTGCCGGCGAATACATGGCGAAGCTGATGGATTCCGCCACCTGCCCCATCGCCACTTTTGACTGTGAACTGGAACACCCCAATCTTATCAATATCACTTCCAATGATGAGAAGGGTCTTTACCTTTCCACAAAATATATGATCAATCACGGTCATTCCGCCATTGCCTTTGTGGCCGATTACAAAAACAACCACGTTCTTACCAGCCGTTTCAATGGCTATAAACGGGCGCTGGAGGAGAACCATATTGCTTTTAACCCGGATTACGTTTATGAGTACTCTCCTTCTTATGAGGGCGGTATCCAGGCCGGCCGTGAGATTGCATCCAGCAACTCTCCAGTTACCGCTGCGGTAACTACAGCGGATATCTGTGCTATCGGAATTATGGAGGGTGCCCGCCTGGGCGGCTACCGCGTTCCTGTGGATCTCTCTGTGATCGGATATGATAACCTGACACTGTGCCAGTACACTCTGCCCAAGCTGACCTCCGTCTCCCAGAACATCCCCCGGAAAGCACTCCTTGCCACCAGTCTTCTCCTGGAAAAGATCCGCACCGGCTCTGTCAGCTCCTCCTGCCGGCCTGCCCTGGATGTTGAGATCGTGGATCGGCAGTCAGTGATCTCGTTGTATTAAGTACAGTGATTTTATCCTGACTACCTCTTATTCAAGAATCAAATCATAAAATCCCGGAACTGCTGCAGTGCTTCTGATCTGCCAGCACTGGCACAGCTCCGGGATTTCCGTTACAAACCCTCCCGATACACGCTGTTGATCGTAGCCTGGGCGTGTTCCAGCTCTTTCTTCCGGATGATGGCTTCCCGGTCACTTAAAATCGCCAGCATCTCATCGATCACATCCTCCACTCTGGGACTTGTCACCCTGTATAAATACCCCAGCATCCGTGTAGCTGTGTAATCGGTATTCATATGTTTATAGGCGATTTCCCGGCACAGTTCATCGGGATAGCCCTTGTCCTGAAGTGCTCTGTAAAGCTCATCTGTTCTTGTATCTGCCATATGCTCCTGAGATTCCTTTCCTGTTTTTATTATAATTTCATCAAGCGGATATTCGCGATCCACTTTCACTGGTTCCAGCCATATTCAGTACAATAAATCGGACATTTGTCTTCCACTCTGCTGCATGATCACAACGAGATGGCCATGCCCTTGAACTCTTCGACGGCCACCTTCGCAGCCTCGTCCAGCTCGTCCTCCTCGGCTACGATGGTATCCAGCTTCGCCGGCAGCGCGTCGGCCGCGTTCGGATCGGAAATGCCCACCGTCGACATCGACTCGAGAGCGCTGTCCTTCGACGGAATACGATGCTGCTGGTCGGCCGGCTTCTGCACCTCGGCCTCGGCAACGCGCATGGGGCCGAAGTCCTTCTTGGTAGCGCACATGAAGAAGACGAACACGATGGTGAGCAGCGCATAGAAGTTGTACGGGATGGACTGGACGAACGTTGTGAAACCGCCTTCGCCCAGGTAGCCGCCTACGGCCACGGCCCACGACGACACCGGCGCGATGATGCAGATAGGCGCCGCGGTGGAGTCGATGATCCATGCCAGCTTCTCGTGGCTGATGTTGAATCGATCGGTGACGGGGCGCATGACCGCGCCCACCGTGAGGCAGTTGAAGTAGTCGTCCACGAAGATGATGATGCCCAGCACCGCGGTGAGAATCTGCGCCATCTTCGCGTTCTTGATGTGCGTAGACACCCACTCGGCGTACGCGCGCGATCCGCCGGCGGCCGCGATGACCACCACGAGCGCGCCCAATAGCGCAAGGAACAGCAGCAGCGCCCCGTTGCCGGCTATCTGCTCGGCCATCATCTGCGGCACCATGGTGAACGAGTCCACCAGCGGCTCGACGCCCACGCCGTTGAGCGAGAACTGGTAGATCACCATGCCCACGAACACGCCGATGGCCAGCGAGGAATACACCTCCTTCGTGATCAGCGCCAGGCCCAGCGCAAGAATCGGCGGTATGATTGACCATACCCCCGTGCTGATGAGGTCGAATCCTTCCATATGATCCCCTTCGTCGTGCTATTCGCCGAGCGGCATGCACGTGGTTCCGCCTTCACCCTCGCCGCGCTTCTCCCGACGCGATGCTTGAGGACGCAGGCCGAATCGCCGCCGCTCGGCACCAGTTTCCTAAGTATACAAGGACAAGCGCGCCCGAGGGGGCGAAAACGCCGATGTTTCGATCGACGAAGCACGCGAGCGCGAACGCGAGGAGCCACGCGTGTCGGACGCGGGCGCAAGCGCGAACGCGAGCCGCGCGACGTCGGACGCAAGTGCAAGCGCGAATGCGAGGAGCCACGCGTGTCAGACGCAGGTGCGAGCGCGACGCGTTAGGCCGTGCGACGTCGGGCGCGGGCGCGAAGCGCGTTACAGCTGGAACAGCGCGATGGCGGCGAAAGGGAGCCAGAACACGAAGATGACCACGAACGGCCAGCGGTGGGCGTTGCTGACGGCCACGTATTCGCGGATGAACGCGGTGGGCCAGAAGTAGCGCGCGGTCCTGCTGCCCACGCCGTCGGCGGCCAGCCCGATCTTGTGCGCGTACTCGGCCGTACGGAACACGTGGTAATCGCTGGTCACCACCGCGGCGCGGTACGCGCCCGCGCCCGACCGCGCGTCCATGATGGCTTTGGAGTTGCGCAGGTTCTCCATCGTGGTGGTGGATCGGTCCTCCTCGATGACGGCATCGGCGGGCACGCCGCGCTCCTCGACGAGGTACGTGCGCATGGCCTCGGCTTCCGACACCTCCTCGTCGGCTCCTTGGCCGCCCGACGCGATGATGACGGCGCGGCGGTGGTCGGCCTCCC
>ENA-OUNH01000066-OUNH01000066.1-human-gut-metagenome-genome-assembly--contig:-NODE-66-length-40655-cov-4.490204_pt1 | contig 40655 bp, 39 predicted proteins | sample MGYA00242806_ERZ504814 | MGnify/ENA primary metagenome ERZ504814 (study PRJEB26092, sample SAMD00036389) | human gut metagenome | host: Homo sapiens | study: EMG produced TPA metagenomics assembly of...
TAAACAGTGTATAACAGCATCAAACTGTTGTCAACTGTTATATGGTGTTTGTTTTAAAATAATAAAAAATAGAGTTATTGCATTATCATAATAAAAGTTCAAAAAGAACTATAGATAACGCAATAACTCCATTTTTATGTTTAAATTTTATATAATTTAATAATATTCTTCTACATATTTATCAGCAACTTCTTTATCCAAAGAAAAGTCCTCCATGATATTTTTATTGTATCTTCTCTTGATGCTTCCATCTTCTTATAAATTTTAATTGCACCCTCTACTCTTCCTTCTATCCTTCCTTTCTCTCTTCCTCTTTCTTCTAATTCTTCTAAGATCTTGCACATATTCAACTCAACTCCTTCCTGTTCTAATTTCAATGAATCATCAATTAATTTCTGCGTTTCTGTAATTGAACCTATTACCATTCCAAGTTCTGGTGATATTGTTTTTCTTTTTATTCCATTTTAATTCATTGTCGATATAATTTTTAACAATTCTTGCAATTAATTGATACTATCTTCAAATATTTATAAAAACAAAAATAGAGATTGGAGTACAAAATACCATCAATGGCATTCATTTTTCATACTTCAATCTCTATTTCTATTTTTATGAATATTCAATACACTTCTGTATTACAATCTAATTTTTCTCATCCATCAATCCAAACTGTATCGTCACACAAGTAGCAATGATCAATCCAAACATATAAAATGAATATTTTAACACATTAAGTGGTGACACATCTGCGAGTGCCGTGATCATTAACATACCTCCATCATGTGGCATCAATGAGATAAATGCACAGGCAAAGATATCTACCAGACTGGCAAGTCTCTTTGGTGCAATCTTGTATTTTTCACCGATTTCTTTTGCAATCGGACAAGTAACAATAATAGCAATCGTGTTATTTACCATTGCTGCAGAAAGAATTCCTGACATCAGCCCGATTCCATATTCTGCACCACGTCTATTCTTGATCTTTCCACTGATCGTTCCTACCAGCCACTCAACTCCGCCATATTCGCGAACAATACCAATGATTCCAGATACCAAGATCGCAACCATACTGATACTAAACATATCACTCATACCATTTCCAATTGCCTGAATCCAGTCAAAGAATCCGCAGCTTCCCACACAAAGTCCGATAATACCTGCAGAGAGGATTCCTACAAAAAGTACAACTGCAACGTTAATCCCCATCAATGCTGCTCCAAGAACGATAAGATATGGAAGGACTTCAATGATATTGTAACTTCCTGCCTTGATTGCTCCACTTCCAGTACCTCCGACCACTGAATAAAGGATCATTGCCACGATCGCAGCCGGTAATGCGATAAAGAAGTTCATCTTAAACTTATCTTTCATCTCAGAACCGCATCCTTCTGCTGCTGAGATCGTTGTATCAGAGATCATGGAAAGGTTATCTCCAAAATAAGAACCTCCGATCACTGCTGCTCCAACGATCGCAACATTTAAGTGTGCTCCCTGTGCCACATTGATCGCGATTGGCGCCATTGCTGCAATGGTTCCCATGGATGTTCCTATCGATGTAGAAATAAAACAGCACATTAAAAACACTCCTGGAATCAAAAATGTTACTGGAATCACATGAAGACATAGATTAACAACAGAATCTTTTCCTCCCATTGCCGCTGCTGCTCCCTGAAATCCCCCTGCCATCAGATAGATCAAAACGATCATCATAACTCCAGAATTTCCCATGTTTGTCGTCATAATATTTAATTTATCTTTTACATCTATACTTCTGTTTAAAAGAAGTGCTACCGCACATCCTGCCAAAAGTGCGACATGACGTGGAAATTTTCCAAATGGGTCGTCTGCTCCCATCAAGGTAAATGTAATTCCACATCCTACATAACATACTAGAAATACGATCAGTGGAAGAAAGGCCACAGATCCTAGATTTTTCTTTTGTTTCTCCATTTCTTTTCCTCTCAATCTTAATATATATCCAGATAAATCTGTCTTATTTCTCTGCCAGATGCTTATCCAGTGCATTTTTTAACTGTGTCAGTGCCTGCTCAACCATCACTCGTGGACACGCAACGTTGAAACGCTCAAACTGTGCTGTCTCTGGTCCAAAGATGATTCCAGAATCCAGCCACAATTTTGCTTCTTCTAACATTAAATGTTCTAATTCTTCATTGCTGAATCCATATCCTGAGAAATCAACCCATACTAAATAAGTCCCTTCTGGTTCTACCATCTTTGCTTTTGGAAAGTTCTCTTTTACATATCGGCTCATATACTTTACGTTTTCATATATATATTCTACCAATTCATCTACCCAGTCAGCACCTTTTGTGTAACATACTTTCACAGCAAGCTGTCCCATTAAGCTTCCCTGACTGTAAGCTGCCTGTGTATTAGCCCATTGATATTTTTTTCTTAATTCTTCGTTTGGAATAATGATATTTGCTGGCTGTAATCCTGCAACATTAAATGTCTTTCCTGGCGAGCTGTAAAGTGCAATGATCTCATGAAATTTTTATCCAGATTCATACAGCTTGTAAACTCATGTCCTGGAAAAATAAAATCACAATGCATCTCATCAACCATCCAGATTACGTTGTATTTTAAACAGATTTCTGCGACTTTTTCCATTTCTTCTCTTGTCCAGACTCTTCCTACTGGATTGTGTGGGTTGCAGAAGATCAGTGCTTTTACATTTTCTTCTTTGATCATTTGTTCCATTTTTTCAAAATCAATGGAATAACGATTGTTTTCATAACGAAGCTGACAGTTTACCAGTTTTCTTCCATCATTTTTGATAACTTCACTAAATGGATAGTACACTGGCTGCATAACCATCATGGCATCTCCTTCTTCAGTAAATGCCTTAACACTTGTTCCAAGTGCATAAACGATTCCTGCTCCAAGTGTTACCCATTCTGGTTTGATCGTATATCCGTATCTTGTTGAAAACCAGTGGTTCATTGCATCAAAATATTCATCTAAGGGATCCGTATATCCAAAAATCCCATGATCAATTCTTTTATGAAATTCATCAAGAATCTCATCTGGCAGACGAAAATCCATATCTGCTACCCAAAGAGGAAGCAGGTCATCTCTTCCTTTTCTCTTCATTCCAAAATCGTATTTCAAACAATCTGTTCCATGTCTGTCGATTACTTCGTCAAAGTTGTATTTTCCCATTTTCTACTCCTGTGTTGTTTTTTCTGTCTTTTTATACTGGAACATATAATATTTCATTTTTACCACCACAGATCATGCCAAGTGTTGCACTCTGTGCATTCGATAGATCATATTTTTTCCTGTGATCTCTTTCATCGATGGTGCTTCTTCCATAACAGTTTTTTCAAGTTTCCTCCACCAATACTTCCAATAATTCCATCTTTTGTGACAAGCATCATACTTCCAACACCTCGTGGAGATGAACCGGATTTCTTTGTGATAATGCACAGCACTCCTGATTCTTTTGTCTCAAAAAGTTCTTTACTCATCGTACTTTCTGTTTCGTGATTTTTGATTGCGATCATCTCTGCTGCGATACTGATTGCAATCTCTTCTGGCGTTCTTGCACCGATCTTTAATCCGATTGGTGCATGAATCGTGCTGATCTGTTCTTCACCGTATCCTTCTTCTTTCATTATCTCGAAGGTTTTTGCAACTTTTCCTTTGCTTCCGATCATTCCAAGATAGAGATATGGTCTTCGTAATACCGTTTCTGCACATAATCTGTCATTTGCATGTCCACGTGTGACAACCACATAAAATGCGTTATCTTGTTCTGGCAAAATATCTTCTATGTCATGAAAATCTCTGCAGTAAACTTCATCTGCTTGTGATAGTTTCTCTGGATCTGCAAATTCCTCTCTGTCATCTATCATAATCGTGTAGAAATCTAAAAATTTCGCAATCTGGAGTAACTGGATCGCTACATGTCCAGCCCCGAAGATAACTAATTTCGGCTGAATCTTAAACCAATCGTCCTTGATCTGTGCGACATCTTTTTCTTCCTGTAAGAATCTAGCGATCACTCTTTGATATAGTGTATCTGTCTGTCCTGGATATACTTTGATTTTTGTATCTTTATATTGCTCTCTCAATGGTCCTAGATATCCTTTCTTCAGTAATTTTTGTAAATGCAGCGGTGTAAGGATCGTATCTTCTTTAATCTCTAAATCCTTATCTGCTAATGAAAGTCTGTGAACAACCTTGCTGGCTGGTTTCCCAAGTGCTGACATTCCGATCACAATATGAATCTCATCGATATTTTCAGGGATCACTGGTTCATAATCCGCTGGAATCTTTGCCGGCATTCCCCTGGAACCATCGGCTTCTATCAGCGTGATATCTGCTTCTTTTACTGCAGTTTCATAGAAATCTTCTGGTAATGGTCCGATCTTTTGTACTAACGCATTTTCTGGCGTTGCAGGCATTCCCGCCATACAATATCCGGTTTCATTTAATTGCTTTCGAATATCTTCTATATTTTCAGGGATCACGGTATCGGATTCCTTTTTCATATGAGTTGTCGTTGTGACAAAGACTTTCTTTCCAAGACTTCTATAATACTGTGCTAACTTATGAACTCTCGTTGTTTTTCCACCGGAACCTGCAACTGCAATGATCATATCTTTTTCCTCTTTATTCTTCTGCAAGAGTCTTAACTGCATTTATTATCTGGTTGATTTCTTTCATTGTTGTCTCATGTCCAAAACTGAATCTTACCATTCCCTGCTCTATCGTACCGAAATGCTCATGTACCAATGGTGCACAATGAGCACCTGATCTTGTCTGTATCTGAAAACGTTCCATTAATTCATCACTGACACTTCCGGAATCATATTCTTCCAGGTTGATCGAACAAATGGCGGTTTGTTTTGTCAGATCTAATTGCTTTTCATGGTAAATCTTAATTCCTTGGATCTTCTGAATTTTTTTATAAAATATTTCAATAAGATTCATTTCCTGTTCACGTATCTTATCAATTCCATATGTATTGATAAAATCAATCGCTGCCCCAAGTCCTACGATTCCGATCCCATTTAATGTTCCTGCTTCCAATGCCTGTGGCAGCACTCTTGGCTGTGTTTTCGAAAATGATAAGATTCCTGTTCCACCTGTTTTTAACGGACGAATCTCTACACCTTTTCTAATACAGATCCCCCCGATACCCTGTGGTCCCATCAAGCCTTTATGTCCGGTAAAACATAATATATCGATATTATCTTCCTTCATGGAGATTGGGATCACTCCAGTCACTTTGAGCGGTATCAACGACAAATAAAATTCCTTTTTCTCTACAAAGTTTTCCAACACTTTGGATATCAAACATTTCACCTGTCACATTGGATGCATGCGTCATCACGATCATCTTGGTATCTTTTGTGATTGCCTGTTTGATATCCCCCACATCTGGTGAAGTGATCGTTAAGCAAACTCCTTGTCGTTCCATCTCATATAATGGACGAAGAACGCTGTTGTGCTCCATAAACGTTGTGATCACATGATCACCATGATTTAAGCTTCCTTTGATCACTGTGTTTAAGCTTTCTGTAATTCCACTGGTAAATACAACTTGTTCTGCTCCATAGCCGTCAAAAAACTGATCTACTTTCGTACGAACTTCGTAAATCTTTCTTGCAGCATCCAGAGAACTTTCGTTGACACCTCTTCCGCTGTTGCCAAGTGCCAATGCGTTCATAACTGCATCCTTGACACACTCTGGTTTCGTGATATGCGTTGCTGCATAATCTGCATAAATTGTTTCTACCTTTTGTTTTTCATGGGTACATATAGGAACATTCAGTTCTTCCTGCTGATCAGAAAGATTATTTTTCAAATATAATAATGCTTCCAAAACACCACCTGCAATGCATCTGGCTTTATCTGAAATTGTAAAGCAGTTATCATATTCTTCAGCTCTCGGATCGATATCTGCGATCTTAAATCCTTTTGTCACCGGATATCCATCACGAATTAAACCTCTCAGTAATCCATCCATACTTGCAGGTACATCAACAATCGTACCTTCTGGTGTTTCTATCTTTGCTAATAACTGGCCTTTGCTTACCATATCTGTGATATGACAGATATTTCTTAAAATCCCTTTAGCTGGGGAATGGATCACTCGTTCTTTTCCAAAGCCTTTGATCACTCCTGGAATTCCTGTGTTCGGGATCGCACTGCCTTCTTTGATGATCCTTCCAAGCCTGTGTCCACGCATCGTCTCGATCACAACATCGACATCTTCCCCTGCTGTAAATCCAGGTCCTAAAGCGATCGTGATCGGTGCCATATCTCTTGTTGTACCAAGATTTTTCTTCGCAAGAATGGCATCAACAACTGCGATCGGATGCAACTGTTTGATCATTTCTCCATTTGGATCGATCATTAATGCCGGATTCCCTGCTTTCATGATCTGTTCTGCTTCTTTGATATCATGTGCAAGATGGCAGGTCATATCCTCAACCTGCCACTTTTCTTCATAAACTGCTTCTGAAAATGCAACATTTCTACGAATTGCAGATGGATGTGCAATTTCTAAGATCAATACATGAAAACCACTTTTTACCAATTTATAAATTGTACCTGTGGCGATATCTCCACCGCCTCTTACAATGATTAAATCTTTCATAGATATTCCTCAAGGTTTGATCACTTTTCCTGCTTTTTCCATCATTTCTACGATATCATACATATTTGTGATGGAACCAACCGCTAATTTATCTGTAATATCATAGAAATTTAAGCATGTTCCGCAAGTATATATTTCGACCCCTTCTGCTTCTAATGTTTTTAAATCTTCTAAAGAATCAGAATCTTCGCATGTAAGATATGCTCCTGAATTATAAAATAATACCTTGGATGGAAGTTTATCCTGTTTTGTTACTGCAAATAAAACGCTTTGATCAATGTCTGACCAAGAGCTTTCTCTCCTTGTCCCATCTCATTGGATGATACAGCGATGATAAAATCATCCTTTGCAGATGGTGCACAGACAATCTCTTCTTCCTCATCTGCTGGTGTATAATTCTCTGCCATGATCTCAATCTTAAATTCATTGTCTGAGATCTTCTCGCTTTTAACTTCGCAGTTTTTACCTTCTGCAAATCTTGTAACATTCTGGACAGCTGGTTCATTATCTACCAGAACGATTAATTTTGTCTCTCCATCCATTGATTCTAATGCTTTCTTTGTGTGTACAACCGGAATCGGACAAGCATTCCCTCTTTCATCAATCTGTTTCATACTTAACCTCCAATTTAAATTTCTACCTGAAATACCCCTTGTGGGATGATTTCATATTCTGACATAAATTGTACCACAGATTCTTCATTTTCTAAAGGGGTCATCCATGCCATTCCACATCCTGCTGTGATCTCTTTTGGTACTGGGATCAATCTTCCTGCGATCTGATGTTTTTTGCAGGCACTTTCCATACCGATCGCCTGTGTTGTTGTCTCAAATGTGATCACTGTTTTTAATTCTTTTTTTCTCATGATATTTTATGATTCTCCTGAATTTCCAAAGTTTTTTATAAAAGAACATTTTACTGCTTCAGCAACTTCTTTCTGAAAGTTTTTCATAACGATTCAGAATATCTTCGCCTTCTGGTGTAAGGTGTGAACCTCCCCCTTGCTTTCCGCCGGATTTTCGTTCTACTAATTTTACTCCAAGGTCTGCTTCCGCACGATTTAAGATCTTCCATGCTTTGCTTGCAGCCATTCCCATGGATTTATATGCAGCAGATAAAGAACCTTTCTCTCTTGTTAATGATAATAACTGTGCAACTCCTTTTCCAAAATCTGGTTCTTCCATAAAAACTCTGACCCTGAAATCAAAACGTTTTGGTAAATATGATTTCATGTCTACCACCCTTTTCCGAATCCACAGTTTGGATAAGTACAAACTTTACATCCAAGACATAATCCGCCTTCTCCAAGGTGTGCAAGTTCTTCTGCACTTACTTTATCATCTGCCATGATCCTTGGCAGAATAAGATCAAAAACAGTTCTCTTTGAATACATAACACATCCTGGAAGTCCCATGATCGGAATTATCTGATCTCCTTTTTTATAATATGCAAGTAAAAACATTGCTCCTGGCAAAACAGGTGCTCCATAAGATATGATATCGGCTCCTGTATTCTTGATCGAAAGTGGTGTCTTGTCATCTGGATCAACACTCATTCCTCCTGTGCATAATACCATTTCTGCCCCATTTTCGATAGCTTCTAAGATTGTTTTTGTTAAAAGTTCATTGTCATCTGGCAACTGTTTTGTACTGGTCACTTCTGCACCGTATTCTTTGATCTTTTCTGCCACAACTGGAGTAAATGTATCCTCAATTCTATGATAATACACTTCATTTCCTGTAGCTAAGATCACGGCTTTTTTCTTCTTATAAGGCAGAAGAGACAGGATTGGTGTATCCCCAACCCTGTCTTTGACTTCCTGCATCTTATCTTTTTCAATGACCAGTGGAATGATTCTCGTACCTGCTAATTTGTCCCCTGCTTTGACTGGAGTATTTCCAGATCTTGTCGCGATCATCATCTGTCCGAAAGAATTGACGGTAAATAGTTTTTCTTTGTCGATCTTTAAGAGTCCGTCATATTCGGCAGATAATTCAATCTTACCTTCCTTAACTTCTGACTCTTTCATTCCTTCATTCTTGCACAAATCACAAAGGATCCTTGCTGCATCATTTTCATGAAGCATATCGTCTCCGGCTTCCCAGACGTATAAATGATCTTTTCCAAGGGATAACAACACTGGGATATCTTCTTCTTTGACTACATGACCTTTCCTGAATCTTGCGTCTTTTGTAACACCTTTGATGATCTGTGTGATATCATGACATAGCACAGTTCCTACAGCATCTTTTGTATCCACTAATTTCATTGTTTTTCACCTTCTACTTCTTATTTATTAATTGTAAATCCATAAGATCTGAAGACTTTTAATACTTTTTCACTCTGTAAGAATTTTACGAATTTATCAGCTGCATCTTTATTTTTACTTTTCTTTAATGCTGCAACTGGATAAATAACTGGCGTTTTTAAAGCATCTGCTGGTGCTTTTGCAAGAACTTTTACATCCTTGTTACTTGCTGCATCTGTTGCATATACAACACCGCAAGAAGCACTTCCTTTTGCTACCCAATTTAAAACTTCTGTTACATTTGTTCCAAAGCTTGCTTTTTTCTTCACATCATTCCAGTTCTTTAAGTTTGTAAAGATTTCCTGTGCATACTGTCCAGCTGGAACGCTCTTAGGATCTCCTAATGCTATTGTATCAGCTTTTGTGATATCTTTAAAGGATGAAACTTTTGCATCACCTTTTTTAGGAGCGATCAGTACAACTTTGTTTTCTAATAATTCTACAACAACCCCCTTGCTGATGTATTTTCCTTTGACAAGATTGTTCATCTGTTCAGTCGCTGCTGACATAAATACATCCGCTTCCATTCCATTTTCAATCTGGCTCTGTAATTTTCCTGAACTATCATAACTTCCTTCTACTTTAATTCCTTTATTTTCTTTTTCGAACATTGGAATTAATTTCTCTGTGTAGCATTTTTCAAGACTAGCTGCAGCTGCAAGTGTGATGGTTGTTGTTTCTTCTTTCTTTACTGCCTCTGTTGTGGATTTAGAGCTGTCCTTACTGCTTCCACATGCTGTTACCCCAAGAACCATAGCTCCTGCTAATAACACTGCTAAAAATTTCTTTTCATTTGCAACTTCCTCACTTTCTTAAAATGTTATGTAAAATTTCATAGTAATGTGGCTTTTTCCATATGACCTCTTTGAATATGGTATTTTTTGTCACATAGATTTTCTACTTCCTTACTGCTGTGACTCACCAAGATCGCTGGTTTATCCAACATTGCCAGCATATTGGATAATTCATCTTGCATCTGTTCTCTTAAGTATTCATCCAACGCTGAAAATGGCTCATCCATCAAGATGACTTCCGGTTCACACACAAGCATCCTTGCTAACGCTGTTCGCTGTTTTTGCCCTCCTGAAATCTGTCTTGGATATCTTTTTGCTAATTCTTCGATATGAAATCGTTTCATCATATCATTTGTCTTTTGTTCGATTTCATCCTTCGGAAATCCTTTTGCTCTTAATCCTGTTTTGATATTCTCTTCAATCGTCATATTAGGAAACAGTGCATATCCCTGAAATAAATATCCAATCTTTCGTTTTTGTGGTGGCAGATTGATCTTTTTCTCGGAATCATAAAGTATTTTCCCATCTAGTACAATTCTCCCACTATCTGCAGTTTCCACACCTGCGATACATTTTAAAGTAATGCTTTTTCCACTTCCAGAAGGTCCCATAAGCCCTGTACAACCTGTTTCTACATTGAGTTCTGACTCTAATGTAAATTCTTTTAGTTTCTTTTTGATCTTTACTTCAAGACTCATACATCTCTCCTTACGCTTCCTGTTTCTTCTTTTCCATGATCAGGTAAATATTCATGGCTGCTACGATTGCAAAACAAATGATCACGATCACAAGTACATACTGATATGCTGCATCCATATTTCCCGCTGCAACTTCAGAGTATACTGCAAGTGGCAGAGTTCTTGTTCTTCCCGGAATATTTCCAGCGATCATTGCTGTTGCTCCGAATTCACCAAGTCCTCTGGCAAATGCAAGCACTCCACCAGAAATGATCCCTGGCAGTGCATTTGGGATCATAACTCGAAAGAAAATGCTCCACTCACTCATTCCAAGTGTTCTTGCCGCAAAGATCAGATCTTCATCAATCTGTTCCAGGGCACCTCTTGCAGAACGGTACATCAATGGAAATGACATCACAACTGCCGCAAGGATCGTTGCGCCCCATGAAAATGCAATCTTGATTCCAAGATAATTTTCAAATAATTTTCCTACTGGTCCATATGATCCGAAAAATACAAGCAAGAAAAACCCTGCAACAGTTGGTGGTAATACTAATGGCATCGTAAAGATCCCATCCCAGAAGATTCTTGTTGCGTCTGATTTACGATATAAGATCCATCTTGCTGCTAATAGTCCTAAAATAAAGGTAAATAAAATCGCGATCGTTGCCGTTTTCATCGATATGATGATCGGTGATATATCCATACATTGTCTCCTCTCTTAGTTTCTTCCGCAATCTTCTGTGTTTTCCCTTAAAGTATCTAATCCATGTGGCAGCTGATCAATGATAAAAGAAAGACTCTCTTCCACTGCCTTTTTGCTTCCAGGAAGATTAATGATCAATGTTTTCTTTCTTATTACACTGACACCTCTTGATAACATGGCTCGTTTTGTGATCGTCATAGAACCTGCTCTGATCGCTTCTGAGATTCCCGGCACATTGCGGTCTGCAACAGCTAAAGTTGCTTCTGGTGTACGATCTCTTGGAGAAAGCCCTGTCCCACCGGTTGTAATAATTAAATCAACCTGCCGGCTGTCGCTTAAACGGATCAGATGTTTTTTGATCTGAGCTTCTTCATCCGGAAGAAGGATTTCTTCTACGATCTTAAATCCATGTTCTTTTAAGATTTCTGCTGCTCTTGGACCGCTTGTATCCACTCGTTCTCCTCTGGAGCCTTTATCACTCAATGTCATGACTGCTGCCATGTATGGCATATCTTTCTCTGGGTAAATGACCTCAATCTTATCTCCGACTTTGATCGTTCCGCTTTCTAATACTTTTGCAAAGATACCTTCTCTTGGCATGATACAGTCCCCAACACGTTTATATATCTCACAATGACTATGGCATTCTTTCCCAATCTGAGTGATCTCAAACTTTGCATCATTACAGATCAGTTTTGTTCCAACTGGAAGTTTCTTAAAATCAATGCCGTAAGCAAGAATATTTTCCCCAAAATCACCCTCGATCACGGAAGCACCTTTTTCATTGAATTCATCCACAATATCCGCGCTCAAAAAACTAACCTGACGATGCCATTTTCCTGCATGGGCATCTCCTTCTAATCCAAAGTCTTTGATCACATTGACTTCGTTAATATTTTTCTTCACGGTTCCTCGTTTTTCACTGATACAGACTGCTTTTATGATTCCTTCCATACAAAATCACCACTCTTTCCACCTGTTTTCTCTACTAAATGTATCTCTGACATAACCATATGTTTGTCAATTGCCTTGCACATATCATAAATCGTTAATAAAGCAATCTGTACTCCTGTCAGTGCCTCCATCTCAACGCCTGTTTTCCCTGTTGTTTTGACAAGACAGACTGCTTTGATCTCTTTGGTTTCTTCTAGCATTTCAAAATCAACTTTACACTTTGTAAGCATCAGAAGATGGCACATCGGGATCAGTTCAAATGTCTTCTTTGCCGCCATGATCCCTGCGATCCTTGCAGTTCCTAAGACATCTCCTTTTACCATACTTCCTTCTTTGACTTTTTCAAAGATCTCATCATTAACTTTGATCTTTCCTTGTGCGATCGCTGTTCTTGTTGTTTCTTTTTTCTCCGTCACATCGACCATGACCGCATTTCCATGCTGGTCAAAATGTGAAAATTCTCCCATTTATCTTATCCTCCAATTGTATACATCTTGCTGTTTGACGGCTTTTCTTCAAAATGATGTGCCTGTGGTTTTTTATAAATGATTTCTTTTAAAACCTGTTTGATCTCTTCATCTGATGTCTCAGCCTTTCTTAACAGATCTCTTAAATTTCCTGCTTCTTCATAATAAAGACATGGTTTGATCCCACCAGTGGAAGTCATACGAATACGATTGCATGTATCACAAAATTTTCCATGCAATGCCTCGATCCATCCGATCATTCCCTCATATCCTTCCATTGTTTCGTAAACTGCCGGTCCATTTCCCATTCTTTGTTCGGTTTTGTGAAATCTGATCCCTTGATCTTTTAGATTCTTTCTGATCTCATTTCTTGTTAATGCTATCGTTGTCTTCTTATTTCCAAGCGGCATTTGTTCAATAAATCGTATACAGATCTTATGATCTTTCATATATTCTATAAATTTTTGAATATCCTCCATCGTCGTCTGTTCTGTCAACACAACATTTATCTTTATATTCAATCCTATATTGGTCGCTTTATTAATTACTGATATGACCTGTTTGTACCCATCGAATCCTGTGATCTTTTTATATTTCTCCTGATCCATAAAATCAAGACTTATATTGATTCCATCCACTCCTGCCTCTGCTAATTTCACTAAATCTTTTGATAATAAGATAGCATTAGTTGTTAACGTAACTTTGTTAACTCCATCCGTTTTCTTTAATTCACGGATAAAATCTGAACAACCTTTTCGTACTAACGGTTCGCCACCTGTGATCTTAAATTTGTCAATTCCAAGCGTTGTAAGAATCTTACATACTCTTAGGATCTCCTCATATCTTAAAATCTCCCCATGTGACAACATTTCTTCATGATCAGGACGGCAATAGGTACAATATAAATTACAACGATCCGTGATCGATATTCTTGCATAATCAATGGTTCTTTGAAATTGATCTTTCATCTCTTTCTCCTATCGTTATTCTCAAGTAAGAATAACGCTTGCCTAAAATCAGACAGGAAAAAACATGTTTTAAAATTCTTCCTGTCTGTTCGTTCTTCTATTCTAATATGATTGATTTTTCTTCTTTTTCTTCTATGTACCCAATTATTTTAGCACATGGGATCGTATTCTGTAAATCCTCTAATAAATTTTTGCATCATTTTCGCTAACTGCGATCATCAATCCTCCAGACGTCTGTGGATCATATAAAATATCTTCCAATGCTCTATTTATTTTTTCGCTTTTGAAATACCTGCACTTGCATATTTACGATTTCTATAAGCACCTTCCGGGATCATTCCAAGATCTGCCATAGAAAGAGCTTCTTTGTGATATGGAATCTCTTCTGTCATAAAATGAATCGTTACATCACTGCCCTGTGCCATCTCATAGCCATGTCCAAGTAGTCCAAATCCAGTAACATCCGTACAACTGTGCACATCATATTTCACCATAATATCTCTGGCATATTTATTGAGCTGTCTCATCTGATCATAGATCTTATCCATTACTTTTTGATCGATAAATTCAGCTTTCGCTGATGTTGTTAAAATTCCAACTCCTAATGGTTTGGTCAAAATTAAAATATCTCCAGGTCTTGCCCCGCTGTTTGTCAAAAATTTTTGAGGATGTACAAATCCAGAAACAGATAAACCATATTTTGGCTCTTGATCGTGAATCGTATGTCCACCTGTGATGATCACTCCTGCTTCATATGCTTTTTTATAACCGCCTCGTAAAATTGCCTGAATGCTTTCTTTTGGCATATCTTTTGTGACACACATGATATTTAAGGCAAGCTTTGGATCTGCTCCCATCGCATAAATATCACTGATCGCATTCACTGCTGCAATCTCTCCAAACATTTCTGGATCGTCAACGATTGGCGGGAAGAAATCCAATGTCTGAACAAGTGCTGTATTTTCATCAATTTTATAGACAGACGCATCATCACTTTTATCAAAACCAACTAATAACCGTTCATCTGATCGTGTTGGAATTCCGTCTAATAATTTTGCTAAAGTTCCAGCTCCAACCTTTGCCCCACATCCTGCACACTGGGCGAGTTTTGTTAATTTCACTTCTGTTTCCATAGACCTTATCCTCCCGTAAATGTTCATGACCTCTCTTAAACATTATCTCTTGTTACGTCTTTTAACCACTTGAAACTGCGATATCTGATCAATGTGATCGGTACTTTGATCAATTCATCACTCATCAATAATACATAAACTGCCGGAACACTCCAATGTAATACAAATGCAGCCAAATGCTCCTAATAAAATCGAACATCCCCACATCGTTGATACATCCATAATCAAGCCAAACTTCGTATCGCCGCCAGATCGGAAGATTCCAACGACCATTGTTGTATTAAATGCCTGTGCGATCACAAAATAAGACATCACATAAAACATCATTTTCAGATAGTATCTTGCAATTGCACTTAAGGATAAGAAAGAAATTACAACTGGAGATGCAATTAAGATCAATCCTCCTCCGATCACTCCCATAACCACACTTAAAATGATAAACCGTTTGGCATAGGCTCTTGCATGATCGAATTTTCTCTCACCGATCGTCTTCCCAAGATAGATCGCTGTGGCACTGGATAGCCCAAAAGACACAACCGTTGCTAACTGTCTCGCCACCTGTGCAACAGAATTGGCTGCAACTGCAGAACTTCCCATATGTCCAAGAACTGCTGTATTGGCTGATGTTCCAAGCCCCCACATTACCTCATTTAAAACAACTGGGAGGGAATAGACTAAGAAATCTCTCACTAACAGTTTGTCCTGATGAAGGAAATAGTGAACTCTGAATTTTACATCTTTATTATATATTTTTGCATAACCACAAACCAGAACAAGTTCCATAATCCTTGCGATCAATGTCGCAATCGCTGCTCCACGGATTCCAAGAGCTGGGAATCCAAATAATCCAAAAATAAAGATCGCATTAAAAACCACATTGCATAAAAATGATACTAGATAAACAACTGTTGCCACGATCACTCGTTCAATGCTTCGCATGACATATAAATATACATTGGTAATTCCCATGATAATATATGAACATGCAACGATCCTTAAATACTTAACTCCTTCTGCGATCACCTGTGGATCATTTGTAAAAATTCTCATCAACGATGCTGGAATTGTAAATGCTGCGATAGTGAATATCGCAGTTACGATCACTGCTGATCTAATCCCTAATGCCAAGATCTTTTCAATCGCTGTCTTGTCACCTTTTCCCCAGTATTGTGCAGTAAGAACGGTTGCCCCCGATGTTAATCCAAACAAAAACAGTACCATAATGTACTGAATCTGGCCAGCAAGAGAGGCCCCTGATAATACTTTTTCACTGACTTTTCCAAGCATCACAACATCGGCTGCTGTTACTCCAACGTTGATCAGATTCTGCAATGCCATCGGAACGACCAGTGCAAATACATTTTTATAAAAATCTTTCCATTTGATGCTTAAATCATTCAATCTTTTTCTCCTGTTCTTTTCATTTCCTCATAATAGGATATAGAAGCTTTGTCTGCTTGTCAAGCACATATTGCCTGCCTGTATTTCATTTAGTATCCCCAAAAATGAAAAATAAAAACCACTTAATAAAATTATCTGCAGATTCGTCATTGCGATATTTATTAAATGGTCTTTACCTTTATAATTAGAATTTAATTTTTTGGCATTTATAGATATGTAGTTTATTCTTCAATCTTTAATGCTTCTTCATTGCTGAGTTCTTTTCCATCTTTTGTTGTTGCAACATAGTAGATATCGCCTTCTTCTGGCTGATAATAGATATCTAAGTTTGCGATCGTGTTCATTTTAACACCAGCTGCTTTTAAATTTTCTTTAACAAGTTTCTCTGTGTCTTTTACATCTATGTTGCGTTCCTGAAACTGTACTTCAATTTTTGTTTTCATAATACTCTCCTTCTTCTTGATCATATACTCTTTATGTCAACTCTTGATGCGATTATTATTAGATTCTTGTATACGTACATTGTATTCTATATACGATTTATAATTCATATTATAGCCTTTTCTTCCAATTTATTCAACTTGAATCTGATTTAGTACAAAATCTATCTACTTTTCCTTGATCTTTTTTCCATAACTTTTTTGATAATCATATCTGCGATCCATCCACATAAGAGCCCAATGATCAAACCTCCTAAAACGTCCGTTGGATAATGAACGTATAAATACATTCTTGAAAACGCAATTAAAACAGATACTATCAAAGCTCCTGCTGCCATTCTCTTTCTTCCCGCAAAATACAGCGCACTAACCGATGCAAACGATGCTGCAGTATGTCCCGATGGAAAAGAATAATCTTTCAATGGTGTGACCAGCAGCTGAACTGTCTGATTAATGCTATATGGTCTTATTCTTGCCACGATCGGTTTTAAGATCACATTACAAATGATCAGATCTGCAATTAATGCAACTGCCATGTATACTCCTGATTTTCTTGTTTTTGGTATCAGTAATAAAATAACTGTTAAAATGATCCATACGATTCCTGCATCTCCCAGTTTCGTAACAGCCACCATAAATCTGTCTAATAATGGAGTATGGATTGTTTGAAGTTTGTCTAAAATCTGAAATTCAAATCCCATAATAACCTTATTCTGCCTTTCTTTTTCTATAACATTGATTCTTTGATTTTATAAAACATTGATACATAGGTTGTATCCTTAGATTCTAAAATATGCTGTACTCCTATTTCTTGAAGCTGTTTTGTTGTCTTTTCTCCAATACTGATACACGGAATATTCTCTATCCATTGTTGCTTTTCTTCTCCTATCTGATCAAAAAATCTTCGAGCTGATGATGCACAGGTAAAAGAAACACTTCTGATATCTTTCATTTCTGGAATTTCACTTAAAATCTTTCTATTATTTTCATACATGATCTTTTCTGTTATCTGACAGATCGGTGTAAGGGCTTTTTTTAATTTTTCTCCACCAGATATGCCTTTACAGTACCAGACCACATCCTTTGCATCTACTTCCTGTTTCATAAGTTCGGAAAGATTGATCTCTCCAGCTTCTTCTGGCATAAGATCTGCTATAATTCCATATTGCATCAAGACATCTTTTGTCTTTTCACCTACAACGACCATTTTTTTATCGAAGAGATCCCGAAGATCTAGATTCGAAGATTTCATCTGTTTCATAAAACCATGAACTCCATATCTGCTTGTAAAAATAAGATAGGTCACTTTCGCTAATTCCTCTTTGGAGATCCGATCATATCTATAAGAGATCTCTCCTGTCTGAAGTTCCTTGATCTTATATCCATGATCTTTTAATATCTGCGCTAATTTTGATGGCTGATTTCCTATTTTAGTAACTAAATGACAGGTCGCATCTTCTTGTTTTTGAATCTGTTTTTGAAGTTTCACAACATCTCCTACAACAATGACTGCTGGTGATGAAAATTTTTCTTGCTTCACTTTTTCATGAATCGTATTTAATGTTGCTTCACACGTTTGCTGCTTTATAGATGCTGCACTAGAAACAACTGCAACAGGTGTATTGGCATCCATTCCATTTTTTAATAGATTCGTTGTGATCTCTTCTAGTTTCGAAAGCCCCATTAAGAATACTAAGGTTTCTTCAGCCTTTGCCATAGATGCAAAATTAAGATCAGATAACTGATTTCTTTGATCATGTGCTGTCACAACTCGGAATCCTTTGGAGATTCCTCGATGAGTTACAGGAATCCCTGCAAGTTCTGCAGCTGCAATACAGGAGCTGATTCCTGGAACAACTTCACAATAAATTCCCTGATCAGCTAAATATATGGCTTCTTCTCCACCCCTTCCAAAGACAAATGGATCCCCACCTTTTAAGCGCACTACGATATCATATTGTAGTGCTTTTTGTGCTAATAATTCATTGATCTGTTCTTGTTTCATCGTATGATGATGATTTTCTTTTCCAACATAGATATGTTCGCATCTTTCTTTTGTTTCATCTAATAATTCTTGTGGAATCAGTCTGTCATAAATGACACAATCCGCTTTTTTTAAAATTTCTTTTCCTTTGACTGTGATAAGTCCTGGATCTCCCGGTCCTGCACCAATTAAATATACGATTCCTGCCAGCTGTTTTTTGATATTTTTTACTGCCGTTTGTGCTAAGATCTCAGGGCATGTTCCACAAACTTTCGTATATGCCTGTTTACTTCCATCTTCATTCCCAAACATAGCATATAGTTCATACCCTTGATCTGTCTTTTGACATCTGGCACCTGCCGGAGTATGACAGCTGCCTCCCATTTGTTCTAAAAAATTTCGTTCTGCACATACTTCGTTCATTGTTTCTTCATCACAAAATACATCCAACATCTTTTGCAATTCTTTCTGATCTTCTCTTACTTCCAAAGCCAGAGCACCCTGCGCTGGTGCTGAAATCATGTCTTCTGGTGCCAGATATTGCGTGATCACATCTTCCATTCCTAGTCTTTTAAGACCTGCTGCCGCAAGAACGATTCCATCTAATTGTTGTTCCTCCATTTTTCGAAGTCTCGTATCAACATTCCCACGAATATTTATAATCTGAAGGTCTGGTCTTAACTTTAATAACTGAAATGCTCTTCTTTTGCTTCCTGTTGCTATCACAGCACCTTCTCGTAATTCAGACAGATGTTTCGCTGTTCGAAGGATCAACACATCTCTTGGATCTTCTCTTTTCCATATCTTTGTAAAAACAAGACCTTTTGCCGGGGTTGAGGGCATATCTTTCATACTATGAACACCCATATGGATTTCTTCAGAAATGATCTTTTCTTCGATTTCTTTGACAAACAGACCTTTCCCACCGATTTTATCTAATGGTTTATTCTGAATCTTATCACCTTTTGTTTTAATGATCTGGATTTCAAAAGTGTGTTCTGGATAAGCTTTCGCTAATTTCTCCTGAACATATTTTGTCTGGATCAGTGCAAGGCGTGACCCTCTTGATCCGATGATATATTTCATAGGTCATTTTCCTTTCTTTGTTTCTATCCCAAAAAGCTGTTCTACCATCTTCTTATAATCTGCTTGTTCCTGTCTGGTTTCTAAATGTTTTAATTCCTGAATCGGTTCTTTGATCATGCGCTGCAAGGATGCATTTAACACTTTCTTTAGAAGTTTCTGTTCTCTTGTTCCAAAATCTATTTTCTTGATAAATATGAATAACTATCTTCCACGATCTCTGTACATTTTTCCTGCAAGGAGCGAATTGTTTCTTCCATTGGTGCCTGAAACAGCCACTGCATCGTTTCTTCTTTTGCTTTGCTGATCATCGTATTGCTTTGTCTGCAAAGTTCTTCACGTTCTGACTGATTTGCTTTAGAAATCTCTTTGAGCGTGTCTAAATTGATCAGATTTACCTTTGAGTTATCTGAAAGTTTTGGATCAATATCTCTTGGTGTTGCAAGATCTAAAAATGTAACTTGTTTTTCTGGCGTATAATATTCTTGTTTTACAACCACATGTGGTGCTGATGTCGCAGATACTACAATATCACATTGTTTCATGATCGCATATCTTTGTTCGTAAGAAATAATCTCAATCTCTTGAAACTCTTTCTGAACATTTCCTGCATGTGCCAGTGTTCTGCTGCATAAATAAATCTTGCCTGCTTCATATTCCTGCAAATAACGAAGTGCAAGAACTGCAGTATCTCCGCTTCCGATCACCAAGACCGTTTTGTCCTTGATATCACATATTTTCTGTAATTCACAGATTCCGATATATCCAACAGATACTGGTTTCTCACTTATTCTAAACGTTGTTTTTACCTTTTTTGCACAAGTAATAGCATCTCTTACGACTTTATTTAGTTCTTTCTTGCTAAATCCCATGGTTCTTGAAAAATCCAAGGCATCTTTTACCTGTCCAAGAATCTGATCTTCTCCTAGTACCATGGATTCTAATCCTGCAGTTACTTGAAACAGATAAGAAACTGCTTTGTCTTCTTCGCAATGTCTGATATATTGCTCGATCTCTGTTTTATCGAACATATCAGAATATATATTTTGTATTTTTTGATCTGTTGCTCATCATCAAAAAAATAATAAATCTCACTGCGGTTACAGGTCGATAAGATCATCGCCTGTTCAACTCCGATTTTCTCTGCTTTATGAAAAAATTCAAGCTTCTTCTGATCCGTAAATGAAATTTCATCACGAATGGTAAGATCTGCATTTTTATAATCAATTCCTAGAAATCCAAACTGCATAGAGCCTCTCCTGCAAGTTTACATGTTTTCTCAATATCTTCTTCTGTATGTGCGTCAGAAATAAACATTGTCTCAAACTGGGATGGTGCAATATAAATTCCACGATCTAGTAAATATCCAAAATAATCTGCATATTGTTCTGTATTGGATGTCACAGCGCTTTCAAAATCTCTGACTTTCTGCTCTGTAAAGAATACACTCATTAAAGATCCAATCTGATTAACACAAATATGTCCATTCCCTGCTTCTCTTGCTGCATCAGCAAGTTTCCTTGTTTTTTGCTCTAGTCTTTCGTAAATCTGCAGATCATTTTTTAAGATATTTAATGTCTCAATTCCTGCCGCTGTTGCAACTGGGTTTCCTGACAGTGTTCCTGCCTGATAAACTGGCCCATCTGGGGAAATCATTTGCATGATTTCTCTTCTTCCGCCATATGCACCGATCGGCATTCCTCCACCAACGATTTTTCCAAGTGTTGTGATATCTGGCTTGATATTATAATACTGCTGTGCTCCTCCTAGAGATAGCCTAAAACCTGTAATAACCTCATCAAAGATCAATAATGATCCGTGATCTTTTGTGATCTTTCTTAAAAATTCGAGAAATCCTTCTTCTGGAAGTACTAATCCCATATTAGCTGCCACCGGTTCTACGATCACTGCTGCAATCTGATCTTTATTTTCATCAAATAGTTTTTGTACAGAATCTTTGTCATTGTATTCTGCGACTAATGTATTCTTCGTATCATCTTTTGGAACTCCAGCACTATCTGGAACAGATGTTGTAAGTGCTCCCGATCCTGCTTTTACTAACAAACTGTCGGAATGTCCATGATAGCATCCGCGGAATTTAACGATCTTATCTCTCCCTGTAAATCCTCTGGCTGCACGGATCGCACTCATAACAGCTTCTGTTCCAGAACTTACCAGACGGCTTACTTCCATAGACGGGATCAATTCACTGATCAATTCTGCAAGAATCACTTCCTTCTCTGTTGGCGCTCCAAAAGTCAAACCGTTTTCACAAGATTCCATGACTTTTTTGATGACTTGAGGATGAGCATGTCCTAAGATTCCAGGTCCCCAGGAACATACATAATCAATATATTCATTTCCATCGGCATCCATAATACGATCACCTTTTGCAGATTCCATGAATCTTGGAGTACGATTTACCGCACGGAATGCACGAACTGGACTGTTTACCCCTCCTGGAATATGTACTTTTGCTCGTTCATATAATTCTTTTGATCTTGTATCTTTCATTTTATCTTTCCTCTTCTTTCAGCCATTTTGCAACATCAAGTGCATGATATGTAATGATCATCTTTGCACCAGCACGTTTTAATCCGACCATATTTTCCATTAACGATCTTTTTCTCATCGATCCATCCATTGGCCGCAGCTGCTTTTACCATGGCATATTCTCCGCTTAACATTGTATGCAACGATCGGAATATTGTATTTCATAGATGCCTTCTTTTCATTAATATCCATATAAAGCAAGTGCTGGTTTGGCAATGATCAAGTCTGCTCCTTCTTCGATGTCTTCCCCGATCTCTCTTAGAGCTTCCTGTCCATTTGCCGGATCCATCTGGTATGTTTTTCTATCTCCAAATCCTGGTGCAGAATGTGCTGCATCGCGAAATGGTCCATAGTATCCTGACGCAAACTTGGCACTATAAGACATGATCGGTGTGTATACAAATCCTGCTTCATCTAAAGCTTCACGAATAGCTTTCACTCGAAGATCCATCATATCACTTGGCGCAATGATATCTGCCCCTGCTTTTGCATAACTTACAGATGCCTTTGCAAGAAGCGGAAGTGTTTCATCATTTAAGATCACTCCGTCTTTCACAAGGCCACAGTGTCCATGAGATGTGTATTCACAAAGACATACATCCGCAATGATCAAAAGTTCTTCATACTCTTTTTTGATCTGGCGGATCGCCTTTGGCACAATTCCATCTTCAGCATATGCACCGCTTCCAACTTCATCTTTATGATCTGGGATTCCAAAGATTAAAATTGCTTTGATCCCCGCTTCTTTGATCCTGTTAATTTCCTCTGATAAACGATCCAGCGAATACTGATAAATCCCTGGCATAGATTCTACAGGATGTTTGATATTTTCTCCTTCTGTAACAAAGATTGGATAGATCAATTCGTCAATTCTCACATGATTTTCTCTTACCATATCTCTCATATAGTTGCTTGTTCTTAATCTTCTTGTACGTTCCATTTTTACTGTTCCTCGATTTCACTCTGATATATATTTTTGAATGATTTCATTGATTCGTTGTTCTTCCAATGAATCAATATCCTCTAATCCGATTTGTAATAATTCTTTATAAAATGCCTTTCGTTCCTGTTCTGTGGCAATGCATGATTTTGCAAGCTTTCTCAGACTTCCCAAGATTTGTGCGAGTTGTCCTAATTCTTTATTCAAATCTGGTTTGATCTTTTCTTTTAAATACTGTGTGATCAACGGACTCTGCCCGCCACTTGAAAATGCAGCGACAACTTCTCCTTCTTTTACATAGGATGGAAAATAAAGCTGCAATCTTCTTTCTGATCGACCGCATTGACAGGAATCTTCTTTCGTCTGCAGATCTGGCTGATCTCATGATTTGTTTTTTGATCATCGGTTGCTGCGATCACAAAATCTGCCTCATTAAAATCTTTCTCCATAAACGTTCGAAAGATTCGGCAAATCTGATCGATCTGCCGAATCTGTGTTATCATCTCTGGTGCGATCACGGTAATATCTGCTTCAAAATCTTTTAAAACTTCAATCTTACGAAGTGCGATCTTACCGCCGCCGATCACTAGACATTTTTTCTTCTTTAGTTGTACAAACATTGGAAAATATGCCATTATCTCTGTGTCCTATTTTATATATTCTTTTGCGATTTCCTTGATTCCTTCTGGATGTTTTAAATTCCACTGTGAAAAGTCAAGTTCTTCACTCTCAACTGCCTGTCCTAATTTTACCAAGAACTGTGGAATATCTTCTTCTAAAATGATCCCAACTTCTTCTCCCATCTTCTCTTTTCCCTGAAGATCAGATCCATTGATATGAAGTACAAATGCAGAATGAGCAACTTTATCAATTACTTTCATACTTCCGTGAAATCCGATCTCTCCGATCTGATGTGTTCCGCAAGAAGACATACATCCAGAAATATGAATCTTAGGCAGTGAACCATCCTTTAATCCAGCTTCTCTTTCTGCTTCGATCACTTTGTGTAACAATCCTTGAGAATCTCTTAATCCAACCTGACAGATCGTTGCTCCGATACAAGATACAGATGTCTCAAACAACGTTTCTGCACCATCATCTGTCGCATCTAAAACTTTCTTTGCTTCATCTCCTGTCAGATTGATGATGTACATTGTCTCATCTGGTGAAATTCTTGCTTCCACTTCATCCATATCTTTGATCACATCATAGATCTCTCCTAATTTCTCAGGTTTTGGACAACCACCGAATGGGTGATAAGAAACTGCATATAATCCTTCCTGTTTCTGATCGATCACTCGTTTACCAGATACTTTACTTCCATCTCCCTGTTTCTTCACTTCAGAAATTTCTACATGAAGATCAAGATCCTGTCCGGATGCGAAAACTTCATCTAATTTCTCATGGAAAGCTTTGATATATCCTTCTTCACCTAAAGTCTCCTGCATATAACGCGTTCTTGCTCTTCCACGTTGTTTATAATTTCCATGTGCGATGAATGTTTCTCTCATTGCACAAATATAATAAAGAATCTTCTCTGGTTGTACATTCTCAGCAACTTTCAGTCCAAATCTCGCATTGTTACCAAGTCCTCCAGCACTGTAAACATCAAAGTTTCCATCTTCCCTTGCCACAAATCCAAGATCACGGAATGTTGCATGTGTCTCATTAGCTGGCCCGTTTGAAAATCCAACTTTTTAATTTTCTTGGCATAACTTCTTTTTTGATAAATGTCATCAAATATTCTCCAGCTGCTTCGGCATATGGAAGAACGTTAAAATATTCTCCTTTTTCAACACCTGACAATGGAGATACGGTTACATTACGTGGAAAATCTCCACCTCCACCCATTGTGACAATACCATGATCTAATCCACCTTCCATGATTCCATAAATTGCTTCTGGCTGTAAGTTATGTAACTGAATCGTCTGACATGTCGTCAGGTGAACTTTATCTACATTATATGTTTTAATACTGTCTGCGATAAATTTTAATTTATCTTTTGTTAAATGGCCACCTGACATACGAAGACGGATCATACTTGCTTTTCCATCTTTCTGTGCATAACTTCCGTAACCACCGGAAAATCCTTTGTAATCTGCTTTACTTAATTCTCCTGCATAAAACTGGTCTGTCTTTTCTTTAAATGCTGGCAGGTCTTGTTTCCATTCCTGTGGATTGATCGTTTCCATATGTAAAATTCCTTTCTGAACATTTTGTTTCTTTTATTATGTAAATCCTTATAAAATACCACATTTGTCTTATCATACCACATTTACATAATTGTTTGAATGATTTCTTTCCTTTTCTACAAGAAATGATTCGATTGCTTTTGCAAGGTTTTTATGTCCTTTTTCATTCATATGTTCCATATCTGCCTTACTTGGCTTGGCTACATCACTTGCTGCAAGGAAATCACATCCATACTTCCATGCAATCTTTAAATAAGTCTGTTTTAATTGCTTGGATACTTTCACAGAATGCTGGTCAAATTCAAGATCAAATCCTGGTTTCCATACATCTTCTCCTAATTCGATCGGAGATACTAATAAAATATCGATCGCTGGATCAGCTTTTCTGATCTGCTGGATCAGTTTTTCAATTCCTTTTCCGATGCGATCTGCACTTGCATGGTTATATGTTTTGCAGTCATTGGTTCCAAGCATTAAACAACCTGGTCAAGTGGTGCGTGTGTCTCTAAGAGCATTGGAAGTACTTTCGCTCCATTTCTTCCATCTCTTGTCGCATCGTCAAATACACTGGTTCTTCCACATAATCCTTCTTCTATAATTCGATATCCTTTATCGTAAAGCTTCTCTGCTAAAATTCCTGTCCATCTTGTTTCTCTGTCATATCTTCTTGTTGTACCTGGGATCAGTCCGTATGTATTGGAATCTCCAAAGCATAATATCTCTTTCATGTCTGTCACCTTCTTCGTTGTATTTCATATAATTCTAATAGGAATAATATGATTATAAGAAATGTGAGTTTGATTGTCAATAGGTTTTAAATAGAAAATACCCTATAGGATATAGATTTTTCCTATAAGGTATTATACGTTATTATTATATGAGATTAATTTATAAAGGTCTTAATCATTCTTCTTTCCAAACAATAAACTTACGATCACACTTAAAATGATCGTAATCACCATATCAGGAAGTGTATTTCCAAGGATCGTATCAACCCCCATTAACCAGCGATATGCAATAAATCCAACAACCCATACAAGCATGTTCTGGATACATACAGATTTTCTTGAGAAATCCTGATGAAGGATAAAGAAATCTGCGATCTGTACAGCGATCATTGGTGCAAAGACTGATCCGATCAGATATAAGAAATCTGTGATATCGTCCATCGGATAAACAATTGCCCCAATCATTCCGATCACTGTTGCCGCGACTGCGATCCATTTTCCATTGATATTCTTAGATAGGGATTCACTAGAAATTCCGGCTGACCATGCATCTAAGAATGTTGTTGTTACAGTTGAGAATACGATAATTAATAATCCTGCAATTCCAAGTCCTGCTTTTACCATGATCTGTGCGATATCGGATTCTCCTGTAAAGATAGAGATTCCCATACCGATCACATACATCCAGCAGCTGACCAATCCATAAACGATCACACTTGCCCATGTTGCTTTCGTTGGTTCTTTAGCTTCTCTTGTGTAGTCACTGATCAGTGGCAGCCATGATAATGGCATGGCCACTGCAAGTTCTACAGCTGCTCCGAAAGTTAATCCATCATTTGCAACCGGCTTTAATGAACCATGTCCGAAAATAATAAAACTTAAAACTAATGTCAAAATAAATAATGCTGCCATTGCAACCGTATTGATCTTTCCTAAATTTTCAATTCCTACCAGAATCCAGATAATGATCAATCCTCCGATAATGACTGGCCATACCCAGTTCGCAATATTGAAGATTCCTGCTGCTGCTAATGATCCGTCATAGATCATGATCGCTGTCCATCCAACTAACTGCAGGATATTTAACACTGCAAATAACAAAGCTCCCGTTGATCCAAAACTCATTTTTACCGTTTCCATTGCACTTTTTCTTGTCTTTCCACCGATAAATCCGGCAAAAAACATCATACCACATCCAATGATATGTCCAATGATGATTGCTAATAATCCTGTAGAAAATCCTAAAGATGCGAAATATGTACCTGTTAAAATTTCTGCCAAGGACACTCCGGCTCCAAACCAGATCAGTCCGTTTTCAAAAATTGATGTTCTTCTGCTACCCATTGTCTATGCCTCCTCTTTCCATTCATCTTTTAAATCAAATGCATGATTCATTGGTCCGCTTCCAGCTCCAAGATCTAACATATCTGCCAATGCTCTTGAAATATAGTCTTTTGCACGCTGTACAGAAATCTTAAGGTCAAAACCTTTGGCAAGATTTGCTGCGATAGCACTTGAAAGAGTGCATCCTGTTCCATGTGTATTTGGGTTATTGATTCTTTTTCCTTTAAACCAGGAAACTTCTTCTTTTGTATATAAAAGGTCATTTGCATCGTTAATATTATGACCACCTTTTAATAACACTGCGCATCCAAGATCTTCATAGATCGCTTTTGCAGCCGCTACCATGTCTTCTTCTGTGTGAATCTCCATTCCACAAAGAATCTCAGCTTCTGGAATATTCGGTGTAATTACCGTAGCGATCGGTAATAATTCTTTCTTTAATGTATCTACGGCATCTTCTTCTAATAATCGTGATCCGCTTGTTGCTACCATCACTGGGTCAACAACGATATTTTCCGCTTTATAATGCTGTAATCTTTCTGCGATCGTTTTGATCAGTCCGCTTGAGGAAACCATCCCGATCTTGACTGCATCGGGTCTGATGTCTTCAAAAACTGCGTCGATCTGTTTCTTTAAGAATTCTGGATCTGCTTCTAATATTCCTGTTACGCCGGTTGTATTCTGGGCCGTCAGTGCTGTAATCGCACTCATTGCAAATACACCATTCATTGTCATGGTCTTTAAGTCAGCCTGAACTCCAGCGCCTCCACTGGAATCACTTCCAGCGATTGATAATGCTGTTCTCATAAGTATCTCTCCTTTTCTCTCTTATGCATTATTTTTCTATTGCGATCAAAAGTGGTGCTCCCAGTTGACCGCATTGTTTCGTATCATTGTAAATTCTTCCATAATAGGAATCCTTTATCATACGAAAAAACGGAAAGCTACTGATTTTGTAACTTTCCGTATGTTCGCGACTTATCATCTTCGTTTCCTACGTTGGCATTACCCAAATCAGGTTCAAAGGTCGAAAGTTTTACTTTCCTCTCAGCCTGTTTAACAAGCTCCCTTTTTTTATAACTTAATAAGTATATAGCAAGTTTCTCTAAAAAGCAAGTTTCTATTTTCGTACTTTATTGCTTTTTTTAATTTTTAGCTTATTTTTCTTGCCTTTCTTGGAAATATCGTTAACCCTAACTTTTTCATAATAAATTTTAAATCTCTTTCCTTTTGTCACGATCACATGAATGATAAATGGAATAAACAATGTGATAAATGCTGCATATCCAAGGTACGCATATCCCTGTTTTACAACAGCCAACAATCCAAACTGTGCGATCGCAAATGCTAAAAATGTAAAGATCAGTGTTGCAATGGCATTTCTTACTAAATGTCCATTCTGTCTTTCCTGCTCAGATCTCATACGACGCTCTACTGCATTGACACATCTTGTTACGATTCCAGAGATCATGTTTACCGCCGTTGAAATAGATCCAAGGATGATCAAAACAGAGATGATCGGTGTTAATAATCCTGAAGATACCCCATTTTGTACTAAAACTAACATAGGAACTGTTGCTGTTACAAGGTCTGCTGCGTATGCAACTGCTAATAATCCGATGATGGATAATTCCATTGCAAAGAAATTAAATACAAAAATCTCAATGGCTGCTTTGTTGATCTGCTTCTTATCTGTCACAGGTTCCATATGCTGGTACATAACAGATACAGATGCTAACTGGAAGAAGAAATATAAAACTGCAGAATATAAGGCTGGTCCAAAAGCTCCGCTTTCTCCAGAGATCACAGGCATCTTTCCTGATACTAAGTTAGAGATTGCTGCTGTGATCGCATCCCACTGTACGATGATGTTTGGTACTAATACAAGAACTAATCCGATCAAGATCAGTACACTTAAAGTAGATGCACATTTTCTTACGACACTTGTTCCAAAGAGTGCGATCACGAAAATAAATGCCGCTATGATCAATGTACATACCCAGTATGGGATTCCAAATAGCATTTGAAGTGTTGATCCGCCTGTTGCAAATGCTGCAGAGGATGCTGTTCCGATCATGATCAGATAACAGATTTCATATAGATTTGACATGATCGGTCTTGTCTTTCCATATAAACTGTCAGAAAAACTTCTGTAATCATATGTTTTATGTTTGTATGCATAACGCATTCCATACCAGAAAAATAATGCATATAATCCTTGTGTGATCAGTGGCATTAACAGACACCAGATTCCGTAGTTGATAAAATACTGATAAATCTGTGCTCCGGAAGCAAATCCACCTCCGAACTGTGTCGTAAATGCCACGAATGCGATTCCCATGGCAAGAGGCATCTTACTCTTGTCAACTAGTAAACTTTTTTTGCCGCTCATTTTGTCGTCCTCTCTTTTCTCTTAATGTAGTCTAATATTCTAGTTTTCATCGATCTTGATCATTTTTCCTGGATTCAAAATCAGCTTATCATCAAATGCACGTTTAATAGACTTGTATAGTTCGATCATTCTTGGTCCCGCAAATTCCTCTAAGAAATCAAGACGTCCATTTCCGATTCCATGTTCTCCAGATAACTGTCCACCGAGTTTTTTTGATAATGCATATAATTCTGTTAATGATTCATGGGTTGCCTTCTTCCACTCCTCATCGCTCATCTCTGGTCCACGAAGCATTTCGGTATGAATGTTTCCATCTCCGCAATGACCACATGGCTCTACGCGGATTCCATGTGCAGATGCAATCTTCTTTGCCTGTTTTACATATTCTGCAATCTCTGATCTTGGAACAACAACATCACATTCTTCCTGTGCAACGGAATCTGCCTTCATTCCTTCAAGAATTGCTCCTCGTACTTCCCACACAGATGCCGCACGTTCTGGCGTTCCTGCGATATTACAATCTAAAGCTCCATTTTCTAATGCAGCTTCTGCAGCTGCTTCTACTGCACGATCAAGTTCTTCTTTGCTTGATGCATCATACATAACGATCAATACCGCTTCTCCGTGTTTCACTGGAAACAGTTTATGTAGACTTCTTTCTACAATATCGATCAATTCTCTTTCCAAAAATTCAATCGCTGTTGGAACAAATGGCAGATCTAATACTTTTGGCACCATATCAGCGCATTCTTCCAAGCTTCTAAATGGCATAACCAATGTACTTGAACATGTTGGTGCAGGCAATAACTTTAACGTAACTTCCGTCAAAATACATAAGATTCCCTCAGAACCAATCACTAAATCTTTCACATCAAATCCTGTTGTATTCTTTACGACATTGGATGAGAAATTCATGATGGAACCATCTGGCATAACTGCTTCAATACAACGGACAAAGTCTCTTGTAAGACCATATCTTACCGCTTTCATTCCACCTGCGTTGGTAATGACATTTCCACCGATAGAAGCTGTTTTTTCTCCTGGATCTGGTGGGTAGAATAATCCTTCTTCTTTAGCTGCCGCCTGAATATCAATTAACAATGCTCCTGGCTGTGCCGTGATCGTCTGGTTCTTGTGATCCACTGGAAAAATCTTATTCATACGCATCACAGATAACATGATTCCACCGTATTTACAAGTTGCTCCACCTGCAAGTCCTGTTCCAGCCCCACGGCAGACAACTGGAATATTCTGCTCGTAAGCATATTTCATGATTTCTGAAACTTCTTCTTTATTCAATACTTCCACGTATAATTCCGGTGGAAATACTCCATATTCCGGCATCTCGTCTTTGTAATATTCTTTTGCGATCTCATCGCCGACCCATACACGTTCGTTGTCTGTGATCTCAATGATCTTATCAAAATCTTCCTGGGTCATCTTCTTATATGGATATGGCATCTTATTCGTCCCCTTTCTGTTCTTTTACTAATTCTGTCAGATATGGAACGACTTTGTACAGATCATCAACGATACAATAGTGTGCCACATTGAAAATCTGAGCTTCTGGATCATTGTTGATCGCTACGATACATTCAGATCCTGTCATACAAGATGTAAACTGAATCGCACCAGAAACTCCACAAGTAATGATCAGTTTTGGACGAACAGTTCTTCCAGATAATCCAACCTGATGTGCTACATCTCCAAAACCATTCTCGATCATCGGTCTTGTAAAGGCTAACTGTCCACCTAAGGCTTTGGCTAATTCTTCACACATTTCCACATCTTTTTCATTGCGGACTCCTCGCCCTGCAACAACCAAAACATCTTCATCTTCAATATTCTTTGTTTTCTCGATCACTTCAGATTTTAAGATCTCAATTGGAGATTGTTTCATCTCTTCCTTCACTGAACAGACAATAACCTCTCCTTTTGTGCTCTCAACCTTCTGTGCCGCATCCATAACTCTGTATCTTACAGTTGCAAACTGTGGTCTTGATTTTGTGATAGAAATCTGAGCCATGATATTTCCACCAAATGCTGGACGAATCTGTACCATGTCTGTGTTTGACTTAATATCAAGGGTTGTACAATCAGCTGTTAATCCTGTATGGAATCTTGTTGCCAGTCTTGGGGCTAATGATCTTCCGAGTGCTGTTGCTCCGATCAAGACAGAACTTGGTTTCTGTGCTGCGATACATTCTGCAACAACATCTGTATAACAGTCTGCTCTGAATCCTTCTAAGGATTCATCCTCATATGCAAAGACCTGATCAACTCCATAGTCTAGAAGTTTATGTGCATTCTCAATGGTTCCTGCTCCACCTGCGATCACGCATTTGACTTTAAAGTTTACTTTCGAAGCCATCTTTCTTGCTTCACCGATCAATTCAAATGCAACCGGATGAATGTCTCCACGTTCTTGTTCTACAAAGATCAAAAAATCTTTCCATTTGTCTTTATCAAATGATCCTGCTTTCTGCTCAAAGCTGATCGCTTTTTCCGGACATTGTCTGACACACATTCCACACATTCGGCAAGTGTCCCCGACAACGATCCCATTATCTTCAAAACTTAATGCCCCAAACGGACATTTTTCCACGCATTTACCACATAGACTGCAGCGTTTTGCATCAAATTTTATTAGTTCCATGTCATCTCACCTAAATCACTTTCTTATTTACTAATACGTCAAATAATTGTTTTGTCTTTTCTTTTGCATCTCCGTCAAAATAAACCTGCTTTTCTACTTCTGGCGGTGCAAACATTTTCTCTACTGCGGTTGGTGATCCGACAAGTCCATATTTGCTTAAGTTCTGATCTGCCATATCTTCAAATGTCATGATCTTCACTGGGCGGTCTTTGGACTGTTTCTGCAGTAAATAAGATGGTAATCTTGGTACACACATATCTTTGTCAACTGTGATCAGACATGGATATGGAATCTTTGAAGTCTGTGATACACTGACTAAATCCTGTTTTACCTGAATAGATTCGCTGTCTGCATCCACAATCTCAGACACCCATGCTGCATGTGGGATTCCTAAATGCTCTGCGATCGCTGGCCCAACCTGAGCGGTATCTCCATCGGTTGTCTGCTTTCCACAAATAATAAGATCTATATCTCCGATTGCTGTGATTCCCTGAGATAGTGCATAAGATGTTGCAAGCACGTCTGCTCCTGCAAACTTGCGGTCAGATAAAATGACTGCATCATCTGCTCCCATCGTATACGCATCTCTCATCATCTCCTCAGCCTGTGGAGGTCCCATGGTGAGAACTGTAACACTTCCTCCTACTTTCTCTCTTAATTGTAATGCTGCTTCCAGGGCAAATAAATCATAAGGATTCGTTCTTGTCTCCCCGGATAAACGCTTCATTGCCCCTGTTTCTGGGTCAATGTCAACTTTAGTACCTGCCGGTACCTGTTTCATACATACTAGAATTTTCATTGTTCTGCTGCTTCTTTCGTATTATTTGTTACTCTTTCACTTTAACTGATTAACGTAACACTACTTATTATACGACACCATTTTTTTATTGTCGAGTTAATCATACAAAAAATAGCATCTGTTGTTTATTTTTCGTAACAAATGCTATTTCCTTATCTATTTTTCTTCTATTCGTCATCGTCACCGACGATCACTGGCTCTTTTTCTATCACTTGTTGTGGTTTCATCGCCTGATTCCCAACTGGTGCTAATAATACTTTTCCTGTTCCACGGTATACATTAACCAATCCTTCTCCACTGGCCGCAGAACCAAGCAAAGATTTTCCTGCTCGTTCTACCGTAAAATCAAGACTTCCGCTCCATGCGACCGCCAAGTTTCCGTCAATCTTTACAACATCATCTTCTAATGTGATCTCAACTAATTCTTCTCTTGGACAATCAGATTCTATGCACACAACTCCACTTCCTTTTAATCCAAGATTAAAGAATCCTTCCCCGCCTGCAAATGCAGAAGAAAATGTCTTTCTTCTGACTGCTTTTTGTTTTAACGTAGATTCACATGCTAAAAATAGTCCGTCATCTAATACGATCGAATTGCCCCATTCGTCAAGATTTAATAAAATGATATGTTTATATGTAGGTTCTAAAACAAGAGTTCCATTTCCAGTATATTCTGGCTTGATCACAGATTCTCCTGTAACCTTTCCACGGATCGTCTTAGATAAGAAATCTCCTGCTCCTTTAATTCCTGTTGTCGCAGAGACATCTCCTGCCATCCACTGCATGGCACCTGACTGAATCGTTACATTTCCTCTGGATAGTTCACATTTTAGCTGACGTTTTCTTACATTCATCTGACTGCAGAAGAATGCTAACTGGGCATCTTCTGGCATGACACTTAAGTCTCTCTGATATTCGATAACTTCAAATGGTCCTGATTTATCGATGATCTTTACATCGTCGTTGTCACTGAAATTGCTGATTTTATACATAATCTTTCCCCTTCCTGTTTCTTCTATAAACTTTTGATCTTTTTCTGAATAAATTTCTTCATAATATTCATAAAACTTTTGCATTACCAATGGCATTTGCAACATTCCAGATACAATAAATTGATTTCGATCAGATGATACCTTCATATACATTTGATTATTAACTGCTGTTTCTGATAAAAACATATCATATAACTGTGTTTCAAAAATCCGATTCGATACTGCTACAATCCCATTTTTATCCTTTAAGAAGCCAAACGTAACTCCCAAATCTATAATCGGTGTTTCTCGTTTAAATGGGAAGTCAACTCCTGCAAATAAAATGTTTTGAAGCATTTCTTTTAACTGTGGATGATCTAACAACTTTTTGGTCATATCATCAAACAATGTGTTTGGTTCTTTTAACAAAACCTTGACTGCACTTAAAATTCCTTCTCTTGTCCACACTTGAACATCGAATACTCTTTCATCTAATAACTGACATATCTTTGAAACCAAATATGGATATCCTGACGTATAATCATATAAAATCCGACTGATTTCTTTTACATCCATACCTGTACGATGTTCCTGCTCGTATTCTTGTATCATTGTCTGAATATCACTTACAGAAAAGCTCATCTCAATATTAAAATCAACTGCGATATTCCATGGACTGTTATATTTCGATTCTTCTTGTGGATATAGTTTTAACTTTAATGTTTTAATATCGTAAACACCTGCAAGAATTACAGAATGAAATGTTACATCTTTTCCTTGCTGACATTTTAAATATTTCTCTCTTAGAAGTCCAAGGAAAGATAAGAAAATCTGATTGTCTGAACTTTTGTCTACTTCATCGATCATTAGAACTACCTTTTTACCGCATTTTCTGCATAGGTTGCTGATTTTTGTTCCTAATGATCTCATAGGAAATCTCTCAGAGATTGAATGATTCCATTCCTCTAAAACTTTTTCATCTACATTCTGCTCTCGCAAACACTCTTCAATATCAAGTGAAAGTCCTTCGGCAAGACTTCCCAGAGATTCAAAATATTCATCGGCAGCTTCAAAACTTAAACTCAAAACCAGATAATCTTGTTTTCGCAATTCTTTTTCCAGAAGATAAAGCAAGGTTGTCTTACCATATTGTCTGGCTCGATTGATCGTAAAGTATTGTCCTGATTCGATATATTGATTGATAATCTGCTGAATCCTGTTGCTAAGATCAACCATATAATTTTTCTCCGGGATACATGTTCCTGTTGTACAAAACTTCTTAGCCATAAACCCCAACCTCCTTTCTTGTCCACTCTCTATTAATTACACCCTTATTCTACAATTCATCAAAATCAAATATCATTGGGATTATGCTTTCCTGATAATATTTCTGTTCTTTTTCAAAATAAGCTTCTAATCCTTTATAGTCTTGTTCGTGCTGTGCTTTATTAAGATATCGATTATATTCTGCTTTATGAATATCACGGATGATCACTGGAACAATATTATGATCCAGACATTGTTTTAGAATGATCATACGCCCGACTCTCCCATTTCCATCCTGAAATGGGTAAATATTCTCAAACTGTGCATGAAATTTAGCAATATCGTATAATGTAATTTTCTCTGCGTTATGATACTTTTCTAATAACTGATGAATCTTTTCTGGAACTTCTTGTGGCAATGCTGTCTGAATATCACTGACTCTGTTTGCACGCTTTTTCCACCCACCAATTACGTATCCATTTGCTCGATCTTCAAAAACACCTTCCTTTAAATTTTTATGCATATTTTTTATGATATCTTCTGACAAAGGTTTTTCCATACATTTCATTACATAATTAAACATTTTGAAATGACCATTCATTTCTTCTATATCTTTTGTTCGAAAAATCATGTCTGGATCATCCACATATAAAGTTCCTGTTTCAAACATACTTGCTGTCTGTTTCTCTGTTAAGGTACTTCCTTCAATTCGATTGGAATTATACGCCATACTCCTCTGTGTATAACCGTATACTCCGCTTCGATCCTGTTTTTTAAATTCTATTTGCAGTCTGTCTTTTAATCGTTTCATATATGTTTCATTTTCCATGATTTTATCTCACCTCTTTTATTTAATCTGTTATTTTTAAGTATAGCATGAATTATGAATTTCTACATCTATTCTTTTAGAAGTCTATCCAGTAATACTTCCCGATTATTTATAAACATCTCCGTAATCTGATAACTTTCCGTCTCCTCATACTCACATAAATGAATCCTACCATCATCAAAACAATAAATGTCAGCGTCTGGAATTCCTAGTAAAATCGGTGAATGTGTAACAATAAAGAACTGTGCTCCTTTTCTTGCACATTTATATATCTCCATTAATAATGTTAATTGTCTTTGTGGTGATAATGCCGCTTCTGGCTCATCAAAAAGATACAATCCATTGGGCTGTAGATTATTTTGTGCTAATGCCAAGAAACCTTCTCCGTGTGATCTCTCATGATATCTGGCTGAATCTATTCCACCATATTCTTCTTCCTTCGTTGCAACATTATAGAAACTTTCTGCTCTAAGAAAATATCCCCATTTTTCCTTCCGATATCCTTTTACAACTCTGATGGCATCGCATAATTCGGAGTGTGTATCATGCGTAGAAAATACATAGTTTTTCGTTCCACCTTCTGGATTAAATCCATGAGCTATGGCAATTGCTTCTAATAAGGTGGACTTTCCACTTCCATTTTCTCCAACGAAGAAATTGATTGAATTTTTAAATTCTAGCCTTTCAATATTTTTTAATGCTTCTATTTGTTTTAGATAACTGTCATCATCTATTTTATTCCAGTCAAATATTACGCCTTGTATAAACTGATCATTCATTGGATTTTCCTTTCTATCATGATAAGCTTCTTCCTAATCCTTTTATATTTTATCAAAAAAGATATGACACGAAACTGTCTTTTCATATCATATCTTTCATATTTCTTATATTTTCATTTTTCTACATACTCAATAGCCTATAGATAATAAACTATCCTACATTGCTTTCCTGTATATCTCAGCAATTTCTTCCTGTGTAAATACAACCGGATTGTTCTGAATACTTGCCGCAGATACTTTCATACAGTTCTCTGCCATCCAAGGAATATCTTCTTCGGATAATCCAAGGTCAGATAGTGTACAAGCAAGGTCGATATCTTTTAAAAGACTTCTTAATTTACCAGCAAGATCTTCTGCGGTAACCCCGCCAAAGATTCTTGCGATCTTAGCAAATTTGAAATGGTTTCCTTTATGGGATGCTTCTACAATTACTGGTGTTAATGCTGCAAGTCCTTGTCCGTGGACGATATCTTTTAGTCCGCTGGCTGGATGTTCCATTCCATGTGCCAGAGTGACACCTGCTGTATTGATGACCATTCCACCGATCGTTGATGCCAGTGTGATCTTCTCCCATGCTTCTTTGCCGCCTTCACCTTTATATACTTTGACAAGGTTTCCTGCGATCAGTTCCATCGCGTATAAACTTAGAGCATCTGTAAATGGCTGTGCGATCTTTGACGTGTATGCTTCCATGCAGTGACATAATGCATCGAATCCGACAGATGCAAGTACATGTTTTGGCATTGTCATCATGCATTCTGGATCAACAATGGATACTTTTGCAACGATTGCATTGCAACGTAAGGATTTCTTATCTCCATTTTCCGGATTTGTAAGAACTGCAAATCCATTTCCTTCGGATCCTGTTCCACATGTTGTAGGAATTAAGATCAATGGTAATGCTTTATCACTTTGTAATCTGTTATAAATGTAATCGTTGATATCACCGTCATTGATACTTAAGAATGCGATTGCTTTTGCACAGTCCATGATGCTTCCGCCACCGATCGCTACAACGACATCACATCCATTTGCCTTGGCAAAATCAGCGCCTTCCATCGCCGTTGTTGTTAATGGATTCTGTGCGACTTTATCAAATAATACATGAGCAATTCCTGCTTTAGACAGGCTGTTTACTACTTTATCATATAAACCAGATTTCTTTGCACTGCTTCTTCCAGTTACGATCAGTGCTTTCTTACCATATGGTTTTGTAAGCTCTCCTGTTTCTAAGACTTTACCGCTTCCAAATGCAATATTGACTGGAAGGAAGTAGTTAAAGTTAATTGCTGGCTGTACTTCTACTACATTTCCGGTAGCATTGACAGCTCCAAGTGCTTCTTCGAAAGTATGATCTTCTTCCACTGTTTCTTCTTCATCAACGGCAACATCGATGTGAGATCCAAATTTTTCTTTGTATTTTAATTTACATACAATGAAAAAGATAATTCCAAGAACAGCCCATCCACCAGCCATTGCCCATTCCTGTGGTACAAGGTTTGACCCTGATCCTGGGATAATATACATCGCGACCATAAATCCTGACATTAAGACTGCCAGTACACCAACAATCTTATAATGTTTTACTTTGTATGGACGTGCCATTTCTGGTGCTTTCTTTCTTAAGATGATGAAAGATAAGGAAACCATACAATATGCAAGACAGCATCCAAAGTTACCTGCATCGACGATCCATACTAACATTTTACGTCCGAATAATGGAGCTAATATGGATAATCCACCGATTAAATATAATGCATTCACTGGTGTTTTGTGTGTTTTATGTAATTTGCGGAAAGTTCTTGGAATCATATAAGATTCAGCCATGGAATACATTGCACGGCTACCACCAATTAAAAAGGAGTTCCAACTTGTAACGATTCCACACATACCACCGACGATCAATACTTTTGACATGATACTGCTGTGGAATGCTTTTGCCATTGCATCAGCTGTAACAAGTCCTGATCCTGCCTGTGAAGATGAAATATCAGATGGACTCATAACATAACCAACACCTAAGATGATCAGCGCATAAAATGCAACTGCTAGTACGATAGATAAGATCATGATCATACCGATTTTTTTAAGCGGCACATTTATCTCTTCTGCTGCCTGTGGGATAACATCAAATCCAATAAAGAAGAATGGTGTCATAACCGCAACACTCATGATCGCTTTCATAGTAGTTGACGCACTATCTCCTGCAAATAATTGTGGTGTTAAATTGCTGGCATCTCCACTGACTACAGATGCTACGATCAGAAGGATTCCAACTCCACCGATGATCACTGTTAAAACTGTCTGTAAAGTTGCAGCTGTCTTCGCACCTTTGATATTGATAAATGTGATAAAGAATGCTACGATCATCGCAACTGCAAGCCATGATGCATAAATATCAAATCCTGCAACAGTATACAGATATCCTTTTAAGAATCCAGGATAAATATAAGTGATAATTGTAGGAAGTGCACATGCTTCAAAACATACAACACTGACATATCCTAAAATGATCGCCCACGTACAGATAAATGAACCAACCGGTCCCATTGCCTTGTAACTAAATACATGTTCTCCTCCACACTGTGGCATTGCTGCAGTAAGTTCTGCATAAGTAAGTCCTACAAAGAATACCATGATACCACCGATCGCAAAACCGATGACAGCTCCTAAAACTCCACCTCGACCGATCCAGTCTCCGGTTGAAACAACCCATCCCCAACCGATCATAGCGCCAAATGCAATGACAAGAATGTCCCATGCACTAAATACTTTGTCAAATTCTGATTTTTTCTTTTCCATTATATATCATTCCTTTCTTGCTTCACATTCTGTTTAAAGTTTCGAAAGAAAAAAGGCGCTAAAAGATCCTTATCTCTTAACGCCTTTGTTAGAATGTAAATGTATTTTATTTTAATTTTCAAATCGCAGATCAATCAACTGCATGATATATTTTGCTGTTTTTTCAAGTCCAAGAATACTAGAATCGATCATCATATGTCTGGTACGACAATCTCTCATATCAGAGCTTGTCATATATTCATATCTTGACTTCAACATCCCATCATTATATTTTACAAGTTTTTGTGCTTTCTTTTTGTGATACACCTTTTTGCTCCATGATATGTTTCACTTTATATTCTTCTGGTGCATATACAAAGATATTTAAGCAGTCATCCCTGTCTTTTAATATATAGTTACTACATCTTCCGATAATGACACAAGATGATTTTGCCGCCAGTTTATGAATAACCTCAAACTGTGTGTAAATAACACGGTTTGTAAGATTCGCATATCTTGGTCCAAAGGTTGTGTCAAATTCATATTTGACATTTTCTTCTCCGGAATCGGCTTTTTCTACCAGATCCCTGTCAACTCCAAGTTTCTCTACGACCTGATCTACTAAATCTCTGTCGTAAAATGGAATTCCAAGTGATTCGGCAACCATCTTTCCAATGTCCGGACCACCGCTTCCGTATTCACATCCGATATTTACAATAAAATGTTTCATTTACATTCCTCCCTGATATTTTGATCTTTTTTCAAAGATATTATTTTATGCTAAGGACTCTACAGCCTCCTTCATGATCGCAAATGCTTTATCACATTCCTCTTCTGTTAACGATCAATGGTGGGATTGTACGGATCACACTGCTTCC
>ENA-OUNH01000067-OUNH01000067.1-human-gut-metagenome-genome-assembly--contig:-NODE-67-length-40578-cov-3.768411_pt1 | contig 40578 bp, 44 predicted proteins | sample MGYA00242806_ERZ504814 | MGnify/ENA primary metagenome ERZ504814 (study PRJEB26092, sample SAMD00036389) | human gut metagenome | host: Homo sapiens | study: EMG produced TPA metagenomics assembly of...
CTAACTTCTTTGTCCACTTCAGCCGCAGTACTTCATCTGCGTTGCCTGCTACTCACCACAAAGCGCTAAGCAAAATTTCGAGTAGCGAGAGCTACCGTAATTTCCGTAGCTCCAGTATACCACAAATTCCCAAACAAGGCGGCCCTATAACCGCCCATTTCTAACTTCTTGAGACCCACTCATGACACCATATTAAAATTCTTTTTCACATTTATCTAGTACAGTAGCAATTACCTGATCCATGTCGTAGTACTTATACTCACCAAGACGACCGCCGAAAATTACTTTTCCTTCTTCATCTGCCAGCTTCTTATACTCAGAATAAAGCAGGCCATTCTTGGCATCATTAACCGGATAGTACGGTTCATCGCCAAGCTTCCACTCAGAGGAATACTCACGGCTAATAATCGTCTTTGGCAAATCGTTCCCGTTCTCATCTTTGCCAAACTCAAACCATTTATGCTCGATGATGCGAGTCCACGGAGTTTCACGGTCGGTGTAGTTGACAGCGGCGTTGCCCTGGAAGCTGGGCTTGTCCAGCAGGTCGTTCTCAAAGCGGACAGAGCGGTATTCCAGCGTGCCCAGCTTGTAGTCAAAGTAGGCGTCGATGGGGCCGGTGTAGACGATTTTGTCCGCCAGAGCGTCCAGTTCTTCCTTATTTTCCAGGTAATCGGTGTTCAAGCGGACTTCGATGCCATCCAGCAGGTTGGCGATCATCTTGGTGTAGCCGCCGATGGGAATGCCCTGGTACAAGGCGTTGAAGTAGTTGTTGTCGAACATCAGGCGCACAGGCAGGCGCTTGATGATGAAGGCGGGCAGGTCTTTGCAGTCACGGCCCCACTGCTTCTCGGTGTAGCCCTTGATAAGTTTCTCATAGATATCACGACCGACAAGAGAAATAGCCTGCTCTTCGAGATTCTGCGGCTCGTGGGTGATCTCCTTGCGCTGCTCCTCGATCTTGGCGGCTGCTTCCTCTGGCGTCACAACGCCCCACATTTTATTAAAGGTGTACATGTTGAAGGGCAACGAGTAGAGTTCGCCCTTGTAGTTGGCGACGGGCGAGTTCGTGAAGCGGTTGAACTCCCCAAATTGGGTGATATAGTTCCATACTTTTTTGTTGTTGGTATGGAAAATATGGGCACCGTACTTGTGCACATTGATGCCCTCGATATTCTCCGTGTAGATGTTGCCTGCGATATTGGGGCGTTTGTCAACTACTAAAACAGATTTCCCATGAGCTTTGGCTTCATGTGCAAAAATAGCTCCGTAAAGTCCAGAACCTACTACTAAATAATCACACCTCATTATTCTTTTCCTCTCTCATCGCCGATATTAACTGTTCAAACATTTCTTTCAAATCATAAGTAGGATTCCACCCAAGGGATTTCAATTTGCTTATATCAAGATTCATGCACAGCTTTGGTGCATAACCATAATTAGTATCATTTCTCGCGTCATCCTCTATTAGGACTTTTATACGTCCATTGGTGCACTTTTCTGCTACTAATTCTGCCATTTTACGAATTGAGCAATATGTACTTTCGTTTGCTGCATTATAAGCTTGTCCACATGTTCCCTGAATCATAACTGTGAGTACGGCACTAACAGCGTCCTGTGTATATAAATAACTTCGTCTTGTTTCGCCTTTTGTATGAAGAACAATATCCTTATTTTCAATGGCACAGCGTGCAAATTCAGCAAAAACACGCCCATCACTATAGTCAACACCGGGTCCAAATGTTTGCGTTAATCGTACTATATTTACAGGAACGTTCCGTTCTTCCATAAAGGACACGCATAAATTCTCACATAGCCGCTTACTCTCCGGATAGCAGCTTCTAACTGATGTAGTATCCAAATTAGTTCCATTTGTTTCACTAATTTTATCATCCGTTGAAGGTGCTCCATACACTTCCATTGTCGATAAATACACATACTTCTTCACACCCTTTTCACTTGCAAGCATCAGGGTATTGTATGTACCTAAAAAAGCCGTTTGAATAGTTTCAACTGGTTTACTGATAAAAGCTTTGCTGGAGGTTTCATTCGCCGCATGAATAATATAATCTATAGAGGCATCGATTATCATTGGATTTCTTATATCACAAGTAATAAACCTAATTCTCTCCCACGAATCCGGAAAAACTTTCTCGGCTTTTTTTAAATTACGTGTTGTTGCTATTATTTCAATAGGCCTATCTAGTGAATCACTAATTTCTAACAATGTTTTTACAATATTCTGGCCGATTAGTCCAGTGGCCCCTGTGACAAGTACGGTCTTTCCTGATAGTGTTGTAGCATCAAACATAATTTACTCCAATCCATATATCTGCGCATCTTCTTTTGCCTGAAGAATAGCTCTCATCATATAAAAATCATCTGGCGTCGTTATTTTAATATTCTCATATGGACCATCTGTCATATATAATTCATACCCATAAGCTTTCATCATAGAACACGAATCAATGAAATCCGTTCGGCCCTCAGACAACGCACGCCGATGAGCATCCAAAATATCGTCCAGCCAAAAGCATTGTGGTGCCTTTGCAACTCTTGAGTGTGCTCTATCCGGAACACTTTTCACCTTTCCATTGTCTTCTATTTCAACGATGGTCTCTTTTACAATACTGCTCGTTATAGAATTTCCATACTTCCTTACTGCATCAATATTTTTGTAAGCAGCTCTGATGATATAAGCGGTCTGACTCCATCGTGTATTAAAACAATCGCATTATCTGCGCCCGCTAGTTCTTTTGCGGCGCAGAGTCCATTATATATCGATAACTGCCCACTATTCCCTCCGGAAACAACCTTTCTAACTTTACTAATTCGATATTTATAAATCAACTCATTTAAGTAATCGATCCACCCTTCAACACAGACAACAACGATATCATCAATCAGTTTGTTCTTTTCAAAATGCTCAAGTGTATGTATAATGATTGGTTTGTTGTAGATTTCAAGGAACTGTTTTGGTTTTTCTTTGCTATGCATTCTTGAACCAACACCACCTGCAAATATTATTCCAATATTCATTTCGTACCTACTGCTTTCATAAATATCATTCATAAGTATTGCTTATAGCCTTATGTGATTGTCTTTGTTATTTCGATGCAATCTTTGCCAAGCTGTTTAAAATCCTATTTTTTATTTGTTCATAAAGTTCACATATCAACGGCTCTCTCTTATATATCAAAAGCAGTCCATATATAAGGAAATAAACACATGCAGATAATATAAGAGTAAAAAACACATTTAAATTTAAAAGCTTAATACAGCAAGCTGAAATAGATGAAATTACAATACATCCAATAATTCTAACATAGTGAATGCTGTCAAATGCTTGTTTCATATCATGCCTAATTTGTATATACTGAAACACTACAACTACAAATTCCGCAACAAGTGTACCAACTGCAGCACCCGCCGACGCAAATCTTGGGATCAACAGAATATTGAGTAATATATCAACTGCAGCGCCCAGAATTTCCGAATATAAAACAATAATTTCTTTTCCTTGCGGGACCAAAATCTGTATACCAGTCAAATTTGAAATGCCAATAAACAAAAGTGTCGGCATGATAATCTGCATCGGAAGTATGGACCCGAAGTAGGCATCACCTGATAGAAAAAAAATTCCTTCTTTGGCAAAAACATACGAAATAAACCATCAGTGGGGATGCTATTAGAAATACAAAATTTAATGCTTTCGCACTTATTCTTTTAAACTCATCGATAAGTCCATGTTGGATATAATAAGATGCTCTCGGAAGAAGAACAGCTCCAAGGGAAGTAACAATGCTGACTAAAATCGTCTTGATCCGAACAGCTGCATTATAATAACCAACATCCTCATCACCTGCCATAAAGCCAAGCATAACTGTATCGAGATGTGTATAGATTGTTGTGGCACATGACATTGCAAAGAAAATAGAAACAGGTTTAAGATGCCGTTTCAGGTTATATCCTCCAATGTATTTGAATTCTATATATTTATGCGCATTGATAAAGTTCAAAATATTGGAAGCAGAAGACGCAAAAATAGTTATTCCACCGTAGACAACATAATCCTCTTTTGCCTGAACGAGAAAAAACATAGCAATTAATGAAATAAATTTGAATATAATAGAACGTATTGTTATATAAGTATACTGTTCTAACGCCTTATAAAGCCACTCCATGCCTATAGCAGTCAATATAATTGTTGATCCAACAACAATGTATAGGGCTCTTTCTTCTCTAAGGCGCGGAACAAAAACAATCGCAGCAATCAACAACAAATACGATAATATACTCATTGTAAAATTGATGAACAACAACTCGTGAGTTATACGGGAAAGCTCCATTTTATTGTCTCTTACCTTTGCGCACGCACGAATTCCATAAGTCGGTATTCCCAGCTGCGAGATCATAGTAAAATATGAAACAAGTGATGTAGCAAACGAAACCTTTCCTGTTCCAACAGGTAAAAGTATGCGCGACACATATGGGAACGTAATTAAAGGAAATATAAAAGAAGACATTGTAAGCAATGCATTCATTATTACATTTACTTTCACATTTCTATTTTTCATCTTTGCATAGCCTCTTCATCTACCATTTGCAGCATTGTTTATAAATGATGCATGATAACAAAGTGATGGTATGACCAGCATATACTGAGACCTAAAAATATGATCGTCATCCAGCATCATAATCATAAAACAAACAAAAGCTGCAAATGTGTACCGTTCAATCGAGTTTTCAACCCTTTCGGACTTTCTTCCAATAATAATAAGGAGAACTGCAAAAATCACTAACGCAATTATGCCGCCTTCAAAAAGTATCCACAAATAATCACTGTGCGGGTTTCCATAATTGTCCATAAGATGTCTAAGGCTCACACTTGATTCATTTATATATCCATATCCCAGAAAAAGTCTTTTCGAGCATGAGTCTAGAACAACTTTCCAAGTTCGACACCTTGAAATCAAATCTACACTTCTTCCTACTAGCAGTCCAATTAAATCAAATATACTTGATTGCGCCAGGAGTGACGATATCGAGTAAAATGCAACAATCAAACATGGCATCCACCACATTCTTATCTTCAGACTCTTTTTAAACAAGAAAACAAGGAGAAAGAAAATGATCGTCACAATATAATTACCGCCCGACGAAGATATCAAAAGCTCACCAAAACACACGCAAAACATACATGCACTTCGTACACTTAAACGTGTGTTTCGAACCATTCTATTTTTATTCGTACTGTTTTCACAAACATAGTCATATAGAATTGCAATACAAATAGCGGGGAGTATAAATCGGATTGTCGTTGACTGATGTCCCATTAACCAATGAACACGCTCATTGGTTCTGATATATCCTGGTAATGTCTTAACCGCAACATCTTGGCCATTTATCCATTCGGTATGATACATTCCGTTAGGGTATATTAACATGCTTACAAAGTTTGCATAGTTAATAATTTCCATCACTAGCATTAAAATTGACAGAGACTGCTTAGGATGTAAAAACTGTATCAGGTATTCCGTTATCAATACAAATGCAATACACCGTATCATACGAACTGTCGATGCTGATAAGTCATCTCTTCTTCCTACCAGTAAAGTTGCGACATTCAATATAACAAACAATGCACATGAAGTCACAATGTAACTATTAAATTTTCTATTCACAAGAAAAAGTGGCAAAAATAAAATCACACTTATATAAATTGCTGTATTGCATATACTGCCCCAAAAAGGAATAGGAACAATTCTTGTAACGAAGCTTGGATAAAAGCATAAATATATAAAAGAGAAGAAAACATATCTTATAAGAGCTCTCTTCTCTATGCAAAATTTCGGTTTTCCAATCATAGATATAACCTTTCTGTTATAACCCGAATTTAAGAGCTCCCTTCTTAAAGCAAATCATGGCATAATGTAGAATATCTCACAAGCATAGAATATTCATCAAATTTAGACATCTGAAGATCTCTGTTCATTTGCTTTCGGTACTCAATTTTATCGTCATGAATTGCGGTCAACAGTTCGGAGGCATCGGTAAAGTCATCAACAAAGAAGCCACTTCCTTCTTCAATCATTTCCTTATTGCCCCCTACAGGAGTTAATATTGGGATATTTCCATAGTGCATTGCTTCAAGTGTTGACAAGTCAAAAACAGACTGTTTATGGAACAAAATATAAAAGTCGCACTGGGACATCATTTTTAGAATTGTCTCATGTGCTACTGGTTCTTTAAACCACACAGTATTATCTTTTATTGAATGCTTTGTTATTTCGTCCTGCACAATAGAAGCCATTACACCATTTCCAACCAGAATCCATTTAAAGTGAATGCCTGCTTGCTTTAGCTTTTCTAAATACTGCGGAATTCGTTCTACAGCCTTTGCTTCATTAAGTGCGGCAACCGTAATAAAGCTGTATTCCTGCTCCGAAGATTTAACATCAATTGTCAGGTCTTCAGTACTAACGTCCGGGCAGTTAACGCCATTATAAACGACCTTGCAATTGCACTGATTAATGAATTTTTCTAGTTCGGGAGCAGATTCAAGCAGGCTTTCCTTCGCCCCTTTAGATGGAAAGCATAAAAAACGCAACTTACTGCATGCTCTCTTGAAAATCGCATTAAATGTATTCTGCACTATTGAGGAAGAAATTCCGCTAAACGACTTCCATTCATTATAAACACTTCCCTGCATGTGATAAATCAATGCAGTTTTGGAGAAATCATACAGTTTCGCAAAAGCAAATGCCATCTTAACATCGTGAAATATGTAAATATCATCGTTCGTAAAATGGTACTTTTTATCCAGTTTTTTTACATAATCACACACCCTATTATATTCAAGGTATACCTTGATAGCCCTTAAAAAATTGGCTTAAAATATTACAACATTTTTTTTTGTTTTTCCCCAATATTGGATGATTTCTTTTTTGCAACTTCCCCAATGGGCTCTCCGTTTTTATTACGCGGTACAAAAAATAAATAAACATCATCCATTAAATGATATTTCTCATTCTGTCGGTACAAACGATATTCAATACCATGCCCACCACCAGACTCACCATAACAAGGCTGCATAACAAGCATAAAATTCTCGCCATTCTTATTTCACTCCATTTTATATAAATCTATATAATAATTTCCAATTTCTTTGCAACATCCTGAATATCATATCCAGCATTTTTTACCTCTTCATTTTTAGCGAATCTATCTCCAGTATACGAAGTAATCATGTTTGCCCACCTTGTAGCGGGTTCACTTATAGAAATAAAATTTACAAGTGAAGCTATATTATGCTCTGGAGCAATACTATCCGATGCAAACACTGTAAGCCCGGCTGCTTGGGCCTCAACAGCCGTGACAGCCAATCCTTCGAACCGTGATGGAAGAAGCAAAGCATCCATCGCAGAATAGTAACGGTAAACATTGCTAATATATCCCGCAAAAATTACAGAATTCGCTAAATTATTTTTTCTACATACTTACGACATTCCATCTCCAATCCACCAGTTCCTATTATGATAAGTTTGGATTTATTATTGATTCTTCTATATTCATTATATACTTGAAGCATAAAAAGTGGATTTTTCTGATACTGCAAACGCCCTACAAACCCTAACAGCACCATATCATCACTAACTTTATATCTCTGGCGAATTTCTTTCCTTCCTTTCTCATCAAACCGGTATTTTTTACATCGATTCCATTTTCAAGTATTTCAAATGACTGTGTTTCCCCGAAAATATATTTTCCAGCTGCATTAGAACACGCCATTCGTTCTATGCTCATTCGTTCTAATTTGCTCTTTCGAATGCGATTTGTAAAGTTGGATATAGTGTGATTTTCGTTTGCTCTTGTATTTCCAGAATTGTGCGAAAAAGCAACTCGAATAGGTAGATTCAAATTCTGAGCAATCTCAAGCGGAAGAATGTACCCGTGATGGTTCAAATTCATATGCACGCCATTAATTTCAGGATGCCTATCAAAAAATTATACATATCACGTTTAAAAGTAATTGGCTTTTCTCTGTGGGTGTATTGCTCTCTATATATATTCCCTCCAAGCGTCCTAATTTCTTTCTCCAGTTCCGGCTGATTAAAATCAGGGCGCACCAGAAAATCATACTGTATCTTATCTCTATCCATATAACGATACCAGTTCATCATCATCGATCGGGTTCCACTGGCCGTATTAGACAATCCTGTTGTCAGTAATCGAATCATTATAACCTCCATACAATAGATTTTACCAGTATTTGAATATGTACATTACATAATTTAATTAAATTGATTTAGAAAATATCTTATGCTTTCTTTGTTAAGATGAATATCTGTGATAATTTCCCCATTAATTATAGCATCTAAACTGTCCATATTTTTACGTTGCAGAATTGGTATATTATTGCTTTCATAGAAACCATTTGCCCTCTCGTCAATTGCAATAATAATTGAACGGACTCTGTTTTGCAAAGCGTATATTCCTCCATGTAGTCTCGTTCCGATATAATCAACATCACCGTTCTTCAAAACTCGTTTAAACTCATTCAACGAATATATGGATTTATATTGATAGTTATCTTGATTTGTTAATGTCTTAAATATTCCTCATCAATCGCGGTCTGAATCCAAACATATATTTTATCATAGTTACTTTTGAGACATTCAATCATCTGTTTATCCTTTTTTATATCTCTTTGTGGTATATGACCACTTACAGAGCATACAACATTTTTTGCCTTCACTTTTGGAATCGATTTGCAGAACTCTTCCGTAAAACGCCAAAGCGTGGGACAACCTGTATTAATTGCTTTAAAGCCCATATCTTCCAATGCTTTTTTCGTTTCCTCATCTCTGACACTGTGTGTAATATTTCTCGAAAGTGAATGCGTGTACAAATAACGCGTATACGCATCTTTAACCGTTTCAAAATCACTTCCTCTACCCACTCCAACAAAAACCGCATTTTTATACAAGCTCATATTAAAAAGATTTAGCATAAATTGTGGACGAATTCCATGCAAATTGTCGAGGAAGAGATTCGTTCCCCCTATAAACTTGTAGTCTACAGTTTCATTAATGTCCCTAATTTTTGTATCGGGCTTTATGAACTTATGAGCAATCATTTGAATCGGAGAATAGTTTTCAATATGTGTTCCCATGCGATACACAGACGCACTATCAAGAATCGTTGATAATTCTTTTTTAACGCTTTCTAGTATTATTTCATCTCCTAAATTTCCTGTATCAATTGCTGTATCAAACAATAAAATTTTTCTCATATAGGTCTCCTTTGCATCTCACAGTCCTATGCCTTTATGCCCATCGAAATGCTTTTGCCATATTGCTAAATGTATAATTCGAAATAATCTTTTTTGAATTTTCAGAAAGACTATTTCGAAAGATATCATCATTCATAATCAACCGTAAATACTTTTGGAGTTCCTCTTCAATATTATTAGAATCCATTACGAATCCATTAACGCCGTTGAAGACCAAATCCAACCCGCTTCCTGTCGCATCGGTCACCAAAATGGGCAAAGCAAAAGCCATAGCTTCATTAACTGTTAGCCCCCATGGTTCTACTTTATTTTTATATGTGTTGGGCAAAACAAACAAATCCGCAGCTGCGTAATATTTTCCTCTTTCGTTTGGAGGGATGCTTCCCGCAATATGGATTCTGCTGGATGCGATTTTTGTGTCTAGTTTTCCGGGGCCACAAATTAATAGATGGCAATTTTCTAAGTTCAACTTTTCAAAAGCTCGAACTAATTCATCAATACCCTTATACTTTTCTAATCGACCAAAATACAAAATAACTTTGTCTTCATTTCTTATGCCATATAAATTTCTTACCTCATCTCTCGTGTAATGCTTTTGCTCTACTTCACTTGAATTGAAACATCGAACACACTTGCTTGCCGGAATTCCAAGCTTTCTATAAAAAGAAAAAGTGTAAATACTTGGAACAATAAACTTGTCAATATAGCTTTTGTTAATTCGGACTGCCCAGTGTCTAACCGATTGTTTGACTTTCTTTGAAAGAGAAGAACGTTCCTTCTCCATTGGCCAATATTCCCAAAAATATAGTACTTTTTCCCTTTTTGACGATAATAATGGCATAGCATTGTGGTAAGCCGAATAAAATGCATGGAATTCATGGAAGGAACGACAATTGTGTCAAATTCTTCCTTGTCTATTATTTTTACAAGCTCGTTAAATTGACTTTGTTTTTCATCTAAAATTTGAATATTAAGATTTTCTAAATTAGGAAGATAATTTATTCCATCATATCCAACTTTATAGCCATTCAAAATATATACCTTTAAATCTACCATCATAGCAAGATTCTTAAATAGCTCAAGTCGATACCAATTAACTGCAGTAAACAGATATACCATTCTTTGACGCATTACACTGTTACCCTTCCAAACCACTTATGTTAGATTTCAACTTTGATGTATTTATGTGCTTCACGTGCATTCACATCTGGTGGAATCATATAGTTTTCACCGTATCTCTCTCGAAGGTAATACTTATAGCCTTTTGGAACTGGAAGTTTCGTATCTCGAAATTGAATCCACGTAATATCTTTCATTTGATCTGTATGATACATTTCACCAAAAAAGTGTTTTGCTCCACTTGGGTTTACTAATAGCTTCCCTTCTTTCTTAACTTTTCCAAATACATTATCAGATAATTTAAGCCAACTCTCAAAGGATTTATATTCAAAAAAACTGCCCAAAATGCACGGGCATTTACTAGATGAACCACCTCATCACTTGAACAATATTTAAATATATTGTACGAACATTCTTTCATTCTTAAGGCACTATCGATAAAAAGAAGTATGGTGCACTCCAACCCATGCAAAGTTTTAGCAAGTATATTATCGCAAACATTATCATATATAAACAAATCAATAAACAGACCCGAATCATCATTTTGAGGGGATTCAAGCAACTGAAGGCTTGTTCCTTTTTTTTGAATCTGAGGAAAATGGAAGATATAATTGGGGTCACCTGGCTGCTTCAAAACATATTTATCCCCAAGTTCTTTATTAAAAATACTCTTAAACCTCTCATATTCACTTCGTAACATGTAAATATCTATATCATCGTCCCACGGTATAAAATCATTGTATCGAACAGCCCCCAAAAGGCTTCCCGCAATCAACCCCCACTTGATATTCTCTTTTTTACACACGTCTTTAATGTCTATTAACATTGCGTACAAATTGTCCTGCATCCGTTTTAAGTCTTTATCATTTAATGTGATGAGGTTTGCACTATTCACTGCTGATGATTTCAAAGCTTCTCCAAGCTTCCCCATTCCTTATCTCCTCCTATACTTAATTGCAAGACCAAAAATTTTACGATCATCTACCAAATATCGTTTCGCCATTCTCTTTGGATCTTGTGTAATTCTAAAGAGCCACTCCAAGCCATGGTTTGCCATCCAGCGTGGTGCTCTTTTGATATTACCCGCCTCAAAATCAAAGCTAGCCCCCAGTCCAAAAGAAATGGGAACTCCAAGCTCTGCACAATGATGATACATAAACTTTTCCTGCTTCGGGCACCCCAAGCCAACAATCAGAATGTCCGCTCCAGATGCCTTAATCATCGATTTTATCTTATCCATTTCCACGGGGTCTTTTTCAAAGCCGAATGGAGGAGAATATGTACCAGTGACCTGTAGACCCTTAAATCTATTCATAAGATTTTCAGCAGCTTTTGCTGCAACACCCTCTGCCGCACCTAAGAAGAACATTTTGTATCCTTTTTCAGCGGCCATTTTGCAGAGAAGCGGAAACAAATCCGATCCAGATATCTTCTCTTTAATTGGCGTACCATACCAATTGGCAATCCATAGAAGCGGCTTTCCATCTGTCAAAATCAAAGACGCATTCTTGTAAACTGCCTGCAGTTCTTTATTTGTCTCAAGTTGTACAATATGGTCTACATTAGGCGTGACAACATAAGCACTTTTATTTTCTCGAATCAGTTGATCGATTGCCTGCAGTGTTTCCTGCATTGTCAGATTATCGATTTCTGTATTCATAAATTTCATTCTTGCCATTTACGAACCCCCATTTTCCGCTGATTTAGCACCGAACCTTAATTAGCTCTGTATCACCAACAACCAGACATCTGCCCAATCCTGCCGGTAAAAACAGAGTTTCACCTTTGCTGAATCGCATCGGTTTCTGCTCTGCGTCCATCGTCTGCACTTCACCGTAACCATTCAAGCACATCAACACCTGAAACGAAGTTTCCATCACAGAAAAAGCAAAACCTTTCGTGACCTGAATCCGCTCCGTTTCAAAGTACTTGCAGCGGCAAAGTAACTCACGAGAGCAGCCAGAGTAGTATTTCACAATTCTAGGTTTCTGGCTCACATCCGGTGCAACCTTCATATTCATGACCTGCACAGCTTTGTCAAAGTGCAACTCACGTTTTTTTCGTTCTTATCCACACGGTCATAGTCGTAGACGCGGTAAGTCACATTGGAGCTTTCCTGAATCTCTGCCACAAGGGTCCCCTTGCCAATGCCGTGTACTGTGCCCGCCGGAACAAAGTAGGTATCGCCTTTGTGAACTGGAACCTTTTGCAGATGCTTGTCCAATGTTCCAGTCTCGACCGCTTTCCGGAGAATTTCTTCGGTTACCTCATGCTGAAATCCATAAATCAGACTGGCTCCTTCGTCAGCATCGATGACATACCACATCTCGGTCTTACCATTGTCGCCTTCGTGTGCTCTTGCATATTCATCATTCGGATGAACCTGAACAGACAGGTCTTTCTTGGCGTCGATGAATTTCACCAATACAGGCAGTTTTCCGTTTTCCACCTTCGTGCCAAGATATTCTGGGTGAGCACTCAGCACCTCTGCCAGCGTTTGTCCCTTATAGATTCCATTCGCCACATAGCTAGGACCATCCGGGTGTACAGAACATTCCCATGTTTCCGCTAACGGGTTCAAATCGATCTTTTTCCCGTATTCTTCCCGGAGTCGGGTGCCGCCCCACAGATAGTCCTTGCCAGTCGGAATCAATTTCATGATTTCCATTGTTTTATCTCCCACTATTTTTATGCTATCGGGAACTTAACCTTATCGGAAACGCTGATTTCTTCACCCAGCTGAACTTCGATCATATCCAGTGCTGTAATAGCCTCTACCGTATGCTTGCAGCCTGCTGCAATTGTAATTACATCACCAGTGCGGAGCACCTGCTCCATACCGTCCACGATTGCCTTACCCTTACCGGAAACGACAGTCCACACTTCCTCACGGTAATTGTGCATGTGATATGTCATGTGTTCGCCAGCTCTCATGGAAACCTTGACTGTCATAGAACCAGGCTGAACATCGATTACTGTATAAGTACCCCAAGATTTCTCAGCATACATCGCTTCTGTCTCGATTTTTTCCACATAGGGCTTCATATAACCACTACGTTCTTTATCAGCGATCAGGATACCATCGCCGCTAGCCGCAACGATCATATCCTTGCAGCCCATGCAAAGAATCGGGATATTCAGTTCATTCACCACATTGGTGTTTTCGCAGGTTTCATCCAGAACAGCCTTGCCCTTTGTCTTGTCTGCCATGACCTCAGCCATCATGTTCCATGTACCAACATCCTTCCAGTCACCGCTATACCGCAGAACCTGAATGCTGGACTCTTTCTCGACCACGGCATAGTCAAAGCTGATTTTTGTCATGGTTTCATACTTATTGAACAGGTCACGGTAGTCCTCGAAGTCGATCATGCTATGAGCCTTGTCCAGCAGATAGCCCAGCTTGAACGCAAAGATACCAGCATTCCACAATGCACTCTGTGCCAGATACTTCTTGGCAGTTTCCACATCCGGCTTTTCCTTGAACTCCTTGACCTTGCTGACGTTTTCGTTGCTTTCGGGGATAATGTAACCGTACTTCTCGCTGGGATAGGTCGGCTCGATGCCCATCAGAGTCAGGTTTGCACCGCCCTGCTCTGCCAGCTCCTGCAGGGTCTTGACGGCTTCGTAATAAGTGTTATCCACATAGGGGTCAACTGGGCAGACAACAACAGCTTCATTTTCTGCCACACCCAGTTCGTCGTGCAGATAGGCAGCAGCCAGTGCGATGGCCGGGAAGGTATCACGGCGGCAGGGCTCTACACAAATAGATGCCTTTTCACCCAGCTGATTCTTGATGGCACTTGCCTGCGATTTGCTGGTCGCAATGGTGATTCTTGCATCTGCATCTACCGTAGTGATTTGGCGGTAGACACGCTGCACCATAGACTCATACTCGTCATTATTCTTAAACAGCTTGATAAACTGCTTGCTACGCACATCGTTGGAAAGAGGCCAGAGCCGCTTGCCGGAACCACCAGAAAGTAAAATAATGTTCATTGTTGTTTCCTCCTCTCTTATTTCAGCCCAAGTTTCGTCTGAATTGTATTCTGAATCTCTTCCAGCTTCTTTTCGGCTGCCTCTTTATCTGCACCCTTGATGCTGTAGTAAATCTTAATCTTCGGCTCTGTACCAGACGGACGCACTGCAATCCAGGAACCATCTTCTAGGACATATCTCAACACATTCGATGTCGGCAGCGTTCCGAAACCTTCTTCTGCGTCTACAGGCTTGCTGTAATCTGTCACAGACAGTGTGCCTGTAAACGGAGAACCGACCTCTCGCAGTTCCGTCATCATGGAAGAAATCTTTTCCAGACCGTCCTTGCCCTTTAAGGTGAAACTATCCAGTGCATCACGATAGTAACCGTACTCAGCATAGATTTCATTTATCTCATCCAGCAGAGTCTTACCGTTTGCTTTTGCTTCTGCTGCCATTTCACAAATCAGTAGAGAGCTTACAACGGCATCTTTATCACGAGCATGTGTTCCAGCAAGATAACCATAGGATTCTTCATAACCAAAGAGAAAATCGTAATCCCGTTCTTTCTTAGAGTTCTTCTTTGCCTGCTCAAACTGAGTAATCTTATCACCAATAAATTTGAATCCCGTCAGCGTAGAGAAAACTTTGATTCCATGCTTGCGAGCAATATCTGCACCAAGCTCAGAAGTAACGACTGTTTTAACAACCGCCGGATGAGCATACTTTCCTATATCTGTATGGCTCAGCACAAAATTCATTAGGAGAGCACCGACCTGATTACCAGTCATCAGCTGGTATTCGCCCTTGCTCTTTTTCACAGCAATACCTACGCGGTCGCTGTCAGGATCAGTTCCCAGTACAATGTCTGCATTGGTACGCTTTGCCTGAGCAATGCCCATTTCCAGAGCACGATGGTCTTCCGGGTTCGGAGAAACTACAGTCGGGAAGCAACCATCTGGTACGACTTGCTCTGCCACAGCATCCAGCTGTGTAAAACCATCCAGACGAAGTGCTTTCTGAACAGGAACATTGCCAGTACCATGCAGTGGAGTATATACAATTTTCAAATCATTCTTAGCAGCGGTATTCTTATAACGGCTCTGCTTCATAACTGCCATTACAAAGTTATCGGTGACATCGGCCATGAAAACCAGAGAATCATCGGACCTGAAGTTGATCGTATGGTAATCTGTAATAGCGTCCACATAGCCTATAACTTGTTTTGCCTGCCAAGGAACAAGCTGGCATCCAAACGCGTCATAAACTTTGTAACCGTTGTATTCTTTCGGGTTGTGGCTGGCTGTCACTACAACACCTGCCAGTGCATTCCAGAACTTCACTGAAAAACTCAGCTGAGGCGTAGGACGTGCGTGGGCATGGAGATAAACACGAATTCCCATTCCGCTCAGAACATTTGCTGCCATTCTAGAAAAGAACTCACTATTATTTCGAGTATCATAACCAATTACCACACCACGATTCTTACACTCCTCAGCACCGTAAGTATCTAAAAGATATTTTCCAAGACCCGCAGTCGCCTTGCCAACCGTATACTTATTCATACGGTTCGTGCCTGCACCCATCACACCACGCAGACCGCCAGTACCGAATTCCAGATCGCGATAAAATCTATCTTCAATTCCTTTTCGTCCGTAAGGGACTTCAGCTCTCTACGAGTAGTTTCATCGAAAAAATCATCGTTCAGCCACTGCTCGTATCTTTCCCTGTAGCTCATAATTCTTACTCCTCCGGTCCTCTTCGGACCCATCCCCTTGAAAGGTAAATTTTATATCTATGTACACATCCTGTGTTTCAGGATAGTATTTATTTTTCATAAAGCTCCTGTGTGATAATCACAGTCGGCTAAGTGTTTTCTTATGCTGTCGCAGCCCATCAGTGCGGCAATTATCCTTTAATCGCTCTTATCCCTCATTTTCTCGGCGCATATTTATACGCCGGGGCATCTACCACTACACCTAAGTGTTAAGTTGTTGAGTAGACCTGTTTTTACATGGACACTTTATTGAAATCTAGCTCATCCGTCATTTTATACAGCAGACGTTTATATGTTTCTGTCATCTTTGTTGCGACTTATACAATGAAATGTTCATCTATTATGATGTCTACACAATAAGAAAATAGTATTTTTTACCGTTACTCAACACCGTGCTGTATAAATGCACATTGCAGACTAGACAACCTGCACAATACATGATTTTCCGAGTAAAATAGGGACGTATATTCATGCAAAATCGCCAATTTTCGCATGTGTTTTACGCTCCACCATAGGCCATCAGAACGCAACTGATTTTATTGACCAGACATTTGTATGAACTGAAACAAGCCCACGGCTTATTGCTCAACAGCAACTCACCCGTGGGCTCAAATTATTCTTCAAGTGTTTTCCATTCGTTTTTACAGAGTGCCACACGTGTATAGCAAGCACCACTGATAACCTTCACAATTCCACTTTCGGACGCTTCAACAAATGAGATACTTGAAGGACAATTCAAGCCTCTAAAAAGTATCATCCATTTTGAGAATGGAAGGCTGCAGGTTCTAAATGCTGATAATATGTAACTTTATATAAAACTGACTCCTCTTTTGACCACTCATCCGTAAATTCGATTCATTTCATTTGCTTCCACTCCCAGCAGGAGTGCGCATAGCGTTTTAGCGTTATATCAGGATTTGAATGCCCCATTAATTCACTCAGCGTTTTCACATTGCAGCCCGCTTGCAGACAGGTTGTTGCAAATGTATGACGCAGCGCATGTGGGCGGACAACAGGAACTTGAGCCTGCTTTAAATATCCTTGTAAGCTCTTGTAATAGCAGCGCGGTTCAACTGGCCTAAGGTCAGTGTCAGATAGAAACCAGACTTCTTTACTCTGTCCGACATATTCTTCTTTTAGAAGGCTGAGGATACCCGTTGGGATAGGGATATCGCGTTCGGAACTTTGCGTTTTGGGAGATTGCGTTACTAAGGTGGTTTTTCCGGGTGCCATATAAATTCTCTTAACCGTGCGCCGAACAGAGAGAACACCGTTTTGCAAGTCGAAATCACCCCATTGCAGCCCGCACACTTCTCCGATGCGCAGACCCATCTGCATCATCAACAGCATACCAAGCCTCCTGGGTGTTGGCGAAGAGCGAACAAAAGCACAAACAGATTTTTGTTCCATATTATTTAGAACCGAAGTGTTGGATGAATTCGCAGTTGGAAGTTTGAGATCAATTTCAACAGGGCGCATAATATGTAGATGTACCGCATAGCGGCAAATTCTCCGTACAAGCGTCAAGCACTCCTTGCTCATTGCGTTGCCCAGGGTCTTGTGGTTTTGGTCTGCAGGAGCAATAATTTCCAGAAGGCTGCTTTCTAGAATGCTTTCATTCAAAGCTTGAACACGATATGGACCAAGCACAGGCAAAATGTAGTGTTGGAGTGTGTAGTGATAGTGTGCTGCTGTAGAAGATTTGACACCTAAAAAAATGGAGCTTTCCCAAGTGAGAGAAAGCTCTGAAAAAGTTGGATTATCTACATTTTAGTGCAAATTGTTGTACCTCCATCTTTTTGATGGTGAGTTTTTCCTTTACTTCAGTGTAAGAATGCCCATAAATGTATCCCCAGATTGCGGTCCTGTCAGATTTTCGCCCTTTAATAAAGCGACCCTCCCAACGACCATCTTTCCTCTTTCTGATGTTTTCTCCGTGCTTTGACATAATGCTCCTCCTTGTTCGATTTGTAATGATGTAACATTACTTTTATATGTTTCAGCTATTCTATAGGAAAAAGTGTGCCCAATATGGTGAAAGTGACAAAAATGTGTTCGGGTACGGTTTGATATAACTCGTTCTGTTGAAATGTGTCGCATTGTGTGGTATTATATCTATACATATTATATATGGGCTTCTGTGGAAATGGGTATCATCCATTCTCAAAACGGATGATACTTCTTAGAGGCTTGGATTGTCCTTCAAGTATCTCATTTGTTGAAGTATCAGAAAGAGGATTGTGAAGGTTGTCAGCGGTGCTTTATATACTATGATGCACCCTGTAGAAACGAATGAAAAATACTTGAAGAACAATTTGAGCCCACGGGTTGGTTGCTGTTGAGCAATGAGCCGTGGGCTTGTTTCAGTTCATACAAGTGTCTACTCAACAAAATCAGTTGAGGGCTGATGGTCTATGGTGAAGTTGAATATACATACAGATATAAGCATTTCTGCATAAATATACGCCGCATTTTACTCTGAAAATCATGTTTTGTGCAGTAGGACGTTAATACTGATAACTGCATTTATCTGCGTGGCGTTGAGTAACGGACGGAAATTACTAATATTCTGTCGTGTAGACATCATAAAAAATGAATAAATCATTGTGCAGGTTGCAATAAAAATGATAGATACATTTGTATGATTATTACAAAAAAGAGGGAATGGGAAAATCTGGCAAAATAGAAGCGAAAAAACGGGTCTACTCAACAGATTAACACTTTGATGTAGAGGATGGAGAGTGCGGCGTATGAATATGCGCCGGAGAAATGCGGAAGAAGATGCAACTGATTTTGTTGAGTGAACCTGTCTGGATAAAGATATGTAGAAAAATAGACGAAATATCGAGAAAAGATTTGATTGCTGGGGTAATGGGATACGACAGCATAAGAAAACACTTGGCCGTGTGAGCGGTTATCACACAGCGAAAATTAGAGAGAAATACTATCTGTGAAGAGCAGATGTGTACATAGAAAATTAGAGGATATGCCCGATGAGGGCCGGAGGAGTAAATAACATGAAGAATTACAAAATCGCCATTGCGGGCACTGGGGATGGAGATATAATACGCGGCTGTCATAATAGGGACAAGGGTACGGCAGAGAATGAAAGGCTCCGCAACCCGAAGTTCATATTTTCTTACCCGAAGAATGAACGACTGATCTTTCTGAACGGCAGAAATGCCGCACAGGAAGAAATTTCGACCATGAGGGTGGGGTGACAGCCAGCGGACAGGTGCACGAGCCTATCCGCTCTTTGTGTTGGCCAAGATGTTAATGAAAAAATTGAGTGGGATTGTGGGAAAGATTTATGAGCAAGAAACTTGCGATTGCGATGTTCGGACAGAAGCGATTATCGAGAGAAGGCGGAGTAGAAATCGTTGTCAAAGAGCTCTGCACCCGAATGGCACAGAATGGCTGTGACGTGACCTGTTACAACAGAGCAGGCCATCATGTGAGTGGTGCAGAATATGACGATGCTGGTAAAACGGAGTACGAGGGAATTCGTCAGAAGTCTGTTCCGACTATTGAACAGCGCGGACTTGCTGCAGTCAGCTCCTCCGCATTTGCGGCACTTTATAGTGCATTTGGAAAATACGATGTGGTGCACATCCACGCTGAAGGACCGGCGTTCTTTGCATGGCTGCCGAAGATGTTTGGAAAAAGAGTTGTAGTTACCGTCCATGGGGAGTGTGAAATAATATGGACAACCAGAAAAAAGCCTGATTTCATGCGGGTTTACGCGGCTTAACCTTTTCACCTCAACCTGTTTCTGCCTGTCATGGTGCGTTGCGGCCAGTGTGATTTTAGGTGCTAATGGCTTCTGGTTGCGCTCTATACTTAACCCACCACAGCGAAAGCTGATAGAGCAGAAAACAGAATAAGGAGGTACGAAGGCGAGCCTGCGTATAGATTGCTGCGGCAATCTGTATACAGGCTTGTTGTCGTGCAACGAAATGGGCAGGGGATTCCACAAGGGGGATAAGAAAAATTATGATGGAAAATAAAACAAAAATTGACCTGAAAAACAAGAGCATTTTTATCACGGGTGTGGCGGGCTTCATCGGTTCCAACCTTGCAAAGCGGCTGCTCTCCACGGTGAAGGGCGTCAAAGTTGTGGGTTTGGACAACATGAACCACTACTATGATGTGCGCCTAAAAGAAGCCCGCTTGAACGAACTGGAGCAGTTTGAAAGTTTCAGCTTCGTAAAAGGCAATCTGGCTGACAAGGCTGTGATCGAATCTATCTTTGAGCAGTATAAGCCGGAGATCGTGGTGAACCTCGGTGCGCAGGCTGGCGTTCGGTATTCCATTACAAATCCTGATGCCTATGTGGAAGCAAATCTGATTGGCTTCTATAACATTCTGGAAGCCTGCCGCCATTCTTATGATGAAGGGCATACCCCGGTGGAACATCTGGTCTATGCGTCCAGTTCTTCCGTATACGGCAGCAATAAGAAAGTGCCTTACAGCACGGATGATAAGGTGGATAACCCGGTATCTTTGTATGCGGCCACAAAGAAGTCCAATGAACTGATGGCTCATGCCTATTCTAAATTGTACAACATTCCTTCCACAGGCCTGCGTTTCTTTACTGTATATGGCCCTGCCGGTCGCCCGGATATGGCGTACTTCGGCTTTACCAACAAGCTGCTGAAAGGCGAGACGATTCAAATTTTCAACTACGGCAACTGCAAGCGCGACTTTACTTATGTGGATGATATTGTCGAGGGCGTTGTCCGTGTGATGCAGGGCGCGCCGGAACGTAAGAATGGGGAAGATGGTCTGCCCGTTCCTCCGTATGCGGTTTATAACATCGGCAACCAGAACCCAGAAAATCTGCTGGATTTTGTACAGATTTTGCAGGAAGAGCTGATCCGTGCAGGTGTTCTGCCGGAAGATTACGACTTTGAAGCACACAAAAAGCTGGTTCCGATGCAGCCGGGTGATGTACCTGTGACCTATGCAGATACCAGTGCGCTGGAGCGTGACTTCGGATATAAGCCCTCTACCAGCTTGCGCGAGGGTCTGCGGAAGTTTGCTGAGTGGTACGCAAAGTTTTACAAATAACGAAGAATAGGGAAATAGACCGATGAAGTGTGTTGAGGTTTACAAGGAATTATATCATCAGGAACCGTTTGATGTGGCGTTCTGCCCGTACCGTATCAGTCCGCTGGGTGCGCATATCGACCATCAGTACGGAAAAATCAATGGTCTGGCAATCGATAAAGGCATTCACATGGCCTACCATCCGAAACAGAACGGCGTTGTGGAATTACAGTCTTTGAACTTCCCGAAGCGCGCCCAGTTCTTTGTAAGCGCAGTGCCGGAAGAAAAGCAGGGCGACTGGGCGGATCATCTGCGCGGCGCAGCGAAGATGCTGGGCGAGAAGTACCGACTGAAAGTTGGTCTGTCCGGCATCATTGAAGGAAGTCTGCCGATTGGTGGATTGTCCTCGTCTGCATCGGTTATTATCTGTTTCTTGTCAGCACTGTGTAAAGTGAATGGCATCCATCTGGAACCGATGGAGATGATTCTCACGGCAAAGGCAGCGGAAAATCAGTATGTTGGCGTTTCTTGTGGCAAACTCGACCAGAGCTGTGAGGTGCTTTCCAAGAAAGACCACCTGCTGTACCTCGACACGAAAGATGATAGCTATGAGTTGATTCCCACCAGCGAGAAAATGAAACCTTATAAGGTGGCAATTTTCTTCTCCGGCTTAGAGCGTTCTTTGAAAAACTCCAAGTACAATCTGCGGCAGGACGAGTGCAAGGCTGCGGCCTATGCACTGATGGGCTTTGCAGGGATGGACTATGACACCTTTGCAAATACTCGGCTACGCAATGTGCCGTATGAGGTGTTTGAGGCCTATAAAGACCGCCTGCCCGAACTGTGGCGCAGACGCGCAGAACACTATTACAGCGAGTTCGCTCGTGCCGAAAAGGGTGCAGAACTGTGGCGTAAAGGCGATTTGGAGGGGTACGGTCAGCTTGTTTTTGAAAGCGGAAAATCCTCTATTTATAGCTATGAGTGTGGTTGTGATGAACTGAAAAAGCTGTATGAAATCATGGCCGAAACCGATGGTATCTACGGTGGCCGCTTCTCCGGCGCGGGCTTCAAGGGCTGTTGCATGGCACTGATCGACCCTGACAAGGTCGAAGATATTGAAGCAAAGGTCACAGCAGAGTATCTGAAAGCGTTCCCGGCACTGGATGGAAAGTATAGCTTCCATCTGTGTGAGAGCGCAGATGGCGTTGAGTTGTAAGAGGGGAGTACATATAGATGAAATGCTTGGTTTTGGCAGCGGGTTACGCTACACGGCTTTATCCACTGACTGAAAATTTTCCGAAGCCGCTTTTGAAAGTGGGTGAGAAGTCCATCCTTGATTGGCTGGTGGATGATTTGGTGGATACCACCGATATTGACGAATTTGTGGTGATTTCCAACCACAAGTTCGCACAGCATTTTGAGAACTGGAAAAACGAGAAGGTCAAGGTGCGGCCTTATGAGATTACGGTGATCAACGATGGTACAAGCACCAATGAAACTCGTCTGGGAGCAGTCAAAGATATTCAGCTGGCGGTAGAGAAGTTGAAACTAGCTGATGATTTGCTGGTTATGGCTGGCGACAATGTGCTGGATTTCAGTCTTTCCGAATTCGTTGAGTTTGCCAAGGAGAAGAACACCTCCTGCGTGATGTGCCACGAGGAAAATGAGCTGAAAAAGCAGCAGAAAACGGCAATCATCACGTTGGATGGCAATGACCTAATTACTAGCTATGAAGAAAAGCCGAAAGAGCCGAAAGGAAATCTGGCTGTGCCGCCGTTCTACTGCTATCGTGCCTGTGATGTAAAGCGGATTCAGGAAGCACTGGATAATGGCTGCGGCTATGACGCACCGGGCAGCTTTGCAGCTTGGTTGAGCAAACAGACTCCAATGCACGCTTATGTTATGCCGGGCAAGCGATATGACATTGGCGATATTAAAAGCTATGAGTATGTAAAGAGTGTGTTTTCAAAATAAAAATGCAAAGAGAGAGGAGAAAGTAATCATGAGAGATTTTAAGGATTTGAAAATTGCTGTGGCCGGAACTGGCTACGTTGGACTTTCCATTGCAACGCTGCTGAGCCAGCATCATAAAGTCATGGCAGTGGATATTGTGCCGGAAAAGGTGGAACTTATCAATAATAAAAAGTCTCCGATTCAGGACGAGTACATTGAAAAGTATCTGGCAGAAAAAGAACTGGATCTGACTGCAACACTGGATGCAAAGGAAGCATATTCTGACGCTGATTTTGTTGTCATTGCAGCCCCTACCAACTATGACAGCAAGAAGAATTTCTTTGATACTTCTGCGGTTGAAGCGGTTATCAAGTTGGTGATTGAGTATAACCCGGAAGCAATCATGGTAATCAAGTCTACGATTCCTGTCGGCTTCACAGCAAGTGTCCGCGAAAAATATCACTGCGACAATATTATCTTCAGCCCGGAATTTCTGCGTGAGAGCAAGGCTCTATACGACAACCTGTATCCGAGCCGTATTATCGTTGGCACGGATGTAGAGAATGCTCGTTTGGTAAAGGCGGCACATACTTTTGCTGAATTGCTTCAGGAAGGCGCAATCAAGGAAAACATTGACACTCTGTTTATGGGCTTTACCGAAGCAGAAGCAGTTAAATTGTTTGCTAATACCTATCTGGCTCTGCGTGTCAGCTACTTTAATGAACTGGATACCTATGCAGAGATGAAGGGACTGAATACTCAGCAAATTATCAACGGTGTTTGCCTTGATCCGCGCATTGGTGCTCATTACAACAACCCCAGCTTCGGCTACGGCGGGTACTGCCTGCCCAAAGACACTAAACAGCTGCTCGCAAATTATGCCGATGTACCGGAAAATTTGATTGAGGCAATCGTTGAATCGAACCGCACCCGTAAAGATTTTATTGCAGATCGTGTGCTTGAAATTGCTGGTGCTTATGAAGCAAATGACAGCTGGGATGAGAGCAAAGAAAAAGAAGTGGTAGTTGGCGTTTACCGCCTGACGATGAAGAGTAACAGTGATAATTTCCGTCAAAGTTCCATTCAGGGTGTCATGAAGCGCATTAAAGCCAAGGGTGCAACGGTTATTATCTATGAGCCGACGTTGAAAGACAGTGAAAAGTTCTTTGGCAGTCTTGTGGTGAATGACTTGGATGAGTTTAAAACGAGAAGTCAGGCAATCATTGCAAACCGCTATGATATGTGTCTGGATGATGTGAAAGATAAGGTTTATACGCGTGATATTTTCCGTCGTGATTGATGAGCAGGAGAACAAAGATGAAAGTATGTTTAGTGGGGTCGTCAGGTGGACACTTGACACATTTATATATGCTAAAACCATTTTGGAAAGATAAGGATCGGTTTTGGGTTACGTTTGATAAAGAAGATGCTCGTAGTTTGCTTGATGGAGAAAAGTTTTATCCATGCTATTACCCAACAAACCGTAGCATTAAAGCACTTATTAAGAATACCAAAATTGCGTGGAATGTTCTACATAAGGAAAAGCCTGATTTGATAATTTCCTGTGGAGCAGCGGTAGCCGTTCCATTTTTCTATATTGGGAAAATGATGGGTGCAAAGCTGGTTTATATCGAGGTGTTTGACCGGATTGATAAGCCAACAGTGACTGGAAAAATGGTTTATCCGATTGCAGATAAATTTGTTGTTCAATGGGATGAACAAAAGAAAGTATATCCGAAATCAGAAAATCTAGGCAGCATTTTTTAACGAGAGGGTTTAATATGATTCCTAAAATTATTCATTATTGCTGGTATGGAAATAAAGAAAAACCAGTTAAATTTCAAAGGTATATGGACACATGGAAAAAAATAGGGGGGGGGTACGAGGTCATTGAATGGAATGAAACAAATTGCGATTTGCGATGCAATAGCTACATAAGAAAAGCTGTGGAAAATAAAAATTGGGCCTTTGTAAGTGACTACTTTAGGCTCAGAGCATTATATGAATTCGGTGGAATTTATTTAGACACAGATGTTGAAATTTATAAGTCCTTTGATGATTTGCTGAGCAAAAAAGGATTTGTAGGCTATATGCACGATGCACTTATCGGTACAGCAGTTCTAGGATTTGAAAAAAAGAATCTGTTTATAAAAAAACTTCTAGACTTATATGATAATGCAGAGTGGATAGAAGGAAAATATGATTTGTTCCGCATCAAGTTTGAAAATGGAGATAGCTATTTATGTAATGCAAATAACTCAGTTTTCACATGGGCGGTTTTTCACTTTTACGATAATTTTAAATTAAACGGAAATTATCAGGAAACAGCAGATTTCTCGGTTTTTCCCAAAACGGAATTTGAAATTGGAACTTTCTGGGGTAAACGTAGTCACTGCGTTCATAGGTGTGAATCGAGTTGGAAAACAAAAAACAACAAGAAGGAATTGTATAAGATAGTAAAAAATGCGGTTAAGTATATACCGGTTATTCATATGGACGCGATCATACGAAATATTTCGTATGAGAAGCATATGCAAAAATCAGTGTTCTATGAACGGTATTTACATGATACGGCAAGTGCGTGAGGAAAGCTAAATGATTTTTGTGACAGTGGGAACACATGAGCAACCATTTAATCGGTTGATTCAAAAGGTGGATGAATTAAAAAAAGAGGGTGTTATAACCGAAGATGTCATTATTCAGACAGGTTTCAGTACATACGAACCAAAGTATTGCCAGTGGAGCAAATTGATTCCGTACCAGCAAATGATAAAAAATGTAGCAGATGCGCGTATTGTAATCACCCACGGTGGCCCTGCAAGTTTTGTTATGCCGCTTCAGATTGGAAAAACACCTATTGTTGTGCCGCGGCAGCATCAGTTCAATGAACATGTTAATGACCATCAGGTGGAATTTGCGCGAAATGTTGCAAAACGGATGGGAACGATTATTGAAGTAGAAGATATTGAAACCCTTGGAGATGTTATAACAAATTACGATCAGATTGTAGCAGGCATGGGTCATGGAATTAGCAGCAATAATGCAAAATTCAATGAGGGCTTAGAATCAATCGTAGATGAGTTGTTTAACAAGTAAAGAAAGGCAACGAATACAATGAGCAAAATCAAAGTTACCTTTGTAGAAACAAATTGCAAAAAGAATGGCCCAATTAAACAGACACTGAATATTATTCGCAACATGGACAAAGGGGTCTTTGAGCCTAGTCTGGTAACTGTGTGGCCAGAAGATGCAGACAATTCAATGATTGATGAGTATAAAAAGTTGGGCATCCCCGTATTGTCTGCGAACATGAGCAAGAAGAAGTCTGTACTCTTTGGAAAGAAAGCGGTTGGACAACTTTTAGAGCAGTTACGGCCGGATATTGTGCAGGGTGTCGGTATGCCGCCGTACAGAATGACGCTCGGTTATAAGAGCGCAATTCACTTTGTCACGCTCAGAAATTATTGCTATGAGGATTATCCTGACTACTATGGGAAAATTCCCGGAACGGTTATGGCTTTTCTTGATTTGAATTTGATTAAGAAACGTATGGCAGCAGGTGAACCTTTCGTGACGTGTTCTGAAAGTTTGACGAAAATGTATAGAAGCCGTCAGAATATGGAGATTCCGTATATCCGTAACGGCGTGGATGTGAGCCAGTATACAAAAAGAAACTGTAACGAAATAGATGACGTTCGGAAAAAACTTGATTTGCCGTTAGAAAAAAATGTTTATGTGTATAGCGGTGGATTCATCGACAGAAAAAATCAAAGAGAAGCAATCACTGCATTTTTGGCAATGAAGAAAAATGCAGATGCAGTTTTGCTCCTGCTTGGCGATGGAACGAATTTTGAAGTACTGAAAGATGAGTTTTCTAAGAATACAAATATTTTGTTCCGGGGTAAGGTGTCCAATGTAAATGAATATCTCCACGCTTCTGATGTTTACTTAGCAACAAGCAAGTCCGAAGGACTGCCTAATGGCGTTTTGGAAGCGATGGCTTGTGGTTTGCCGGTACTTCTGTCAGATATTCCGCAGCACATGGAGGTTTTGGAAGCAGACCCTCAGTGTGGCCATTCCTATAAACTTGGGAATGTTAAGCAGCTTTCAGTCTTGATGGATCAGATGATGGATGAGAACCTATTTGAAATGGGCGAGAGAAGTTATACCGCTGTTATGGATAATTTCACGGCAGAGGGGATGAGCAAACGTTATCAGAATTTGTATCTGAAAATGGTCAAGAGGTAAAGATTAAAATGAAAATATCAAAGCTTGCAAACGGAATCAAGCCGTCAAAGGGGCGACAGTTGTTTAATCTGGCAGCACAGTATGATGATGTTATAAATCTTACGTTGGGAGATCCGGATATTATTCCGCCTGAGTGTATTCGACAGGCTGGCTGTGATGCTATTATGGAAGGAAAAACGCGATATTCTGCAAATGCAGGGTTAGTTGAGTTAAGAAAAACTTATTCCAAGTACTTGAATTATACATATGGAAGAAAGTTCGACTACCAAACACAAATAGCGGTTACAGTAGGAGGAATGGAAGCACTATATTTGGCTTTGCTCAGTTCTATTGATCCCGGAGATGAAGTAATCATTTTTGCACCATATTACATTAACTACTATCAGATGATCGAAATGTGTGGTGGTATTCCGGTTGTCGTTCGGACATGGGAAGAAAATGACTTTTCACCGAAGATTGAAGATATAGAGAAAGCGGTAACTGATAAGACAAAAGTAATTATTATAAATACGCCAACAAATCCAACAGGAACGGTATACTCTGAAAAAACGGTCACTGAAATTGTAGAGTTTGCAAGAAAACGAGATATTTTGTTAGTATCTGATGAAGTATATAGTACACTGGTATATAACGAGAGCAAGCACTTCAGTGCATTAAGTGTTAAACCTGTATATGAAAATATCTTATATGTGGACAGTTGTTCAAAGAAATTCTCTATGACGGGTTGGCGCGTTGGATTTGCGGTGGGACCGAAAGACTGGATTGCCGCAATTATTAAACTACAAGAAAATGTAGCTGCTTGTACACCATTGCCTTCCCAATATGCAGCAATCAGAGCATTTAATGAAAATCCGGACATGACGGATTATGTTGACGAATTTAGAAAAAGGCGAAATGTTTTAGTAAAAGAGTTGCAGAAATCAAATAGAGTATCATTTATGATTCCAAAGGGAACATTTTATATGTTTGTGAATATTGGAAAAATGAAAGTAGGAAGCACAGAATTTGCAATGCAACTTTTGAAGGAAAAGCATGTTGCAGTTGTTCCTGGAATTGCATATGGTGATGATTTTGATGATTATATTCGGATTGCTTTCACAATGAAAGAAACGGTAATTAAAGAAGCGGCTAGACGTATTGTTGAGTTTGTGGAAAAGTAAGATTTATAAGATTAGAGGAACTATTATGAGTTGGAAGAATATTTTGGAAGATCCTAAACAGTATGTGATTTATTTAGAGGGAAGGGTATTACAAGGCAGCAAAGAAGCAGATGAAAAATATTTAAAAAAGTTGTTTAAGTATCGTATGGGGCGAGAATTGGACTTGAATCATCCACAAGCGTTAAATGATAAACTTCAATGGTTAAAGATTAACGATTTTAAGCCGATTTATACAAAGTTTGCCGATAAATATGCGGTGCGCGAATACATTGCGCAGGAAGTGGGAGAAAAGTACCTTGTGCCACTATTAGGAGTATGGAATGAGGTGGATGACATTGATTTTAATTCTCTGCCAGATCAATTTGTTCTGAAATGTACACATGATTCAGGTGGTGTTGTGATTTGCAAAGATAAAAGCAACTTTGATAAGGAAGCTGCAATCAAAAAGTTAAAGCACTGTTATAAAAGAAATTATTATTTAAATACAAGAGAACCTGCATATAAAGATATAAAACCGAGAGTTATCGCAGAACAATTTATGGTTGACGAGACGGGATGGGATTTAAAGGATTATAAGATTTTCTGCTTCAATGGTAAACCAGTATATGTCGAGGTTGATTACAATAGGTCTGTTAAACATATGCTAAACGCCTATGATTTGGATTGGAATTTTTTGGAGTTCTGCGATAGTTCCCCCAATAATAGAGATGCCGATATTCCGAAGCCGCAAAGATTGGATGAAATGCTCGAAATTGCAAAAGTGCTCTCAAAGGATATGACTTTTTTACGAGTGGATATGTACAGTATTTATGACAAGATTTATTGCGGCGAGTTGACATTATATCCGGGGTCGGGCTTCATTCAATTTAATCCGATGAAAACTGATTATGAATTGGGAAAGCTGTTGAGGCTTCCAATTGATAAGTAAAGAGGAGCATAATGAAGGTTGTTATTTTATCGACAGCCACCTCATATACAGGTGGGGCAATCATAACTTTGCTAAATGTCCTTCCTTTGTTGCAAAAGGAAGGAGTTGAACCATATTTTATTCTAAAAGGACATGGACAACTTGAAGATGTTCTAAGGAATAGGAAAATTCCATATTCAGTAATTAAGTCATATGATTGGTGCGTTCCAGAACAGAAAACGAAAGGCTTGAAGAATGTAGTCGCATGGAAAATAAAAAGTCTAATCAATTTAATTGCAGAATATAAAACATATTTTTGTTGAAGAGAGAAAAGGCGGAATTATATCATCTTAATTGTATATATAATGGAACTGGTGTTAGTTCGGCAAAAGTATTAGGAATTCCTGTGGTTTGGCATTTGAGAGAGTTTGTTGATTTGCACGGCGAAACCCCAGTGTTTTGGAATACAGTTGAGGCATGGAAAAAATCAATCGTTCTGACAGAGTGATTTGTGTGTCTAATTATCTTGAGCAAGCATATAAAAATAAGATTCAAGATGGGTCAAAACTACAAGTGATTTATGATGGAATAAATATGTCGTGCTTCAAAGCAAAAACAAAAACATCACCCAAAGAGAAAATCGTTATTGGACTTGCTGGAACGGCACCAATAAAGAACCATAAAGATGCAATTTTAGCACTCAAGAAAGTTCATGATGCTGGTTATCATGTTACTCTTAAAATTGCAGGGAAGTGGTCAATGGACAACTATAACCAGAGTTACAAAAGTAATTTGGAAAACTAATTGTAGAAAATGAATTGAAGAATAGTGTCGAATTTATAGGAATGCAAAGCGATATGAATATGTTTTGGTCGGAGTGCGATTTGTCGGTTGTGTGTTCCAAGAGAGAATCGTTTGGATTGGCAGCAACAGAAGCAATGGCTTGTGGGGTTCCATTGATTTGCTCAAATACATCCATTTCAGGTGAACTTACGGAAAATGGGAAAAATGTGTTTGTGTATCAGCTGGGAAAAAGCGAAGAATTAGCAGAATGTATTTTGAAGTGCATTGAACAGTTGGGAACAGATAAACTGGATGCTAAAATAAAAAGAGCGGCAGCGTTTGTGAGAAATAATTTCTCGATAGAAGAGTCGGCAAAAAAAATTAGAAGCTGTGTATGTCGAATTGGCGGGCAAATAGTATATGTTTGAAAGCAAAGGCGACTTGATAATTTATTGAGATGTATCTCTAAAAATGATTAGCGGCAGCATAGAAACGAAAATAGAATCAAAATGGGAATACTATGAAAATAAGAGTGAAAAGAAGCTGCATAGAAGAAACACTACTTCTTGTGCTTTTCGGATTTTATGTGCTAGTTGCACATTGGATTTGGTTTGGACGAGGAATACAAGAAACGATAATGATTTGCCTGTCGATTCTTGTGATATTGAAGTCAATTAAACTAAAAAAATATCGGTGAATATACTACCAAATTCTATTCTATGGGGAACACTTTTTCTGATCTGTGGATTTGGTTTTGTACGAGCAAAAACACATCAATATTTAGTCGCAGATTTAAAGGCAATGTTTGGAACAATTATTATTTCTATTGCGGTTGTAACATCAATAAGAAAGCTAATGGCGAGTGGATATGATTTGGTAGATTATCTTTTTGAGTTCCTGAACCGTTATTTTATACTGAACGATGTTTTAATTGTGATACAATATTTTGTTCCATACTTTTTTATGAATAGAAGTGCGATTGCGAGTGTAAATAATAGGGCTTATTTTGACCAGCTGACAGGTTTGCTTGGAATCAATGGCACTACTCGATGGGATATATGGAGTATTGCAATTATTATTTTGAATTTTTATATTGCATATAAAAGAAATGATACCCGGATTTTAAAATATAATATATTTTCTTTCTGGTTAGTACAATTATCTGCATGATTAACTCGGCACGCTCGTTTTTGATAATTGCTCCTATAACAGTTTTGATGTATTTGTTTCTTATCAGAAAAGTTGAAATAACAAGTAGAATGAAACAAATTTTGGCAGTGATTGGCTTATTGATTGTGGCATTGATTGTGTATTCAACAAATACATACGTAAATGATTTTGTAAATGATCTGATTAGTGATAAATTTGCAATCTATATGAGCGGAGACATTAATCATATGATTGCCGCAAATGATGATCGTGTAGTGGCAACGTATTATGCGGTAGAAAATGGTGGGTCATATGGTGTTGGAATTGGTGTTGTACCGATGAACTCAACAAATGATCAAGTTAAGTATCTAGGACTTAATAGTGCATCAGCTTATATTTATATGGTGGGTACTGTTGGGTACTTCATATGGACATTATGCTTGGCACGAATTGGAATCCAGAATAAGAGACAATCGGTGAAGAAAACATTATTGTATTTTTCGTATTTACTTTTGCTTGAGTTTATTTTCTGCCAATTTATTCAACCATTGCACTTTTCCCTGCAATTATGTTTATATTTTATGTCTTTGATTTAGAGCAAGAGCAGAAAGGAAGTGAAAACAATGAAAGTGGGGATTCTTACAATTTATGGAGGATCAAACTTTGGTAATAAGCTCCAAAATTATGCAATGCAACAGTTTTTAAAGAGCAAAAAAATTGAATCGGAAACGATTCGATATACAGTTTCATGGGAAAAGAATAAACTTGGAAAACGAGAAAAGTTAAGTCTCTTAAAGAAAAAATATTTTAGTCAGGGTGTTGCAGAATCTATTTGGAACGTAAAATGGATCGTCAGTGCGAAGTTTCATAAAAGCAAATTAGAAGCAAAAAAGAATACACGATGCCAAAAGTTTGAGCAATTTGAAAATAAGAACATTGCTTTGTCTGATGTAGTACTTAAAAATGTAGAAGAACTTCGAGAATATAGCAATAAGTATGATGCTGTAATTGTGGGAAGCGATCAAGTATGGAACCCATACTGGCAAGGAAGTTTAGACGAGTTCTTTCTGACATTTGTTCCAAAAAGCAAAAGAGTGGCATATGCACCGAGTATCGGTGTTTCTGAAATTCCGAATGAGCAAAAAATCCGCTTTAAGGAAAGACTTAATGGATTTTCAAGACTATCTTGCCGAGAGAATCAGGGATGCAAAATTGTTGAAGAACTTACAGGAAAAGAATGCGAACACGTGTGCGATCCGGTTTTCTTATTGTCTCCTGAGCAATGGCAAAGCAAAGTCAGCCCGCTTTCGGAAAAGTATATCTTGACATATTTTCTTGGGGGCCAGTCATTAGAAGCTCATAAAGAGATCGAACGGTATGCAAAGAAGCATGACTGTAAGATCATAGATTTATGGGATGAAAAAGACTACAAGTCCTGTTATGCAGGAATCGAAGAATTTCTGAATTATATTGCGAATGCTAAAATGTTCTTCACGGACTCTTTTCATGGCTGTGCATTTGCTATATTGATGGAGACGCAGTTTGTAATCTGTGATCGAAAAGTAATAGATGTAAAACAGAAAATGAATTCGAGACTGGATTCGCTGATGACGATATTAGACATTCAGGGAAGAAAGTTGAATGATTTTGTAATTTCTCCGACAGAAATTGATTATAAAAAAGTTCATAACAGACTATCTCCGTGGGTTCAGAGGTCGCAGGAATATCTTCTGGGGTGCTTAGAAGGAATACGATAAGTAGAAGGGAAAAGACAAAGCTGCAACATGAATAAGCTGATTCAAAAATACAAAACACTGCCAGTGCAGGTTCGGGCATCTGCGTGGTTCTTGATTTGCTCATTCTTACAAAAGGGCATTTCAATGATAACAACTCCTATATTTACACGTCTTTTAACAACGCAGGAGTATGGCGAGTTTAATGTTTTTAATTCGTGGCTGAGTATTGTCACGGTATTTGTTACGCTTAATCTGTATAATGGTGTGTTTACGCGCGGGTTAGTTAAATATGAGGAAGATAGGGATCGCTATGCGTCAGCCCTACAAGGAATGTGTACGCTTTGTATTCTTATTGGTTTTGCAATTTATGGCGTAGCACATGACTTTTGGAATCATTTTTTGAAATGACAACGACACAGGCGTTGTTGATGTTCATTATGATTTGGGCGACGGCTGTGTTCAATTTCTGGTCGGTCTCTCAACGAGTGGATTTCAAGTATAGAGCACTTGTTATCATTACTTTGATTTCGTCCATTGCAAAACCGGTGTTGGGCATTATTTTGGTTCGCCTTGCTGATGATAAAGTAACCGCGCGCATTTTGGGATTAGCTTTGGTTGAAGTTGTTACATGTACGGGATTGTTCGTGGCACAGCTTCGCCGCGGAAAAACTCTGTATGTGAAAAAATACTGGGTTCATGCACTGCACTTCAATTTGCCATTGATTCCTCATTATCTGTCGCAAACCGTATTGAATAGCTCGGACCGGATTATGATTCAGAAAATGGTTAGTGCAGATGCAGCAGGCATTTACAGCTTGGCCTATTCCATTTCCCAAATCATGACGATTTTTAATACTGCGTTGTTAAAAACAATAGAGCCGTGGCTGTATAAAAAAATGAAAGCAAATCGGACACAGGACATTGGAAGAGTTGCATATCTGTCCTTGGGCTTGGTTGCAGCGGTCAATCTGATTCTGATAGTACTTGCGCCGGAGGCGGTAGCAATTTTTGCTCCGGTTCAATATCACGAAGCAATTTGGGTGATACCACCTGTGGCAATGGGCGTTTACTTCATGTTTGCGTATACATTCTTTGCGGTTATAGAGTTCTATTTTGAAAAACAAAATACGTGACATATGCAACTATGTCCGGGGCAGTGTTGAATATCATTCTTAATTATATTTGCATCAAACTTTTCGGCTACATGGCCGCAGGATATACGACGCTGGTTTGCTATATGCTATATACAGTAGCACACTATTGTTTTGCACAAAAAATCTGTAATGAAGAAATGAACGGTGTGCGAATCTATAATTTAAAGACATTGTTGACAATAACGGGGGCTTTCATGATTAGTGGTTTCTTGCTGATGATGACATATAATGCGCCTGTTATCCGATATGGTTTACTGGTGATAGCCGGCGTCCTTGCAGTATTGAATAGAAATAAGATCATTGCATTGCTGAAGAGCCTGATTGCAATGAAGAAAGCATAAGGAGGTTCACATGAACGGACGATATACCAACGAGCGCAATATCCAGATGGTTATTGCGTTGATGAAAGCGCATAACATTCATAAGGTTGTTGCCAGCCCCGGAACGACGAACATCACTTTTGTGGCAAGTATTCAGGACGATCCTTTTTTTGAAATTTATTCTTCGGTTGATGAACGGTCAGCTGCGTATATTGCGTGTGGTCTTTCCGAAGAAAGTGGTGAAGCAGTTGCTTTGACTTGTACGGGCGCAACAGCAAGTCGAAATTATCTTTCTGGGCTGACGGAGGCATATTATCGCAAGCTGCCGATTTTGGCAATTACGTCAACTCAGCACGTAGGGCGCATTGGACAGAATATTGCACAGGTAATTGATCGAACTGAAATCCAGAACGATGTGGCAAAGCTGAGTGTTCAGATTCCGGCAATCCACGATGCAGAGGATGAATGGGCCTATAATGTCATGCTGAACAAAGCAATGCTCGAACTGACGCACAATGGTGGCGGCCCCGTACATATCAATCTGACAACAACATACAGCAAAACGTATGATGTTGAGAAACTCCCGGAGGAACGAGTGATTCGCCGCTACTGTATGGGTGATACTTTGCCGGAGATTCCTTCTGGCAAGGTAGGCATCATTGTAGGCGCACACAAGAAGTGGACAAATGCTCAGATTGATGCACTGGAAGCGTTCTGCGCTGCATATGGTGCGGTTTGTTTTCTGCGACCATACATCGAACTATCTCGGTAAATATGCGGTACATCCTAGTTTGGTATGCTCTCAAAAGCAGTATAATTCACCCTGCAAGCAGCTTGATCTGCTGATTGATATTGGCGATATTACGGGTGCTGCGATGGCTATGCACCCCAAGACCGTTTGGCGTGTAAACCCGGATGGCGAGGTCCGTGACACTTACCGCAAACTGTCGAATGTGTTCCAGATGGAAGAAAGTGCATTTTTACAGTATATGCTGCCAAGACTTCGGCCAAGAGAGATGAAAGTTATCTTAATGCTTGGAAAGCAGAATGCAAGAAGATTGCAGAAAAAATTCCGGAACTGCCGTTGAGCAACGCATGGGTTGCAAAGACGACTTCTGCATTGCTGCCCAAAGATGCAGTATTGCATTTTGGCATCCTAAACTCTCTGCGTTCGTGGAATTTCTTTGAAATCGGAACGCCTTATACCGCGTTCTCTAATACGGGTGGCTTTGGCATAGATGGCTGCGTTTCGTCGTTGGTGGGTGGCGCATTGGCTGACCCGAAACACCTTCATTTTGGCTTCGTAGGCGATTTGGCGATGTTCTATGACTTGAACAGTCTGGGAAATCGTCACGTAACTACAACAATCCGGCTGCTGGTAGTAAATAATGGCCGTGGTCAGGAGTTCCGTAACTACAACCATCCGGCTGCTGCCTTCGGCGAGCAGTCGGATGGTTACATCGCTGCCGCGGGCCATTACGGAAAACAATCGCATGAATTACTGAAACACTATGCGGAAGATTTAGGTTTTACATATCTTGCGGCAAGCAATAAAGAAGAATTTTTGCAGAACGTGAAAGTATTTACGGATGCAAGAATGACTGATAAGCCGATTCTTTTTGAGGTGTTCACCGATACGGAAGATGAAAATGCCGCACTAAAAGCAATGCACACGATTGAGAGCGATGCGACCGGAACTGCAAAAAAACTGGCCAAGGAAGTTCTGGGGGATAAAGGTTTTCAAGCATTGAAGAACCTGATTAAAAAATAAGGAGAAAAGCATGAAACCGCAAAAGAAGATCGGCCTGTTACTCTGCCTTGGAAAAGGATGGAACAGATGAAAATACTTGTACTTGGTGGAACGGGCGCAATGGGAAAACCTGTTGTGAAAATTCTTGGAGCGAGAGGGCATCGAGTAGATGTTACGACCCGAAAAAGCAAGAAACGATGAAGGCGATAATATTCATTATGTTGTTGGAAATGCACATGATATGGCATTTCTGGAAAACATTCTGAAAGAAAAATATGATTCGATTCTCGATTTTATGGTCTACAAACCGGAAGAATTTAGAGATAGGCATATAAAATTCCTTGATAATACAAGTCAGTACGTTTTTTTGAGTTCGGCGCGAGTTTATGCGGATTCTCCTGATGCGTTGATTGAGGAATCGTCGAAAAGATTATTGGACACTTCTAAAGATCAGGAGTTCCTGCAAACAAGTGAATACAGCCTTGCGAAAGCGAGAGAAGAAAATCTTCTTTTAAAATCAGATAGTCAGAATTGGACAATTATCCGTCCATATATTACCTATTATGATGAGCGGCTGCAGCTTGGCGTTTTTGAAAAGAAACGTGGCTGCGCCGTGCTTTAGCAGGAAAGAAAATTGTGTTTAGCCGAAATATTGCTGAAAAATACACAACCTTGACCTATGGATATGATGTTGCGCTGCGTATTGCAGATTTGATAGGCAACCCCAAAGCAGTCGGACAGGTGTATCAGATTGCAACGGGAGAATATATCAAGTGGAAGGATGTACTTACTGTTTATTTGGACACACTTGAAAAGGAACTTGGTAAGCGACCAGAAGTTCTTATGACGGAACAATGTGACCCCTTTACCGAGAAAAATAATCAGTATCAGGTTCACTGTGACCGCGAGTATAACAGAAAGTTCAGTGATGCAAAAATTCAGCAAGATACAAAGGAAACAGAACCGTTTATGCCAGCGGAAAAGGGATTGAAGATGTGCTTGCAGAATTTTCTGGCTGGTGAAAGACAATTTACTGCACCTGTAAATTGGAAGAGAGAAGGTGCTATGGATAAAATCAGTGGAGATAGAACACCACTGAAAAAGATTCCGGGCATGAAAAATAAGTAAAGTATGTAGTATACCGATACATAAAGTGATAATTAGAAAGTAGCAGCATCGAACGAGATAAAGGATATGCTATGAAAGGAAATTGATAAATGGCTAAGTCGAGATATTGGCAGGCGGTAAGAGGTATTTGTATTCTTGCTGTAATTATGATCCATTGCCCAGTAGGGCAGAATGGACTAGATCAAATAGTATGGTTGGCGTTAAGGCAGTTAATCAATTTTCCTGTTGCAATATTTATTTTTATGGCAGGATATTTTATAAAGCCGGAAAAAGTAAATGCTGACTATATTATAAATCGGGGGGGGCGACTGTTGTTGCCCTTCCTGCTGTGGGATGTAATCTATACTGTAAAAAATGTATTATTTGGTGACAATGTAGAATGGAAAAGCGTTCTGTTTGACTTTTTAACAGGACGCGCTGCTGCACCATTGTACTACATTCTGGTTTTATTTCAGCTAACATTATTAACTCCCTTTATTCTTAAAAAGGCAGGTAAAAAATGGCTGTATTTGATTACGCCAGTATATTTATGTGTGATTTATATTTGGACAGTGATTGCTGGCGCACCGCCAAGGTTATATGGAACAGTTTTCCCGGCATGGCTACTGTTTTACCTTCTGGGTATAGATTGTAGAGCAGGAAGATTAGAACAATATGTTCAAAAAAGTAGTGGCGTATGGGTAATTGTTGCGGTAGGTATTGAACTATTAGAAACGGTAGTTCTATATGTTGGCGGTTGCTCTATTACCTTGGCCAGCAGTCAGCTGAAGTTTAGTAGCTGCTTATATGCCGCGACAATTTTGCTATGCCTGAAAAAGAATGAGGACAAAGTACAGTATACTATATGGATAAGTAACATAGGCGACTGTTCATTTGGAATCTTCTTTTTACATTGTATGGTGCTGTGGATTGTAAAGAAAATTCTTTCTATGGTAGGAATCGACCATTGCTGGATTGCTTTCTGGATGCTTACTTTTTTGCTTACAACTTTTATAAGTTATACGCTTGTAATGCTGATAAGAAATAAAGTCGGTGACATGAAAAAACTACGATGGATAGGATTTGACTAAAGAAAATAAGAGGACAAATAAATGGGAAAATATTTTGGAACAGATGGGTTTCGTGGTGAGGCCGGAGTTACATTGACAGCAGACCATGCTTATAAAGTGGGTCGCTTCCTTGGCTGGTACTACAATGCATTGCGTGAGCGCAATGGTGATACCGACCCTGCTCGCATTGTCATCGGCAAGGATACCCGCCGCAGCTCCTATATGTTTGAATATAGTCTGGTTGCAGGTCTGACTGCTTCCGGCGCAGACGCCTACCTGCTGCACGTCACTACTACGCCCAGCGTGGCTTATATTGCCCGTGTGGATGACTTTGACTGTGGCATTATGATTTCTGCCAGCCATAACCCGTTCTACGACAATGGAATTAAGTTGATTGATTGCTACGGCGAGAAAATGCCGGAAGAAACGCTGCTGCTGATAGAAGATTACATTGACGGCAAACTCCATGTATTCGATCAAGATTGGCCGGAACTTCCTTTTGCTCATCGTGAGCATATCGGCTGTACAGTAGACTATGTGGCGGGTCGCAACCGCTACATGGGGTATTTAATTTCCTTGGGTATTTACTCTTTCAAGGGGGTCAAGGTTGGTCTGGATTGTGCTAACGGTGCAAGTTGGAACATCGCAAAGTCTGTGTTCGATGCTCTGGGTGCAGACACCTATGTTATTAACAACCAGCCGAATGGTCTGAACATCAACAATAATGCAGGTTCCACTCACATTGAGGGCTTGCAAAAGTTTGTGGTTGAGAATGGTCTGGATGTTGGTTTTGCTTACGATGGTGATGCTGACCGTTGCTTGTGTGTGGACGAAAAGGGCAATGTTATCACTGGCGACCATATTCTATACATCTATGGTTGCTATATGAAAGAACGTGGTAAGCTTTTGACGAACACTGTGGTTACTACTGTTATGTCAAACTTTGGCCTGTATAAAGTCTTTGATGAAAAGGGCATTGGTTATGCCAAGACTGCTGTGGGAGATAAGTATGTCTACGAATACATGGCAAAGAACGGTTGCCGCATTGGTGGTGAGCAAAGTGGACACATTATCTTCTCTAAGTATGCAAGTACGGGTGATGGCATACTTACTAGCTTAAAGATGATGGAAGTTATGCTTGCAAAGAAGAAGCCGATGAGTGAACTGGCTGCTCCGTTGAAAATCTATCCGCAGGTGTTGGAGAATGTCCGGGTGACTGATAAAAAAGCCGCCCAGAACGATTCAGCTGTTCAGGAAGCAGTTGCCAAGGTTGCAGAAGCATTGGGCGATACTGGTCGTATTCTGGTTCGTGAATCTGGCACAGAACCTCTTGTTCGTGTCATGGTAGAAGCACCTGATCATGATACTTGCCAGAAGTATGTTGACGAAGTAGTCAATGTGATTTGCGAAAAGGGGTATAAGGCATAAAGTCAAAAACGACTCTGGCAAAATACCCGGAGTCGTTTTTGAGATTATAAGGAAAGTATATAAAATAGGTGGAGAGATAACTTATGTGTGGAATCGTTGGCTTTACAGGAAACCGACAGGCAGCACCAATCTTATTAGATGGTCTGTCCAAGTTAGAGTACAGAGGCTATGATTCGGCAGGGCTGGCAGTTCGTGATGGAGAAAATCTGGCTCAGGTCGTTAAAGCAAAAGGCCGTTTGTCAAATCTGATGGAAAAACGGATAACGGTAATGCGCTGAAAGGAACCTGCGGTATTGGTCATACTCGTTGGGCTACTCATGGAGAACCGAGCCAGACAAATGCACATCCTCATGTTTCTGGTAATTGCACTCGCTCTGGCTCTGGTGCAGTAGAATCTGAAGTTGTCGGTGTACATAATGGTATTATTGAGAACTATACAGAACTGAAGGAAAAACTGCTAAAGCATGGTTATACTTTTTATAGCCAGACAGATACAGAAGTGGTTATCAAACTGGTAGACTACTATTATAAGAAGTATGGTCTTGGCCCTATTGATGCCATTGCAAAAACAATGGTTCGTGTCCGTGGTTCGTATGCT
>ENA-OUNH01000068-OUNH01000068.1-human-gut-metagenome-genome-assembly--contig:-NODE-68-length-40466-cov-3.637249_pt1 | contig 40466 bp, 40 predicted proteins | sample MGYA00242806_ERZ504814 | MGnify/ENA primary metagenome ERZ504814 (study PRJEB26092, sample SAMD00036389) | human gut metagenome | host: Homo sapiens | study: EMG produced TPA metagenomics assembly of...
GTTGGCTGGAAACGGCCTGTGAAAATAGGTAGATGCCGGCTTCTCTTATAAGCACCATTAGCTCAGTTGGTAGAGCAACTGACTCTTAATCAGTGGGTCCTGGGTTCGAGTCCCCGATGGTGCACCATATGAACATTAGACGAACACTGTGTAAGGTCGTTTAATGTGACAGTTTCTTGACCGTTCTGCGTATTTAGCAGGACGGTCATTTTTTGTGTGCCGTCTTCTTCATCGGAAAGATAGATACTGTTTACGAGAATATCAATCAGATAACGGTTGTATTCCAGACTATCAATGTTGCCCTGAATAAAGTTGTTGAAAAAGAAAATTACTTCGTCCTCTGTCGGTATCCGATGGAGGACTTTTTCTTTGCAATATTTTGTTCCAACAGCTTCTTTTGCTGCTCGCGCTGTTCAAGGCGGTCTGCCATTGCCTGAGAGTTGCGCCCGGCTTCAATGAGGTCAAGCAGATTGTTGATACCTTTGTTCACTTCGCGCAGTTCACTTTCAAGTTTTAGCAAGTTGCCGTTATCCTGTGCATCGTTGCAGCATTTGACAACGGCTTTCGCCAGTTCGGGGATATTGTTTGCCAGCAACACCTTTTTAACAGCATCTACAACAGCGGTTTCAAGGACTTCTTTGCCGATGTAGTGCTTTGTGCAGCCCTTTTTATTGGAACGGTTGGTGCAAGAATAATATTGATACTTGCTGCCGTTTTTAGATATGCCGGAGATGCCGGACATAGTGCTGCCACATTGAGCGCAGAACAGTTTAGTTGTAAGTAAATACTGGTCGTTTAGCGGCTTGTTTCTTGCGGGGGCGCATTTGTTCTTTCCGACTTGGATTTGTACGCGGTCAAAGAGTTCCTTATCAATGATAGCGGGAACGCGAATGCCGATGTCTTCCCCTTTGTATAGACGGATACCGATATACATTTGATTCGTCAGTATGCGGCGCATTACTGAAATGATGAACGGCTTTCCGGCAGCATTGACAGCACCCTGCGCATTGAGTTGATTTACGATTTCGGTCATGGATTTGCCTTGGTCGTACCATGTAAAGATTTGGCGGATAATCTGCGCTTCACCCTCATCAAGAACATAGTGCTTATCTACAACGCGATAACCAAAAACACGCGGCCCGCCGGAAGTTTGCCCCTGCATGGCTGCACGGTGCATTCCGTCTGATACTTTTGCTGCCAGCTCGACAGAGTAGGATTCGTTACCACCGAGAATAACAGCCTTGATAATGGCGCTGTGACTTCCTTCGGGAATTTCTTCGGTTGCTGAAATTAGGTCAACGCTATTTTTGTGGAGCAGCCGTTCATATGCGCCGTGGTCATCTAAGTTTCTGGCGAAGCGGTCATAACGCCAAACCAGAACGACATCAAATAGGTGCTTGCTGCTTTCGTAAATCATGCGCTGGAAGTCAGGTCGGGTATCGGTTTTCCTGTTTCTTTCGGTCTACATAGGAGCCGATTACGAGCATATTATGTGCGACAGCATAGTCATTGCAAATTTCAATTTGGCGTTCAATGCTTTCTTCTCGCTGGCGGCTACTCGAATACCGGGCGTAAATAACGGCGCGTTTGGATTCCATTGTCATTTTACACCTCTTTTCAGTTCTTTCCATTTTGATTTTAACCGTTCTCCAAATTCTTCAGCAGATTCGGTTTCAAAATTCGGAAAGCTATTATTTGCCTGCGCTTGGCGGTAGGCGTTCACATTGATAATGAACTTGAACTTTTCTTGCTGCATAAGGTTGTAAGTTCTGGTTGCTTGTTCATATTCCGAGTGCGCCCATTCGTTCCAAGTATCATAAATGTCTTGCAACTTTTGTACTTGTGGGAAAGAATCAGTCTTTTGAGAGCGGAGTTCATTCAGCTGCCTATTATGGTACTGCTGCAAGTAGCGGTATTTTGAGTAGTAGGGGCTTTTTTTGTTATTGGCTTTGATGTGTTTATCCTTGCACGATTTGCTGCAATATAGGTTGTTGCGCTGGCTCATGCGAAAAGCTTTTTTGCAGCAGGGACAGACGGCAACTTGTTTGATGGAATCCGATGAAAATAGATGTGATAGAAATCAAGAGCAAGATATTCGTATAAGGATTTTACCGTGTACACCAGAACGATTTTATTATCCAGCAGGACAAAGGAAGTTGTAAATTGGTTGGGCTTGAAAACGGTCTGACCGTCTTCCTGTTCCTCGTGGGTGAACAGATAAACGGTTTTGTTAAATAGCTGTGTACTGGTATCATCAGCACCGGGGCGCTCTGAAAAAGCTGCGTCTAAATCAGAAAAAGCATACTGAACAAGATTGCGGGTATAAGTCAATGCTTCTTCGGTGGCGGCCTGTTTACCTTGCGGATAAATATCGGTGCGGCTGTTAATGCAATCTAAAAAAGAATTGATTTACAAGGGGCTGCCCGGAAATGATTTCAATAGCTTCTTTATCCGGGCAATTTGACAACGTCAAAAGTTGCTCTTTAGGGGGACAAGCGATATTTTGCAAAGTAATTATAAAAATCTATGGTTTCTGTTCCGATTTCTTGTTTTGAAATGACGGTAGCCTTGTTGTCATGTAAGGCTACTTGTAAAAGCATCCCATCGCAAAATGTAATGTTCATAATTCCTCCTAAATATACGACAACCGATTCTACATAAAATGGCGCGTATGGTTTGACTATCGCGGACATAAGTAAATGCTGTTATACTAATCATAGTGATACAACCAAACGAAATGCACTGAATGTATCACTATGATACGCTACAATTTCGCGAATGTCAAGAGGGCAGTATGGACTATAAGATGTCAAAATTTGATATAGACCGTATTGCCTGTCTGATGTACCGCGATATTGCGGCGTACATAGACGACCAACGCAAGCAGTCTTCGGATTGTGATGCAGCGGCCAGAAAGGAGGAAAAGCAAGATGCGTCTGAACAATGCGACCATCAAGCAGGTGATTGTATCGCCTGTGACCCTCGGTGAGCGTCTCCGCCTGTGCGGTATTCGCCCTTACAACGAGTACATTGACGGCAATCGTACCGACACCGTTCTGGGTTACACTTACACGGTGACTTGCTCCGGTTTTCAGGGTGAACGCCTTGATGTCAAGATTCCGGGCAAGCAGCTGCTGGGTGAAGATGCCTATGACCATTTGGTCAAGTTTGCCAACATTCAGCTTGGGATTTATCCCAGCTTCGTGAAAGGTCAGCGCGGCATTGATGCCGTCAACCTTAAAGCAATGGCCGAGGGGGTAACCGTTATCGGTGGTTAATCGCTGGGCGGTGGCAAGGGCGGGATGCCCTAAAGCGTCTCACCCTGCCGCCGCCTTACTTTTTTGCCCTTTGGGTCGCTCGACCGGGCCCACGCCGGACGGGCGGGGAATATTACCTTAGAGCGACAATGAGACATTGAGATAGTGCAGAAATAAGACGTAGCACAGATGAAAAAAGTATCTCAATGAAAACAACAAGTTATTGAGATAGAAACAAGTCATTGAGATACAAAAGGTGGTGATGGCAATGGCAAGGGCACGAGATTTCAATGGTTCAGCAAATGAGACGGTTGTGGTTTCACCGAAAGATGTCAAAGGCAAAGTGAAGGACTCCATTTTGGGGAAGAAAGCACGCTTGTGGCTGCTGACGATTAACAATCCCCAAAATCACGGCATCTCGCTTGAACAACAAGAAATTCTTGAACGGCTCAAAGAGGACATTGCGTCAGGGGCGGTTACTTATGTGTCGAGCGTAATGGAGCAAAGCCTGACAACCGATGAAAATGGTAAGCATACGCCACACGGACACATAGCGGTTTACTATCCGCCGCAAACACATGGCGGACATCTTCAAAAGATATTTCCCATGGCGGCACTTCAAAACTGCAATGCAAGCATTTTATCCGTCAGGCAGTATTTGCTCAAAGACCCAACTGGTAAATGGTATCAAACCCACCCGGAAAAATTTGGCGAGAAGCTCCCGGACGCAGAAGCCAACTTCTGGGAGTGGGGGCTACTTCCAGATGGCAAGCGAAAAACGCCTGATAGCCCAACGGCAAAGACGCTTGGCGAAGATGTGCTGCAAGCTATCGGTGATGGCAAAAGTGATGCTGAAATCATGACGCTGTATCCAACCATTTGGAATCGCTCCGGCGAATTACGCAAAATCAGATTCTTGATTATGAGCCAAAAGTTCCGCCCGGTGTATCGTGACCTTAATTGCATCTACATTGAAGCAAACTTCCCGCCGAAGCAAATTTACAAGCTGTTTTCCCACACGCCGGATACATACGTTGTGAGTGATTACACGCACCCTTGGGATAGCTATTGTGCAGAAAAAACGGTAGTGTTGACCGAATATCTGGGACAGTTCCCGTGGCAGGATATGCGCCGCTTGTTGAGCGGTAACTACTGCACATTGCCCGCCAGATTTTCAGACGCGGTTGCGTGTTATGAAAACATTATCATCATCTCGCCTTTGCGAATTGACGATTTGTGTAATTGTGGAAAGGGTATGTGTCCTCTGCATTTACATCTTACCTTACGAACTTCCGCCGCTATCTTGATATTGATGATGTTGGAACCGATTATGTGCTGAATCCCACATCGGGGAATTGGGAGCAGCGTTATCTTCTTCCCCCTCATGTCGAACCGAAAAAGGAGAACGACCATGACGAATCTGAACAATAATGAGTTGAGTGCTCGCACCAATCTGCACAACTTCTTCCATACCGTAAAGGCAGGGCTGCACAATGCAGTTGTGTCTCCCCGCAAGCGTCATGCCTTGCTTGTGCTTTTGCTGCTGGGGGCGGCACTGTGTGCGGCAATCTACTGGCCGTACCATCTGCCCGCTTCACTTGTGGGGGTTATGCTTGTACCGGCAGCATTTACCTATTTATGTTGGGCTGTCGTTAGTATCGCTGCCGTTGGTTATGTGCCGGAGGCGCTGGAAATGCAGCATAATTTTGCTCGCATTGGATTTACGAACAGTGCGGGAGAAGCCCCTTACTTAGTGCAAAAAGAGCAGCGTGGAAATGCCGTTATATTGACATATCACTGCACGGGCTTCCCCGTGTCCGCTTGGGTTGATAAGCAACTTGAACTTGAAAGCGCCCTAAATATGCTGATAGCCAGTGTTAAAGAGGGCAATGACCGCCGGACGGTGAGCCTGTGCTGCATTCCGCCCGAACACGTTTTTGATACCATCGAATGGCATGAACGCTATATTTTACGGAATGAGGATAACAAGCTGATTCTTGGCCGTGGCCTGATGGGTGATGTGATTATTGACATTGACAAGACCCCGCATATTCTGATTGGTGGCAACACGGGCAGCGGCAAGAGCGTCTTGGTGCAGTGCTTGCTCTGGCAAGCGATTCAACAGGCAGATGTTGTATATGTGGCTGATTTCAAGGGCGGCGTTGACTTTTCTTATGTTTGGCAGGAGTTTGCCTACATCATTACAGAGGAAAAGAAACTCCTTGTGCTTTTGAACCATTTGGCGGATATATTAGAAGAACGTAAACGGCTTTTTAAGGAAGTCGATGCTGCCAATATCACCGAGTACCGCGAAAAGTCCGGAGATTATATGCAGCGTATTGTCTTTGCCTGTGACGAGGTGGCAGAACTGCTTGACAAGACGGGCGCGGATAAAAGCCGCAAGGAACTGCTGGCACAGATTGAAGCTCGTCTTGCATTGATTGCCCGTCAGGGCCGTGCCTTTGGCATTCATCTGATTCTTGCGACCCAGCGCCCGGACGCTAATATTCTGCCGGGGCAAATTAAGAACAATATGAACATTCGCATTTGTGGCCGCGCAGACACTACACTGTCTACCATCATCATCGGGGACGGACGCGCAGCCGAGCAGATTCCGCACGATGCACAGGGGCGCTTCATTATGGAAGACGGCACGGTGTTTCAGGCGTATTATTTTAGCGTACGATACAATTTCAAAGTGGTAATATAAAAGGCAGACGTTTTTAGCGCCTGCCTTTGTTTTTATCGGGTATTAGAGAAAACCTACCCATATACCAACGGCAATAAGTAGTATGCCTAATAATCTGCCCACAAGTTTTGCTTTTTGGTATCCTAAAAGTTCTGCTGTTTCAGGAGTAGTAAATGGAAGTAAGACAACATCAATACCCATTACTATAATTCCGATTCCGATTGCGGAAGCGCGATTACTTAGGGCGATGCCATAAAGTAGAATGAGAAAACCTAAAGCAATGCCCAAAATAAAATACTTGGTTTTACGGCTATCCTTTTCCAGCGCTTCTTTATAGTTGCTTTCGCATTCATTGCAGCAAAATTCGGAAGTGCTATTTAGTTCATTCCCGCAGTATTTACATTTCTTCATACGAATACCTATAATGGTTAAATAAACTGGAAATTACCATTTCCCTTTAGCAATCCGCCCGCCGACCAAGATAGCGGAAAAAATAGCGGCGAAAAATAAGAATGTAAGCCAGATTGGACTTAATACCCACAACCAAGACCACGAAATGAATCCCGCTGCCTTTAGTACGACAAAAATCAGAGTTAAAACAACAACGGGGTCGCGTCCATGCCGTCCATACCATTTGGATTCCTTCTTCATACGCATAATCACCTCGCGGCTTCAGTTTAGTTAATTGTATCATATACCGTATTGCTTTACAAGCAGCTTGGAATTTTAATCTATATCGAGCAGTCAGACCGATGCTGATGTCTTTGGGCTGTGGTATATTCTGGAACTGCCAATATCGCAACACTTACGCTTTCCTCAATCTCAACTCACGTTATCCCATCGGGATAAGGAGATGTGGGTTGTTCCGCGATTAGCCTAAAAAAGAGGGATGGGGAAATGTCAAGAGGACTGTGGAATACCGCAGCCCAGTTTGTAGAGCGAGGATATGCCGCAAAAGCCCCTTGATATTTCAACATCCCTCTTTTATCCTCGCGCGGAGGAACAACAGGCATCACTTCCGGGTGAGCAGCCGTATGATGCCGATGCCGCCCGGATACACAAAAGTGTTCGGGTTTGCTCCCACATGGTGCACCACAAAATACCTCGCACGAAGTTGCGGGGTATTTTTATTGCTGTTTTCCGGAAAAGCAGGAGCTTGGTGCGCCATTGGTGGCGAGAACAGCTCGTGTATTTCAGGCTGTCAAAAAAACTCTTGTTGGGGCGGGCATTGCTCGCCCGTGCCCGTTTGTCTGTGAGATAATTTCCCCGGAAAAAGCGTTGCTGCGTCAAGTCGGCGGGCGACCAATGGTCGCCCCTACACATTCAATAGGGGAGAATGTGATTTTTTGACACGCTGATTGCCCCTGCGGGGCATGCCCGGCCCCTACAGGGTGATGGAAGATTGCATTGGCGATCAAGGAAAAGGTGGGCGGGCGGCATGTATGCCGCCCGTACAGAGGAAATGGTAAGGCTGGTGGCGGGGAAAGATACACAGTGATCCCTCGGTACCTTGCAGGGGAGTAATGCGCTGCTGATTTTGGCCGCCGAAGTTCCCGAAGAACAGAACAACAGACAAAGTGATATGCACTCCGACTTGGCGTACTGTGAAAAGCAGTATGGGGAAATATCACTTTTTCCTGTAGAGAGCGGCCGGAGGATAGAGAAAATCGGTGGGCAATTTAATTATCTGAATGAAAATGATCGGGATCATATGCACCCGATGTCAGGAACGGGGGATCATCAGCCTCGTTAGGCTTCTTTAGACTGTCACAGGGCACCGGTTGTCCCCAGCCTGCGGGCTCATCCTCAATTTCGACAGCCAGATAGGTCACGCTGTAGCTTTTGTCACAGTAGTCAAGCCGCAGAATGGTAGCCGGCGCAAGGGTATCATGCAACGGGGTCGAAATGGAAATGCGCCACTCGCACTCCTTCGGCGTTGTTTCTGCCAGCGCCATAATCTCTTTGGCCATGGCGTGGGGGGCGTCATCATCAGACAGGTTATAGGACAATCCGTTTGCATCAAGAACCAGCTTACCGTCCGCATAAGCCTCGGTGACGACCGCCTGCGAGGCAACCAGCACGGCGCGGGCCTTGGCAATGACCGCATTCTGCCGCGCCTTGTCTATGTAGCCAGTCAGCGAGGGCACCAGCAGCGCCGCCAGTGTCGCTAAAATTACCAGTACAACAATTAGCTCCACCAAAGTAAAACCGGATGTCTTTTTAGAACTGTGGGATGCTTTCATGGCCGGACCCTCCTGCGCAAGACAGTATAATATCGTATAAAAACAGTATAAAATCGCAGGAACTGTCCCGTCAATGCGTAATAACGACAAAAATTGCTGCCGCCCTTTGTGACTTCTGCCCGCAGGGGCACTTCTTGCGCAGGGGGGTGCGGTATGCTATACTAACAGCAGGAAAAAATATCCGGGCATCACCGCGCACCGCACCGGCACGGGCGTTATGCAGCGATGCCCGGGTGCGATACCAGCCAAAAGGAGGTGCTGCGGATGACCCGCATTGCGATCGTGGAAGACGAGGCCGCCGTCCGGGAGCAGTTGACAGGCTATGTGCAGCGCTATACACGGCAGTACGGTACACCGTTTGAGGTTTCGGCCTTTGCAAGCGGCGTTGAGATCCTTGAGGAATACCGTCCGGTCTACGACATTATTTTTCTTGATGTTGAGATGCCGCATCTGGACGGCATGGAGACCGCCCGCCGCATCCGCGCGCTGGACAGCGATGTGCTGCTGATTTTTATTACCAACATGGCGCAGTATGCCATCAAGGGGTACGCGGTGGGGGCGCTGGATTATGTGCTGAAGCCCGTGCCGTATTTTGCCTTTTCGCAGCAGTTGCAAAAGGCCGTGAACCAGCTGGCCCGCCGTGTGCGCCACTATCTGGCCGTTCCGGTGGACGGCGGCATGCGCCGGCTGGATGCGGCAGGCATCTACTACATTGAGAGTGAGGGCCACCGGATCCACTTTTACACCGAGGATGGCGATTTCTCAGCCCCCGGTGCGCTCAAAACGCTGGAGGAAAAGCTGGCTGCGCAGCCCTTTGCCCGCTGCAACAGCGGGTATCTTGTCAATCTGGCACAGGTGTCCGGTGTGCAGCAGAGCGTTGTGCAGGTCGGCCCGTATGAGCTGCAGATCAGCCGCCCCAAGAGAAAGAGCTTCCTTGCCGCGCTGGCGGATTTCATCGGGGGTGAGGGGTAATGTCCGTTTTACCGGATGTACCGCGGCTGTACACGGCACTGGCGGAGATCCTAGCCGCGCTGCTATATGCGCAGGCACGGCCGCCCCGCACTGCAAAGCCGGTGTACTGGGGCATAACCGCCGTCTGGGCGATTCTGCTGGCAGTGTTTTTGCACCTGACCGGCCATGTGCCGCTTGCGTGGTGGGTGCCCTGCATGGTGACGGCCATCGCGGCGATGTATCTCTACCTCTGGGCCACGCGGGAGATGAACCTGCGGGAGGCCGGCTACAGCTGCGCGCGGGCGTTTGTTCTGGCGGAGCTGGCAGCCAGTCTGGAATGGCAGCTGCACTGCTGGCTCTGGCCGCAGTACGGGGGCGGTGAGATACCGGCGCTGCTGCTGCTGGCGGCCGTCTACGGCGCACTGTATGGCGGGCTGTACCTGTTTGAGCGCCGCCGCGTCACTGCCGTGCGCCCGAACATTACCGCTTCCGCCACGCTGATGGCAGTAGTGATGGCGCTGACCGTTTTTGCCGTGAGCAACCTGAGCTTTATCGCCGAGGCACAGGCGACGATGAGCGTCTACTACATCCGCACGCTGGTGGATATTGCCGGTGTGCTGATTTTGAGCGTCCAGCATGAGCAGCTGCGGGAAACGGCGCTGCACAGCGAGCTTGCGGCGATGGACAACGTTTTGCAGCGCCAGTATGAGCAGTACCGCCAAAGCAAGGAGAATATACGCCTGATCAACCGGCGCTACCACGAATTGAAAATGCAGATCGCGGCCATCCGGGCCGAGCGGGATCAGGCCAAGCAGAATGCCGCTCTGGCGGAGATGGAGAGCGACATCCGCCGCTATGAGGCCGAGAACAAGACCGGCAACCCGGTGCTGGACACGCTGCTGACGGCCAAAAGCCTGTACTGCCAGCAGCACGGCATCAACATGACCTGTGTTGCAGACGGCACGCTGCTGAATTTTTTGACAACGGGGGAGATATGCACCATTGTCGGCACAGCGCTGGACAACGCCACCGAGAGTGTGCTGACCGAGCAGGACCCAGAAAAACGGCTGATCCGCACGGCCATCTACGCCCAAAACGGCTTTGTGATGCTGCGGTTTGAAAACTACTGCACCCAGCCCGTGGAGTTGGGCCCGGACGGTCTGCCACGCCGCAGCAGCCACGGCGGCTACGACCTGAAAAGCGTCCGCGCTGCCGCGGAGGCCCGCGGCGGCACCCTGACCCTGCACTGGGAAAACGAGTGGTTCACCCTGCGGGTGCTGCTGCCGCAGAAATGACCAACCGCTATGGTGTTGGCAGGTTGCACAACCAAACAAGCATGAACTTGGGCAAAACGCGCAGAAAATTTCCTGCGCGTTTTGCCTTTTTTGCAAAGTATGCACCAAAACCGGCAGGTTATGCAAAAAGTGCCCATTTTGCCCCAGCTCTGCTACAATAGAGGCAACACAAAGGTAACTGCCTGTGAATTGCAGAAAGAGGAGAAAGAAGCAAATGACGAAGCAACCGAAAGTCCGCAAGCCGCATCCCGTGCTGCATGGGATCGGGCTGGTACTGTCCGCGATATTGTTGGTCGCAGTGCTGGCCGGTACCTATCTCCTGTCCACGATGGCTACCATCATCGACAGCTTTATCGGTGCGCCCAGCGGCCATTATTCCAAAACCGAAATCGCAGACACCAAGCTGAAGGCCGAGGCCCTTGCCGCTGAGGTCGAGGCCGAGGGCACCGTGCTGGTGCAGAACAAGGACAACACCCTGCCTTTGAGCGCCGACACCAAAAAGGTCAATGTGTTCGGCTGGGCATCCACCGCATGGCTGGGCGGCGGCTCCGGCTCCGGCGGTGTAAGCAGCGTCAACACCGATCTGCTGGCTGCCCTGACCGCCTACGGCATTGAGTACAACACCGAGCTGACCGATATGTACAAGGACTTCCAGCCCGGTCGAGAGTATGTCAGAACGCTGACCAGCCGCCCCGAGCAGTCCGGCCGCCTGTATGAGCCTGACATCAACAACACCGCCTACTACACCCAGACCATGCTGGATAACGCCAAGAATTACTCCGATACCGCCGTGGTCGTCATCGGTCGTGTGGCAGGCGAGAGCAACGACGCCACCAAGCAGCAGTACAAGCGCACCGAAAAGGGCGGCGACATCGTGGTGGACGACACCCGCACGATGCTGGAGCTGACCACCGAGGAAGAAGCCCTGCTGACCTACGTTGGTGCCAACTACAAAAATGTGGTCGTGCTGGTCAACTCCACCAACGTGATGGAGCTGGGTCAGCTGGAAACCATCCCCGGTGTGGATGCCTGCCTGATCGCCGGGCTGTCCGGCTCGGGGGCTGCCTCGGTCATTCCCGCCGTTTTGTGGGGTGAGAAGGAGCCGAGCGGCCGCACCGCCGACACTTGGGCCTATGATCTGACCACCGCCGCCAGCTACGCGAACGCTGGGCTTGAGGGCGTGGGTGCTTACGCCGATGCCGAGGGGCTCTACCCGGCAGACGGCACCACCTGCGGCAACCTCGATGCACCCTATGCCTATGAGCAGGTCTCCTATGTGGATTACGCCGAGGGCATTTACATCGGCTACAAATGGTACGAAACCGCTGACGCCGAGGGCTACTGGAGCAATGTTTCCAACGAGTACGGCACCGGCTATGACGGCGTTGTGCAGTACCCCTTCGGCTACGGCCTGTCCTACACCAGCTTTGACTGGGCTGTGACCGATGCCGCCGCCGATGGCAGCACCCTGACCAAGGACGGCGATGTGACGGTCAAGGTCACCGTTACCAACACCGGCGACCGCGCGGGCAAGGATGTTGTCCAGCTGTACTACACCGCCCCGTATACGGCTGGCGAAATCGAGAAATCCAGCGTGGAGCTGGGCGCCTTTGCCAAGACCAAGGAGCTGCAGCCCGGCGAAAGCGAAGAACTTACCCTGACCGTTCCCGTAGAGAATATGGCCAGCTACGATGACTACGATGCTAACCACAATGGCTTTGCCGGGTATGAGCTGGACGCTGGTGACTATATCTTTACCGTGCGCCACGATGCCCACACCGTGGACGATGTCGAGAAGGCAACGCTGACCTGCACGCTGCCCGCCAATGTGCAGTATCCGACCGACAGTGTCTCCGGCAATGAGGTCGGCAACAAGTTCACCGGCAGCGATGCCATTGACGGCGTAAGCCTTGACGGCAGCGATTCCGAACAGAACATCACCTACCTGACCCGCGCCGACTTTGCGGGCACCTTCCCCAAGGCCTGCACCCCAGCCGCGCTATGACCGACAATGTCAAGGCGCTGAACCTCTACACCGCCGACATGGCGAACGGCTACATCAACGAGGCCGATGAGGCCATCACCACCGGTGCCAAGAACGGCCTGAAGATCGAGGATAACGGCAAGACTACCGAGCTGGGCTGCCAGCTGGGCGCTGACTTCAACGACCCGCAGTGGGATACTCTGCTGGATCAGCTGACTGTGGACGAGATGGAAAACCTGTTTGTCAACGGCTACGGCGGTCTGGTTGAGCTCAAGAGCGTTGGCAAGGTGCGCAGCAAGGACGCCGACGGCCCCGCACAGATCGGCGGCTTTACCGGCATGGGTGCCGGGACCGGCTTCCCCAGCTCCAGCACGCTGGCCCAGACCTGGAACGCCGACCTTGCTTTGCAGGAGGGCCGTACCATCGGCACGCAGGCACTGCAGAACGGCTACACCGGCTGGTATGCCCCTGCCACCAACATGCACCGCAGTCCCTTCAACGGCCGTAACTATGAGTATTATTCCGAGGACAGCCTGCTGTCCGGCGTCATCTGCGGCAACACTGTGCAGGGTGCCAACGATGCCGGTGTCTACACCTATGTCAAGCATTTCATCTGCAACGATGGCGAGAGCGGCATCTACCGTGATTCCGTCTACACATGGATGACCGAGCAGACCCTGCGCGAAACCTACCTGCGCCCCTTCCAGATGCTGGTAGAGGAGTACGATGCTGTCGGTCTGATGAGTAGCTACAACCGCATCGGCGCGGTCTGGGCAGGCGGCAGCGAGGCGCTGCTGACCGGTATCCTGCGCGATGAATGGGGCTTTGACGGCGCTGTTATCACCGACTACGCCGACCACCACAGCTTCATGAACGGCGATCAGGCCCTGCGTGCAGGCGGCAGCCTTTGGATGTCCGGCATGATGGGCGGCCAGCTTACCTGCGAGACCGGCTCCAACAGCTATCTGCAGGCCCTGCGCCGCGCTGCAAAGCAGACACTGTATATGTATCTGCACGTCCGTGTGACCAACCGCGACTATGCCGAGAGCATCGGCGATACCACCGCGCTGCGCCACGACTTTAAGCCCGCTGTGCTCGGCTGGCGTCACCTTGTTGCGCTGATCGACCTTGTTGCCGTGGCACTGTTTGCACTGGCAATCTGCGGCATTGTCCGTGATGTCAAGCTGTACAAGGCCGCCAAGGCCGCGAGAGCCGAAAACAAGAACACATAAAATAACCCCGCAATACCGCACAATGCAAGCGCATGACCGTGACTTGAAATTGCGCGGTATTGCCTTATAAAAAAGGAGTGCGTCCCCCTTGAAAAACGCTGAAATCATCGCAAAACTGAATCTGGAACAAAAATGCGCGCTGCTTTCGGGCGCGGGCACCTTCACCACGCGTGGCTGCCCCAAGGCGGGCGTGCCGTCCATCACTCTGTCGGACGGGCCGAACGGCGTGCGCAAGCAGGCCGGGACGGCGGACCATCTGGGCCTGAACCCCAGCGTTCCGGCGACCTGCTTCCCGACTGCGGCCACCGTGGCCTGCAGCTGGGACCCCGCACTGGGCGAGGAAATCGGCCGCGCCATGGGCGAGGAGGCCGCTGCGCAGGAGGTTGCCGTGCTGCTCGGCCCCGGGCTTAACACCAAGCGCAGCCCCCTGTGCGGACGCAACTTTGAGTATTTTTCCGAGGACCCGTATCTCTCGGGCAAGATGGCCGCCGCCTATGTGCGGGGCATCCAAAGCGAGGGCATTGCAGCCTGCCCCAAGCATTTTGCCGTCAACAGTCAGGAGCTGCGGCGCATGGCGTCCGACTCCGTTCTGGACGAGCGCACGCTGCGCGAGCTGTACCTGACCGGCTTTGAGATCGTGGTCAAGGAGGCTGCGCCCAAGACCATCATGTCGAGCTACAACCTCGTCAACGGCACCTATGCCAACGAGAACGCCCATCTTCTGCAGGATATTCTGCGCAGGGACTGGGGCTTTTCCGGTGCCGTTGTGACCGACTGGGGCGGCTCCAACGACCATGCGCTCGGCGTAAAGAACGGCTCCACGCTGGAAATGCCCGCCCCCGGCGGTGACGCCGTGCGGGAGCTGCTGGCTGCCGTCAAAGCGGCAAGATCACCGAGGCGGATGTGGATGCCCGGCTGGACGAGCTGCTGACGCTGGTGCTGGATACAAGCGCTGCCGTGCAAAAGCACAGCCGCAGCTTTGACGCCGATGCGCACCATGCGCTGGCCCGCCGCGCCGCCGCCGAGAGCGCCGTGCTGCTGAAAATGACGGCGGCATCCTGCCGCTGGCCGCCGGTGCAAGGGTTGCCGTTATCGGTGACTTTGCCGAGACACCGCGCTATCAGGGGGCTGGTTCGAGCGCCGTAAACTCTATCAAGGTCGATACGCTGCTTGATTGCCTTGCGCAGAGCGGGCTGCAGTGCGCGGGCTTCGCCGCAGGCTTTGACCGTCAGGGCCGCCCCGATGCCGACAAAAAGGCGCAGGCCGTGGCACTGGCCCAAAAGGCTGACACGGTGCTGCTCTGTCTGGGTCTGGATGAGATCAAGGAGAGCGAGGGCCTTGACCGCGTGGACATGAAGCTTGCCGATAACCAGATCGAGCTTTTGCAGGCGGTTGAGCAGGCCAACCCCAACACGGTGGTCGTCCTGAACGCCGGTGCATCGCTGGAAACGCCGTGGCTGGCCCACTGCAGGGCGCTCGTCTATGGGGCGCTGGGCGGGCAGGCCGGTGCCGGGGCTATGGTGGATGTGTTGACCGGCAAGGTCAACCCCGGCGGCAAGCTGGCCGAGACATGGGCCAATGCCTATGCGGAGACCCCCGCCAAGGATAACTTTGCCGGGGCGGGCCGCACCGTGCAGTACCGCGAGGGGCTGTATGTCGGCTACCGCTATTACCAGACCGCCGGGGTGCCGGTGGCGTTCCCGTTCGGCTACGGCCTGAGCTACACAAGCTTTGCCTATTCCGACCTGAAGGTCACTGCCGACGGTGTGACCCTGACCGTGACCAACACCGGTGCGCGTGACGGCGCGGAGATCGTGCAGGTCTATATCGCAAAGCCGGGTGCGGAGATCTTCCGCCCCGCGCAGGAGCTAAAGGCCTTTGCAAGGGTGCCGCTGGCGGCAGGGGAGAGCCGTACGGTCATGCTCCCGCTCGATGACAAGGCGTTCCGCTACTGGAACACCAGAACCGATGGCTGGGAGATCGAGGGGCGGCCGGTATGAGGTCCGTGTCGGTGCCTCCAGCGCGGACATCCGCCTGACGGCCAATGTTGACATCCGCGGCACCAATGCCCCCGACCCCTATGCCGGCAAGGCGCTGCCGCACTACAAGAGCGGCAGTGTGAAGAATGTGCCCGATGCCGAGTGGGAGGCCCTGCTCGGGCATCCCATCCCGCAGGATAAGGTCAAAATCGACCGCAACATGACGCTGGGCGAGCTGAACCACAGCCGCAGCCCGCTGGGCTGGCTGATCTGGGCCGTGCTGACAGCACTGCTGAACGCCAGCTTCAAAAAGGAAAGCCCGATCTGAATGTGCTGTTCCAGTACAACATGCCGCTGCGTGCGCTGGCCAAAATGACAAGCGGTGCCATCAGCATGGGCATGGTGGACGGCATCGTCATGGAGCTGCAGGGCTTTTGGATCATCGGCCTTGTACGGGTCATCTATGAAGCTGTTAAAAATCAAATTCTGAACGCGCAGATGGAACGCCGCCTGCGCAACGACTGAAGGGAGACTATATGAAAGCGTGGAATACCTTTGCAGCCAAGCACCCTGCCGCCGCCCAATGGGTGCGCGAGGGCGGGCTGTTCGTCATCGTATCAAATCTTATCACGGTGTTCAAATACCTGCTGCTGCAGTTTCTGCCTGCGGCGTTTGCCGGGCTGCCGGTCGTGGACTTCGGCTGGCCGGGCATCCCGGTCACACTCTTCGGAGAGACCTTCCGCTGGAATATTCTGGGCTATGACGCTGCTCACGGCGGCCTGCCGTACTTTTGCGCCTATATGGTGGCAATGGTGGTGGGGGAGTGCATCAACTTCCCGATCCAGCGCAGCTTTGTGTTCCGCAGCAAGGGCAATTTAGGCAAGCAGATCGCGTGGTATGTCCTTGCGTTCTGTGCCATTACCTGCATTGTCAACTCCATCAACTGTGTATGGGTCGCAGTGGCGGGACTTCTGGTGCCGGACTTCATCTACAACATCGGTACGACCGTCCTCAACGGCGGTATCTCGATGGTCATCTTCTTCTTCGTCAACAAGATCATCTTCCCGGAAGGGGAGGCTAAGAAGGCATAAGGATAGCCCCCGGACAGCTTCGCACTGTCCGGGGGCTGTTTATTTGCACACTGAAAGGTGCGATGCAGGCATCAACCCCTGCATCGCTGCCATAGAACGCGGTATTGCCTTACAAATAATTCACTGCCAGAATCGCCGCCCCCAGCACGACCAGTACAACACCGGTGGCGCGGTTCAGAGTGGCAGGCGCGGCCTTGTTGGCAAACTTGGCGGCAATACGCGCCCAAAGCAGGGTGCTGACGACACAGCAGATAAGGCAGAACACATCCGGCATACCGCCGATGGCGAAATGGCTGGCCGAGCCGGTGAACGCCGTAAAGGCCATGATAAAGACGCTGGTGCCCACGGCGGTTTTCAGCTCATACCCCAGCACCGAGGTCAGGAGCAGCAACATCATCATGCCGCCGCCTGCGCCGATAAACCCGCAGATGAACCCGACACCCGCACCGCAGAGCAGGGACTGCACAAACCGCTTCTCTGCGCTCACGGCGTTCATTGAGCTTTTGGTGGTCATGACCGGCCGCACAATGAATTTTACGCCCAGCAGAAGGGTCATAAAGGTGGAAAAGCCGCCCATCGTGGTGCCGGGCACAAGGCTGGCCACATAGCTGCCCACCAGCGTGAAGCAAAGCACTGAGGCCATCATGACGGCGCCGTTTTTGATGTCCAGATTCCCGCTTTTGCCGTAGGTATAGGCAGAGACGGCGCTGGCCAGCACATCGCTGGCCAATGCAATGCCAACGGCCATGTAGGGGTCCATGCCCAAAAAGGTGATGAGCATCGGGCTGATGACCGCTGCCGCGCTCATACCGGCAAAGCCGGTTCCCAGCCCGGCCCCGATGCCTGCGATAAAGCAGACGATAAATGCGATAAGATATGTCATAGGGTTACTCCTTTTTCAGCTGACGATGGATGTTTGCGTCCATGCGGGACAGATATTCCTGCAGCCTCTGCTGCTCCTCTGCGGTAAAGCCCTCAAACAGCGGCTCGACCGTTCGGCGCTGTATCTCTGCCAGTGCGGCGGCGATGCGCTGACCGTCCGCAGTAAAGCCCAGCAACCGCTGGCGGCGGTTGTCCGGCGCAGGGGAGACCGTCAGCACGCCGCGCGCGCGCAGCCGCTCCACCGCCGCCGATACATTGGATTTTGCCAGACCGCGGTAGCGGCAGATGCCCCCGGCGGTGTGACATTCCGGGTTGTTGTGCAGAAACAGCAGGATGTCGATCTCCAACTGGTTGAGCCCGTATGCCGCAGAGGCGGCCTCAAACTGCGCGGTATAGTATTTTTTGTAGTGCTGTATATAGGATAATACAGGCAGCACAGCAAACCCTCCTTTGCAAGTAATAAAAAGAACAGTTCTAATTATAACGATCTGAACTGCTGGTGTCAATACAAAGCGCTGTATAAACAAAAAATCCCGCCGGAATACGGCGGGATTTCTGGTGGACCTGGAGGGATTCGAACCCTTGACCTCTCGGATGCGAACCGAACGCTCTCCCAACTGAGCTACAGGCCCATGTCTTTGCGACTAAACCAGTGTAATCCATTTTGCGCAAAAAGTCAAGAGCAAAACAAGAATTTTGTGGGGCCAAAGGGGGACAGGTCGTGTAACATACGATTTTTATTGCGGACGGCTGTTTTCCGCACGCTTATTGCGCTACACTATAAATAGTGCTATAATAATACAAATCTTGCCCTGACCGTATAAAATCGTATACGCGGTTTGGATTGAACCTGCACAGGTGTTGCACTATAGTATTTTTAAGCAGACGGGAGCGACATTATGTGGAGGGAGATTTTTGTATGGATACGCAACGGATCGCAAGCTATCGGCGGGAATTTTCTGCGCTGGCAGACCTGCAGGCGGCTGGGACCGTGACCTATTCACTGCTGCGCGAGGAGGACGCTTTTGTCATCTGCGTGCAGCGCGATGAAGAACCGCCGGTGGAGCGGATGCTGTGCGACACAGGGGAGGAGCGCGCCGGGATGCTGACACGCTTTCTGTATGAAAACGCGGTGGAGCCTGACCAGATGCCCGCGATCCTCCGGGATATCTGCGGATGGGCGGTGGGCTGAGATGGCAGTGGCATTGATGGACAAGGCTGCCGGGCAGGCCAAACTCCCGGAAACACCGGCCGTTGTGGCACTTTTTGCGTTCGGCTCCCGCCTTGACCGGGATACGATGCAGCTGTTTGCCCGGACCCACAGCGAGGAGGTCCGCGCGGCGGCGATCGCATCCACCGGGCAGGAGGTACTGGAGCTGCTGCACGGCGGCCTTCGCCCGCAGGTGCTGGTGCTGGATGCGCTGCTCACAAAGCCTGCCGTGACGCAGGTGCTGCAGGAGATCGGCAAAATGGATCTGAAGCCGGAGCCGGCTGTGCTGGTGCTTGTGCCTGTGCCGGAGGAGACGGCCGCCCGCCGTGCGCTGGGGCTGTTCTCCCGGTATGAGATCATGCTGCGCCCCTACGGCATGAAAACCTCTTTGATGAGATCTACCGCATGGGCACCGATGAGGAAGAAAACCGGCTCTACCGGCTGCGCCGCTGCTGTGAGGATGTGCTGGAAAGCCTCGGCGCACCCACGACCCTGAACGGCTACCGCTACGCCGAGCGGATGCTGCTCTACGCCCTGTATGCGGACAAGCCGCAGCCGATCGGCGTTTTGCAGCAGTATGTCGCAACGGAGGAGGACATCGAGGTCGGAACGGTGACCTCAGCACTGAACCGGCTATCCGCCGGCATGGCAAGGCGCGGCACCGATGCGTACCGGGCGCTCTGCCTGCGGTGCGGCCGCCCGGAGGACGGTGTGCTTTCCAACGGACAGCTTTTTAAAGGAATGCTTCAGCAGCTGCGCGGTATGACAGAACGATAAAGGGAGGCGTTTTCCATGGAGGAAAAGCAGAGCAAGGCAGACCTGCTGGCCCTGCGCGGCGGGCTGCGCGGCCGGTTCCGCCGTGTGTTTGACGGCATGGAAAACGCTTTTGAGGTCCTGCTTGACCAGCTTGAGCACCCCCTGAGCCCGGCGGACCGCGCCGGCATGGCGCAGCTTGTGCAGGATATGCAGACGCAGCTGCTCGGCGCGCGCCGTCTGGGGGATCAGGCCTCCGATGCGGCGACAGCCGCCGTGCTGCACAGCACCTGCGTGCCGCGCCCCATCGACCTGCTGAGCCAGCTGGATGAGATATGCGACATCCTGCGGGAGGAGGCCGCCCGGTATGACCTGCCGTTTACGATCGAGCTGCAGACCGCCGGGCAGAGCGTGCTGCCCACGGTGGGGGATGCGGCCCTTCTGAACGGTCTGATGACGAACCTGATCTCCAACACGCTCTCCGCAGACGCGGGGGCCTGCATTACGCTGCACTGTGAGCCCGGGCTGTTCTGCTACCGGGACAACGGCCCCGGCCTGCCGCCCGATGCAAAAGGCGCTGCTGACCGATGGCTGCTGGAGCGCCCGGCTGCTCTATGCGGGCGGGCTGGGGCTGCCGCTCATCGCGGCCTACACAAAGGCCATGGGCTGGTCGCTGGCCGTGGGGCCGGGGCCGGGCACGGAGCTGCGCTTCACCCTGCCGCCCGCGCCGCCGCTCGATGACCTGATGCTGGAATCCCCCATGGAGCGCATGGCCGAGCAGCAGACCCGGCGGCTGGCGCTGCGCCGTGAGCTGGCTGTGCTGCGGGCGCAGGAATTGCTGTAAAATGACATGGCACCGTTGTCCCGGCAGGGAAGCGGTGCTTTTTTTTGCTGCACCGCTTTACTTTGTGCGCAAATTATTGTAAAATGTTATACAAAAAGAATGGTTTACTATGCCTGTACGGCAGGGTAGACCGCCAAAATAACTACAGGTGGTGTTTTTATGGCAATTCAGTATAAACGTATTCTTCTGAAGGTCAGCGGCGAGGCACTTTCCGGCCCCAAGGGCACGGGCTTTGATGAGAAAACCATCGCCTCTATCTGTGCCGGTATCAAGGCGGCGCACGATCTGGGTGCGCAGATCGGCATTGTTGTGGGCGGCGGCAACTTCTGGCGCGGCCGTTCCAGCGGCAAAATGGACCGCATGGACGCCGACAAGATCGGCATGCTGGCTACCGTCATGAACGCGCTGGCCGTCAAGGATGCACTGCGCCAGCAGGGCGTGGAGGCCGTTGTCATGACCAGCTCCTTTATGCCGCAGGTGGCCGAGTGCTTCACCAGCGACAAGGCCATCGCTGCGCTGGAGAGCGGCAAGATCGTTGTGTTCGGCGGCGGCACCGGCAACCCCATCTTCTCCACCGATACGGCCAGCGCGCTGCGCGCACTGGAAATCAGCGCCGATGCCATGTTCAAGGCTACGATGGTGGACGGTGTCTACGATAAGGACCCCCACAAGTATGCCGATGCCGTGCGCTATGATACGCTGACCTTTACCCGCGTGCTGGACGAGCGTCTGGCCGTTATGGACTCCACCGCCGCGACCCTCTGCCGTGATAACGGCCTGCCCATCCTTGTGTTTGATCTGGGTAAGCCTGAGAATATCGCCAAGGCTGTGCAGGGCGAGATGGTCGGCACCCTTGTGAAGGAGTAAATCAAAAAAGCTGAAGCTTTGAAAATTCATAATTTTCCCCTATACTATTTTACGAATAAGGAGAATCTTACTATGAGCAGCACGACCAAACCCTTTGAAGAAAAAATGAACGCCAGCGTCAACCATCTGGTTCATGAGCTGGCTTCCATCCGCGCCGGCCGCGCCAACCCCGCCATCCTCGACAAGGTGGCGGTGGACTACTACGGCAGCCCCACGCCCATCCAGCAGATCGCCGCTGTGGCTGTGGCCGAGGCCCGCATCCTGACCATCTCCCCGTGGGACCGCTCGATGCTCAAGCCCATCTCCAAGGCGATCCAGACCAGCGACATCGGCATCAACCCCATTGATGACGGTCAGGTCATCCGTCTGGTGTTCCCGGCCCCGACCGAGGAGCGCCGCAAGCAGCTGACCAAGGATGTCAAGAAGCAGGGCGAGGATGCCAAGACCGCTGTGCGCAACATCCGCCGCGATGCAATGGATAAGTTTAAGGCCATGAAGAAGGCCGGCGAGATCACCGAGGACGATCAGAAGAAGCTTGAGGAAGAAACCCAGAAGCTGACGGACAAGTATGTCAAGATGATCGACGACACCTGCGCCGACAAGAACAAGGAGATCATGGAGGTCTGATCTCTCCATGAACGATAGCCTGTGCGGGCATGTCATCTGACACGCCCGCATAGGCTGTTATTGCAAGAAAATCTATTCCGCGAAAGGGAATCACTGTTTATGAAGACCCGCATCATCACTGCCGTTGTCGGCCTGGGCGTTCTGGCCGTTGTACTGGCGTTTTTCGACACCTTCCTGTTTGACCTGGTGCTCAGTGCCATCTGCCTGCTGGCCATCCATGAGGTCTTTTCCGCCATGGGCTTTGGCAAAAAGCAATGGTATCTGTATGCCGGTGCTGTGCCGCTGACCCTGCTGGTCATGCTCAGCAGCTCACAGATGGTGCGCGGGCTGCTGCTGCCGGTGGCGTTCCTGACCGTGCTGTTCTACAATGTCTGCCAGATCACGCATGTCCAGACGCTGGATTTCGGCAAGCTGACGGGGTTTGTCTACTTTTCGGGCGTGATCACCTTCTGCTTTTACTCGCTCATCCATCTCAAGCGGATGCTGCCCTTTGCGCAGTATCGCTATGATGCCATCTATTTCATCCTGCTGATCCTCTGCTTTGCATGGGCGGGGACACCGCTGCCTACTTTGCGGGGCCGCGCCTTCGGCAGGCACAAGCTGGCCCCCATTGTCAGCCCCACAAAACGGTGGAGGGCGCTGTGGGCGGCGTGCTGGGCAGCATGGCCGCCGGCTGCGTGCTGACACTGGTCTACTCGCTGCTGTCAAAGACCTATAATGTGCTGAGCATCCATGTGCTGGCGCGGCACTATATGGTGCTGCTCGGCATGGGTGCCGTGGCATCGGTGCTGGGCATTCTGGGCGACCTGTTTGCCTCTGCTGTTAAGCGTCAGGCGGGCATCAAGGACTACGGCACGATTTTCCCGGGGCATGGCGGTATTCTCGACCGCTTTGACAGCGTTATGTTCATTGCGCCGTTCGTTTCCATCGCGGTACGCTATTTCTTCTATCTGCTGTGAGGAATGTACAATGAGTAAAGTTATCACACTGCTGGGCTCTACCGGCTCGATCGGCACCCAAAGCCTCGATGTCTGCCGCATGCATGGCTATGAGGTGTTCGGTTTGTCAGCCAACTCCAGCGTAGACAAGCTGCTGGCCCAGATCGCTGAATTTCACCCGAAGTATGTGGCTGTCACCGACCCGGCCGCGTTCGACAGGCTGTCCGCCGCGCTGGCAGGGCAGACGGGCGCGCCCAAGCTGCTGAAGGGGGCGGACGGCCTGCGTGAGCTGGCCGCCATGGACGGCGCAGGCACGGTGCTGAACGCCGTTGTCGGCATTGCGGGTTTGGATGCCTCGCTGACGGCTATCGAGAGCGGCCATGATCTGGCGCTGGCCAACAAGGAGAGCCTTGTCACCGGCGGCCATCTGGTGACCGATGCCGTCAAAAAGCACGGTGTTCACCTGCTGCCTGTGGACAGTGAGCACAGCGCCATCTTCCAGTGCCTGCAGGATCAGCACAGCGCCAAAACGCTGGAAAAGATCCTGCTGACCGCCTCCGGCGGGCCGTTCTTCGGCATGGGCACCGAGGAGCTGCGCACCAAGACGAAGGCGGACGCCCTCAAGCACCCCAACTGGAACATGGGTGCAAAAATTACCATCGATTCCGCCACCCTGATGAACAAGGGCCTTGAGCTGATCGAGGCTGCGTGGCTCTTCGGTCTGCCGGAGGACAAGATCCAGATCGTTGTCCAGCGGGAGAGCATCATCCATTCCGCTGTGCAGTTTGCCGATCATTCCATCATCGCGCAGCTTGGCGTACCGGATATGCGCATCCCCATCCAGTACGCGCTGACCTGGCCGGAGCGTCTGCCCAGCCCTGTGCCGGAGCTGGATTTCACGGCACTGACCAAGCTGAGCATCGCCACTGCGGATGATGAGACCTTCCGCTGCCTCAAGGCCTGCAAGAAGGCAATCCGCAAAGGCGGTCTGGCCCCCTGCGCCGCCAACGGCGCGAATGAGGCTGCCGTGGCGCACTTCCTGCGGGATGAGATCGGCTTCCTCGACATTGGCCGCCTTGTGGAGGGCATCGTGGACAGCGATTCCTTCGGCGGGGATTACACGCTTGCCGATGTCCATGAGTGCGACCGCATGGCGCGAGCCTATGTGGAGGCACATATCTGATTGGAACTGCCCGGTAGGGGCCGCACATGTGCGGCCCTCAGCTTTCCGGCAGGCTCCTGCCTGCCATACACGCGCGGGCCGGGCATGCCCGGCCCCTACGACTCTATGTCCAATACTTTACTTGCGAGGTGCCTATGACTGCATTGCTGACCGGGCTGGCATCGCTGCTCGTGTTCGGCGGCGTTGTTCTGGTGCATGAGCTGGGCCACTTTATGGCGGCCCGGCATTGCGGTATCCATGTTGAGGAATTTTCCATCGGCTTTGGCCCGCGCCTGTGGTCGGTCCAAAAAAACGGTACGACCTATTCACTGCGCCTTTTCCCGCTGGGCGGCTACAACCTGTTCAGTCAACCCCCGGAGGAGGACGCAGACCCGCCGGCGGAGGAGAGCGCCCCGCCGCGCAAAGCTGCGCTGTTCCCGCTGACGGTCAGCGGGCAGCAGTTTGAGCAGGCCACGGCATGGCAGCGCTTCTTTGTGACGCTTTGCGGTGCGCTGATGAATTTTCTGCTCGGTATGGCGGTGCTGCTGGTGCTGGTCCTCTCGCAGGGGCGGCTCGGCAGCACAACGGTAGCGGATTTCGGCGAGAACGCCAAGAGCGCCGCTGTCCTGCAAAAGGGGGATGTCCTTCTGCAGGTGGACGGTAAGCCCTGCCGCACGGTCTACGCACTGTCTGATCTGTTTGACGGTACCGAAAAGACCCATACCATGAAGGTGCTGCGCGGCGGCGAGGTCGTGAGCCTGCCCGCCGTGACGGTCGGCCCAACGCTGGATGAAAACGGCCGTGTGCAGTATGCCACAGACTTTCGGGTGGCAGCGCAGCCCTTGTCGGTACACAGCACTCTGGTCATGGCAGGGGAGCTGTTCCGCTATTACAGCGGCGCGATTTTGGGCGGCTTCTGGCAGCTGTTTACCGGCAAGGCGGGCATGGAGGATCTCTCCGGCCCGATCGGCACTGTGTCGGCAGTCAGTCAGGCTGTGCGGTACGGCTGGCGGGATGTGCTTTCCCTGATGGCTCTGCTGACGATCAATGTGGGCATCTTCAACCTGCTGCCCATTCCCGCGCTGGACGGCTGCAAGCTGCTCTTTCTTGCGTGGGAGGGGCTGACCGGCCATCCTGTACCCCTGCGCGCGCAGAGCTTTATCAACACGGCGGGCATGGTCGCCCTGCTGTGGCTCATGATTTTGGTAACGATGCAGGACATTACACGATTCTTATAAGGAGAACTACGATGCAGCGTCAACTGAAAAAAGAAGTCAAGATCGGTAATCTCAAGATCGGCGGCACAAACCCCATCGCCGTACAGACGATGCTGAATGTGCCCGTCAAGGATATTGCAGGCAATGTGGCACAGGCGCAGCGTGTTGCGGCCGCCGGCTGTCAGATCGTCCGCGTGACGGTGCCCACCCCGGCGGATGCCGCCGTTGTGGCTGCTATTAAAGAGAAGGTGGACATCCCCGTTGTGGCGGACATCCACTTTGATTACCGCGCCGCGCTTGCTGCGCTCGATGCCGGTGCCGATAAGATCCGCATCAATCCCGGCAACATCGGTGATGATGACCGCGTCAAGGCGGTGGCCGATGCCTGCAACGCCAAAAATATACCCATCCGCATTGGCGTCAACGGCGGCAGCCTTGAAAAGCATATTCTGGCCAAGTACGGCGCCCCCGTGCCCGAGGCCATGGTGGAGAGCGCCATGTACCATGTGCGCCTGCTGCAGAAGTTCGACTTTGACAACATCGTCATCTCGATCAAATCCAGCAATGTGCCCCGCATGATGGCGGCCTACCGCCTGCTGGCCAGCCAGACCGATTACCCCCTGCATGTCGGCGTGACCGAGGCGGGCGGCAACCGGATGGGCCTGATCAAGTCCGGCATGGGCATCGGCGGTCTGCTGATGGAGGGTCTTGGCGATACGCTGCGTGTCAGCCTGACTGATGAACCCGAGAACGAGGTCTATGCCGGCTATGACATTCTGCGCGCGGCAGGCTACGCCGTGGCAGGCCCTGAGATCATCAGCTGCCCGACCTGCGGACGCACCCAATACCCGATGATCGAGATCGCCAACGAGGTCGAGCGCCGTCTGCGGGACGAGGGCTTCAAAAAGCCGCTCAAGATCGCCATCATGGGCTGTGTTGTCAACGGCCCGGGCGAGGCGTCCGATGCAGACATCGGCATTGCCGGCGGCAAGGACGAGGCACTGCTCTTCATCCGCGGTGAAAAGATCCGTATGCTGAAGGGCGACATTGTAGGGCAGCTGCTGGAAGAAATTCATAAAATGTAACCAATAAAGCCTTCCCCCGCGGGGGAAGGTGGCCCCGCAGGGCCGGATGAGGGGTAAGCTGTCCTCGGCCATCCGTTTGCGGGTAATGCCCGGCAACTTCGCCCTCATCAGTCCGCTTCGCGGACAGCTTCAGTCTCCGCGCTAAGAGCCGCCTCCGGCGGTTGCGCTTCGACACGCGCCTGCGGGCGCAGCCCCGAGGGGGAAGCCAACCCTCGTAGGGGCGGATGCTTGCATCCGGCCGCGGGGGCGTCGGGGACGCCGCCCCCTACAACATGCTATCCACTTGTGAGGTAAAATTCCTTTGAAACCATTCGTCACCCAAGTCTGGCCGCAGTTTACGGCGGACCAGCAGTTCTGTGCGGCGTTCGGCAGTGTGCTGGTCGACCGTGTGGAGCTTTACCGCACAAAAAGACAGGTCGTGATCTGCCTGCGCAGTGCTGAACCTCTGGATCAGGCGCTGTGCGGGCGTCTTTGTGCATCCCTTTCCGAGGTGTTTGCCGGGTATGAGCTGCAGATTCGCAGCTATTTTGCGTACCAGAGCATCACCCCGGAGGCGGTGCGCCTTATGCTGGAGGAGCTGAAGGGGCGGGGCATGCCGGTCAACGGCTTTCTCGATAAGGCCCAGCCTGTCACCTTTGGGGAGGACGGCATCACCATCCATGTCAATGCGGGCCGCCAGATCTTGGAGAGCGTGGAGCTGCCCCGCGTGCTGGCAGAGCTTATTCAGGAACGCACCGGTGCACTGCCCATCGTGCGGCTGGCCGATACCGGCAACACCCGCACCGAGGAGGAGTTTGAACAGTACCTGCAGGAGAAAGCGCCTGCCGTCAAGTTTGAAGCCAAGGAAACGCCGCCCGACTTTACGATCGAGGGGCTGGCCCTTACCAATAAGCCGGTCAAGCTGTTCTACGGCAAGACCTTCAAGCCTGCCGACATCCGCCATCTGAACGATCTGGGTGACGGCGGAAAGGTGACAGTCTGGGGCGATGTGTTTGCCACCGAGGTCAAGGGCAGCCGCCGCAAGATCTATTTTACCTCCATCACTGACTATTCCGGTTCAGTCAACCTCAAGGTATTGGGGGACGAGGACGCCGATATGTCCAAGTGGGAGGGCCTCAAGCCCGGCACCACCCTGATCGTGCGCGGCAACTATATGTACGATAAGTACGAGCACGACTTTGTCATCCTGCCCTACGATGTTCTGCAGGTCGAGCGCGAGCAGCGGCAGGACACTGCGCCCGAGGGGCAAAAGCGGGTCGAGCTGCACCTGCACACCAAGTCCAGCTCAATGGACGGCTTCAACGACCCCGGCAAGATCGTGCGTCTGGCGCACCGCATGGGCCACCGCGCTGTGGCCATCACCGATCACGGCGTCTGCCAAGGTTACCCCGAGGCGATGCTGGCCACCGATGCCATCCACGAAACAGACCCGAACTTTAAACTGATCTACGGCTGTGAGGCCTATTTTGTCGATGATATGATCCCCGCTGTCTACGGCGCAGCGCAGATGCCGCTGTCCGGCTCGTTTGTCGTGTTCGACACTGAGACGACCGGCCTTGACGCAAACACCGAGCGGCTGACCGAGATCGGCGCCGTCTTTGTGGAAAACGGTAAGATCAACGAGGAAAAGAAGTTCTGCACCTTTGTCAACCCCGGCAAGCCGATCCCGCAGAAGGTCGTTGACCTGACCGGCATCAACGATGCCATGGTCGCCGACGCCCCCACACCGGAGGAGGCCATACGCGCCTTTAAGGAGTTCTGCGGGGACAACATTCTTGTGGCCCACAACGCCCACAGCTTTGATATGCTGTTCATCCGCAAGGCAGGGGAGAAGGCGGGCGTCAGCTGGGACGAGAACACCTATATCGATACACTGCCGATGGGACAGGCGTTGTTCCCGGGGCTGCGCAACTATAAGCTGGACACGATCAACAAGCATCTTGAGATACCGCCCTTCAACCACCACCGCGCTGTTGATGATGCCATGGCGCTGGCCAGAATCTATGAGGTCATGCTGACCGACCTCGAGGAAAAGGACATCCACGCGGTCGAGGCCATCAACACCGGCCTTGGCGGCAACAAAGAGGTGCTGAAAAAGAAATACTACCACCTGATTATTCTGGTGCAGAATCAGGTCGGCTTAAAAAACCTCTACCGCATCGTCAGCGCGGCGCACACCCAGTATTTCTTCAAAAAGCCGCGCGTACCGCGCAGCCTGCTCAACCAGTACCGCGAGGGACTGCTGCTCTCCCCGGCCTGTGAAGCGGGTGAGCTTTACAGGGCGATCGTCGCGGGCCAGCCTTATGAGCAGCTGCTCCGCATTGCCGATTATTACGATTATCTTGAGGTGCAGCCCCTCGGCAACAATGAATTTATGGTTCGCAACGGGCAGGTGGATTCGATCGAGGCGATCAAGAACTTCAACCGCACCGTTATACAGCTGGGCGAGGACCTGCACAAGCCGGTCGTGGCCACAGGCGACTCCCACTTTCAGGAGCCGGAGGACTGGATCTACCGCGCAGTCCTGCAGGCCGGCAACGGCTTTAAGGACGCGGACAATCAGGCCCCGCTCTACTTCCGCACGACGCCCGATATGCTGGAGGATTTCAGCTACCTGCCGCAGGAAAAGGCCTACGAGATCGTTGTGACCAACCCCAACAAGATCGCAGCCACCATCGACAACAACCTGCGCGCCATCCCCAAGGGCACCTACCCGCCCAGCATCCCCGGCGCCGAGCAGGAGCTGCGCGATGACACATGGAAGCATGCCGCGCGGGACTATGGCGCGCCGCTGCCCGATGTGCTGCAAAAGCGGCTGAAAAAGGAGCTGGATTCCATCTGCGGCCATGGCTACGCCGTTTTGTATGTCATCGCCGTGCGTCTGGTGGCCTACTCCAACGCGGGCGGTTATCAGGTCGGCAGCCGCGGCTCTGTAGGCTCATCGGCAGTTGCGCACTTCTCCGGCATTTCGGAGGTCAACTCAATGCCGCCGCATTATCTCTGCCCCAACTGCAAGCACAGCGAGTGGATCAATGACGGCATCCACTTTGACGGCTTTGACCTGCCCGACAAAAACTGCCCGGTCTGCGGCAAGCCGATGATCGTGGAAGGACACGACATCCCGTTCGAGACCTTCCTCGGCTTCTACGGCGACAAGGAGCCTGATATCGACCTGAACTTCTCAGGCATGTATCAGTCCTGCGTGCATCGCTACACCGAGGAGCTTTTCGGCAAGGAGAATGTGTTCAAGGCGGGCACCGTTTCCGGTTTGCAGGATAAAACGGCCTACGGCTATGTCAAAAAGTACCTTGAGGAACGCGGCCGTACCGTCAACCGTGCCGAGGAAAACCGCCTTGTCATCGGCTGCACCGGCGTAAAGCGCACGACCGGCCAGCATCCCGGCGGCATGGTCGTTGTGCCGGATACCTTTGATATTTACGACTTCTGTGCCATCCAGCACCCGGCGGACGATGTCAAGGGCGGTCTGCTGACCACCCACTTTGAATTTAAATACCTGCACGACACGCTGCTCAAGCTGGATGAGCTGGGCCATGATGTGCCGACCTTCTATAAATTCTTTGAGGAATACTCCGGTATTCCCATCGACTCTGTGCCGATGAACGATGAGAAGGTCTACAGCCTGCTGACCAGCCCGGCGGCGCTGGGCGTGACCGAGGAGCAGATTGGCTCCAAGACCGGCACCTTCGGCATCCCGGAGATGGGCACGAACTTCGTGCGCCAGATGCTGCTGGACGCCCAGCCGAAGAACTTCTCGGAGCTGATTCAGATTTCCGGCCTGTCCCACGGCACCGATGTCTGGACCGGCAATGCGGACGAGCTGATCCGCTCGGGCACCTGCACAATCGCAGAGGTCATCGGCTGCCGTGACAGCATTATGCTGTATCTTCTGCGCAAGGGCCTGGAACCGAAGATGTCGTTTGACATTATGGAGGCCGTGCGTAAGGGCAAGGTCGCCAAGGGTGGCTTCAAGCCCGGCTGGGAGGAGGCCATGCGTGAGCATGATGTGCCCGACTGGTATATCGAATCCTGCCGCAAGATCAAGTATATGTTCCCCAAGGCCCACGCCGTAGCCTACCTGATGGCGGCCATCCGCCTGATGTGGTTCAAGGTCTACCACCCGGCGGTGTTTTATGCCGTCTACTTTACGGTGCGCGGCGCGGACATCGACTATGAGGCCGCCGTCGGCGGTGTCCGCGTGGCCAAGCAGCACCTGAAGGACAACGAAAAGATCCCCAAGGAGGAGCGCACCGCCAAGGACGATGACGCCTTGGTCAGCCTGCAGCTGGAAAACGAGATGCTGCAGCGCGGCTGCGAGTTTTTGCCAATCGAGCTGGGCAAGAGCTATGCCAGCAAGTATGTGGTCGAGGACGGCAAGGTCCGTCTGCCGTTTACGGCCATCCGCGGTCTGGGCGATGCCGCCGCCGTGGCGCTTGAGCAGGCCACGATGCACGGGCAGGAGTATATCTCGGTGGAGGAATTGCAGCAGGCCAGCGGCGTTGCACAGTCGGTTTTTGACAAGCTGCGCGCAGTCGGCGCTCTCGGCAATCTGCCCGAAACCAGTCAGGTCGATCTGTTCAGTATGATGTAAAGGGATTACCCATCCGCGGGGCGTCGGGGACGCCGCCCCCTACAAAATCCACCGCAGTAGGGGCGGCATATATGCCGCCCGCCCCCCTTGACAACCCACCTGATTTGCGCTATAATAGCAGTCACTGATGCGGGATTAGCTCATCCGGTAGAGTGACTGCTTCCCAAGCAGTAGGTGGCGAGTTCGAGACTCGTATCCCGCTCCAAAATGTCCTGATGCTCTTGCATCAGGACATTTTTTGTTGTGAGGTGCCCGCCATGCTTGACGCTTTCCCGATCTATCACTGGTTCCATAACGGCAACCCCTATTCCGGGGCCGAGGGCGGTATGCGGTATGTCATCACGCCCGGCAAAAAAGCAGACCCCAACGATGAAAGCGGTAAGAAAAAGCTGGAGTACCTGACCGCCCAGATCTGGCCCGGCCCGTGGAGCATCGAGCATACAGCGGAGGAAAAAATCGAGTCCGCTGAGTTTGACGGCAGTCAGGCGGGGCTGGATGCAGCAGTGGCATGGCTGCAGGAGCGTTACCGGAGCGAGGCGGCCCGCTGGGAAAATATCCCCTCCATTCTGGACTGCGAGCCGGACCGGTAGGTACCGGCAGCCAATAATTTCCGGTCAGGGCGGCACCTTTTGTTATAAAGGGTGTTGCTTTTTTATGGATATTTGTCATAATAAGGATATATGTAAGAAAGGGGGAGACGGCCCGTGGCAAAGATCGCCGTTGTCGAGGACAACGCTGCTGTGCGGCAGGAGCTGTGCGGCTTTATTGCGCAGTACGCGCAGGAGAGCGGCCAGCTGCTGGAAGTGACCCCCTTTGCGGACGGCTCCCAGATCGTGGAGCCTTACCGCCCCGGGTTTGATATTATTTTTCTCGATATTGAGATGCCCACGCTGGGCGGTATGCCCACGGCGGAGCGCATCCGGCTGCTGGACCCCGATGTGGTGCTGATTTTTGTGACGAATATGGCGCAGTATGCCATACGCGGCTATGAGGTTGATGCGCTGGATTTTGTGCTCAAGCCCGTCAGCTACTACCAGTTCAGCACAAAGCTGGACCGCGCGCTGCAGCGTATCTGCCGCCGGCGCGGCGGGCAGATTACCCTGCAGGTGGGCGGCGGCGTGCAGCTGCTGGCCACCGATGACATCCTGTATCTGGAAACGCGCGACCGGCTGCTGCATTACCATACCACGACCGGGACATGGTCGGTGCGCGGCAGTCTGCTCAAGGCGGAGAAGGACCTGACCGCCTACCATTTTGCCCGGTGCAACCAGTGCTATCTGGTCAATCTGCGCCATGTGCGCGGTGTGCAGGATGACTTTGTGCAGGTGGGGGAGGAACGGCTGGAGATCAGCCGCCGCCAGCGCGCAGCGTTTTTGGCCGCCGTGGCGGCGTATGTCGGGGGTGCGCTGTAGGTGGATTCCATCCTGAGTCTGGCCGTCTGCGCCGCAGGCATCTGCGGCGCCCAGCTAGCCTACTGGCTGCCGCTGAAAAGCGGGATCGCTTCCGGCTGCGCGCCCTGCTGGATCTTATTATGGTGATCCCACTTTCGCGGCTGATGGTCTTTGGCAACAGCGGCCGTCTGGACACCTTGCTGCTGCTTGTGATCTACGCCGTTTATTTTGCCTGTGCTGCGGTATCCACACATCTGTGTACCCGGCTGGACTGGGCAGCCAGCGCCTACTGCAGCGTCTGGATCGTGTTGACCTCGGAGTCGGTGTATGAGCTGTGGCGGGTTCTGATCTGGACTGCCGAGGCACTCGGCATGCGGCACCTTTCCCTGTACAGCACGCCGATGCTGCTCGGCCAGCTTGGCTTTGTGGTGGTGTGCTGCATCGTGGTTCGCTTTACCGTGGCCCGGACGATGCCGGAGGACGGTACCTACCACATCGGCCCGCGCCAGCTTGGCAGTGCCGGGTTGCTGGGGGTCATGTTCGTTTTTCAGTTCTTTGCCCTGCAGACAAGTCTGCGTATCGGGCTGCGCCCCTCGGCGGTGGTGGCACCGTCCCTGCTGACCCAATTCTACTGCGTGACGCTGCTCTATCTGCAGACGGAGCTTTTCAAAAAGGCCGCCCTGCAGAAGGAGATGGATGCCCTCAACCTGCTGTATGACCGCCAGCGCAAGCAGTACCAGATCGCGCGGCAGAATGTACAGATCATCAACCGTAAATGCCATGAGCTGAAGGTGCAGATCGCAGACCTGCGCCGCCTGCAGCCCGATGCAGCCGTCTCGCAAAGTTTGGACGAGGCCGAGCAGGCCGCCCGGATGTATGACGCCAACGCCGCCACCGGCAACGAGGTGCTGGATGTTGTGCTGACCGAAAAGAGCCTGCTGTGCGAGGCCCAGCGCATCCGGCTGAACTGTGTGGCCGATGGCACCTGTCTGGCGGCCATTGAGCCGGGAGACCTGTATGCGCTTTTCTCCAACCTGCTGGATCAGGCCATTGACGCCGCTGCCCAGCAGCGGGATACCGACCGCCGTATGATCGACCTGCTGGTCTGCAGACGGCAGGGCTTTGCGGTCGTCAATGTCATCGGGCCGCACCCGGCGGAGCAGCCGGATCACGGCCGCCGCCACAGCTATGAGCTAAAGGTGGCGCGCCGCATCGTGCACAAATACAGCGGCACCATGTCAACGGAACCCCGCGGGGCACTGTTTGCAGTCAAGATCGTGCTGCCGCCCCCGAAAGCTGAATAGACAAAACAAGCCCCACGGATTTGTGCAGATTGTACAAAGCAGCGGGGACTTTTTTTGTGGCGAAAAAACCGAATTTCGCACAGGCAGTACCGCTTTTCGCAAACCTATTGCGAATAAATTTGCACTCCTGTACAATGCTTATAGTATAAAATACAACACAGGAGGGCGCAATGCGAAGCACGACCAAGCTGATGAAAAACTGGCAGTTCACCGGGCCGGACGGCAAAACCGCTGCGGTGAATCTGCCCCATACCTGGAACAACATCGACGGTCAGGACGGTGGCAATGATTATTGGCGCGGCACCTGCACCTATACAACGCAGTTTGCGGCCCCCGCTTATGACGCTGAAACGCAGCAGGTCTGGCTGCAGTTTGAGGGCGTCAACGCCAGCGCAAGGGTCACGCTGAACGGTCAGGAGGTCATGCGCCATGACGGCGGCTACTCGACCTTCCGCGCAGAGGTGACCGGCCTGCTGGCGGAGGAGAATGAGCTGACCGTGGCGGTGGACAACAGCAAGAACGACCGCGTCTATCCCCAGAAGGCGGACTTCACCTTCTACGGCGGCATCTACCGCGATGTCAGCCTGCTGGTCGTCAGCAAAAATCACATTGCGCTGGACTATCTGGGCAGCTGCGGCGTGCAGATCACCCCGACCGTCAACGGCGCAAATGCAGACATAACCGTCAAGACCCGCGTTGAGGGGGAGGGCGAGATCGAGTTCTCGATCCTCGATGCCGCCGGGGCTGAGGTGCTGACCGGCAAGGGCAGTGACGCCGCAGTCACGCTTGCGCATCCCCATCTGTGGGACGGCGTACGCGACCCCTATCTCTACACCTGCGCGGTGCGTCTGGTGCTGAACGGGGCCGTACAGGACGAGGTGCGGCAGCGCTTTGGCGTGCGCAGCTTCCATGTTGACCCGCAGAAGGGCTTCTTCCTCAACGGCCACGCCTACCCGCTGCACGGTGTTTCCCGCCATCAGGACCGCAAAGGCCTCGGCAATGCCATCACCCGGGAAATGCATGACGAGGATATGCAGCTCATCAAGGAGCTGGGTGCGAACACCATCCGTCTGGCACACTACCAGCACGACCAGTATTTCTACGACCTCTGCGATGAGGCGGGCATGGTCGTCTGGGCAGAGATCCCCTATATCTCTGAGCATATGCCCAACGGGCGTGAGAACACGATCTCCCAGATGAAGGAGCTGATCGTCCAGAACTACAACCATGCCTGCATCGTCTGCTGGGGCGTCTCCAACGAGATCACAATCTCCACCAAAGACAAGCGCGACATGCTGGACAACCACCGCGTGCTGAACGACCTCTGCCATGAGATGGATAAGACCCGCCTGACCACGCTGGCCTGCTATGCAATGTGCGGCCCCTTCAACCCGGTGGCCCACATCACCGATCTGGTCAGCTGGAACCTGTACCTCGGCTGGTATGTGCCGGGCCTCTTCCTGAATGACCTCTGGATGGACTTTTTCCATCTCTGCTACCCGAACCGCGCGTTGGGCTTCAGCGAATACGGCGCCGAGGGCATGCCCAATCTGCACAGTGAGCATCCCCGCCGCGGTGACCATACCGAGGAATATCAGGCAATCTACCATGAGTACATGCTGCGCTGCTTTGAACGCCACAGCTGGCTGTGGTCGACCCATGTATGGAACATGTACGACTTTGCTGCAGACGCCCGCGATCAGGGCGGCGAGCCGGGCATGAACCACAAGGGTCTTGTCACCTTTGACCGCAAGACGAAGAAGGATAGCTTCTATATCTACAAGGCGTGGTGGAGCGATGAGCCGTTTGTGCATATCTGCTCCAAACGCTTTGCGGACCGCACCCAGAGCGAGATCGAGGTCAAGGTCTACTCAAACCAGAAGCAGGTAAGCCTTTATGTCAACGGCGAAAAGCTGGATGAGCAGGCAGGCGAGCATATCTTCAAGTTCCGCGTCAAGCTGGACGGCGAGACGAAGGTTCAGGCCGTGGCAGGGGATTGCATCGACGATGCGGTATTCCGCAAGGTCGAGACCCCGAACCCCGCCTACAAGCTGGGCAAGGCAAAATCCTCCAGCGCAAACTGGGTATAAAAGGCCGCCGGGGGCGGCAATGCCATAACAAATACCGATAAAGGAGCAGCCCATGAGCGAAAATGCAAAGGCGTCGAATGTCAACCGCGCCAAACTCTACCAGCTGGTACTGTTTCCGCTGAACAACGGTGCCACCAATGTCTATTATGTCCTGGTGCTTTCCTACATTGCCACCTTCGGCAGCAATGTGCTGGCGCTGGGCACCCTGTTTGCCTCGGTCATGGTCACGGCCATGCGTCTGTGCGACGCTATCACCGACCCGATCATCGGCGCACTGATGGACCGCACGAACGGCAAATTCGGTAAGTTCCGTCCGTTCATGGCCATCGGCAACATCATTATGGCCGTCAGCATCCTGATTTTGTACGGCATCACCCCCATGATCCCTGATACCATGATGTGGGCGCGCTATGCCGCGTTTGTGGGGCTGTACTTCGTCTGGGTCATCGGCTATACGTTCCAGACCAGCTGCACCCGCTCCGGTCAGACTGTGCTGACGAACGACCCGAAGCAGCGCCCGCTCTTCACAATCTTTAACACGGTCGGCTCCCTGCTGGGCATGGGCATCATGCAGTTTCTGGCGCCGATTTTGGCCAAAAGCTATGAGGGCGGCTACTCCTCCGCAGGGTTCTTCCGCACGCTGGCCCCGGTCGGCATCGCTATGTCCGTTGTGCTGACCATCCTTGCCATCATCGGCATCTGGGAGAAGGACCAGCCCAAGTATTTCGGCATCGGCGGCGAAAAGCCCCAGAAGGTCAAGGTCAGCGAATATATCCAGATCATCAAGGAAACAAGCCCATGCAGCGGCTGATGATCGCGGGTGCCGGCACCAAGCTGGCGCTCTCCATCGCCAACAACACAACGGTCCTCTGCATGCTGTACGGCTGCATGATGGGCGCTTACGATGGGCTGTATCTGCCCATGATGGTGCTGGGCTATCTGTTCAGTGTGCCGTTCTTCCTGCTCTCTGTGCGCACCAGCCAGAAGAAGGGCCAGAAGGCAAGCCTGACAAAGTATGTCGGTGTGGCGCTGGCCTGCTATGTCGGCGTGCTGGTCCTGCTGCTGCTGTGGGGCCACGGCGATGCATTCCACCTCAGCCTGCTGGGGGAGAATGGCTTGTCCATCAATCTGTACACGGTTTTGTTTGTCCTCTTCTTCGGCATCGGCTACGGTGCATACTACGCCACTGCCGATATGCCTATCCCGATGGTCGCCGACTGCTCCGATTACGAGACCTACCGCTCCGGCAAGTATATCCCCGGCATCATGGGTACGCTGTTCAGCCTTGTCGATAAGCTGGTGTCCAGTCTGGCTGCCACGGTCGTCGGCATCGCTGTGACCTTCATCGGCCTGAACAACCTGCCTACCCAGTATGACCCCTACACGCCGGGCATGAATGTCGTTGTCATCGTGCTGTTCTGCGTTATCCCGATGGTCGCCTGGGCGGCCACCCTCATCGCCATGAAGGGCTACGCCCTGACCGGTGAGAAGATGAAGGAAATTCAGGCTGTCAATGCCTGCCGCCGCGATGCCGTTGCAAACGGTATGACGCTGGAGGCTGCCATGGAGAAGTGGCAGACCCTTGACCAGCTGCCCGAAAGCTACCGCGCCTGATTTGCCATTTTCTTTTCTCTTCATAAACAGCCCTGCGCCCCCGGAAGGAAACCTCCGGGGGGCGCAGGGCGTTTTTTTTAGCAATTCGTGAATAAAACTTTCGCAGAAGGCTTGACTTTTGGGTGTGAATTGTGGTATTATATCTCTCGCAGTCAATGCGATTTGAGCGGAAGTGCTGGAATCGGCAGACAGGCACGTTTGAGGTGCGTGTGTCTATGACGTGTGGGTTCAAGTCCCATCTTCCGCACCAAGAAAAGTCCTACAGTTTTTCGCTGTAGGACTTTTCTTTTTTGCTTTTATAAAGAAATGAGGGGGGCCGCAATGCAAAACCTGCTGTTTAGTTTGAATGCCACCATGCCGGTGTTCTTTGTCATGGTGGTGGGGTATCTGCTGGGGCAGACAGGCTTTTTGCCGCCTGCATTCTGCAAGGCGGCGGATAAGCTCTGCTTTAAGGTCACGCTGCCTGCCATGCTGTTTCTCGACATGGGCAGTGTGGATATTCTGCATGATTTCCAGCCCGGATTTGTGCTGTTCTGCTTTGCGGCTACGCTTGTCGGCATTCTGGCCGTCTGGGCAGGGGCCAAGCGCTTCCTGAAGGACAAAGCGCTGGTAGGGGAGTTTGTGCAGGCGGGCTACCGCAGCAGCGCCGCCGTGCTGGGTGTGGCGTTCATCCAGAATATCTACGGCAATGCGGGCATGGCCCCGCTGATGATCCTGGGCAGTGTGCCGCTGTTCAACATTTTTGCCGTGCTTATCTTAATGATGGAATCCCCCTTGCAGCGCAGCACACCGAGCGCCGGGCAGCTGCTGCGCGGGGTTGCCACCAACCCGATTTTACTGGGCATCCTTTTTGGCACAGTCTATGCGCTGCTGCCCTTCACGCTGCCCCAGATGGTCACCAAGACCATGAGCAGCCTTGCGTCCCTCACCACGCCGCTGTCGCTTTTGTCGATCGGCGCATCGTTTGAGGGCACAAAGGCCATCCAAAAGCTCGGTCCCACGGTGGCGGCGGCCTTCATCAAGACGGTCGGTCTGGCGGCGGTGTTTCTGCCCTGTGCAGTAGCGCTCGGCTTCCGGAATGAAGAACTCGTTGCGCTGCTCATCATGCTGGGCAGCCCTACGACCCCCAGCGCCTATGTCATGAGCAAGAATATGGGCCACGAGGGCGTGCTGACATCCAGCTGCATCGCCCTGACAACGCTGCTTTCCGCCCTGACGCTGACGGGCTGGATCTTCCTGCTGCGCTGCGGGGGATACCTGTAATCATTCCTCCGGCACTGCCACCGGCACGCCGCGATGCTCCACCGGGGTAGAAAAGACGATCTGGGTGCGGGTGCGGCCGAACTGCTGCAGATGGTTAATGAACTGGTCCAGCTCCTGTGTTGTGCCGAACAGCACCTCGATCAGCATACTGTAATCGCCGGTGACGCAGTTGCACTCCACCACATGGGGGCAGTTTTGGATATAAGGGTAAAACTCCGGCTTGCGCTGGGGGTCCATATCCAGATTGATGAAGGCCTTGACCATGTACCCCAGCTTGGGGGCATCGACCTGCGCCTGATAGCCGGAGATAGTCCCCGAGCTTTTCGAGCCGGGCGACGCGGGCTGACACAGCAGGGCTGGACAAAAACACATGGTCGGCGATCTCCTTGAGCGGGGAACGGGCATTATTTTGCAGAATGTCGATGATTTTGCGGTCGATGTGATCCATAGCAGTACCTCATTTTAGGCAAAAAGCTCCCGTCCGTGTGCGTCATTGCACCTGAACGAGAGCTTAGTCAGCTTTACTATGTGAAGTATTCTACCACGGAAAATCAAAAAAGTAAAGCGGTTTGCAAAATAAATTTAATTATATATCCGGGAACACATTCCGTGCGCTGATCAGGGCGTTGTTGTAATACATTTCAAAATGGCAGTGGTTGCCGGTGGCGGCACCCGTAGCGCCTACATAGCCGATCAACTGACCCTTTTCCACGGTCTGCCCGGCCTGTACAACAAAGCGGCACATGTGCGCGTAGAGCGTTTTGTAGCCGTTGCCGTGGTCGATCTCCACATAGTAGCCCCAGCTCATGGTGGGGTGGTTATGCCACTTTGCGGCAATAACGGTGCCGGCATCGGCGGCGTAGATGGGTGTGCCGTAGGCTGCGGTGATGTCCACGCCGCGGTGGCCATAGGGTAGATTAGCCCATCGGCTGATGCCCGAATACCCCGGCACAGGCCAGAGAAAGCTGCCGGTGCCGAGCTTGCCCACCATGCCGTCCTTCAGCCGGGTGCCGCAGTGTACGATCTGCGGCACGGCGGGCTGTAAAAGCTGTACATCCACGGCCTGCACGGCTACGACTGCGCCGTCTATTTCGGTGATCTCGCTTGTGACCTGCTCGGCGCCGTCCTGCCCGCCCTGTACGGTCTCGGTCTTGCCAAAGTCCAGCGCGGGGTCCTCAACGGTCTGTGTCTCAAAGGGCAGCGCCTTTGTCACGGTCTCATACCGCACGACCTTGACCTGCAACAGGCCGTCCCCGTGCTGCAGCGCCTCTATCAGATCAGGGTAGGGTGTGACCGCTGCAGCAGGGTAGATGCCGTCCACCATGCGCAGCCCATGCACAAAGGCTGTCTGCACACCCTCGCGCTGCCAGGGGCGGCGCAGCGCATAGAGGAACTGCCGCAGGTGGTCACCCTCGGTGGTGATGAACTGCAGCGCGCCGTCTATGTAGACGGCGGTCCCCTCGGTGATCTCCCCGCCGGAGGCGCGCAGGATGGCATCGGCAATTTCCCGCTCGGTCAGAGTAGGGGTATCTGCGCCGCCTCGGACAAGGGTGTACTCCGGCTGTATCTGCCAGTCGGCCACCCCATGGATGCGGGCCTGCACATCGGCGCGCGCTGCCTCAAAGGCTGCTTCACCGGCCACATAGCCGACACTTTGGCCGTTTACCTCGACCCGCAGCACAAAGGGCTGGGAAAGCGCTGTGTGCAGGTAGACGGCCAGCGCTGCGCAGGCCAGCACAGGCAGCAGATAATCTGCCAGCTGCCGCGGGGCGCAGAGCGCCGCCTTGAAATTTGCCGCCGCCCGCACCACAGGCCGCAGCAGCACGGCCAGCAGCGTAAGCGCGGCCCACGCGCCCACTGTGCTGCCGCCCACACCCTGCGCGCGAGGC
>ENA-OUNH01000069-OUNH01000069.1-human-gut-metagenome-genome-assembly--contig:-NODE-69-length-40244-cov-3.844629_pt1 | contig 40244 bp, 40 predicted proteins | sample MGYA00242806_ERZ504814 | MGnify/ENA primary metagenome ERZ504814 (study PRJEB26092, sample SAMD00036389) | human gut metagenome | host: Homo sapiens | study: EMG produced TPA metagenomics assembly of...
ACGACTCGGTGATGCTTACACAATGGAAGTACTGGGTAGACCTTAGCAAAGAGAATCGAAGACATGGGCGCAAGCTCAATCTGTGTTAAGGATATGGCAGGACTTCTTGTTCCATATAAGACAACAGAGCTTGTTGGAGCATTGAAAGATGCAGTAAATATCCCGATCGAGATGCATACACACTATACATCAGGTGTTGCTTCCATGACATACATGAAAGCTGTTGAGGCAGGAGCTGATATCATCGATACAGCAATGTCTCCATTCGCACTTGGAACATCTCAGCCGGCAACAGAAGTTATGGTTGAGACATTCAAGGGAACACCATACGATACAGGACTTGATCAGAGTCTCCTTGCAGAGATTGCTGATTACTTCCGTCCAATCCGTGACGATGCTCTTGAGAGCGGACTGCTCAATCCGAAGAACCTTGGTGTTAATATCAAGACTCTTCTGTATCAGGTACCGGGAGGAATGCTTTCTAACCTGACATCCCAGCTAAAAGAGCAGGGAGCAGAAGATAAGTTCTACGAAGTACTTGAAGAAGTACCGCGTGTGCGTAAAGATCTTGGTGAGCCACCGCTTGTTACACCATCTTCACAGATCGTTGGAACACAGGCTGTATTCAACGTACTGATGGGTGAGCGTTATAAGATGATCACAAAAGAGACAAAGGATGTGCTTGCAGGTAAATACGGTAAGACAACAAAACCGGTTGATCCAGAACTTCAGAAGAAGGCTCTTGGAGATGAAGAACCGATCACTTGCCGTCCGGCAGATCTTATCCCGGATGAGCTTGATACACTTCGTAAAGAGTGTGCACAGTGGATCCAACAGGATGAGGATGTACTGACATATGCACTGTTCCCACAGGTTGCTGTTGACTTCTTCAAATACAGACAGGCTCAGCAGACAAAAGTAGATGCTACAGTAGCAGATACAGAGAACGGATCTTATCCGGTATAATCCTGACTGATTTAGTTAGATTATGAATTGAATAGAAAGACCAGAAGATAACAAATTCAAAGATTTGTGTTTTCTGGTCTTTTTCATTTGTAAGGGGATTTATTTGGTGGTATCATAGATGTGTACAATTTTGAATAATCAAGTTTTTGTAATATGAGTTTGATTGTTGGAATATATGGAGGCAGATATGAGTGTTTTAGACAGAATAGAGCGATTACGAAATGTAATGGAACAGCAGAAAATAGACTGCTATATCATCCCTACAGATGACTATCATCACAGTGAATACGTCGGTGATTATTTTAAATTCCGCGAATATATAACGGGCTTTACAGGATCAGCAGGTACCGCAGTTTTTACAAAGGATAAAGCGGGACTCTGGACAGATGGAAGATATTTTATTCAGGCAGAAGCTCAGTTGAAGGGGAGCGGGATCACGCTCTATAAATCAGGAGAATCTGATGTTCCAACGATAGAAGAATTTTTAAAAAGTGAGCTGAAAGAAGGGGATGTTCTGGGATTTGATGGTCGTACAGTGACTTATGCACAAGGAAAACGATATTGTCATATCGCAGACGAGAATGGCGCATCATTGAAATACAGCTTAGATTTTGCACAGAATATCTGGAAGGAAAGACCTGAAATGTCTATGGAATCTGTATTTTCTCTAGAAGATGAATATACAGGTGAAAAAATTGGATCCAAATTAGAACGAATCAGAGAAGTGATGAAAGAAAATGGATGCAATGCACATGTTTTATCGAGTCTTGATGATATTGCATGGCTTTTAAATATAAGAGGAAATGATATTGCATATTGTCCACTTGTTCTTTCTTACGCAATCGTTTATAATAATTCAGTTGAGCTGTTTGCTGACATTAGAAAATTCTCTGACGATATTATAAATTTGTTAGCAGAAAATCAAGTGAAGATTTATCCGTATGAGGATATTTATCGCAAAGTTTCAGAAATGACATCGGAAGATAAGCTTCTTCTGGATTCTTCAATCATGAATTATAGTCTTTATCAGGCCATTTCCAAAGAGACGGTGATTGTTGATAAGCAGAACCCGGAAATCCTGATGAAGTCAGTTAAAAATGAAACACAGGCAGAGAATTTGAGAAAAGCGCATTTGAAAGATGCTGTTGCACATACAAAGTTTATGTACTGGTTAAAGAAGAATATTGGCAGAGTGGAGATTACAGAGTTGTCTGCTTCTGCCAGGCTGGAAGGATTACGTGCAGAGCAGGAGCATTTCCTCGGACCAAGTTTTGGCCCGATCAGTGCATATGGAGAACATGGGGCAATTGTTCATTATAGTGCGGATGAGAAAAGCAATGTCCCTTTAAAAGAAGGAAAGCTTTTCATGACAGATACAGGAGGTCATTACCTGGAAGGGTCTACCGACATTACGCGTACGGTTGCACTTGGAGAAGTGGGGAATATTGAAAAAGAACATTTCACACTGGTTGCAAGAGCAATGCTGCGTCTGGCAAACACTGTATTTCTCTATGGATGCAGTGGTGCGAATCTGGATTGTATTTCAAGAGAGGTCTTTTGGAAAGAAGGATTAAACTTTAATCATGGGACGGGGCATGGTGTTGGTTATTTATTGAATATCCATGAAGGACCGATTAATTTCCGTTGGAAAGAGGGAGAGAGACCGGCTCCGGCATTGGAAGAAAATATGGTGATTACAGATGAACCGGGGATCTATATTGAGGGTTCCCATGGAATTCGTCTGGAAAATGAGCTGCTTGTCAGAAAAACAGTTAAGAATGAGTATGGACAGTTTATGAATTTTGAAATTCTTACTTATGTACCAATTGATCTGGATGCAATCTTGCCGGAGAAAATGAGTACAGAAGAGAAAGAAATGCTGAATCATTACCATAAGCAAGTTTATGAAAAAGTGTCCCCTTACCTTTCAGAGGAAGAACGAATCTGGCTGAAAGAGTACACGCGGGCTGTGAAGTAATCAGCAAAGCAGAGGTATGACAGAACTCTTATGTATCTGTTGAAGCTGCTGGACGGACAATGAAATATTTAGGGATTAGGAAAAGTGTAAAAGAATGGAAACATCAGAACGCAATATTGAAGCGAATATGAATGAGCTGATCGGAAGGATCGAAGCAAAATATGAGAAGATGAGCAAGGGGCAGAAGCGCCTTGCAGAATATGTGAAAGAAAATTATGATAAGGCTGTATTTCTGACAGCGGCGCGTCTTGGAGAGATTGTGGGTGTCAGTGAATCTACGGTTGTACGATTTGCAACCCAGCTTGGATATAGGGGATACCCGGAATTTCAGAAAGCATTGGAGGAACTTGTCCGTAATAAGTTGAATTCAATCCAGCGTATGGAAGTGACCTATGGACGAATTACACAGAGTGAGATTCTTGAAACCGTTCTTCAGTCAGACATTGAGAAAATCAAGATGACCTTGTCTGCAATCGATCATAAGGCATTTAACTGGGCAATTGATACCCTTTTAGAAGCAAAGAGAATCTATGTTGTGGGAATCAGAAGCTGTGCACCACTTGCTTCTTTTATGGGATTTTATCTGAATCTTGTATGCGACAATGTAATTACAGTAAATACAAACAGTTCCAGTGAGATTTTTGAACAGATTATTCGAATCGGGGAAGGAGATGTGATCATAGGAATCAGTTTCCCAAGATATTCGATGAGAACATTGAAAGCATTGGAATTTGCGAGCAATAGAAAGGCAAAAGTAATCACACTTACTGACAGTATCCATTCACCTATGAATCAGTATTCTTCCTGCAATCTGATCGCAAGAAGTGATATGGCATCTATTGTCGATTCACTTGTTGCACCATTGAGTGTGATCAATGCACTGATTGTTGCAATCTGTATGAAAAAACAGAAAGAAGTTGTCTCGACATTAGAGACTCTGGAGAAAATCTGGGGTGAATATCAGGTTTACAGCGGAGAAGAAAGCAGCCAGGAAGGTGGCAGCGCAGGAACGAACGAGTCTTACAGACAGAATAAAGGAGAAGAATAGAGCATGAGTAATGTGATCGTAGTGGGCGGCGGGGGCTGCCGGGATGATGGCGGCAGTTTTCGCAGCAAGAAATGGTCAGAATGTTCAGCTGCTTGAGAAGAATGAAAAGCTAGGGAAAAAGCTGTTTATTACAGGAAAAGGACGTTGCAATATTACAAATGCCGCTGATATAGAAGATTTATTTACGGCGGTGATAAGCAATCCTAAATTTTTGTATAGTGGATTTTATAGTTTTACAAACCAGCAGGTGATTGATTTCTTTGAAGAACTTGGCGTGAAGACCAAAATTGAACGTGGAGAACGAGTTTTCCCTGTTTCAGATCATTCTTCTGATGTAATTGCTGCATTTTCAAGGGAGTTAAAATTATTAGGAGTATCTGTTTCTCTTCACACAGAGGTGAGAGAATTGCTTTGTGAACAGGATAAAGTGTGCGGAGTTTTATTAACCAATGGAAAGAAAATGAAGGCAGATGCTGTGATCGTTGCGACAGGCGGTATTTCCTATCCTTCTACAGGTTCCACAGGCGATGGATATCGTTTTGCAAAAGAAACAGGGCATAGAGTGACAGAACTCCTTCCATCACTTGTACCGATGGAAGTCAGACAATGGTATGCGAAAGAATTGCAGGGATTATCTCTTCGAAATATAGAAATCCGTATCACAGATGGGAAGAAAAAACTCTACGAAGAATTCGGAGAAATGCTTTTTACACATTATGGTGTAACAGGACCGGTTATTCTGAGCGCGAGCAGTGTGGTGGGAAAAACTTTAAGAAAAAAAGAACTTACACTTCATATAGACTTAAAACCGGCATTGAGTGAGGAACAACTTGATAAAAGAATCCTCAGAGAGTTTGATGCAAACCATAATAAACAGTATAAAAATTCAATCGATTCACTCTTTCCGGCAAAATTAAAGCCCATTATGATAGAACTCTCGGGGATTGAACCTGAGAAAAAAGTGAATGAGATTACAAAAGAAGAACGACAGAGACTGGTTCATCTGATCAAGGATTTTACAATGACATTGACAGGGCTTCGCAGTTATAATGAAGCAATCATTACAAAAGGCGGAGTATCTGTAAAGGAGATCGATCCGGGAACAATGGAATCAAAAAAAATGAAAGGATTATATTTCGCCGGAGAGGTGCTTGATCTTGATGCAGTGACCGGAGGATATAATCTTCAGATTGCGTGGTCAACAGGGTATCTTGCCGGAATAAACGCAGGATGTGATTGAAATTTTACTGGGGAATGTCTGAATCCTGTGACAGGAAGAATAGATGTTGCTGGTCGCACATCGTGTGAACAGTAACGGATAGATTTGAAAATGGAATGTAGAAAGAAAAGATGGAGGATAAAAATGGGATATAATGTAGCAATCGATGGACCGGCAGGGGCAGGGAAAAGTACAATTGCAAAGCAGGTTGCAAAAGAAAACGGATATATTTATGTAGATACCGGCGCAATGTACCGTGGATTGGCCATTCACTTTCTGAATCTTGGAATTGATCCAAAAGATACAGAAAAGATTATAGAGGCCTGCAAAGATGTGGAAGTAACGATTGGTTATGAAAGCGGAATCCAGCAGATCTATGTAAATGGAGAGAATGTTACAGCAAAGCTTCGTACAGAAGAAGTTGGAAATATGGCTTCTATGACATCTGCGATTCCGGAAGTCAGAGGAAAACTCCTGGAACTTCAGAGAACGCTTGCAAGAGAGAAGGATGTAATCATGGATGGAAGAGACATTGGTACTCATGTGCTTCCGGATGCAGATGTAAAAATCTATCTTACAGCAAGCGTAGAAATCAGAGCAAAGAGAAGATATAAAGAGCTTGTTGAAAAGGGAGTACAGTGCGATCTGAAAGAGATAGAGAAAGATATTGAAGAAAGAGACTACCGTGATATGACAAGAAAGATCGCGCCACTGAAAAAAGCAGAGGATGCGATACTTGTTGACAGTTCGGATATGACACTGAAAGAAGTTGTAAACACGATTTCCAGATATTGTCATAGATAAATTTGCAGGAGTTGGATAGAATGAAAGTAATAAAGGCGAAATCAGCTGGATTTTGTTTCGGCGTTAAGCGTGCAGTGGATACAGTTTACGAACAGGTGAAAGAGAATCAGAATCTTCCGATCTATACGTATGGTCCGATTATCCATAATGAAGAAGTGGTGAAAGATCTGGAGCAGAAAGGTGTGATCGTTCTTCGCAGCGAAGAAGAGCTGGATACACTGGAAAGGGGAACTGTTATTATCCGCTCTCACGGAGTGGCAAAAGATGTGTATGACAGATTGGAAAGTAAGAAAATCCAGATTGTAGATGCTACGTGTCCATTTGTTAAGAAGATCCATAATATCGTGCAGAAACACAGTGAGATGGGCGAGAATATTATTATCATTGGAAATCCGGAACATCCGGAGGTTCAGGGAATTAAGGGCTGGGCAGGAGACCATGTAGAGGTCTTTCAGACAAAGGAAGAAGCAGAAAATTATTCTTGTGAGCAGGGAAAAAAGATTTGTATCGTTGCCCAGACGACATTTAATTACAATAAATTTAAAGAATTAGTTGAAATTCTTGAAAAAAGAGTTATGATGTAAGTGTTTTAAATACAATCTGTAATGCTACGAAGGAGCGCCAGACAGAAGCGCAGAGCATAGCAGAGACGGTGGATGCTATGATCGTTATTGGTGACAAACATAGTTCCAATACCCAGAAGTTATTTGAAATATGCCGCAAAGCATGTAACAATACGTACTATATACAGACACTTGGCGATTTGGATTTGAATCAATTAGGGTCAGTGGAAACGGTAGGTATTACAGCAGGGGCATCCACGCCCAACAATATAATTGAGGAGGTTCAAAATAATGTCAGAATTATCTTTTGAACAGATGTTAGAAGAGTCATTTAAAACAATTCACAATGGAGAGGTTGTCGAAGGTACAGTAATCGACGTGAAACCGGATGAGATTATCCTGAACATTGGATATAAAGCAGACGGTATCATCACAAAGAGCGAATATTCCAACGATCAGTCTCTTGACCTTACAACAGTTGTATCCGTAGGTGATACAATGACAGTTAAGGTACTGAAAGTAAATGACGGAGAGGGTCAGGTTCTTCTTACATATAAGAGACTGGCTGCAGAAAAAGGAAATGAGAGACTGCGCGAAGCATATGAAAACCACGAAGTGCTGAAAGCTACAGTTACACAGATTCTTGGCGGCGGTATTTGTACAACAGTTGATGAAGTAAGAGTATTTATCCCGGCAAGCCTTGTTTCCGATTCTTATGAGAAAGATCTCAGCAAGTATGAAGGACAGGAAATCGAATTCGTAATCAGCGAGTTCAACCCGAGAAGAAACCGTGTGATCGGTGATAGAAGACAGCTTCTTGTAGCAGAGCGTGCTGAGAAGCAGAAAGAGCTGTTCGCGAAACTTAATGTTGGTGATACAGTAGAAGGAACTGTTAAGAATGTAACAGATTTCGGAGCATTCGTTGACCTTGGTGGTGTTGACGGACTTCTTCACATCTCAGAGATGTCATGGGGAAGAGTTGACAATCCGAAGAAAGTATTCCATGTAGGAGATACACTGAAAGTTCTTGTAAAAGACATTCATGATACAAAGATTGCGCTCAGCCTGAAATTCCCAGAGACAAATCCATGGGTAAATGCAGCAGAAGATTTCGCTGTAGGTACAGTAGTTACAGGAAAAGTTGCACGTATGACAGACTTTGGTGCATTCGTAGAACTTGCACCGGGAGTTGACGCACTTCTTCATGTATCCCAGATTTCAAGAGCTCATGTTGAGAAACCATCTGATGTTCTTGCAATCGGACAGGAAATCACAGCTAAGATCGTTGATCTTAACGAAGCAGAGAAGAAGATCAGCCTGAGCATGAAAGCTCTTGAGGCTGACAACGCTGAAGAGACAGAAGAATAAGATATAAATTATTTTTTAGAAGAACCTGCCATTGGCAGGTTCTTTTTCTGTTAAAAATTCGACAAGATGTATAGCGAAAGATACAAGAATTATTATATATTTGCTAGATTTTCAGAGCGCATTCTAGTAAAATAAGTATTACAAATTAAAATATTATTGTTGTAATGACAATGATAAAAGAAAGGAAGGAAATGAGATGGGGCTTTTTGACATTTTAAAGGCGGAATCCATCCGGATGATGGAAAACGTTTTTTCAAAGGATCAGCCAATCAGACCTGTAGTACCTCAGGGTGAACTGGTCTATCCACTTTCACAGCATATAGGAGCACCGGCTAAACCGGTAGTTAAGAAAGGCGATTGTGTGCTGAAAGGACAGTTGATTGCTGAAGCGGGAGGATTTGTATCTTCTCCGATCTATTCATCTGTCTCCGGTAAAGTGAAAGGATTGGAACAACGTTTTAATCCAACAGGATCCCAGGTGGAGTGCATTGTTGTAGAAAACGATGGAGAGTATAAGGAAGTTGAATATGAACCGGTAAAGCCTTTGGAAGAGATGACAAGGGAAGAAATCATTAATAAGATTGGAGATGCCGGAATCGTAGGAATGGGTGGTGCAGGATTCCCTACAAAGGTAAAGCTTTCTCCGAAGGAACCGGATAAGATAGAATATATTATTGCAAACTGTGCTGAGTGTGAACCTTATATCACTGCAGATTACAGAAGAATGCTCGAGTATACAGAAGATCTTGTCAGCGGAATGAAGGTCATCCTTTCTTTATTCCCAAATGCAAGAGGTGTTTTTGCTGTAGAGGATAACAAGAAAGATTGTATTGAAAAGTTACAGAAAGCAGTTGCCGGCGATCCAAGAATTGATGTGAAAGCATTGATGACAAAATATCCACAGGGGGCAGAACGTCAGTTGATCTATGCAGTGACAAAACGAGCAATCAATTCTACCATGCTTCCGGCAGATGCAGGATGTATTGTTGATAATGTGGAGACTTTGATTGGAATCCACAATGCAGTAATCAAAGGAAAACCGTTGATGGAACGTGTTGTTACAGTGAGCGGCGATGCAGTCGAAAAACCAGGAAACTTTATGGCTCCTTTTGGAATAAACCACAGAGAGCTGGTTGAGGCAGCAGGAGGTTTGAAAGCGGAACCGCAGAAACTGATCTCTGGAGGACCGATGATGGGATTTGCCATGGTGACAATGGATGCACCGGTTACAAAGACTTCTTCCTCTATTCTGCTTTTTAAAGAAGACGTTGTGGCAAAGAGTCTTGAGACTGCATGTATTAACTGTGGAAGATGTGTGGAGATCTGTCCAAGCAGAATTATTCCATCCAGACTTGCAGATTTTTCAAAGAGAAAAGATGAGGCATCTTTTGTTGCATGGAATGGATTGGAATGTGTGGAATGTGGTTCCTGCAGTTATGTCTGTCCGGCGAAACGTCAGCTGAAACAGGCAATTGGTTCAATGCGTAAGACAGCATTGGCGAATAGAAAGAAGAAATAAGAGAGGTTGAAGTAAAGTGAACGAGAAATATAACGTATCTTCTTCGCCGCATATCCGTGATAAAGTGACAAGCAGCAACATTATGCTTTATGTTGTGATCGCACTTCTTCCGGCTACATTTTTCGGAATCTGGAATTTCCGTCATGAGAATGCCTGGATTCTTGTAGTTGTTACAACGGCAGCGGCTGTTTTATCTGAGTATCTTTATGAAAAATTAATGCATAAGCCGATTACGATCAATGATTTCAGTGCGGTTGTAACAGGACTTCTGCTCGCATTGAATCTTCCTCCGACACTCCCGTGGTGGATGGGTGTGCTTGGTGCAGTATTTGCCATTATTGTTGTGAAACAGTTGTTTGGAGGACTTGGACAGAACTTCATGAACCCTGCATTGGGAGCACGTTGTTTTCTGCTGATCTGTTTTGCAGGAAAGATGACTTATTTTGTTTACGACGGAGTGACAGGACCGACTCCTCTGGCAGAACTGAAAGCAGGAGAAACAGTGAATACATTGTCTATGCTTCTCGGAAATATCAGAGGAACAATCGGAGAGACTTCTGTAGTTGCAATTATGATCGGTGCAATGTTCTTGATTCTTATGGGTGTAATTGATCTTAGAATTCCTGGAACTTACATTGTGACATTTGTGATTTTTATCACATTGTTTGGAGGACATGGATTCGATCCTCAGTACATCACAGCGCATCTTTGTGGTGGTGGTCTGATGCTTGGAGCATGGTTTATGGCAACAGATTATGTAACATCTCCGATTACGAGCAAAGGAAAGATCCTTTTTGGAATCTGTCTTGGATGTCTGACGGGTCTGTTCCGTCTTTTTGGTGGATCAGCAGAAGGAGTTTCCTATGCGATCATCATCAGTAACCTTTTAGTTCCGTTGATCGAGAAGGTTACTCTTCAAACCATTTGGTAAAGGAGGAGAAAAGTAATGAATAAAATTGTTAAAACACGTTGATTCTGACAGTGATCACTGTTGTTGCAGGTCTCCTTCTCGGAGTTGTATATGGTGTGACAAAAGATCCGATCGCGAAAGCACAGGAGGAGGCAAAACAGGAAGCATTTCGTTCTGTTCTTTCAGATGCAGAGACATTTGAATCGGATACAGAATTTGATGCTGATGCAGCTTCCGCTCTTCTGAAAGAAAATGGATACACTTCAGATGATATTTCTGAGGTGGCTGAGGGAAAAGACGCTTCCGGCAAGACAGTTGGTTATGTCGTAAATGTTACATCACATGAAGGATACGGAGGAGACATTGATATTTCTGTAGGTATCAGGGAAGATGGAACAGTAACAGGTATTGAAATGCTCAGTATCAGCGAGACAGCAGGTCTCGGAATGAAAGCTAAGGAAGCAGATTTCAAAGATCAGTTTAAAGATAAGAATGTGGAAAAGTTTACATATACAAAGACAGGAGAGTCAGGAGATGACATGATCGACGCCATCAGTGGTGCTACGATCACAACCAATGCTGTGACAAATGCAGTAGACTCTGCACTTGTATATTTTCAAAATGAGTTAGGAGGCGGAAGTAATGAATAAATGTACAGAACGGCTGTATAACGGCCTTGTAAAAGAAAATCCGACCTTCGTTCTTATGCTTGGTATGTGTCCTACACTTGCGGTTACAACATCTGCAATCAACGGTGTTGGTATGGGACTTTCTACAACAGTTGTATTGATCATGTCTAACATGTTGATTTCTATGTTGAGAAAGATTATTCCGGATTCTGTCAGAATGCCGGCATTTATCGTTATTGTTGCTTCTTTCGTAACAATTGTACAGTTCTTGATGGAAGGATTTGTTCCAAGCCTTTATGATTCACTGGGACTTTATATTCCTCTGATCGTTGTAAACTGTATCATTCTCGGAAGAGCAGAGAGCTATGCTTCAAAGAATCCGGTTCTTCCTTCTATCTTTGATGGAATCGGTATGGGACTTGGATTTACTGTGGGTCTTACAGCAATCGGTATTGTCAGAGAACTGATCGGTGCTGGTAAGATCTTTGATATCCGTGTTATGCCGGAATCTTACGAGCCACTGACAATCTTCATCCTTGCACCGGGAGCATTCTTTGTCCTTGCTGGTCTTGTTGCTTTACAGAATAAAGTAAAGAACAATATGGCAAAGAAAGGAAGAAAGTTCCGGAGACAGTCGGATGCGGAGAAGGCTGTGCAAGCTGCGGGAATGCTTCATCCTGCAGTGGAAAGATCTTCCCGACAGGCGAAGAAGACGCAAAGAACGAATAAAGGAGGGGACAGAAAGTGAAAGAATTATTATTAATTGCAGTTGGTTCAGCATTTGTAAATAATGTTGTCCTGAGCCAGTTTCTTGGTATATGTCCGTTCCTCGGTGTATCCAAGAATGTGAAGACTGCTGCCGGAATGGGCGGAGCGGTTGTATTCGTTATTACGATCGCATCTTTTGTAACTGGATTGATCTATAAGTTTATTCTCGGAAATCCAAATATCATGGGAGGAGAATTATCTTACCTGAATACGATTGTATTTATTCTTGTTATCGCAGCACTTGTACAGTTTGTAGAGATGTTCTTAAAGAAAGCGATGCCATCATTATACAATGCGCTCGGTGTATATCTTCCGCTGATCACAACGAACTGTGCAGTTCTCGGAGTAGCACTGACAAACGTACAGAATGGCTACTATGATGACATGAGTGCAGGTATGGGGCTTCTCACAGGTGTCGTAAATGGATTTGCTACAGCTGTCGGATTCCTTGTATCAATTGTGCTGATGGCCGGAATTCGCGAGAAGATTGAATACAATGATATCAGTGAGTCATTTCAGGGGACTCCGATCGTGCTTGTTACAGCAGGACTGATGGCAATTGCATTTTTCGGATTCTCGGGATTAATTTAGGAGGAAGAGCAAATGAGTATGACAGGAATTATTTTGGCGGCAGTAGTCGTCGGTGGAACCGGTTTATTCATCGGTGTTTTCCTCGGAATCGCAGGTAAGAAGTTTGCTGTAAAAGTAGATGAACGTGAAGAAGCGATTTTAGGCGTTCTCCCGGGAAATAACTGTGGTGGATGCGGTTATGCAGGCTGTTCAGGACTTGCAGCTGCAATTGTAAAAGGTGAAGCAGAAGTCAGTGGATGTCCGGTTGGTGGGGCACCTGTTGCTGCAAAGATCGGTGATATCATGGGTGTTGCAGCAGGCACACAGGAGAGACAGACCGCTTTTGTAAAATGTGCCGGAACCTGCGAAAAAGCAAGTTTAGATTATGATTACACAGGTATTCAGGATTGTACGATGGCAAGCATGATGCAGAATGGAGGAGCAAAGGGATGTAATTCAGGATGTCTTGGATTCGGTTCTTGTGTTGCTGCCTGTCCATTTGATGCAATTCATGTAGTAGATGGAATTGCTGTTGTTGACAAAGAAGCATGTAAAGCATGTGGAAAATGTATTGCAGCATGTCCAAAACACCTGATCGAGCTGATTCCATATGAGCAGAAGACATTTGTACGCTGTAATTCCAATGCAAAGGAAAAGTACAGTTGACAATCTGTCAGGCCGGATGTATCGGATGTCGTCTCTGTGAGAAGAACTGTGAAGCAGGAGCGATCACTGTAACGAATTTCCTTGCACATATCGATGCAGATAAATGTACAGAGTGTGGTGTCTGTGTAGAAAAATGCCCGAGAAAGATTATTACGTTACGTTAATAATACGACAGGATCTTATTGAAAAAAGAAGTCAAAAAAGGAAGCTGAAGATTTAAAACGATCAGCTTCCTTTTCTTTAATTATTAATATCAGTGATTAAATCGACAGAGTCACTGCTTTTGTGAATCGTATTGTCATCGGTAATAAATACAGCTTCTATATTATCCATACTTCGGATAAGTTTTAATCCTTCATCCAGTCCAAGCGCATAACAGGTTGTGCTTAAGGCGTCCCCGTCAACCGATTTGTCAGAGATGATTGTGACCTGGTTTAAGTTATTTTCTATTGGATATCCTGTAGAAGGGTCAAGGATATGATGGTAAATCTTTCCATCTTTCTTAAAGTACCGTTCGTAATTTCCGGAAGATACGATGGACTTATCAGATACCGGAAGAACAGCCATCACTGTTCCGTCTTCTGCAAATGGTTTCTGGATACCGATCCGGAAGTTGGAACCATCCGTTTTTCCACCGAGTGTCAGTATGTTACCACCGAGATTGATATAGGCATGTTCTATTCCTTCTTCTACAAGATAATTCTTTACCTGATCTGCAATATAGCCTTTGGCGATACCACCCAGATCAATCTTTGCATAAGGATCTGACATGGTTACCGTTGTTCCGTTGACTTCTATATTTTTATAATTGATATGAGTAACAGCTTCAGCCAGCTGCTCTGCGTCTGGAATGCTATGATCCGCATTATCGTGAAAATTCCAAAGATCACTGGCAGAAGCGATCGTGATATCAAATTTTCCGCCGGAAAGATCCCCATAATATTTTCCCAGTTCAATTAAATCAGCAGTTTCTTTCGATACAGAAACGGAGGCACCTTGTGCCTGATTGATCTGACTGATTTCACTGGAATCGATCGTAGGACTTAAGAGTTGTTCATATTTCTCACAGATATCTTTGCAGCCATCCATGATCTTAGAATCTGCTCCCCAGACTTCAATCTTAACAACGGTGTCGAAATAGGTCCCTGTCATAGAAAGCGACTGTGACTGATCTTTTGTGGAACATCCGGTCAGCAGAAAAGAAAATGTAAGGAAACAAGCCAGTATTTTTTTGTGTTTCATAAAATCTCCGTTCTTAATATAAATGAATGATGTGTTTATTATAACGAGGTTTGAATAAAAATACAATCGAACATGTGGTTGCATTCAAAATATGGTTGTGCTATGATGAATTAGCAAAACCATTATGGAAGAAAGATGGTGCGGAATGAAGAAGAATGACTGGATACTTGCAGCAGCTATTTTTTTGTAGCTGTTTAACGTTTGGTTTACAGCTCTTAAAAACTACAGATGAATACAGTGAAGTAGAGATTCAGGTAAATGGCGAGTTGTATGGAAGATACCGCTTGGAACAGGATCAGGAAATTGATGTAAATGATAAGAATAAAGTACTCATAAAGGACGGAAAGGTTCGTATGGAAGATGCTGACTGTCCGGATCAGATTTGTGTTAACCACAGAGCAATTTCAAGAGACGGGGAAAGTATAATCTGTCTGCCGAATCAGACTATAGTAACGATCCGTGGCGGAGAGGAACCGGAGGTGGATGAGATTGCACGGTAGAAAAGTAGCGATATTTGGCGTATTTACAGCATTGGCATTGATTTTTAGCTATGTGGAACTTTTGATTCCGATTAATTTCGGAATACCGGGAGCAAAACTTGGTCTGGCGAATCTTATGACAGTTCTTGTTCTGTACAAGATGGGGATAAAAGAGGCACTGGCACTTTCCGTGACAAGGATTATTTTATCGGGCTTCATGTTCGGAAATCTGTTTGGTATTCTATATAGTTTATCAGGAGGACTTTTGAGTTTCCTTGTTATGGTTCTCCTTAAGAAATCAGACAGGTTCAGTGTTGCCGGAGTCAGTATTGGTGGAGGTACGGCGCATAATATTGGGCAGCTTCTCGTTGCAATGGTTGTTGTACAGACGTATCAGGTCGGGTATTATCTGCCGGTTTTGTTAGTGGCAGGAGAAGTGACCGGGTTGTTAATCGGACTTGTGTCAAAGGAAGTTTTAAAAAGGATCCAGGGAATCTCTCTGGTATAATTATTATGGAAGCGTTGCGGTTTTGGTGCAGCGGGAAAAGGATAGAGAAAGATGATATCATATATTAGAGGTGAACTGGCAGCAGTTCAGGAGCAGAAAGCAATTGTAGAAGCGGGTGGAATCGGATACGGAATTTATATGTCGCAGCAGACATTATCCATGCTTCCGGCAGTTGGAGAAGAAGTGAAAATTCACACTTATCTCAACGTGCGTGAGGATGCAATGCAATTATATGGATTTCTAACAGGCGAAGATCTTCAGGTTTTCAGACTGTTGATCGGTGTCAGCGGGATCGGACCGAAAGCCGGACTGAATATTCTTTCCTGCCTTTCTCCGGATGAACTTCGTTTTGCCGTGCTGGCCGGAGATGTCAAAACAATTTCATCAGCTCCTGGAATTGGGAAGAAGACTGCGGAAAAGCTGATTCTGGAGTTGAAAGATAAGATGAGCATTGAGGATGTTCTGGAACAGGCAGCACATGGCGGTGAACAGTCAAAAGAAATTGAGGCGACAGATACCGGAATGCAGGCAGAAGCGGTACAGGCACTGACAGCACTTGGTTATGGTAGCGCAGAGAGTTTACGTGCAGTGAAGAAGGTATCTGTTGATTGTGCGAGTGTAGAAGATCTTTTGAGAGAAGCGTTAAAGAATCTGCTCTGATCAGATATAAAAATTTGAAGTAAAGAGTTATGAAATGAGAGGTCGGTTATGGCGAAGAGAATTATAACGACAGAGAATCTGGAAGAAGACAGTAAGATAGAGGGGCAGTTAAGACCGCAGCTTTTATCAGAATATATCGGACAGGAGAAAGCAAAGAAGACACTTAGTATTTACATAGAAGCAGCGAAAGCAAGGGGCGAAGCACTGGATCATGTGTTGTTTTACGGACCGCCGGGACTTGGTAAGACAACACTGGCAGGAATCATAGCGAATGAGATGGGGGTAAATATGAAGATTACCTCCGGACCGGCAATAGAGAAACCAGGTGAGATGGCTGCAATTCTGAATGGTCTTCAGGAACATGATGTGTTATTTGTGGATGAGATTCACAGACTTAACCGTCAGGTGGAAGAAGTGCTTTATCCGGCAATGGAAGATTATGCGATTGACATTATGATCGGAAAGGGACCGGGAGCAAGGTCTGTTCGTCTGAATCTTCCAAAGTTTACACTGGTTGGGGCAACAACAAGAGCAGGAATGCTTACAGCACCTCTCAGAGACCGTTTTGGTGTAGTACATCATTTGGAGTTATATAATGAAGAAGAGTTGAAGACGATCATTCTGCGTTCTGCACATGTTCTGGGTGTAGAGATTGAAGAAGAAGGTGCTATGGAACTTGCCAGAAGATCAAGGGGAACACCGCGACTTGCGAACCGTCTGCTGAAAAGAGTGCGTGACTTTGCACAGGTTAAATATGATGGTGTGATCACAAAAGAAGTAGCAAATTATGCATTAGATCTTCTTGACGTGGATAAATTCGGATTAGATCATATTGATCGTAACATTCTGATCACAATGATTGAGAAGTTCCAGGGAGGACCGGTAGGACTTGAGACACTTGCCGCATCGATTTCAGAAGATGCAGGCACATTAGAAGATGTTTACGAACCGTATTTGTTGAAAAATGGATTCATTCAGAGGACTCCAAGAGGTCGTGTTGTAACAGAATTAGCTTACCAACATCTTGGAATTCCGAGAGAAGTATAGAAATTCTGAAAAATAGTTGGTTTTTGAGGATAAATAGTCTATAATAGAAGAATAGAAACTCGAGGAGGAAGCTATGAGTTCAGCAAAACATTTTACAGAAGTATTAATCGGAGGAAAAGTCTATACTCTCAGTGGCTTTGAAGGAGAAGAGTATCTGCAGAAAGTATCTTCCTATCTTAATCATAAAATCACAGAATGTACGAATAGTGAAGGATACAGAAAGCAGAGTGCAGACACGAGGAATGTCCTTCTTGCACTTAATATTGCAGACGATTATTTTAAAGCAAAGAAACAGGGAGATTCCCTGGAAAGCGATATCGAACTCAAGGATAAAGAGATGTATGATCTGAAGCATGAATTGATTTCAGCCCAGATCAAACTTGAGAATGCTGAGAAAGAGCTTGCAAAGATGAAAGAAGAGAATAATGACCTTCAGATGCAGATTGTTAAGCTCGAGACAGAGATGAAAACCGAAGAAGGTAAATGAGAAAAGCTGTCACTTTGGCAGCCTTTTTCATTTACGCGAACAACGAGCCAAAGTCCGTGCTTGCACGAGACCTTGGCGACTGTCGCGATAACTTGAGAAACTCGCGGAGCGTGTTTCTCATAGTTTACGCGAATTATGTGAACATAATAATAAAGAGAAGGATAATGACAGAAGAATGAGAAAAGACCGACAGGTGGAGATTCTGGCTCCGGCGGGATCCTTTGCATGTTTTCAGGCAGCAATGAATGCAGGTGCAGATGCCGTTTATGCGGCAGGAGCACGTTTTGGAGCAAGAGCATATGCAAACAATTTTACACAGGATGAGCTGATCGAAGCAATTGAGCGTGCTCATATTTATGGGAAGAAGTTTTATCTTACAGTAAATACATTATTAAAAGATCATGAGATTGCAGAACTGTATGATTATCTGGCACCATTATATGAGAAAGGTTTGGATGCGGTGATCGTTCAGGATACGGGTGTATTCCAATTTATCAGAAGCAATTTTCCGGATCTAGATATCCATGCGAGTACACAGATGACAATCACTGGTGCGGCAGGAGCGAAGTTTTTAGAGAGTCAGGGGGCGGCAAGAGTTGTCCCGGCAAGAGAGCTTTCGTTGGAAGAAGTTCGACAGATTCATGAAACAACGGACCTTGAAGTAGAGTGTTTTGTTCATGGAGCACTTTGCTATTGTTACTCCGGACAGTGTCTGATGAGTAGTGTGATCGGCGGCCGAAGTGGAAATCGTGGTCAATGTGCACAGCCATGCAGACTTCCTTATACAGTAGATGGTCAGAAGAAATATTTTCTTAGCCTGAAGGATATCTGTACGTTGGAATTAATTCCGGAACTGGTTGAAGCCGGGATTGACTCATTTAAGATAGAAGGACGCATGAAGAAACCGGAATATGTGGCAGCAGTAACAGCTATGTATCGGAAATATGTGGATTTATATTTGAAAAAAGGGAAAGTGGTTATGCGGTGAAACCGGAAGACCGCGAAAACCTGATGGATCTTTATAATCGCGGTGATTCAGATACCGGATATTATAAGCAGCATAATGGAAGAGAAATGCTGGCACTGGATCGTCCGAATCATGCCGGAGTAGCAGCAGCCAGATGCCTGTCGCAAAATGGACGTGAGGTCACAGCTCAGGCTTTGACAGATCTGCATGCACATGATGTTCTTGAAATCGGTAGCGGGAAAGATAATTATACACTTGGCAAGAAGATCACAAAGGGAGAAAAGTTACGTTTTCTTGTGCCGAAGGGGATGCGTTTTAAAGAAGGCTTTGTTTTTAGAAGAATCCGAAATGAAGAACTGATTGAGAGTCTGGATCAGAAATACAGGAAAGAAGACCGGCAGGAGGAGATTTATGGATTTTTGAGCCTTCAGGTTGGATATCCGGCATCTTTTACGGTCTGCTGCAGGGAATTTTCTTATACAGCATATACAGAACATGCAGTTGAACGTGCACAGAAGCGCCCATTGGAGGAAGAGAGAATTCGCACACAGCTTGCGAAGACAGGCGGTACGCTATTTTTCCTGAAAGATCTGGAAATATCTATGGATCAGGATGCATTTCTTCCGATGCAGCAGCTGAATAGTTTAAGAAGAGCAGCACTGGATGGATTGAGAAGAGAAATCGCAACTGCTTTTTACAGGGAATGCAATCCTTCAACGACACAGGTAGAAACATTTAAAGAAGAGACAGGAAATGGAAATCTGAACAGATATTCTGTGTTTATTGAAACAGAGGAACAGTTAGAGACCGTGTTCAGCTTTTTGAATCAGAAAGAGGAACTTTATGGACAGGGAACTCAAAGGATTGGCCGGATTGCATTAGATTTCCGGTTGTTTGGCACAGGTTTTTCAGACACACATGTCAGAGACAGGATTGATTTTTGGAGAAAAAGCGGAGTTGAATTGTATCTGGTATTTCCACATATTTTCAGAGAGAATGCGCAGGAATGGTTTGGAAGACAATTTGAAAACTTTAATCAATTGCCAATTGACGGCGTTGTTATTCGAAATTTTGAAGCTTTCTTTTTCTTAAAAGAAAGAGGATTTGACAAAAAGATTATATTAGACCATAATCTATATATCTTTAATCAGTATGGCAAAGAATTTTGGAAGCAGCAAAAAGTTGAGGATTTTACAGCTCCGTTGGAGCTTAACAGCAGAGAACTAAGAGAACTTGATATCAGAGACGGTGAACTTCTTGTTTACGGAAGAATTCCGGTTATGGTATCTGCACAGTGTATTGAGAGAACAACTTCAGGCTGTTCTAAGAAACCGGGAGTACGAGTGCTTCAAGACAGAAGAGACGAAAAATTCTTTGCGCGTAACTATTGTGATCTCTGTTATAATGTGATTTATACGGAAAATCCGATTAATCTAAGACAGGAATGGGATAGAGTGAATGAATTGTATCCAAAGATGCGCCGTATCCAGTTTACTCTGGAGGATAAACAACAGACAGAAACAGTTCTGAATACATTTTTCGTAACAGATGAAAAAACTGTTGCCAGAGGAAAAGAAGATACAGATTTTACAACAGGACATTTCAACAGAGGAATTATTTGAAGCAGGTGAAATATGGCTAATATTATTATTCAGGTATCAAAATACCTTATCATCATCTTGATGGCGGCATATACTTTTTCCTGTTTTTCAATCTTTACGAGAAGTTATGAAGATGAGGAAAACAAAGTATTGATCCGTCAGGATGTACTTCTATTTATGATACAGATCACTGCATTTATTGCAATGTATTTTGCAACGCAGGATCTGAGGATGATGTTCATATATGGTGCACTGGCAGTGATTGTGATGGCAGTCATCTTATTATACAATCTGATCTACCCGAATGTTTCGAGACTGGTTGTCAATAATATGTGTATGTTGATCACAGCGGGAATGATCATGATCACAAGGCTTTCCGCACAGAGTAAGTCTCCTTATGGAATTGCAATCCGTCAGCTGGTATTTGTTGTTGTTGGTATTGTTTTTGGTCTTATTGTTCCGGTTCTGATCCGGAAGATGACTTTCCTGGAGAACTGGACTTATATCTATGCAGCAGTTGGAGGAGCAGCACTTCTTATCGTTGCATTGTTTGCAGCAACACTTGGAGGAGCAAAGCTGAGTTTCAATATTGGACCTGTGAGTCTGCAGCCTTCTGAGTTTGTTAAGATTCTGTTTGTATTTTTCGTAGCAGCAAGCCTGAATAAATCGACAGAATTTAAGAATGTTGTTGTTACGACTGCGATAGCGGCAGCACATGTTCTGATTCTTGTATTGTCAACAGATCTGGGAGCTGCATTAATCTTCTTTATTGTGTATCTGATTATGCTATATGTTGCGACAAGGCAGCCGTTATATGCAATTGCAGGTGTGGCAGCAGGGTGTGGAGCTGCAGTGATTGGATATCATCTGTTTTCCCACATTAAGGTCAGAGTTGCGGCATGGCAGGATCCGTTTGCAGCTTATAGCGAAGGGGGATATCAGATCGCCCAGTCGTTGTTTGCAATTGGAAGTGGCGGCTGGTTTGGAACAGGATTATTCCGTGGTCAGCCGGATACGATTCCAGTGGCAGAGACGGATCTGATCTTCTCTGCAATGACAGAAGAAATGGGACTGATTTTTACACTGTGTCTGATCCTTGTATGCGTCAGCTGTTATGTGATGTTTTTGAATATTGCGATGGAATTGCGTAATTTCTTCTATAAATTAGTAGCACTTGGTCTGGGAACCTGCTATATTTTTCAGGTATTTTTGCAGATCGGAGGAGTGACAAAGTTCATTCCGTTAACCGGAGTAACACTTCCATTCGTCAGTTATGGTGGAAGTTCTCTGTTAAGTACGATGATCATGTTTGGGATTATTCAGGGACTCTACATTGTCAGAGAAGATGAAGAAGCAGAAGAAGAGCATCAGATTGAGATGCAGCGCGCAAGACAGAGAAACCGCAGCAGGCAGAATGAAAGTCGCCGCCAGAGCAGTTTGAATGCAAAATCAGGAAGATCCCGTCAGGATGGACGTGACAGACGAAGAGAATATGATGGAGATAACAGAGACAGAGCAAGACAAAGAGAAAGGGATTTAAGAAATGAATCGGGAAGAACGACCGGTAAGAAAACAACAAAAAGCAGACCGAGATTCGAGGATGTCCCGGAACAGCGGCAGCAAAGACAGCGGAGAACGCGTTCGGAACAAAGAGTTCGCTAGAGTCACTTACTTTTTCGTGATTCTCTTTATCGCGTTGATGGGATATCTTGTATATTTTATGGTCGTGCGGGCAAAACTTGTAGTGAACAGTCCATATAATCAAAGACAGGATGCTTATGCAGATACGATTATACGAGGAAGCATTGTTGATAAGAATGGAAATGTGCTTGCACAGACAGTCGTTGGGGATGATGGATCAGAGACGAGAGAGTATCCTTATGGAGAAGTGTTTGCTCATGCGATCGGATACAGTAATTCCAAGCTTGGAACTACGGGTCTGGAATCGGTAGAGAATTTTGAGCTTCTGACATCAAATGCATTCTTTCTTGAAAAACTGCAGAATGAATTCAGTGAAAAGAAGAATCGAGGAGATACAGTTGTAACAACATTGGATGCAAATCTGCAGCAGGCGGCTTATGATGCGCTTGGATCAAACAAAGGTGCGGCAATTGTAATGGAGGCGAGTACGGGAAAGATTCTCGCCATGGTTTCCAAACCGGCATATGATCCGAATAATATTTTAAGTGACTGGTCAGAATTGAATTCAGATGAAGAAAACAGTCCGCTGTTGAATCGTGTGACACAAGGATCTTATGCTCCGGGATCGACGTTTAAAGTGGTTACAACACTTGCTTTTATGCGTCAGAACAGTGATTATCCGAATTATACATATGATTGTAATGGAGAGATTTCACAGGGAGATATTACAATTCACTGCTTTAATGGAAATGCACATGGCTCAGAGGATCTGAGAAGTTCCTTTGCAAATTCCTGTAATTCATCTTTTGCCAATATTGGTCTTGGCCTGGATCTGACGCAATACCGTCAGACGGCGGAAGATTTATTGTTCAATAAATCTCTTCCGGGTGTACTGAATACAGCGAAGAGCTCCTTTGCACTGGATCAGAATTCCAGTGAGGGAGAAGTAATGATGACGGCAATGGGACAGGGAAAGACAACCGTAAGTCCATATCATATGGCACTGATTGCCGAGGCAGTGGCGAACGGTGGAACCATGATGCAGCCATATCTTGTGGAAAGTGTGACGAATTATACTGGCTCCCAGATACGAAAGAATGTTCCGAAAAGTTATAAGAAGGTCATGACATCGGATGAAGCTGCACAATTGAAAGAGTATATGACAGCTGTTGTAGAGGAAGGAACAGGATCTGTCTTAAAAGGAAGATCCTATACTGCTGCAGGAAAAACAGGAACAGCAGAGTACAGTATGTCAGATGGAGAAAAGACACATTCCTGGTTTATGGGATTTACAAATGTGGATAATCCGGATCTGGTAATCAGTGTGATCACAGAAGGTTCGGATGGAAGTTCCAGCGGAAAAGCAGTGGCAATCGCCGGGGATATTTTAGACGCCTATTACAACTAATGGGAGGAGAAAAGATGCAGACAAAATTTTTCTGTGATTTATATGTCAGCGAAGGCTGGGAAAAGAAAAAACTGAAATTAATAAAAAAATTGCAGAAAAATAAACTGCAGCCTTCTGTCTATGTAATTACGCTTTCACAGGGAAAGCAGAATCATTTAGAATATTATTCGTCGCTTCTTTTAAAGCAACATATATTTGACAATGCATCTTTATTTATTGTTGGAATTGCGAATGGGTATGATGGCGCATTGAGTCTGATCGAAAGGATTGCGGAAGAAGCATATGAGAAGACGGGAGAGGTAAACTTGAGAAAGTTCCTTTTGGATCGTCAGGAAGAGTTTGAGAAAAAGGAGATTCGAAGCGTATGATACATATCCTGTTTCTTATACTGAAAATAATTGGATGGATTCTTCTTTTTTTGCTCGTAATTTTACTCTTACTGATTTTAACAATCTTGTTTTATCCGGTGAAATACAGATTTTCTGCAAAAGGGGAGAATACACTTGATACCCTTGTGGCATATGGAAAGGTCAGTTGGCTGTTTCATCTGATTTCCGGATCAGCGTCTTATGAACATGGAGAATTAAAATGGAAGCTTCGTCTTGCCTGGAAGAAATTTGACGGTTCGGAAGAGGAACAAAAGGAAACGTCAGAGAAGCCGGTGGTTCCTGAGCCGTTGGAAAAAGAACCTTTGGAAGGTAAGAAGACGGAAGTAAAGAATAATCCACCGGAAAAAGATGTGAAAATTGAGAAAGCATCAGAAAAAGAGCCAGAGACAGAAAAGACGAAAGTTCGAGAGGAGCGCAGGCCCGAAAACGTACAGACGGAATCTAAATTGAAAAAAATCAAATATACATTTCAGAAACTCTGTGGTACTATAAAAAAAGCAGGAGAGAAAAAAGAATTTCTGACCGCTTTTTTAACTTATGAGAAACATCAACGGGCATTCGAGGCAGTGAAGAAAGAACTATGCCATCTGTTACATGTTCTGAAGCCTAAAAAGCTTCAGGCGAATGTTACATTTGGATTCAGGGATCCTTCCTGGACAGGATATATGTTAGCTTTTCTGGGGAGTATTTACGGACTGATTGGTGAGTATGTTCAAATCCAGCCGGATTTTGAAGAACGAAAGCTGGAGGGAAATGCATCTGCAGAAGGGAAGATCCGGGTTATTTACTTTGCTGTTCCTGCATGGAAACTGTTCTGGAATAAAGATGTGAAGATTACCTACAAACACATTAGAAAATATATAAAATGAGAGGAGTCAGGATTATGGCAGACGGAAACAAATTTAAAGAAACAGTAGAATCACTCTTTCAGGGAATGGACAGCGTTGTTTCATCAAAGACAGTTGTCGGAGATGCGATCCATATCAATGGAACAATCATTCTTCCATTGGTAGATGTCTCTTTTGGTATTGGAGCAGGTTCTTTTAACGCTGAAAAGAAAGACAGAGCAGGCGGTGGAATCGGTGGAAAGATCACACCGAGTGCTGTGATCGTTATTCAGGATGGAAAGACGAAACTTGTGAATATCAAGAATCAGGATACAATTACAAAACTTTTGGATATGGTACCTGATGTGGTAGACCGTTTTACATCAAAAGATGAAAAATTAACAGAAGAAGATGTAGCAGATATTCTGGATGCAGAATAAAATAGTTACTAGAATATAGAAAATATTGGGAGCAGTATTGTGAAGAAAGTTTTTGGATTTGCATTGTTTTGGTTTGCAGCAGGAATGATCGTCATGATGCTGCTTTCTGATGTCTTATGGGGAACTGTGATCGCAATCACCGGTATTGTACTGGCATATTGTTTGTTCTGCAGATAAAAAAGACTTTATCCGAATAAACAGATAAAGTTCTTTATACCGTGTCATATTGAATCATCAAACGAGAATTAAGCACGCTCAACGAGTCCTGATCTCAGGCAAGAAGTACAAACGTACATTTTCTGAGAACCGCCCTCTGTCTTAACTCTTACAGACTTCACATTTGATTTCCACATTTTTGGTGATCTTCTATGAGAGTGGCTTACATTGTTTCCAAAATGAGCACCCTTTTCACAAATAGCACATTTAGCCATGACTGCACCTCCTAACAATCTAAACTGGTCTTTTAGACTCATAACAATGATATTCTATCAGAAACTTTCGAGTAATGCAAGTGTTATTTTAAAAAAATCAAAACTGTATTGTAAAAAACAAAAAGTAATAGTATAATAGTCATGTTATATATGGAAAGAACCTATAGAATTGGAGGGAATATATGATGAAGGGAAGTATGAGTACAGATCTTGGAATCATTACAATCAATCCTGAAGTCATTGCAAAATATGCAGGCTCAATGGCAATTGAGTGCTTTGGCATAGTAGGAATGGCAGCAGTTAATATGAAAGATGGCCTTGTGCATCTTTTGAAAAGAGAAAGCCTGACAAGGGGAATTCATGTTGAGATCACAGAAGATAATGTAATTACGCTTGATTTTCATGTGATCGTTTCCTATGGAGTGAATATTCTTTCAGTTTCTGACAACCTTATGAATAATGTAAAATATAAGGTAGAAGAATTTACTGGTATGAAAGTAGATAAGATCAACATCTTCGTTGAAGGTGTCAGAGTGATAGATTAAGGAGGAACAATTGTGGCTGTTAAAACGATAAACACCGAATTGCTTCAGAAGATGTTTCTTGCGGGAGCAGCGAATCTTGAGGCAAAGAAGGAGTTCATTAATGAATTGAACGTATTTCCGGTGCCGGATGGTGATACAGGAACAAATATGACACTGACGATCCTGTCAGCGGCAAAAGAAGTAAAGGCGCTGGAGAATCCTGATATGGTGGCGATTGCAAAAGCAATTTCTTCAGGCTCTCTTCGTGGAGCAAGAGGTAACTCCGGAGTTATCTTGTCCCAGCTTCTTCGTGGCTTTACAAAGGAGATCAGGGAACATAAAGAGATTGACACAATTACACTTGCGAAGGCATGTGAACGTGCAACTGCAACTGCTTATAAGGCTGTTATGAAGCCGAAGGAAGGAACAATTCTTACTGTAGCAAAGGGAGCATCCCAGAAGGCGGCAGAGCTTGCAGAGACAACAGAAGATCTGGATACATTTATTTCAGAAGTGATTAACTATGCGCAGGAAGTTCTTGAAAAGACACCGGAGATGCTTCCGGTATTAAAAGAAGCAGGCGTAGTAGATTCCGGTGGACAGGGACTTCTGGAAGTGATGCGTGGTGCATACGATGCATTCCAGGGAAAAGAGATTGATTATTCTGCAATCGAGGCAAGTGCCGGCACAAAGATGGTGAAGCCTTCTGAACAGGCAGAAACAGAGATTAAATTCGGATATTGTACAGAGTTTATCATCATGCTGGAAAAAGAATTCACAGCGAAAGATGAGACAGAATTCAAAGCATATCTGGAGTCTATCGGAGATTCTATCGTATGTGTAGCAGATGATGATATTGTTAAGATTCACGTGCACACGAATGATCCGGGACTTGCAATCCAGAAAGCGCTGACATACGGACAGCTCTCACGTATGAAGATTGATAATATGAGAGAAGAGCATCAGGAGAGATTGATCAAAGATGCGGAGAAGCTGGCTGCACAGCAGGCTGAAGCGAAAAAGGCGGAGCCGCGCAAAGAAGTCGGATTTATTGCAGTTTCTATCGGAGAAGGAATGAATGAGATTTTCCGTGAGCTTGGTGCTGACTACATTATTGAAGGCGGTCAGACAATGAATCCAAGTACAGAAGACATGCTCAATGCAATCGATCAGGTGAACGCAGAACATATTTTTATCCTTCCGAACAACAAGAACATTATTCTTGCTGCCAATCAGGCGCAGACACTGACAGAGGATAAGGATATTATTGTTGTGCCTTCCAAGACAGTTCCGCAGGGAATTACTGCGATCATTAACTATATGCCGGATGCAGACGCACAGACGAATCTGGAAGCAATGATCGAAGGAATTGGAAATGTGAAGACAGGACAGGTTACTTATGCAGTCCGTGATACACACATTGATGACAAAGAGATCCATGAGGGAGATATCATGGGAATCGGAGACAGTGGAATTCTTGCTGTCGGACAGTCTGTGGAAGAGACAACAAAAGAGATGCTTGCACAGCTGGTGGATGAAGACACAGAGCTGATCAGCCTGTATTATGGTCAGGATGTACAGGAAGAGAGTGCAGAGAACTTTGCACAGGAGATTGAAGATTTATATCCGGATGTAGATGTTGATGTACATTCCGGTGGACAGCCAATCTACTATTATGTACTTTCTGTTGAATAAGGAGAACTGTCAGTAAAGAGACAGAACAGCAGTACTGTATTAAAATCAGGAACAGACCGGGACATTTGGGAAAAGTGTTCCGGTTATTTTGTTTAGGAGACAGACATAAATGAGTAAAAAAGCAGGAGTTGGAACAATCAAAGGTGTGGGCGAAAAAACGGAGAAGCTCTTCGAAAAAATCGGAGTTTACACAGTGGATGACCTGATTCATTATTATCCGAGAGGGTATGAGATTTTTGGAGAACCGGTTCCGATCAGTGAAGTGGAGGAAGGCAAAGTCTGCACGATCTGCGGCAGTGTTTTTGGGCGTGTACAGGTTTCTCCGGGAAAAGGAAGACAGATCACGACTGCATATTTAAAGGATCTGACAGGAACAATAAAGGTAATCTGGTTTCGAATGCCGTTTTTAAGAAATACACTTGGGCGAAAAGGAGCAGTTGTTCTTCGCGGCAGGGTTGTGAAGAAAAGAGATTCCCTTGTGATGGAACATCCGGAGATTTACGATCCGGCAGTCCGTTATCAGGAAAAGATCAACACCATGCAGCCTGTTTATGGATTGACAGCAGGTCTGACAAACAATGCAGTAATCAAAGCACTACGTCAGGCATTAGAACAGGTGCGGGAACAGGATGACTTTCTTCCGGATGAATTTACGAAGAAATATCATTTCCGGCCTTATGAACAATCTGTGCGGGAGATGCATTTCCCGGAGAATAGAGAAGCATTTCTTGCGGCAAGACAACGATTCGTTTTTGAGGAATTTCTTGTTTTTATTCTTTCTCTGCGCCAGATTAAAAATACACAGGACAGGATGAAGAACGGATTCCATTTTGAAGATCAGCCTCAAATCAGCGAATTCCTGAAACAACTGCCGTATGAACTGACGGCTGCGCAGCTGCGGGTATGGGATGATATGCAGAAAGACATGAAAAGTCAATATGTCATGTCCAGACTTGTTCAGGGAGATGTTGGATCAGGTAAAACAATCGTAGCAGTTCTTGGATTACTGTTTGCAGGATTGAACGGCTATCAGGGAGCGTTAATGGCACCGACAGAGGTACTTGCAAGACAGCATTTTGAAAATATCAAAGACATGTTGGAACAGTATCAGATCCCACTGCGGGCAGAACTTTTGACCGGATCTATGAAAGCAAAAGAAAAGAGAGAAGCTTATGCCCGGATTGAGAGTGGGGAATCATCAATTATTATAGGAACACACGCATTGATACAGGAGAAAGCAATCTATCACAATCTGGCACTTGTGGTGACGGATGAACAGCATCGTTTTGGTGTAAAACAAAGAGAAATGCTTGCAGGTAAAGGAAACCTGCCACACATTCTCGTAATGAGTGCGACACCGATTCCGAGAACACTTGGAATTATTCTTTATGGTGATCTGGATATTTCTGTGATCGATGAGCTCCCGAAGAACCGTCTTCCGATCAAAAACTGTGTTGTGGATACAGGATACCGTCCGAAGGCCTATGAATTCATAAGAAAACAGGTGGCACAAGGACGTCAGTGCTATGTGATCTGTCCAATGGTTGAAGAAAGTGAAGCAATGGAAGCGGAAAATGTTATCGATTATTGCGAGATGCTTTCAGAAACGTTGGGAGATTCAATCAATGTCAGCTTTCTGCATGGAAAGATGAAGGAAAAAGAGAAAGATGAAGTGATGAATGCATTTGGAAAAAATGAAATCCAGGTGCTTGTTTCAACAACAGTTGTTGAAGTGGGAATTGATGTGCCGAATGCGACAGTGATCATGATTGAAAATGCAGAACGTTTCGGGCTGGCGCAGCTTCATCAGTTGAGAGGAAGGGTTGGTCGTGGAAAGTATCAGTCCTATTGCATTTTCATGACAGCATCGAAATCAAAAGAAACGAAGGAACGGTTAGATATCCTGAATCATTCAAATGACGGTTTCTTTATTGCAAGTGAAGATCTCCGACTGCGTGGCCCGGGGGATCTTTTTGGAATCCGGCAGAGTGGCGTGCTTGATTTTAAAGTTGCCGATGTATTTCAAGATGCAAAGCTGCTTCAAAACGCAAGTGAAGAGGCAGACAGACTTCTTCTGGATGATCCGGAACTGGAATTCCCTGAGCATCGCAAATTGAAAGAACATTTACGGATAAAACTGGATGAGATCATGCTGGAAACAACATTATGATGTTTGAAGATTATGGCAGAAGTTACCAGTTTAAAATTAATTTTCCTCCACATACTAACAGCGTAACAAAGCTAAATAGTAAAGTTACAAAAATGCAAAAGGAGGAAAAAGATCATGGCAAGTCGTTCATCTAACAAAACAGCAGTACCTGAGGCGAAAGGAGCTATGAACAAGTTCAAGTACGAAGTAGCATCCGAGTTGGGAGTTCCGTTAACAGACGGCTACAATGGAGACCTCACATCAAAACAGAATGGTTCTGTCGGCGGTTATATGGTTAAAAAGATGATTGAACAGCAGGAGAAGCAGATGGCAGAAAAGTAACAGGCGAAGAAAAATCGTCTGCAGAAGCGGTCTGCATCAGACAGAAAAGCGGTTCAAAAACTGTCATGTACAGTAAAAAGAACACAAGAAATGAAAAAGAGAAAAGCACTCGGCATTGACCCGGGTGCTTTTTTCTGCTAAAATTCACCATAGTTAATGACAGGAGGTGTCGATATTTGAGAGTAATCGCAGGAAGCGCAAGAAGCCTAAAACTGAAGACTCTTGAGGGGATAGAGACAAGACCGACAACGGATCGGATCAAAGAGACTTTGTTTAATATGATAAGTCCGCAGATGTATGACTGTATTTTCCTTGATTTGTTTGCAGGAAGTGGCGGAATCGGAATAGAGGCTCTCAGCAGGGGAGCAAAAGAAGCAGTATTTGTAGAGAAAAATCCTAAGGCGATGGAATGTGTCAAGGAGAATTTGAAATTCACACGTCTGGAGAAGAAGGGACTTACACTGACAAAGGATGTGATGAACGCATTATATCAGTTGGAAGGTGAAAAGGTTTTTGACTTTGTATTCATGGATCCACCGTATAATATGGGATTTGAGAAAAGAGTTCTGGAATACCTTGCAGGATCGGATCTGATCTATGAAGATACGGTGATCATCGTAGAAGCTTCGTTAGATACAGATTTTGGATATCTTCCAGAATTGGGATATTCTTTGATCAAAGAGAAGAGATATAAGACAAACAAGCATGTATTTATTGAGAAAGCCGGAAAGGAAGAAGTATGTTAAAAGCAATTTATCCGGGAAGTTTTGATCCCGTTACCCGTGGACATTATGATATCATTTGCAGATCTTGTAAAATCGTAGACAAATTAATTGTCGGAGTACTGAATAATAAAGCAAAAATGCCGTTGTTTTCTGTAGAAGAACGTGTTAAAATGTTAAAGGAAGTGACGAAAGATCTGCCGAATGTTGAGATTATACCATTTGATGGATTGCTGGTAGACTTTGCGGAACAGATAGGTGCAGATGTGGTTATCAGGGGATTACGTGCGATTACCGATTTTGAATATGAGCTGCAGATGTCGCAGACGAATCAGAGGATGAAGCCTGATATAGAGACCATGTTTCTGACAACAAGTATAGAATATTCTTACTTAAGTTCGACTACAGTGCGGGAGATTGCCGCTTTTGGGGGAGACGTATCACAGTTTGTGCCGGAAGCCGTCGAGATCGCACTCAGAGAAAAGATGAAAGAAAAAAGGAGAGTGTAACAATGAGCAGCCGTATTGAACAGATCATTGAAGAAATTGAAGAATATATAGACAGAGATTGTAAGTTTCAGCCGTTGTCTACAACAAAGATTATTGTAAATAAGGAACATCTGGATGAGTTACTTCGCGAACTTCGCATGAAGACACCGGATGAGATCAAACGTTATCAGAAGATTATTGCGAACAGAGATGCGATTCTTGCTGATGCAAAGGCAAAAGCAGATGCAATGATCGAGGAAGCACAGGTTCAGACAACAGAGCTTGTCAGTGAGCATGAGATCATGCAGCAGGCATATGCTCAGGCAAATGAGATCGTAACTCAGGCAACAGCACAGGCACAGGAGATTCTTGATAACGCAACAATGGATGCAAATACAATCCGTGTTGGTGCGATCCAGTATACAGATGATCTTCTTGCAAATGCAGAAAGCATTATCGGACATACTTTGGACAGTTATACAACAAAGTATGACGGATTGATCAATTCTTTACAGGAGTGCTACGATACAGTCCGCTCTAACCGTTCAGAACTTGAAATTCCATCCGATGACGGATATTATGATGAGAATGGACAGGGAGACCTGAAGTAGTCATTACATTGTATTATAAAAATTTCAGATAGAGAAATGTCAAAAGACTGACTGCCAGTGCGGCGGTCAGTTTTTGTATTATATAAGAAGAGAGTTTAAGTCCTGTACCGGCAATCATGGATTGTGTCTGGGCAACGGAACACCATCCACCAAAAGAAGTAAGTGCGAGAAGCAACGGATAAAGAACCTGGGGTGGGAAAGATTTTGAGACAGGAGAAGAATTCCGTTTGTCATCTCAAGAGAAGATTTTAGGAGAAGAAAACCAGGTGAACGAATCGGCAGAAGTTTCAATAATGCAAGAAGTACAGAAAAGATCATCAGGTAACCTCCGACTTTTACAAGCGTTTCTGAACTGTTCAGGATACAAGATTCTAACACGGAAAAATTCATTTTGTGCGTCAGTGGTTTTGAAAAAATGGAATTCTCCTGTGTGAAAACTTCGGACATTTCCGGGAAAATCCAATCTTTATTTTGATGAAATGTCTTAGAATCCGTTGAAGAAAGCTTAAGAGGATCATAGTTCCGAAAAGAAGCAGTAAAGCGGGAATGCAGAAAGCTTTCTGATGAATTGTATTTAAAACAAGAAAAGTAATAATGAAAGATGGACTTGCATTATTACAGAAGGACAGCAGGTAAGAAGCTTCTTCAAGAGAAATTTTTCCTTGAAGAAGAAGGTCGGCAATGATTTTTGCACCCATTGGATAACCGCATAAAAAGCCGGACAGAACGGCGAAACTTCCATAGAAGGAAGTTCCAAAGAGCAGATGGAAAGGACGGAAAAGCAGACGGGAGACAACAGCAGCACCATCTGTTTTCAACAAAAGTCCTGTGACAATAAGATAAGGAAAAAGGGTCGGTATCAGAATCTGATACCAGAGAAGCAGGCCATCACAAGCTCCCTGGAATACAGTTTCAGGAAAGAGTAGCATCGTAAAAACAGTGAAAGCAGTATGAGAGCCAGAAGCATAGGAAACCTCCTTTTACAAAATATTCTATGAAAAGAAAAAGAAACTATACCGGAGCTATGGAAATATGATATAGTTAAATGTAAAGATTTTGATCTTGATATTGCAAAGGAGCAAACAATAAATATGAATTTCCAAAAGTATTTGAAGAGAAAATGAAGGATCTTCTTGGTTCTGAATATGAAGCATATACGGCATGTTATGATGAACCGCGTCACTATGGTCTGCGCGTGAACACAGCGAAGATTTCTGTGGAAGATTTCCTGAAAATCGCACCTTGGCCGTTAGAGCCGGTTCCGTGGATCCATAATGGATTCTATTATGACGGAGATAATATCCAGCCGTCGAAACATCCATATTATTTCGCAGGACTTTATTATCTGCAGGAGCCAAGTGCCATGACACCGGCAGATCGTCTGCCGGTAGAGCCGGGAGACCGTGTGCTTGATGTCTGTGCAGCACCTGGAGGCAAGGCCACAGAACTTGGGGCAAAGCTTGGAGGAACAGGTGTACTGGCTGCGAATGATCTGAGCAGTTCCAGAGCGAAGGGACTTTTGAAGAATCTTGAATTATTTGGAATCGGAAACGTACTCATCTTAAGTGAAGAGCCTGGAAAGCTTGTTTCTTATTTCCCAGAGTATTTTGATAAGATTTTGATCGACGCACCTTGTTCCGGGGAAGGCATGTTCCGTAAAGAGAAAAAGATGGTGAAAGCATGGGAAGAACACGGACCGGAGTTTTTTTCAAAGATCCAGAGAAGCATTGTGACACAGGCAGCCCAGATGCTGCGCCCGGGTGGAATGCTGCTTTATTCCACCTGTACATTTTCACCGGAAGAGAATGAACAGACGATTGAATATCTGCTTCAGGAATACCCGGAATTTAAGATCTGTGAGATGGAAGGTTACGAAGGATTTGCAGATGGAATGCCGCAGGTGACAGAAAGCAAGAATCCGGAACTTGAAAAGACGGTTCGTATTTTCCCTCATCGTATGAAGGGAGAAGGACATTTCCTCGCACTTCTTCAAAAGGGTGAAAAACAGGAAGAAGGAAAGAGACTTCCGGAGAGTGGGAAGAACAAGAAGCTTCCGGAAGAATTGGAAGAATTTCTTGGTCATATTGATCGAAAATTCGATTCCTCTCGCATGGATCTGCGTGGAGAGAAAGTATATTATATGCCGGAAGGACTTCCGACACTTCGTGGAATCCGTTTCTTAAGAACAGGCCTACTGATGGGTGAACTGAAGAAGAATCGTTTTGAGCCGAGTCAGGCACTGGCGATGAATCTGAAAAAGGAAGAATATGATCAGGTGATCGATCTTCCATTAGAAGACGAACGCGTTATGAAATATCTGAAAGGCGAGACTTTGGATGTAGAGGATCTTGTGAAGCCGAAAGACAAGGGATGGTATCTGATCTGTGTGGATGGATATCCGCTTGGTTTTGGAAAGCTTGTGAATCAGATGCTTAAGAATAAGTACCTTCCGGGATGGCGGTGGAACTCATGAAACTGAGACTGGATAAATATCTGGCAGACATGGGAATCGGAACACGTACAGAAGTGAAGAAAGCAATCACAAAAGGGCAGGTTCGAGTTAATGAAGAGACGGTAAAACGTCCGGAGATCAAGATTGACACAGAAAAAGATCATGTGTTTTACCAGGGACAGATGGTTGCTTATGCAGAATATGAATATTACATGTTAAATAAGCCAGCCGGGGTGGTTTCTGCAACGGAAGATAAAAATGACAGTACTGTATTAGATTTGATTGATGAAAAGCAGAGAAAGGATCTCTTTCCTGTCGGAAGATTAGATAAAGACACAGAGGGACTTTTACTGATCACAAATGATGGCGAACTCGCACATCAGCTTTTGTCACCGAAGAAGCATGTAGATAAAGTCTATTTCGCCAAAATCGATGGAAAAGTTACGGAAGAAGATGTGAGAAGATTTGCAGAAGGACTTGAAATCGAGGAAGAGAAACCGACACTTCCGGCTCATCTGGAAATTCTGAAAAGTGAAGAGATTTCCGAAATCCGACTGACGATCAGAGAGGGAAAGTTTCATCAGGTGAAACGAATGTTCCATGCAGTCGGAAAAGAGGTTATTTATCTGAAACGCCTGCAGATGGGGAGCCTTGTACTTGATCCGCGGCTTGCATTAGGAGAATATCGAGAATTAACAGGACAGGAACTGGAAGCATTGCGTGACTGTTCATTATTACGTTAAACAGGGAGAAAGCATGAAAGGAATTTTTACCAATTACCAGAGAAGAGATGAAAGAGAGAGGATGGGATCAGGTAGATTTTGTCTATGTATCAGGAGATGCCTATGTCGATCATCCATCTTTTGGTCACGCAATCATTACACGTCTTCTGGAATCTAGAGGATATCGTGTTGGGATCATTGCACAGCCGGACTGGCGTAAGCCGGAGAGCGTGCAGGTGTTCGGAGAACCAAGACTTGGATTTCTTGTCTCTGCAGGAAACATGGATTCTATGGTAAATCATTATTCTGTATCCAAAAAGAGAAGAAAGACAGACGCCTATACACCGGGCGGCGAGATGGGAAAACGACCGGATTATGCCTGCGTAGTCTATGGAAATCTGATCCGTCAGACTTATAAAAAGACACCGATCATTCTGGGCGGTATCGAAGCAAGTCTTCGAAGAATGGCACACTATGATTACTGGTCAGACAAGCTGAAACGTTCTGTACTGCTCGATTCGGGTGCAGATGTGATTTCTTATGGAATGGGAGAACATTCGATCATAGAGCTTGCAGAAGCACTGGATGCCGGGATACCGGTTGAGGATATCACGTATATAGCCGGTACGGTTGTAAAAGCAAAATCATTAGACAGTATTTATGATGCGGAAATCCTTCCGTCCTTTGAAGACCTCAAAGCGGACAAGATGAATTATGCCCGCAGCTTTTACACACAGTATCTGAATACGGATGCATTTAACGGAAAACGTCTTGTAGAACCATATTCTGATCATCTGTATGTAGTACAGAATCCACCGGCAGCACCACTGACACAGATGGAGATGGATGATGTTTACTCCCTTCCTTATCAGAGGACTTACCATCCGTCTTACGAGGCGAAAGGCGGAGTTCCTGCAATCAAGGAGATTAAATTCAGTCTGATCAGCAACAGAGGATGTTTTGGAGGATGCAGTTTTTGCGCATTGACGTTCCATCAGGGAAGAATTGTCCAGGTGAGAAGCCATGAGTCTCTGATTGAAGAAGCAAAAGAAATTACAAAAGATAAGGACTTTAAAGGATATATTCATGATGTTGGCGGTCCGACAGCAAATTTCCGGCATCCATCCTGCAAAAAGCAGATGGAGCATGGCGTTTGTAAAACGCGTCAGTGTCTGTTCCCGTCTCCGTGTAAGAATCTGGACGCAGATCACAGAGATTATGTCAGTCTGTTGAGAAAGTTGAGAGATATTCCAAAAGTTAAGAAGGTGTTTATCCGTTCAGGAATCCGCTTTGATTATCTGCTCGCAGATAAGAAGCAGGAGTTTTTAAGAGAGTTGTGTGAATATCATGTCAGTGGACAGTTGAAGGTAGCACCGGAGCATGTGGCAGGGCCTGTCCTGTCTCTGATGGGAAAACCGGAGCACAAAGTCTATGAAGAGTTTACAAGACAGTTTTATAAGATGAATGAGAGAATCGGGAAAGAACAGTATCTGGTTCCGTATCTGATGTCCTCCCACCCTGGTTCTACTCTAAAAGAAGCGGTAGAACTTGCAGAGTACTGTCGTGATCTTGGCTATATGCCGGAGCAGGTACAGGACTTTTATCCGACACCATCTACACTGTCTACATGCATGTATTATACCGGGGTGGATCCGAGAACGATGCAGAAGGTTTATGTTCCAAAGAGTCCGCATGAGAAGGCGATGCAGAGAGCATTGATCCAGTATCGTAATCCAGAGTTGTATGATCTGGTGATTGAAGCACTTCATAAAGCAGGAAGATCCGATCTGATCGGATTCGGACCGAAATGTCTTGTGAGACCGAGACAGATGCGTGGTTCAGGAAATGATAAAAAAGCCGGCAGAAAGGAACCGAAAAAAGGATCAAAAGGTTCGAATGGTCAGAAAAGACAAAACAATTCTGAACACAGAGGCAGAGTTGAAGGGAAGAATAAGAAGAAATCCATCAGAAATGTTCATTCTAAGAAGAATAGAAAATAGGTACATTTAAGTATCTGACAGACAGGATTCAAGAAAGGAAGCAGGATGAAAATAGCAATCGTAACCGGAGCATCTTCGGGAATGGGAAGAGAATTTGTACGTCAGCTTGGATATTTTTATAAAAATCTGGATGAGATCTGGGTGATTGCCAGGCGCAAAGAGCGTCTGGAAGCGCTTGCGAAAGAAAGCAGAGTTCCTCTTCGGATTTTTGCAGGTGACCTTCAGAAGAAAAAGGTATATAAGGAATTGAGAGATGCACTTGAGAAAGAACAGCCAGATTTACGAATGCTTGTGAATTCAGCAGGATTTGGCAAGTCAGGAAGTGTAGAAGAGATTTTGTCTGAAAAATTCCGGATCCAGACAGATATGGTGGATGTAAACTGCCGGTCTCTTACAAGAATGACATTGCTGTGTCTGCCATTTCTGCGTGCTGGCAGCAGGATCGTCAATCTTGCGTCCGCATCTGCATTTTGCCCACAACCGTATTTCTCAGTATATGCGGCAACGAAGTCCTATGTCTTAAGCTTCTCCAGATCATTGGGAGAAGAACTGAGAAAAAAAGGAATTGTCGTCACAGCAGTCTGCCCGGGTCCGGTTGATACGGAGTTTTTCAAGTTTTCCGGGAAACCGCAGAATATCTTGAAGAAACTGACAATGGCGAAGGCAGACAGAGTGGTTCATCAGGCGTTGAAGGACTGCAGATCCGGGAAATCAGTCTCCGTTTATGGAATCCCAATGAAATTAACTTACTTTGGAACAAAACTGCTGCCGCATGGATTTCTCGTGCGTATGCAGCAAATATGAATTTAGAATAGGATGAAAAATGAAGAAAATACAAAAGGAAAACCAGGTTATTTGAATTATAAAAGAAAAGTAGAGATTTTAAGAACGGTTATTTATTTTGTAATCGTTCTGGCAATTTTTGCTCTTGGTTACTGGCAGACACATACGAGGCTGAATCTTCTGACAGTTGTTGCTATCCTTGGATGTCTTCCGGCATCAAAGGCACTTGTAGGTGTGATCGCACGTTATCCATATCAATCAATTGAACTGTCACAGGCGAAGGAAATCGCAGGAAAATCAAAACATTTAACAGTTTGTTATGATCTTATAATTACAAGCAAAGAGCATATCATGCCAACAGACTGTATCGTAATTTCGGGACACAACATTTACGGATACACACATTATGAGAAAGTAAATACAGATGAACTTGGAAAGCATATCAAGACAATCCTTGCGCAGAATCAGTACACAGGTTTTACTGTTAAGATCTTAAATCAGTATACACCGTTTCTGGCCCGCGTGGAGGGACTTGAAAATATTGCTGTAGTAGAGCAGGAAGATACGAAAGCAAGAGAGCAGGAAATCCGTAATCTTATTCTGAATATATCAATGTAAAGAGGAAAAGACAATGAGAGAGATCAGCATCCAGAAAAATGAGGCAGGACAGCGCATGGATAAATTTCTTGCAAAGTATCTCAATAAAGCGCCAAAAAGTTTTTTCTATAAGATGATGAGAAAAAAGAATATTACCCTGAATGGAAAAAAAGCAGTTGGAAATGAACAGCTGAAACAGGGGGATGTGATTAAGTTATTTCTTGCGGAAGAGACGATTGAGAACTTTATCGATCATTCACAGTTTTCGAAGAAAAAAGCGTCCTCTGCAAGAAAACAGACAGCGGGAAAGAAGGTACAGTTAGATATCTTATATGAAGATGAGGCTGTTGTATTTATCAATAAACCGGTCGGAATGCTCTCCCAGAAGGCATCCCCGACGGATACTTCTCTTGTGGAGTATTTTATTGATTATCTGTTGGAAAATGGGAAAATCACGGAAGAAGAACTGCATACATTTCATCCATCTGTCTGTAACCGTTTAGACAGAAATACAAGCGGAATCGTGGCAGCAGGAAAAACACTACAGGCATTACAGGGATTAAGCGAGATGTTCCGTGACCGTACACTTAAGAAATATTATCTTTGTCTGGTAAAAGGGCAGGTAAAAGAGAATCAGAGGATTCATGGATATCTCGTTAAGAATAAAAAGACAAATAAAGTTACGGTGAGTCAGAAAAAGCCGGCTGAACAGACAAAAGATGGGAAAGAAGCATCAGCAATCGATACCGAATACAAAGTGCTTGCACGAAATAGAGAAACAACACTTCTTGAAGTGCATCTGATCACCGGTAAGACACACCAGATCCGTGCACATCTGGCATCCATTGGGCATCCGATCGCAGGGGATTACAAATACGGGAACCGGTCATTTAACGATGCTTTGAAAAAGGAATACGGACTTCGTTCCCAGCTTCTGCATGCTTACCGTCTGGAATTCCCGGAGAACTGCGAGGGAGATATCAAACAGCTTTCAGGAAAGATCATCAAAGCACCTGTCCCGGCCTTATTTGAACAAATCTGTAAAGCGCAGGGATGATGTGAGATGGCAACATGGAACTCGAGAGGACTTAGAGGTTCGACACTGGAGGAATTTATCAATCATTCGAATGAAAGATACAGTGAGATGGGACTTGCACTGATGCAGAAAATCCCGACACCGATCACTCCGGTACGTATGGATAAAGACCACAGACAGATCACACTTGCGTATTTCGACAAAGCAAGTACGGTAGACTATATCGGAGCAGTGCAGGGAATTCCGGTCTGTTTTGATGCGAAGGAGTGTAATGTAGATACCTTCCCGCTTCAGAATGTACACGAGCATCAGATGGACTTTATGGAAAAGTTTGAACGGCAGGGCGGGATTGCTTTTTTTCTGATCTATTATACAGCAAGAAATGAGCTTTATTACATGCAGTATACACAGATCCGTAAGTTCTGGGACCGCGCGCAGAGTGGGGGACGCAAGAGTGTCCGGCTGGAAGAATTAGATTCTGATTGGTTTTTTCAACTGAAAAAGGGCTATTTGTACCGTATCTGGATTTAATTCAGAAAGATTTGGAAACGAGGGATTGACAGAATCCTACAAAGTCCGTATAATTACAGACAGGTTTTAACGTGGTAGCACACTAAAGTGAAAAACCAAGAAAAGACAGGAAGGTGAACGAGACATGGAGCAGAAGTTACATACCCCGGAAGGCGTTCGGGATATTTATAATAGAGAATGTGCCATTAAGCTGGCATTGCAGAAAAAACTGAATACTGTATTGCATTTATATGGATATCAGGACATACAGACACCGACATTTGAATATTTTGATGTATTCCGCAAGGAAATCGGTTCGACATCGATTAGAGATCTTTATAAATTCTTTGATAGAGAGGGGAATATTCTGGCATTGCGCCCCGGATATTACACCGTCCATTGCAAGAGCAGTAGCAACACTGTTTGAGACAGAGAATTTTCCAATTCGTCTGTGTTATGCCGGAAATACATTTATCAA
>ENA-OUNH01000070-OUNH01000070.1-human-gut-metagenome-genome-assembly--contig:-NODE-70-length-39885-cov-6.875547_pt1 | contig 39885 bp, 37 predicted proteins | sample MGYA00242806_ERZ504814 | MGnify/ENA primary metagenome ERZ504814 (study PRJEB26092, sample SAMD00036389) | human gut metagenome | host: Homo sapiens | study: EMG produced TPA metagenomics assembly of...
ACCCTTGAAGGCGAGTTGCACAAGGAAAGCCGGCGGATCAGCGATCTAGCAAAAAACGTGAGGAAAATTCTCTAGCTGCTCTTCCGATCGTTTATTATTTTTATCATATACTCAAAATCTACAGTTGGCCAACACACAAATTACAACTTATCAGAAATCTGTGCATGTAATCCCTGTAATGAATTCACTTCTTCATTCTGATCCTGATGTGCTTTTACATAAGCGATTCCTTCAGCTGCTGCTTTGGCTGCTGCGATTGTTGTATAATATGGAATCTTCGCTTTGATCGCACCTTTTCTTAGGTAACTATCATCGTTCACGCTGTCTTTTCCGACTGGAGAGTTTACAATAATATCGATATTACCATTTGTGATAAGGTCAAGGATGTTTGGTCTTCCTTCGCTTAATTTATTGACTTTCTCAGCTTCAATTCCAGCTTCTTTGATCAGTTTACATGTGTTTTCTGTTGCAAGGATCTTGAATCCGTCGTCTGCGAATGCTTTTGCTACTTCTACAACTTCTTCTTTATCCTTGCGATTTACAGAAATCAGTACCGTTCCTCCTAATGGAAGTTTCGCTCCAACACCTTCCTGTGCTTTGTAGAAAGCTTCTCCATAGGATTTGGATAATCCAAGAACTTCTCCTGTAGAACGCATTTCTGGTCCTAGAACTGGGTCTACTTCTTGGAACATATTGAATGGGAAGGCTGCTTCTTTGACTCCATAATATGGAATTGCCTGCTCTTTTAATTCTGGTACTGGTGATGGTTTTCCTGTTAATTCAGATGTGATGATCTGTGTTGCCAGTGGAACCATTCTCACGTTACATACTTTGGATACCAAAGGTACTGTACGAGATGCACGTGGGTTTGCTTCTAATACATAAACTTTATCATCTTCGATCGCATACTGCATATTCATTAGTCCTTTGACATGCATTTCTTCTGCGATCTTTCTTGTGTATTCTTTGATCGTTTCCAGGTTTTCTTCTGAAATATGAACAGATGGAAGAATACAAGCGGAGTCTCCTGAATGAACTCCTGCAAGTTCGATATGTTCCATCACTGCTGGTACAAATGCGTGTGTTCCGTCACTGATCGCATCTGCTTCACATTCCATCGCATGATTTAAGAAACGGTCGATCAGGATTGGGCGGTCTGGTGTTACACCAACGGCTGCTTTCATATATCCTGCCATGCTTTCGTCATCATAGACAACTTCCATTCCACGTCCACCAAGAACGTAGGAAGGTCTTACCATCACTGGATATCCGATCTTTCCTGCGATCTCTAATGCTTCTTCTACTGTTGTTGCCATTCCTGATTCCGGCATTGGAATCTCTAATTTATCCATCATTTCACGGAACAGATCACGGTCTTCTGCAAGGTCAATGACAGATGGAGATGTTCCAAGAATCTTCACACCATTTTTCTCAAGTTCGGCAGCAATATTCAGTGGTGTCTGTCCACCAAACTGAGCGATCACTCCTAATGGTTTTCTTTATTATAAATACTTAATACATCTTCCACTGTTAATGGTTCGAAATATAATTTATCGGATGTATCGTAATCTGTAGATACTGTCTCTGGGTTGCAGTTTACGATGATCGTCTCGAATCCCATTTTCTTCAGTGCCTGAGATGCATGTACACAGCAGTAGTCAAATTCAATACCCTGTCCGATACGGTTTGGGCCTCCACCTAAGATCATGATCTTTTGTTTATCTGTGGATACTGGGTTCTTGTCTTCTGCATTATATGTTGAATAATAATATGCACTGTCTGGCGTTCCGCTTACATGAACCCCTTCCCATGCTTCTTCGACACCGATTGAAATACGTTTATTTCTGATATCTTCTTCTGGAATCTCTAATAACTGACTTAAATATTTGTCAGAGAAACCATCTTTCTTCGCTGATGTTAACATTTCATCAGATGGCATGTTTCCTTTGCATGCAAGAAGCTTTTCTTCTTCTTCAACTAACTCTTTCATCTGCTCGATAAAGTATGTTTTACTTTTGTCAGTTCAAAGATCTCATCGACAGTTGCACCTTTTCTTAATGCTTCGTACATGATGAAATGACGTTCGCTTGATGGTGACACTAATTTCTTTAATAATTCTTCTTTTGTTAAAGTATCAAAGTTGTTCGCATGTCCAAGTCCGTAGCGTCCTGTCTCTAAGCTTCGGATCGCTTTCTGGAATGCTTCTTTGTATGTCTTACCGATACTCATAACTTCACCAACAGCACGCATCTGTGTTCCAAGTTTGTCTTCGACACCTTTGAATTTCTCAAATGCCCAACGTGCAAACTTGATAACGACATAGTCACCGTCTGGTACATATTTATCTAATGTTCCGTATTTTCCACATGGAATATCTTTTAATGTTAAACCTGCTGCAAGCATTGCAGAAACTAAAGCGATCGGGAATCCTGTCGCTTTGGATGCTAATGCTGAGGATCTTGATGTTCTTGGATTGATCTCGATAACAATAATACGGTCTGTCACTGGATCATGAGCAAACTGTACGTTTGTTCCACCGATCACCTGTACAGAATCTACAATCTTGTATGCCTGTTCCTGTAATCTCTGCTGACATTCTTCAGAGATCGTGAGCATCGGTGCGGAACAGAAGGAGTCTCCTGTATGCACTCCTAATGGATCGATATTCTCAATGAAGCAGACTGTGATCATATTTCCTTCTGCATCACGGACAACTTCTAATTCTAATTCTTCCCATCCAAGAATGGATTCTTCTACAAGTACCTGTCCAACTAAACTTGCCTGAAGTCCTCTTGCCATAACGGTCTTCAATTCTTCTTTGTTATATACCAGTCCTCCACCGGCTCCACCCATTGTGTAAGCTGGACGAAGTACCACTGGATAACCAAGCTTATCAGCGATCTTCAACCCATCTTCTACGCTGTAAGCAACCTCGCTTCGAGCCATCTCGATTCCAAGTTCGTCCATTGTCTTCTTAAACTCGATACGGTCTTCTCCACGTTCAATACTATCTACCTGTACACCAATTACTTTGACATTATACTTATCTAAAATACCCTTTTTATATAACTCTTCGCATAAATTTAATCCGGACTGCCCACCTAAGTTTGGAAGTAAAGCATCTGGACGTTCCTTTGCAATGATTTCCTCTAAACGTTCTGCGTTCAGCGGTTCAATGTAAGTTTCGTCAGCTGTCTCTGGATCTGTCATGATCGTTGCTGGATTGGAGTTGACCAATACGATCTCATATCCAAGTTTACGAAGCGCCTTACACGCCTGTGTCCCCGAATAGTCGAATTCGCATGCCTGACCGATGATGATCGGACCAGAGCCAATGATCAACACTTTGTTAATATCTGTTCTTTTTGGCATAAAAATAATTCCTCCTTTAGACTTTATTATTATTATATAAGAAAATCAGTGAAATCGGAATCATTTTGTGAAGTTTTTTAACTATGTTAACTTTGGATTTTCTTACCAATTCATAAGAATTTCTTAATGACAATTTATAAATCGTTTATATTTGTTTATATTCTGTATATTGAATCTCGAAATGGAAATGATTATACTATAACCATACCTCAAGGAAAGACCTAAAAGATAAGACAATAAAAGAATTTCAGGAAACATCCTACAGGTATAGTTTTTTCATATATATTTTTAATCCTCTCTTTTCAAAAAGGAAACCATCACACCCCAGATGGTTTCCTTTTATTTTTGTCAGATTTTCCCGCCTTGCTTTTCATTTTTGCCTATAATATAATGATGTTTGTTACTTTTTTATAGATTTTCAATAAAGAAAGAGAGGAACGTATGTTTTTACATACGGAAAAAAACTATGTTGGAAAACTTATTTAAATTAAAGGAGAATCATACCTCCGTAAAAACTGAAGTCATTGCTGGTATTACTACATTTATGACAATGGCTTACATCCTTGCGGTAAACCCAAGTGTGCTTTCTGCAGCTGGCATGGACCCTACTGCTGTATTATTAGCTACATGTATCGCTTCCTTTATCGGAACTATATGCATGGGACTTACTGCGAACCTTCCATTCGTACTTTCCGCTGGTATGGGATTAAATGCTTATCTTGCCTATACCGTTGTTGGTGTGATGGGTTATCACTGGCAGGTTGCTTTACTTGCTGTATTCGTTGAAGGTATCATCTTCATCGTATTATCTTTGACCAATGTTCGTGAAGCGATCTTTGATGCGATCCCTTTGAATCTTAAGAAGGGAGTTTCTGTCGGAATCGGTATCTTTATTGCCTTTATCGGTCTTCAGAACGCAAAACTTGTTATTGGAAATAAATCTACATTGGTATCTATCACAAACTTTACAAAAGATTTCCATACTGCTGGAATCTGTTCTTTACTTGCAGTTATTGGATTATTGATCACAGTCATTCTTTATATTAAAAAGTACCTGGATCTATCCTGATCGGAATCCTTGCTACATGGGTGATCGGAATGCTCTGCCAGATAACAGGAATCTATGTTCCTGATTTCAAAACAGGTTATTACAGCCTGTTCCCTACATTTGCAATGACAGATTTTTCAAAATTAGGAGAGACTTTCGGTAAATGTTTCCAGTATGACTTGGGCAAAGTCGGAATCTTTAATTTTATCGCCGTTGTATTATCTTTCTTATTTGTCGATCTGTTTGATACACTCGGAACTTTAGTCGGTGTCAGCACAAAAGCCGGAATGCTTAACGAGGAAGGTAAACTTCCTGGAATCAAACCTGCATTAATGGCAGACGCCGTTGCTACAACAGCTGGTGCGGTTCTTGGTACTTCTACTGTTACAACATTCGTTGAATCTTCTTCTGGTGTTGCTGCAGGTGGACGTACTGGTTTAACAGCTGTTGTTTCAGGATTCTTATTCCTGATCTCAACATTATTTGCACCGCTCTTTACAGCAATCCCATCATTTGCGACAGCCCCTGCGCTGATCATGGTTGGGTTCTTAATGTTTGGAGCAATCTCTGATATCAAATTTACAGATGACAATATGACAGAAGCCGTACCTGCTTACCTTTGCATCATTGCAATGCCATTATTCTATAGTATCTCTGAGGGAATCTCTATCGGGATCATCTCTTATGTGATCTTGAATGTAGTTTGTGGTAAAGCAAAGAAGATCACTCCTTTAATGTACGTACTTGCAGTATTATTCATCCTGAAATATGCCGTTTTATAAGTATAGAAAAACAGCCGTATCATGATCGATACGGCTGTTTTATTCTTATCTCATATTAAATTAAAATGCTTGTCCTACTGAACGATTCTTCTGACACCCCATACAGCTCTGTAATCAGCATTCCGCACATTGATTCCTGTGTCTTTGCTTCCTGCATGAATGATCTGGTTATCTCCAATGTAGATCGCTACATGTCCTACACCGTTCACTACCTGATAGCAGATCAGATCTCCTGGCTGCTTCTCATTCCATGATACTGCTGTTCCTTCATATCTCTGTGCTGTTGAACTGTGTGGCAGTGAATATCCAAAATGTTTATATACCTGCATCGTGAATCCAGAACAGTCAACTCCATTCGTAAGGCTTTCTCCACCCCATACATAAGGATTGCCTCTAAACTGCATTGCGTAGTCTACAACACTTTGTCCTGTTGCCGTTCCATAAACTTCCCATGTATCTTCTTCCGGTTTTGACTCAGATAGATACTGTGAACTTACATAACAATAAACTCCACTATATCTTACCGTTGTCCATCCAGACCGTTCTCCATAACAGGTGATCTGCGTACCTTTCTTGTATGATCCTGCCTTTGCTGCACTTGTCGACGCTTTCTTACGGATCGTCAAAGAACTTGCCGTTACATATCTTGTATATGTATCTGTTGTTATATTCGCTGCTTTCTGTGCTGTTACAACAACTGGTTTCTTCTTTGACAGATATCTTGTTGCGATATATCGATAATATCTTCCATATTTGATCTTCGTATAAGATCTTTTCTTCTTGTAGCAGCGAACCTTTGCTGCTTTCTTGTATGATCCAACGATCTTTCCCTTATTTGATGCTTTTTTACGAACCACTACGTTATTGGCTGTTACATATCTTGAATAGGAAGCATATACATCATGTGTATGTGAACTCATGGATAAGACCACCATACAACATATACTTACTACACAGGAAATGAGGATTCCAGTAGTCTTTCTCTTCATATTTCCTCCCTTTAGTTCCATTTTTTACCGACTACTTCTAGTTTACTACCTCATTTTTCATATGTAAACCATTTCGTAATATTTTTTTCATAAATTCTTATGAAAAATGTACCTATTTGCAACATTTTTCATCGTTTTGAATCAAATCTTTGATCGTCTGCATGGACAAGTCAATCGATGCGATCTCGTCCGCACATCGTTTTAATTCGGAGCGGATCATTATTTCATCCTTAATATTTTTCTTATACTTCATCTGGTGTTCAAGATTTGCCCAGAAATCCAGCGCGATCGTGCGGATCTGAATCTCCGCATTTAAGCTCAGGTCATTCAGATGAATGATCATATGATAACTTCGATATCCATTTGGCTTTGGATATGCAATGTAATCTTTGATGTTAACCACTTCTATATCATTCTGTAAAGTAATCCAATCTGATACTTTGTAAATATCATCTACAAATGATGTGATCACACGGACTCCTACTGCATCATTTACTTTTGAAACCGCATTTTCAGCATTTGGTTCTTCCCCCTTTTTCAAGAGTTTCTGCTTCATGCTTTCCGGACTTTTGATTCTAGAGCTGCAGTATGCGATCTTTTTCTTATTTTCGTTTGTTTCAAACTGAGTGATCAGATTCTTCAATTGTTCTTCTGCTTTTAATAAAACCGGATACTGTTCTTTATAAAACTCTTCGTATGTCATAAATCCTCCTGTTTTCATATCTTTAAGATAACCGTGATCAAAAGAGAGTTCCCATCTTCACTTGATGCCATAATCTTCCCATGATGTGCTTCAACCACAGCTTTTGCGACCGATAAGCCAATGCCATAACCGCCGGTCTTGGAATTTCTTGATTCATCCGTTCTGTAAAACCGGTCAAATAAATGATCAATATTTTCTTTTGTCAGTGGCTGTGAGGTATTGTATATAGATAAATAATATTTTCCCTTTATGTGCAGCTGTCAGTCTGATCTGTCCCTGCTCGGTACAATATTTGACCGCATTGTCCAGCAAAATGGAGATTAGCTGCCGAATTGTTTTTTCATCTCCTTTAAGTGACAACATCGGTTCAATATCTACCATAAAATTTTTCCTTTGACCTTGGCAAGTCCTTGAAATGACTGAGCTTCTTCTGATATTACTTCCGAAAATGGGAATTCGATCATCGTTGTTTTTGTCTGTTTTTCTTCCATCCGTGACAAATAGATCAGATCATTTGTAAGACCTGCAAGCCGCTTTGTCTGTACCTGAATATCATCAAGCCATTCATTCTCTCCGTATTCCATCTCTAAGATCGATGTATCTGCATCAATGATCGTAAGCGGTGTCTTGATCTCATGTCCTGCATCTGTGATAAAGCGTTTTTGTTTTTCATAGCTTTCTGCCACTGGCTCAATTGCCCGTTTTGAAAGCAACACCACCAAAATAAAAACGGTGCTAACACCAAAAATAGAAACAAAAAAGCTAGTGACAAGAAAAGTCTGAAATGACATCATGGATTTTGTACAATCCAGAAAATATATTTTTACTCCGTTTGAAGTATTTTCTTTCATATATCTGTATTTTGAAATGAATCCACAGTTCTTGTTACTTCTATTGATTTTTTGTGCATATTTAATCGCTGTTTCTTCATCGATCGCTGAGATATTATCGGTATCCGCTTCACATATCTGTCTGTTATTGCTCAAAAATACAGAAAAATAGCGGGACTCAAAGGAAGTTTCTGGTGATATTCCATTTGTCTTTTTATGTTGAGATTTATAGAGATTTTCTGGCAATTCTCCATCATTCTCTTTCAGGAAATCTAAGATCGTATCTGCATTATGACTCATCTCCCGATAATTCAGCAAATTGATCGATCCAAGAATCAGAAATAATACAATGATCGTTGATGTCATGGAAATCGCTATAAATTTTATTCGAAGTTTTCGGATCATCCTCCCACCTCCAAAATATATTCTGCGTGACTTGCCTCTGTAATCTGAAGATTTGCGTGGAGTGCTTCTAATTTCTTTCTAAGATAAGAAATGTACATCCATACAACGTTCGTCTGTACCTGTTTTTCATCTCCCCAGATTTTTTCCAACAGACGTTTGTGCGTGATACTGTGGCCCTGATTACATAAAAACATCTCCATCATCTGAAATTCCTTATTCGCAAGACGAAAACTTCCTGTTGGTGATGTCAGTTCAAAAGTCGCTCTGTTTAATGTGATATTTCCGACATACAAAATTGATTCTGTTTGTGTTGTCTGCGTTCTGATCATGGTACGGATTCTTGCCAACAATTCTTTTGCCGCAAATGGTTTTGTGAGATAATCATTCGCTCCAAGATCCAGTCCTTCTACTTTATCGTCAATCTCTGCTTTCGCTGTCAGCATCAGAATTGGAATCAGATTTTTCTTATCTCTGATGGTTTTTAATACTTCCTCGTAACTAACGCTCTTGATAATGATCTTTCATCTTCTGCAAGTAATAACCGCATTGTGGAATTCCTCCTTTTTTGCATACTTCTCTGATTTTTGATTTATTATAGATGGAAAATGTTATGAATTTGTGAGAAATGGAATTGTTCACAGAACTTTGACATTTTTATGTATCTATCACCAGAAAAAGGCATCCAAACTTAGAATTTCTATGCTAAGCCTGAATGCCTTCTTTCTTATTATTTTACTTTTATTACTTTTCATGTCCGTTCTGGATAATATTTACTTTTCAAGATTCATCCGACCAATGCATCTTAGTCGGAAGGCTCATGATTCTGAGAGCCTATAAAAATATAAAGGGCAGAATTCTATCTTCTACCCCTTATATTTTTATATCATTATTTCATATCCTTACTAACAATAAAGACAATCCCTATTGGTATTTTCACTTTTCCTGTTGTAATTTTATCATCAAAAAATAAGTCTTTTTCATAAAGTTGAATACTATAGCTTTGATAAAAAATACATGCTTTGATATTTTTCTTATATCCATTTTTCACATTGACATATTGTGAGGCAGAAATAAGTACTTTATTTTTTGGATGAATATTTTCTTCAACAACTTTTTTTAAAATCCTCAGATTTTTATTATTATAATCTTTATTTACTTGGTATTCTATTGATAATTTTTCACGAAATTGCATGCCACCTTTCGGTGCCTCATACCAAGATGAATAACTTGGTTCTTGTAGTTCCTTTTTTTCATCTTTAGCTTTAATATAATATTCTCCAAATCCAATATCTACAACGTTTGATTTATCCGTTATTCTTTTATTTCCTATGATTTTTTTATCCAATGGAATATATTTAATGCTTTCAACATTTGATACATCTTTTATATAGAAGGATAATAAGCTATTTTCCATATCTTTTGATTTTTTATCATTCGCAAATACATTTTCTGTCTTTCCACTTAATATCAACATACCTAATAAACATATAATTACAACTACATATTTTTTATCTTGTTTTCTTTTATCATGATTTTTTCATATCCAATCGTATGTTATCAAGCAGAAAATATCTCAAATAAATTCTCTGCTTGATTAAAATCCTTTTATTATCTATTTTTATAAACCTTCTAATATTTTCCTCACATCTATATCCTAAAACACAAAATAATAATGCTTGTATTCCTCTTCCTACTGCATTATTAATGTCTGGAGTTAGAACAATAAAAATAAATAAGATAACCAATTCCTATAATTAATATCTATTATTTTTTATTTTCAATTCATTTCACCTACCTAAAACAAAACAAATACAATTAATCTTGCTCCTATTCCAGCAAATGTTTTTGGAATTCCTACTTTTTGTAATGCATGCTGAATTGCGTCTGTAATTGTCCCCTCTTCCATAACCATTACTCACATTGATATTATCTTCCTTTAATGAAAAAGTCCCGAAGCCCGCATAAATGCGTGGTTTCGAGACCTTTAACCGAAAGCGATAGACGGGGCTCGAACCCGCGGTCTCGACCTTGGCAAGGTCGCGCGTTACCAACTACGCCACTATCGCATATAATGACTGTTCCTTTTCAGAACAGTCATTATTTTACCTTATTCACAGTTTGTTGTCAATCATTTTTTACTAAAATTCCGCAACAACTGTTTTTCCTGCAACTGTTTTTTCTCCAGTTTTATAAGCTACTTTTGGCAGATTAGAATCTTCTAAGACAACAACCATAACATCTGGGCTACATCCTTCTTTCTTGATCAGATCGATATCAAACTCTACCAACTTATCTCCTGCCTTTACTTCTTGTCCACTCTTGACAAAAGACTTAAATCCTTTTCCATCTAATTTGACTGTATCAATTCCGATATGAATTAAAAGATTTAATCCTTCTTTTGTCTCGATTCCAATCGCATGTAAAGATGGTTTCATTAATGCTGTGATCTTTCCATCTGCTGGTGCCACAACGACACCTTTTTCTGGTTCGATTACAACACCATCTCCCATAGCACAAGTTGCAAATGCCTCATCTTTTGCCTGTGTCATTGCAAAAACTTTTCCTGTTGCTACCGCAACTAATTTACCATGTCTGATTTCTTTTTTCTCTTCTTCTTTGGAGGAAACTATGGGTGTTACCTCTTCTTCTTTGGAAGGATCTGTTCCATGCTGTGCATAATATTCCACATATTCTTCAAAATTACTCTTGATCACAGATACCTGTGGTCCATAAATAATCTGAATTCCTGTTCCTTTTTTGATGATTCCTTTGGAACCAGATTGTTTTAAGTACTGATCTGTCACCTTAGTTTCATCTGTTACTGTGATACGAAGTCTTGTAGCACAGCAGTCAATATCTTCAATATTTTTGATTCCACCAAGTCCTTTTAAGATCATAAAGGAAATTGGATCCTCTGGTGCGTCTGTATCTTCATTTGCTGCACCTTTTTTTGCCTGGTAATCAGCTTTTGTATATAATTTTACCTCTTCTTCGTCATCATCTCTACCTGGTGTTGGAAGATCAAATTTCTCAATGACAAATTTGAACACAAAGTAATATAATACTGCATAAACTGCAAATACTGGAAGGATCATCATCCAGTTACTCTTTGTCTGTCCCTGTAATACACCGTATAACATAAAGTCGATCAATCCACAAGAGAATGTTGTTCCGATACAGATCTTTAAGATATGCATTAATGCAAATGACAAACCTGCTAATCCACAATGTAAGATAAATAATCCTGGTGCAATAAATAAGAATGTAAATTCAATCGGTTCTGTAATTCCTGTAAGGAATGATGTTAATGCTGCTGAGAATAGTAATCCTCCAACAATTTTTCTTTTTTCTGGTTTTGCACAACGATACATTGCATAAGCTGCTCCAGGAAGTCCCGCCATCATGAAAGAATATTTTCCTGTCATGAATCTACATGCTTCTACTGCAAAATGTTTTGTATTTGGGTCTGCCAGCTGTGCAAAGAAGATATTCTGTGCACCTTCTACCATCTTTCCAGCAACTTCCATTGTTCCTCCAAGAGATGTCTGCCAGAATGGTAAATAAAATACATGATGTAATCCGAATGGAATTAATGCTCTCTCTAAGAATCCAAAGATTGCTGTTCCAAAATATCCAGAATGCATAACCAGATTACCAAGTGCAAAGATTCCACTCTGAATCGTTGGCCATACAAAGAAGCAGATAATACCTACACCGATATGTGCGATTACACTAATAATTGGCACAAAACGCACTCCTGAGAAAAATGCTAATGCTGCTGGTAATTGCTGTTTATAAAAGCGATTATGTAATGCTGCTGTTACAAGTCCTACGATAACTCCAGCAAATACTCCCATCTGAAGAGAATCAATACCACAGACACTCGTGATCTGTCCGTTTAAGACACTCTTTGCATATGTTCCGTCCGCTAAAATCTTTCCTGATAATTTTAACATCGCATTAATTGTTGAATTCATTACAAAGAATGAAATACCTGCAGAAAGTACTGCTACTGCTTTTTCATTTTTTGCCATTCCTAATGCTACTGCTAATGCAAAGATCAATGGTAAATTTCCAAAGATTGTATTACCGACCTGTGACATGATCGTTAAAAGCGCATTCAGGATAGTTCCCTCTCCCATGATTCCTTGTAAATGATACGCTGCGATCGTATCAGCATTAGTAAATGAAGATCCCAGTCCTAGTAAGATACCTGCAATTGGTAACACAGATACTGGAAGAAAAAATGATTTTCCGATCTGTTGTACTACCGCAAATGCTGAACTTTTCTTTTTCTTTGCCATTTTAATCCTCCTTTGTGACAAATTGATACATGGTTACTGTCTGATACACTTCTCCTGCATCAAATACTGGTGCATCAAACTCTTTTGTGTTAATACTGTTTGGGAAATAATGTGGTTCCATGCAAAATCCACATCCTTTTCCATAGATCACTCCCCCTTTCCCTTTTGTTGATTTCATTGTATTTCCAGTGTAAAACTGTAATCCTGGAAGATCTGAATAAACTTCCATTTTAATACCCTGTTCTTCGTCCAATGCTTCCGCCATTTTTCGGAAACCACAATCTTTATTCCGAATTACAAAATTATGATCATATCCTTTGCCTTTTTCTAGTTGTTCATCTTCGGCATATAGATCATTCTTGATCTTTTTCCATTCACGGAAATCCATCGGTGTATATTCTACTTTTCTGATTTCTCCTGTTGGGATCGTATCTTCATTGATCGGTGTAAATTCATCTGCATAAATCCTTACTTTTGTATTTTCGATCGTTCCGCTTTCATGTCCACCCAAGTTAAAGTAATTATGATTTGTCAGATTGATCAGCGTTTTCTTATCGCTGACTGCATGATAGGAAACGATCAATCCATTTGTTTCCGTTACCGTATAAATGATATTTGTTACCAATGTTCCCGGAAATCCTTGTTCCCCATCTGGACTTACATAAGTAAACTTCACTGCATGATCATCAATGATCTCACTATCCCATAAGACTTTGTGAAATCCATGTTCTTTGTCACTGTGAATGTTATGTTTTCCACGATTTTTTGCTACATGATACTCTTTCCCATCAATTTCGAATCTGGCATTTGAAATACGGTTTACATTCCGTCCGACAGTTGCTCCAAACATAATTCCATTCTCAAAATATTCTTCCAAGGTGTCATATCCAAGGGCTACATCTTTGATGTTTCCCTCCTTGTTTTTTACAAGGAGAGAAACAATATTTACACCAAAATCAGTAACTTTGACTGCAAATCCATTTTGATTTTCAATCGTGTATAGAAATGCTTCTCTTTTATCTTCTAAAAAGCCAAAACTTTCTTTTGTTACACCCATATCAGCCTCCTGCTTAGTGTCCATGTTCCATTAAGTCCATAACAACAGGATCTGTAGAATGAACTCCTTTTGCTTTAAGTTCTTCAATCTTTTCTTTAAACTGTGGCAGATATTTTGCATGTGCAACTAACAGTTCATCTAAAACTTTTGTTGTATTTTCATTATTTTCTACTAATGGATTTAATACGAATGCTTCTAATGCTTTTCCGTAATCTCCTGTCAATGCCGCTTCAATTGTACATTCTTCCATTGCTTTCATCATCTGAAGCCATCCTTTTTCTGCTGATGGAAGCTTTCCAAATGCCATTGGCTGTGCTCCTGTCGCTGAAATGATGCTTGATACTTCCACGATAGAGTCATCATCTAAGCATGAAATTGCTCCATTGTTTTGTGTACTTACTACCATATGGATCTTCTTATTTGCATAAATTGCACGGATACATTCGCAAGCTGCATCGCTGTAATATGCTCCTCCACGTTTTCCAAGTTGTTCTGGTTTTTCATGAAGTTCTGCATTTTTATAAATTTCAAACAACTCATGTTCTACCTGTTTCATTTGCTCTGCTCTAGTACCACCTTCATTGAATTCTTCAATCGCATGCTCAAGCATTGCTTGTTTCATGTAGTAATATCTGTGGTATCCACAAGGCACCATATTCATGCTGTGAAGTAATTCCAATGGAAATTCAGCTTGATAGATATTGGCTGGTGTTCCACCACCTTTTTCATTGATATGATCGATCAAAATTGGTGTCATATCATTTCCATTTTCATCAAATACTTTATGCCAGTGAAAATGGTTAATTCCTGCATATCTGTAATTTAACTGGCTGATATCCTTCCCAAGGAGCTTCGGTTCTGCCATCATTGCGATCGTTGGCACGTTGCAAAGTCCGATACATTTTTTCCATCCAAAATGTTTAATTACAGCTTCTGTTACCATTCCACTTGGATTTGTAAAGTTGATCAGCCATGCATCTGGGCATAATTCTCTCATATCTTCTATGATCTGTCCGATCACTGGAATGGTTCGAAATGCTTTAAACATTCCTCCTGCTCCATTTGTTTCCTGACCAAGCATTCCATACAATGATGGAATTCTTTCATCTTTAATTCTGGCATCTAAAAGGCCTACTCGAAATTGTGTTGTAACAAAGTCTGCATCTTTTAATGCTTCTCTTCTGTCTAATGTTGTATAAACTTTTACATCATATGGAGATGCATCCCACATTCTCTGTGCCAGTGCTCCTACAATCTCTACTTTTTCTTTTCCATCTTCAATATCGACCAGCCAGATTTCTTTGATTGGTAAATCTTCATATCGTTTGATAAATCCTTCCATCAATTCTGGTGTGTAACTGCTTCCTCCACCGATCGTTACGATTTTTATTGCACCTTTCATCGCTCTATGCCTCCTCAAATATCTTTGTTTCCTTTGTTCTGTTCACATGATACAGAGCTGGCTTCTTTCGTACAACGGATTTTCCTGATTCGGATATTTTTCCCTAAAAAAGTTTCAGAATTACGAAACACTCTGAAACTTTTTGAAACTTTATTTCAATTCCACCCAGTATTCTTTGTTTGCTTCGATCATTTCATCTAAAATTTCTTTTGCCACATTTGCAGATGGAATTGTGCGGTTTAAAGTAAATGCCTGCAATGCTTTTTTATATGATCCTTCGATCACTGCTTCTACGACCAACCCTTCACAAGCATCCTGCTGTTCGATCAGTCCTTTATAAAATCTTGGAATTTCTCCAACTCTTACTGGTTCTGGTCCGTCTTTTGTAATATATGCAGGAATTTCAACCATGGCATCATCTGGAAGATTCTTGACTGCTCCGTCATTTTTTACGATGACAAGCTGTCTGCTTCTCGTGTCATATGCAAGTGCTTTTACCACTTCTACAATAAATTTTCCATGAACTCCTACATAAAATTGTGTCAAATCGATTTTTTCTCCATTTTCTAGTTTCTTAACTGCCTCACGAATCTTTGTTTCTCTTCCATGAATAACCTGCATTCCCCTTGTATTATTAATATCCATGTAATCTACAATGTCATCTCCAAGAAGATAATACTGCCAGTATGTATTTGGCAGATAATCTGGAAAATAGTTGACGATCTTCTTTGCATTCGTAAATGTATGTAACCAGTCTGGATCTTTGACCAAGGCATCTTCATAACTTGCCTTTGATACATAACCATACTCTGCCACATGTTTCTTTAATTTTTCTGTGACATCTTCGCCATTACACTGTACTTTTGTAAACCATCCATAATGATTCAATCCAAAATAATCCACTTCCAGATTGCTAAGATCTGTGTCTAGGATTTCTGCCATTCTTGCCTCTACCTCAACTGGCATATCACAGATATTTAAAATTCTTGCATTTGGACGTAATGTCTGTGTTGCCTTAGCAACAATCGCAGCTGGATTTGAATAATTAACGATCCAATAAGTTTTTGATGCATATTTCTCACAAACATCGATCAGATGTACCATTGGTCCGATCGTTCTCATTCCATATGCCATTCCCCCGGCTCCACATGTTTCCTGTCCAATGCATCCATGTTTTAATGAAATCTGTTCATCTTTTACTCGCATTTTCAGTCCACCGACTCGCATCTGTGCCATAATAAAGTCTGCATCTGTAAATGCCTCTTCTTCATCCGTACTAATTTTCAATTCCAAAGAAGGTCTTAAATCTTTTACAACTTCTTTTACGATCAGTGACACTTTTTCTTGTCGTTCCTGATCAATATCATATAACCATAATTCTTTGATTTTTAATTCTTCCTCTTCCAAAAGATTTTTTACAATCCCTGCGGTATAAGTACTTCCACCACCACATATCACAATCTTAAATTCTTTTTTCATTGATTTTTTCCTCCATATCCGTCATATTATTTCATGTGCCCTGATTATATTTCTTGAAAATTTCAGGCTCAATAGTTCACGCTATTTTTGGAACATCACAACTATTTCATGGACAATCTGCATAAATTTATTCCGGTTATTTGTGCAAATTCACAATAAAAAAGAAATATTTGAAAACTATACTTTTTTAGGAGAATGATTGATATGATACTAGAACAAATTAAAAATCCTGATTTTTTTAATAATTCTGAACAGAATATGATTTATTTTTTACAAAACAATTTAAACTCTTTTGATCAAGTCACTTTAAACAAAATGGCAAAAGAATCCTTTTCTTCGACTTCTTCTGTTTTACGTTTTTGCAAAAAATTAGGATTTGATGGATTTAAAGATTTCAAATTACAACTGATCCGAGAAGCATCTATTTCTGGTCAGGATCTTAATTTTAATCTACCTTTTTCTCCAGATGATTCTGTTGAAGATATCGGTCTTCATTTATCTGAAATTCTTGCAAATGGAATTAAAAAAACACGGAATCTGTTAGATCCCGTGCAATTAGAAATGACTGCTTATAATATAAAAAAGAGCCACCGTGTATTCCTGTTTGGAAAAGGTGACTCCAGAATTTCTCTTGAGAATTTTAAAAATAAAATGATCAAATTAAATGAATATTTTATTATTGGTGATGAATATCAGAATAATTTTTATACAGTCGGCAATATTACCTCTAATGACCTTGTGATCTTCTGTACTTATAGTGCTATGCATCATGATTACAATTCTTATCTTCCAGTTTTAAAAGATCATAACGTTCCGATCATTACGGTTACAAGTAATATTCATTCCAAACTGGCTGTGAATTCTGATATTGTATTACAACTTCCTGATGATGAATCCTTTGATGAAAAAGTTGCCAGTTTTGCCTCTCAAACAAATATGGATTTTATTTTTGATTACATCTATTCTATCATTTTCCAGAAAATTATATGGAGAATTATCATTCGAAATATGCTAAAGATGTATATACAAATTCCATGATCTATAACAAACTATAATTTAGTATCATTCATCCTGAATATCTCGATCATCCATAAATCCTATGGATTCTTTGAGATATTCAATATTCTTTTCACGGTCCATATTGTAAATACAGCCAAAAACAACATCCATCATATACTGCATCGCAATATGAGATGAGAACTGAGAGATACGATCTCTTAAGTTTTCTCTGCTGCTGATCGTTAATGCACCGGCAACATACTGTGGATATAAATTCCCACCTGCTTTCCCAACATACACAACAGGCACCTTCTTTTGATGCAGCACCTTTAAAATTGGCTTTACAAAGGTTGCTTTTCCAGAATATGAGAGAATGATCGCTGCATGTTTCGGATTACTTGCTAATGCTGTCAGTCTTTGTTTATAAAATCCATGTGGACATTCTACACTACTTTTGCCTGCTGTTAACATCTTATCCTGAAAATTTTCTGCAACATTCATGTTATGTGAATGGGTATAAATGTCTATAACTTCCGCTTTATGTAATAATTGTGCCACTTTATGCAATTCTATAAAATCCATATAATCATAGGTATCATAGATTGCTGTTTCATATAACTTACTCAGTTTCTTTGCGATCATCTGTGGTCCATCTTTTCGTTCAAATGGATAATTTACATCGATCATCTCAATATCTGATTTCATTTCTGAGATATCTTTTGCCAATATGACTTTCAATTCATTGAATCCTTTTAACCCAATCTTTTTGCAAAATCGATGAATGGCTGATTTTGACACAAATGTTTTTTCTGCTAATTCAATAACCGACATATCTAAGATATCTTCTTGATTTTTTAATATATAATATCCGATTTCTGTCTCAATTGGTGTTAATCCGTCTGATAATTCAATCATATTTTTTAATGTCATACATGACCTCTCTTTATCTTTTATTTTACAGGACAAGCCGCCCCGACATATTCCATCCGATTTTCTTTCACGCTCGTAATATCCGCATGTTCTCCACAGACACGGCAGTTCTTATTCTTCGATGGAAATTTAACTACTCTTGTATTCATCGTTAAGCCATCCATCACAAGCATCTTGCCTGTCAGCAATTCCCCGATTCCTAACAGATACTTGATCGCTTCTAATGCCTGAATACATCCAATGATTCCTGCGACTGCACCAATGATCCCTGCCTGACTGCAGTTTGGCACAGAACCGCTTTCTGGTATTTCCTCAAAGATACATCTGTAACATGGCTGGTCTTCTTCTGGAACATAGGTCATAACCTGACCCTGAAACTGTAAGATTCCTGCATGACAAAATGGTTTCTTTAACAACACACATGTATCATTGATCAGGAACTTTGTCTCAAAGTTATCCACAGCATCGATGATAAAATCGTATTCTTTGAACAATTCTTCTGCGTTGTCCGCATATAAATATTCTGGATAGGTGTTTACCTTGATATGCTCATTTAATTCAAGCATTGATTTCTTTGCTGATTCTGCCTTATTTGTTCCTTCTCTTTTGCTTGTGTGAATGATCTGTCTCTGTAAGTTTGACACGCTGACATCATCTGCATCCACGATCCCGATCGTTCCAACTCCTGCTCCTGCAAGATATAAAGCCGCTGGTGCACCTAAGCCGCCAGCTCCGATGATCAGAACTTTTGATTTCTTTAATTTCTTTTGTCCGTCACTTCCTACCTGTGGCAGGATGATCTGACGATCATATCGTTTGACCTCGTCTGGTGTTAATTCTTCTGTAGACGAAAACAGATGCAGTCCGTCCTTTGAAACGTCCTGCATCTGTTCTTTTTGGGATGTCACATGTAATAACCATTCTCGGTAACCGCCGGATAAGTTCAAAGCTTCATACCCTTCTTGTCTTAACTGTTCGGCAATTGGGGCGCTTTTCTCTCCATAGTTGCAATATACGATCAGCCTCTTATCCTTTGGAAGTTCCTCGATGTGAGAGAAATCACCAGCCCATTCGTAAGCCTTCGGTATATGTCCATGCTGGTATGCGATCTCACCTCTTACATCTAGGTAGATATAATCATCATCGGACAGTAATTCTACTTGCTGTACCGTGATATCCATATTCTTTCCTCTTAATCTTAATCCTATTCTTCAGCGAATAATGCTGTAGATAAGTATCTGTCTCCTGAATCTGGAAGTAATGCTACAATTGTCTTTCCTTTGTTCTCTGGTCTCTCTGCAAGGATCGTAGCTGCTTTTAATGCTGCTCCTGAAGAAATACCAACTAAGATTCCTTCGCTGTGTGCGAATGCTCTTCCTTCTGTAAATGCATCTTCATTCTCGATTGTGATAACTTCATCATAAATCTTTGTATTCAGTGTGTCAGGTACGAATCCAGCACCGATTCCCTGAATCTTATGTGCTCCAGCTGTTCCTTTTGATAATACTGGAGATGTTGCAGGTTCAACTGCTACTATTTTAACATCTGGGTTCTGTTCTTTCAAGTATTCACCAACACCTGTTAATGTTCCTCCTGTACCAACACCTGCTACAAAGATGTCTACTTTACCGTCTGTCTGATCCCAGATCTCTGGTCCTGTTGTTGCTTTGTGTACAGCTGGGTTTGCTGGGTTCACGAACTGTCCTAAGATGACTGCTCCGTCAATCTCTTTTGCAAGTTCATCGGCTTTGGCGATAGCACCTTTCATTCCTTTGGCACCTTCTGTTAATACTAATTCAGCACCATAGGCTTTTAATAAGTTTCTTCTTTCAACACTCATTGTGTCAGGCAGTGTAAGGATCGCTCTATATCCTTTTGCTGTTGCAACTGCTGCAAGACCGATTCCTGTGTTACCACTTGTTGGTTCGATGATCGTTGATCCTGGTTTTAACTGACCTTTCTTCTCTGCATCTTCGATCATTGCCAATGCGATACGGTCTTTGACAGATCCTGCTGGATTTAAGTACTCAAGTTTTGTAAGGATCGTTGCGTCTTTCACTCCTGCTTTGTCTGCATATCTATCTGCTTTAAGAAGTGGTGTTCCTCCGATTAATTCTAATGCGCTTGCTGTAATCTTACTCATAATTCTAAACCTCCATAAAAAGTTGTTGTTTTTATTCCGTTTTATTTCCTATTTTTCTACTAGGTTTTCTATGTTTTAGATTATACAACCACATATCTTTATTGTCAACATCTTTTGCATTATTTCTGTTATAGGTTTTTCTTTTGATTTGCTATAAGTTCTCTTTATATTTTTAATCCACAGATTCTTATGATCTGGAGATCAAATGTTCTTGCAGAAACACTCCAATTCCATCGTGATCATTGTCTTTAGTAATATGATCTGCAACACTTTTTGTTTTTTCACTTCCATTTGCCATGACGACTCCGACTCCTGCATGCAAGGTCATATCATAATCATTATCTGCATCTCCAAATGTGCAGAGATTTTCCATCGTAAATCCATGCATCTCCATCAGTTTTTGTAATCCAAAGGATTTTGAGATTCTAGGATCCATAAATTCAAACAGGTGTTGCGTCGTTTGAAGACTTGCACATTTGAAACGTTCATTTTTAAAGGTTTTTGCTCTCTCAATAACTGCCGGCATAGTTTCTGGTTTGCAAACAATAAGAAGTTTTAAACGATCTTCTTTTAAATACTCGTCAAAATCAATGACTTCATATGGAAGCTGATCACCTTTAGATAAAATTTTAATAAGTTCATCTTCTTTCGGAGTATACAAAACTCCATCCCCATGAATTGCAAAATTCACATCCATATCTTTATAGTGCTCCATGATATTTGCGATCAGGTTTCCTGGAAGGGCAAAATTTTCTTCATAATAATCGGTTTTGTAATCATAAATCTCACCTCCGTTGCTTCCAACAACCATATCAACAAGCCCGCCAATTCCCCATTTTCCAAACAACCTTTTTACACTTGGAACATCTCTTCCTGTTGATATTCCAAACAAGATTCCTTGTTCTCGAACTTTCTTTATCGCATCAATTGTTTTGGAGGTAACGATTCCCTTGCTATTTAACAGTGTTCCATCAATATCACACATTATAACTTTTATATTCTTCATAACGTTTCTCCCTTGATTTTGTCCATAAATATTATTTTCTACCAATTTAACATATTCTTTCAAACTAAATAAGTCCCAGCACAAAACTTTACGCTTTTTCTGGGACTTATGAATTTTATATATTTAGAAATCAGATAACAATTATTTTAATTGTAACATCGCACCTCCAAATTTTTGAATCTTCTGCATCATTTTTCAAATCACTCCTTTTCAAAAGTTTATTCACCTCGTACTTCTGCAAATACCTCTTCCAGTTCATTTAATAAATCTTTGACATTCTCAATTCCGACAGACATTCTTAACACACAATCCGTGATCCCGTTTTGTTTGCGGATATGTTCTGGAACATCTGCATGTGTCTGTGTCATTGGATATGTGATCAGTGTTTCCACCCCACCAAGACTTTCTGCGTATTTGATCATTCTTACTTTTTCAAGGATATTGATCGCATATTCTTTCTTCGTAAGTTCAAATGTAAGCATTGCTCCAAATCCTCTTGCCTGCTTTTTCATGATCTCGTATCCCGGATGTTCTTTGAATCCTGGATAAACAACTTTCTTTACGATATCCTGTTCTTTTAACCATTTTGCGATCTCGATCGCATTTTCCTGTGCACGGTCCATGCGGACTCCTAAAGTTTTGATCCCTCTCTGGATCAGGAAACAGTCAAATGGTGCTAATCCGGCTCCTGTTGTCTTGATCAGGAAACGAAATCTTTCACTGATATCTTCTCTGTTTGTAACTAAGAATCCAGCCAGTGTATCGTTGTGGCCTCCAAGGTATTTTGTTCCGCTGTGTACAACAATATCTGCTCCGAGATTTAATGGATTCTGGAAATATGGAGATAAAAATGTATTGTCAACGATCAGAAGAATGTTATGTCTCTTTGTGATCTCAGCTAATGCTTTGATATCTGTGACGTTCATCATTGGGTTGGTTGGTGTCTCGATATAAACTGCTTTTGTGTTTTCTCTGATATATGCTGCAACATTTTCCTTGTGGCAGTCTACACTGGAAAATTCGATTCCGTTTTTCTCAGATACATGATTAAATAGACGGATGCTGCCGCCATATAAATCTGCATCCACGATCAGATGATCGCCCGGTTTGAATAATTCCATCATCAATGTGATCGCTGCCATTCCTGATGAAAATGCCAATGCATCGATTCCATTTTCCAGAGAAGCAACTGTCTTCTCCAGATGTTCTCTCGTTGGATTCTGCAGACGGCTGTAATCATAACCTGTGCTTTGTCCGACTCCTGGATGTGCGTATGTTGCTGACTGATAGATTGGGTAACTGATCGCACCATAGTGGTTGATCGAATTTTCTTCCTCTTCTAAATGAATACATTTTGTCTCTATTTCTCTTGCCATATATATCTCCTGTTTCATCCTATGTTTTATTCTATCTCAAATCTGTTCTATCCAAAAAAATGTAAGAACATCATATAACTCACTGTTCCAAGTAAAATGCTGATCAGCGTATTATGTTTCCATTTGTAACTGACTGCAGTGATTGCTGCTGCGATCAGTTTCCATAAACCATCTGCCATAAAGTCATCCCCGACATCTTTCAGGCAATACACGATCAGTACTGCCATGATCGAAGATGGCAACACCATTCCTAATCGTTTGATCTGATCTGGAAGCTCTTTTCCTTCCTGAAATACAAGAAAAGGGAGGGCTCGAAGTCCAAATGTGATCACGGCAGAAACGAAAATCGCGATCAATGCCATTTTTGTGTTCATTATTTTCCCCTTTCTGTCTAAACTTCCTGTTGTTTGCTATTCCAGAAGATTAAAACTCCTGAAACGATCACCAATGCTGGCAGCATAAATGCCCGCTGTCCAAAGATCATCAAGGCGATCACTGCGATCAAGACTCCTGCAACCGCTGGAAAATGCTTGTCCGCTTTCTCCCATTGATCGATAAAAATGATGATAAATAATGCAGTCATACAAAATCAATTCCTGTTAATTCAAATGGGATCAACTGCCCGATCAGACCGCCCATCACTGCTCCAAACATCCAGTAACATCTGCTGAAGAATGCAACGAGAAACATCTCTTTTCTGCTGTTTTCATCTTTGTCTTCGATTGTGCAGTTTACCGCATATGTTTCATCTGTCATCGTATGAATCATATAAAATTTCTTTCTTCCCATCTTACGGAATGTCTCCAAAAATGAAAGGCTGTAGAAACTCTGTCTGCTGTTCATCAACAAAGCTGTCACTGCAATCGTAACGATCGATGCCCCGCTGCTTAAAAATGTGATCAGGACAAACTGAAAAGCTCCTGTATACACGGTAAGGCTTGTAAGAAGCGAATAATACCACGCAAATCCTGCATTCTCCATCATCATTCCATATGCCATACTGACAAATATATAGCTGCACATGATTGGTATGGATTTCATAAATGCTTGTTTTGTTACACTTTTTACGCCTTGCATAAATCCTTCACTACTTCCCCTGCGATGATCAGTCCTGCGACAGATGGTACAAATGCTGTACTGCCTGGAATCGCTCTTTTCTCTGTACATTTGTGCTGTGCTCCTGGAGGGCAGATACAGTTTGTTCTGCAATTGTTTGCCATATCATCTTTTGGTTTGATCGGCATTTCTTCTGAATATACAACTTTTAATTTCTTAACTCTTCTCTTCTTTAATTCTCTTCGCATAACCTTTGCAAGAGGGCATACTTTTGTCTTATAGATATCTGCCACTTTAAACTGGCTTGGATCTAATTTATTTCCAGCTCCCATACTGCTGATGATCGGTACATTCTTTTCCTTTGCTGCCATAACTAATGAGATCTTTGCTGTCACTGTGTCAACGGCATCAACGATGTAGTCATATTCCTCAAATGGAAATTCATCGGCATTCTCTGGTAAGAAGAAACATTTGTGAACGTTGACTTTCGCATCTGGGTTGATCTCTAAAATACGGTCTCTCATCACTTCTACTTTGTATTTTCCGATTGTTTTTCTTGTTGCGATGATCTGGCGGTTTAGGTTTGTTAAGCAGACTTTATCATCGTCAACAAGGTCGAATTCACCGACACCGCTTCGTACTAAGGCTTCGCATACATATCCACCAACACCACCGATTCCAAAGACAGCAACTCTGCTGCCTGCTAATTTATCAAGTGCTTCTTTTCCAAGTAATAGTTCTGTTCTTGAAAACTGATTTAACATTTCTTTCTCCTTTTATTTAGAATAAAAAAGCGGATGCTTAGCATTTCTATTCTTGTTATGCTGCGCTTCCGCTGGTATTTTTGTATTTCCTACTATTTCTATTGGTTTTATTATATGCAAACGATGATTGGATGTCAAGACTGGTGTTGTTATTTTTATGTGTCAACAAACGATTGTTAAACTCCTTACAAATTCAACATTTTGTAGATTTCTTCTTTCTCTGCCTCTGGATTCTCTTTTATTAATGTATAAATAGGTTCAATTACTATCGTATCTTCTTCTGATTCTTCTGCAATCTGTGGCAAAGTTTTATTTTTCAAAATTTTCTTTTGAACTAATGAAATTAATTTTAATATTTCTCCTTCCTTACGTCCAATCCTCTGTGCACTTTGTATCTGACTTGCTCTGTCACTCTCTGCCATCTCTTCTCTCAGATACAAATATCTTTCCCTCTCATCCTGACTGATCTTTATCATCTCTTCCAGCGCCCTTTCCATATACTTATTACCTTTTGATTCCTGTTCCAATTCTTCCCATGTCTGTGCAGCTATCAACTTTGCCCATCGATATAATGGTTTTTTCTTTTGTTTCTCTTTTACGTACTTTAGTTTCTTCAATTCTATCATATGAAATTGAAATTTTCTACTATATATCTCTTTGGTTTTTTCATCCATCAGACTAAATTTATGGTAATAATTCGGACTTATCATTTGATTAAAATTTAAAATACCAACATGAATACATGGTGGAATTTCTCCATAAGGATGTCCTTTTTTAATCCATCTGTAAACATTCGACAATTATAAAAAAGGCTTCTCTCTGTCCAATCATCTTGATAGGTGTTTTGCATTTCAATGTTAATCTTTCTGTTTTGATTTTAAAATCAATTTGATGTCCAGAATTCCTTCTTTTTCTTCATCATTTTCTCCCAGTGTAAATGGATCTGTAATTTCAATTTTTTTGATTTCATATTCTTTTAAATCCAGCAATGCCATTGGAAATCCTTTTACAATTTTAGTATTTTTAAATATTTTTTGAAATGCATAATTGTTTGTTAGTTTTACTGTTATTTTTTCATCACTAATCGCTCTGATCTTTAATTGTTCATCATTGATTTTATTTTTTAGCTTTTCTGTCATATGTATCTCCTTATGTTTCTTTTATTTACATGGATTTATTTTACATTATTATACATTTATTTACAATATGCTTTTACATTTTATTCCATATGTTTTAAATTCTTATTTGTAAAACAAAATAAGGATATGAGTGTGAATTCACTTTCACGCTCATATCCTCATTTCTCGTAATCATTTCAAAAAATTCGATCATCTATGATAACATACTATCTCAGAAAAAAGCTACTGATATATCCATCCTTCCAAGATCCTTTGAAAGAGATTTTACTGCTTGCTTCTAAATGCATTTTTTCTCCATCAAATTTATATTTATAGATACTATCATTACTTAGTATATACAAATAGCCCTCTTTTGTTTGACATTGAATTACATTATGCTTGAATTTATAAACTTTGCTTTCTCCTGTTTGTGGGTTTAACAATGAAATTGCTTTTCCCATTCCACTGGTTAGATCACAGTGTGTAACAAACAATTTATTTTATACGGTAAAATTTGCTGTGGATTTATTTCTTTTAATTTGAGCTTGCTGATCTTGTCTTTTTTAAATCCATCTGATACAAGATTTTGTCTGTATTTCCTGAAGAAAAATAGAGATTTTTATCATCTGAATAGAAAAACACGGATTCATCTTCGCTGTGATTTACCTTTATTTCTTTTACCTTCTTTAATGTTTTCCGATCGATCTTCATTAAATAATTAATCGTTCCTTCTTCCTGATCGACCTGTTTTTCTACATAAACATAATTCCCTGCACAATGTAAATATCCAAACATTCCAACAGATTCTTCATATCGCTGTATCTCCCCCGTCTCTTCGTTATATTTTGTCAGAGTCGATACACCGTTTATCCAGTTTGTTGTATAGATATCACCATCCTTCTCATCAAAAGCAAAAAGTCCCGGCCGTCCTATTTTATATAACTTTATTTTTTGTGTATTATGATCAAGCTCCATTACTTCTTCTCGCTCATTTACATATGGAACTCCTTTTGGGATCATATACACTTTATCATTCACTGTCTTTGGAATATCATACTGACTCGCAATATTTCCGATCTTCAACTTCTTTTGTCCTGTTTTTTGAAGTTCGTCATTATAATATAAAATATTGCTTTTATCTTTATTCCCTATTGAGATAATGACTCCAAGTTGATAGGAATTATTTTGTTGTGGTTTGTAAAAATATATGACAGCCGATACAATGATTAGAATACTTATTAGAATTATGCTTCGTTTTTTCTTCATATCAAATTGCTCCTATTTTTCATATTCTTAAATCAACTAGCCTTGTTTTTTCTCATTGATTATATCAATTATAATACTCAAAACCAAATACAATAAAAATAGAACTATATCCTGCACTATAATTTCTTGTCTTGTATATGGAATATATTTTTGTGAGCTACTTAAAACGGTAACAATTCCTAGAAATATTACCAATTGAATTATATTTTTACGAAATGTTTTTAATCGCAATTTTTTTTTCATCCTTTTGCTCCTTTCTCTTAACCAACAACATATCTTACTTTATTCATACTCATTACTGATTTATGAATTTTATAATATACTTTTATTCCTTTCTTTTTATAATAAGCTTTATGAACCGCCTTCTCTAAAGCTGAATATCCTCCATAGGATGATGCCAAGGAAACTGCTGAAAGCCCCCATCCACATCCAGGTACTGCTGATATCATTAGAGAAATTGCTGTTGTTGCAACTTTTGTCTTTTTTAACCCCTCTTTATACAAATACTTTACTCCTGAATATTTTATATATCACATTCTCCCCTCTACTATTTCTCCGTTTCTACCCAATAATATCCCCCTGCTATTGCTTTTTTCGTTCCTTGATTTTCTATAAACACTCGATATCGTCCATCTTTTTTTACCTTTAAGACACTTACCAGATTTACCCCATTCTCTATATAAGTTTCCTCCCCATCCTCATCAACAATTCCAATTGCTATATGTGTCTCTGGATGTTCTTCTTCAAATCCCATGCAGGCAGCTATGTCAACATAAGTTCCTTTGTTTAAATATCCCTCTTTTGTTTCTATTCTTTCTTTCGGCTTGATCTTCCATGTAAATGGTTTTCCATCATTCTCTTTTAATCTTTCATTTTTTATCATGCACTTTTTGATTCTGGTTTTATCATACATTCTATACTTTGCTTTCTGATCTTTTATATCACCTTCCGTTCCAACATTGATTTCCTGTCTTGTTTCATCTGCAATCTTATCGTATGCCTTTACAAATCCTATCCCTGAAGCAAATACCGTAGTTGCACTGAGTATGATCATTCCAAATAAAACACTTACAGAAATTCCTCTTCGCAACCTTCTTTGTTGTCGATAAGATTTCATCCGTTCCATTCGTAGCTTTAATACTTCCTTACTCTCATATAACCCCGCTGTTGTATATCTTCCGTATCTGATCTCTTCCATAGAAATATCTATGATCGTAGAAAAATATCCTTTTACATCTGGCAGATATTCACATACTGTCCTGTCACAGTATGTTTCTCCCCATTGATCTAATTGATAAAAAACATCCTTTAACGCAGGTTGAAACCAGTATATACAACAGATAATGTTCGCCAAGTGTTTCCAAATGAGATCATGATGTTTATAATGAATCAATTCATGTGTAAATATCATATTTAGCTGTTGCGGATCATAAATTCTTGACAGAATGATTCTTGGTTTCAAAACCCCATATAACATTGGTCCGCCTGCTTTTTCTAAGATCACTACTTGAATTTCTTTATGAACCCCTAACTTTTTTGATATGCTTTTTACCATACTTTGAATTTCATCTCCACATGGATCTGCATTTAAAATATCCTTCCTTATTGCTCTGTATTTCTCTAGAAATCTGATCGTAAAAATGATCGTTCCAACCAGCCAGATGATCATCAAAATTCCAATGACCCACTTGATCGGACCTGTAACTTCAAATACATAAGTACTCTTCTCAAATCCATTTGCATAGATCAACGTGATTGGTATGGCAAACATCAATAATACCATCTTCCATATCAGATAATTGATATCAATATATCCCTTGTGTTCTATCAACCGTCCTACAGCCTTCCAAAAAAGATATAAGATCGTTCCAAGCAGTGTACATAAGAATATTCCGCTAAATATTTTTATTATGATTATCATCAAAATCAAAGTCATCTAAGATCCCTCTTAACTCTTCCCCGTCTTCTTTTGTCAGTTTCTCTCCTAATGCACTTACTAATCGTTTTGCAGATCCGTCAAACCAACGATCTAAAACTTCCTCAGCTTGATATTTGCCATATGTTTCTTCATCGATCAATGGCTGCACATATGCTTTTCTTCCTTTCTTGGTAACTTTGATATATCCCTTCTCTTCTAGCCGGAACAGATATCCGCGGATACTTGTTCTTTTATAATCTTTATTGAGCTTTTCTTTGACTGTCTCTATCAGATCAAGAAAAGGAACTTCTCCTTGATAATCCCAAATGCATTGCATGATTCGTTCTTCTAGTCTGGTTAATTCTTCCATTTTCGTATTCCTCCTTTCTTTTATGTTCTATTTTTAGGTTACTTCTATTTTAACATTGTTTTGTATTTAACACAATATATCTACAGGTTATTTTTTCAATAAAATAATCATTCTATGAAAAAAATCACTGAATCCATATAATTCATATGAACTCAGCGATTTATCTACTATTCTCCGATCAAAACCTTCTTACCTTCAAAGGCAAATCCATAATGTCTGATTACGCATCCACGACCGTCAATGCCGTCACCGCTCCAACAATACATAAGATTCCCACAACATCGATCATTCCAAAGGCCTGTCCAAGCACAGTTGCGGAAAGAATCGTTGCAACCAGCGGTTCCACGCATCCAAGCATACTTCCCTGAACTGGTCCTAACATGGAAATCCCATGGAGATAACAGGAAAACGCCACGATCGTTCCTAAGAATACAACTCCACCGACAAACATTCCCCATCCTGTTGTCTCTAAAGTACCAAATTCGTCTAATAATTTCTTTGGCTGCACGTTATAAACTGCAAAAGCAAAAGCGGATAACAATCCCCAGAATAATGCTGCATTGGTGATCACTAAGTTTTTTATACTTCCATGTGTTGCAAGCAAAAAAATTCCTACGATCACAGCTGCCAGAACAAGCACTTCTTCTTTCTTTGGAAATCTTTTTTCCACTAATACAAAGAACACCATAATTAAGATTGGTGCAGAATACTGAAGAACTGTCGCAGTTCCCGGATTTGACTCCTGAATGGCAAGGAAGTACGTCATCTGACACATAGCCATTCCAATCATCCCGAAGATCAGCTGATTGACCGCTGAATCTTCTCTTTTCCATACACGAAAAATTGAATTCCCTTTTCTCTGATACATAAGCAACAGCAGGCAGATTCCTGCCCCTAATAATCTGACTGTCACAAGCCACGTAGCCGTCAGATCTTTTGCATCAAATAAATATTTCCCCATCACACCAGACATGCCCCAGCAGCATCCTCCTGCAACTGTGAAGCAGATTCCTTTTAAACTTCGATTCATAAATACATTTCTCCTCGTATCTGTATTTTTATCTATTCTTCTGTGAGTAAATTATCAAATTCACATTTTTCAAATTCCTGAATGGAAATATTTTTCTTGTTTGGATTGGCGTATACAAAAGTCTTATCTACATTTTCTAGGTAATTTTGAATCTTATCATTTGTCGCACTGATGATTGCCTGGAATCCTAGATTCCTGATCAGGTCAATACAACTTGCAACTTTCTCTGCATCCATCTTAGAGAACGCTTCATCTAAGACAACCAGACGGATGCTTGGATTTCTTCGTACTTTTGGTGAAAGATGAATTCCATAGGCCTGTGCAAAACTTGCGAGTAATGCAACATATAATGGGTTCTGTCCTTCTCCACCAGAGTTTTTCTTGATCATCTTACTTAATCCGATCGTCAGTTTTTCATCACCATCCACAATCTGTTCCATATCAAAGGACAGATACGTACGATAATCAGAATATTTCTGCATATCACGTTTCGCATTCTCAAGTTCTTCACCGGTTGCACCTTCTGGCGGGATAAAGATCTCGATCAATTCATTCATCAGTTCCCCGTATTTATTCTCATGTTCCATAGAGAAGAGATTCATCTGGTCATCCATCGTTGTATTTAAGACAGATGGATCGATATTCAGAGAATCATCCATAAACATTGGATAATATTTTCCATCGGCTCCTGTATTTCTTGTGATCTTAAATTGATATTTGTCTTTCCCAAAGTCGAGTCCACTAATCATGCGGTTTAATTCATCCCTGCGCTGATAAGCTTCCCTGATCGCGCTTCGAATCTTGTATACAAAGTCATCTTTGAAATGTTCCATTGCTGTTTTGGCCTGTTTTGCAGCTTTTTCACGATACATTTCCATGTGATCAGATGATAATTCCTTATAAAGCTTGTCATACACATCATTATTCTCATCTACTGCTGAGAATGTACGGTTCGGATATTCCCTTAAATATGCAGTTCTGACTTCCACAAGCTTTCTATATTCTTCTTCCTTCTTCGTTCCGGCATCATAGTATTTCCTTGCTGCACGTTTTTTGAGACGTTCATAGTCTTCGGTGTCTGTCTTCTCGATCTCTTGTGCAAACTGCTGCTCGTACTCTCCATTTGCCGGTAATTCATTCTGTGCACGGATCAATGCTTCATTCTGGTCAATGATCTGCTGTCTGCATTCTTTTAATGCATTCTGTGTTGCCCAGATTGCTTCTTTCATTGCATTGATCTCTTGTTTGCAATCTTCCTGTTTTAACCTGTTCTGGTCTCTTTCCTCTTCCAGACCTTTTAAGGCACCTTCTCTTAATTTTGTCAGCTGATTTTCTAAATCTTCATATTCTTCCTGACGTTCTTTCGCACGTTCCAGTGTTTCCTGCTGTTTTAAATATTCTTCGGCTGACTGTGGAAGATATTCATAGTCCAAAATAACGGCAGCACTTAAAACTTCTTTTTCTAATGGATCTTTTTTATCAAAGATCTTATCCTTTTCTTTCTCTAATTCTTTGATCCTGTGGCGTAAACTGTTGTCTCCAATGTAGGAATTTCTTGTGTACTGTTTTGGATCTAATCGTTTTAACTGGAAATTTTTATAAAGCATTCCATCTGGTGTGATACCAGTACGGCAATTTCTTAATTCATCGATCGTCTCACATTTGATCACACGCCCGATCAAGGATTCTATCAGCTTTTTCACATAAGACTGTTCTGCAAGAACTTCTTCTGACAATGCATTTTCCTCAACCTTCATGTCCTGCTTATCAATCTTTTGTGTGTCTGCAATCGAAATTCTCCAGTATTTCTTCTGATCCATATCACGATAGATTTCCATGGCATCCTTGACGTATTTTGGTTCCACGATCAGTGTTAATTTATTCGATCCTAAATATCCTTCGACCGCTTTATGCCATCTCTCATCTTTCATATCTAACAGATCGGCAAGCACATTTACCTTTACAAAATCACCACATTTTTCGCTTAATTTCATCTGTAATTCATATCTTGCATCCAGAACTTCTTTTGGATACGCTTTGTTACCCTTTTTCAGTTCTTTCAACTCATCAGAAATGGATTTTTCCTGTTTCTTTAAGGTTCTTAGTGCAGACGCATTATCTTGTCGTTCTTCCTCAGTTTCTTTTCTTAAGATATCCAATGTATGTTTTAATCGGTTTAGATCATCTTCTGTGATATCTCCCTGTTCAAATTTCTCGATATCCCAGATTGCCTGATTTGGCGTAATATCGAGATCACACCATTTTTTTAAGTCTTTTGATGTCTGTTCCCAACGCTGTACGGAATGATTTAACTGTCCTAACAACTCCTGAACATCCTTTTTCCTTGTTGCGATCTGATCGTATCCACTTCCTGCGATCTGTGCTACTAATGCATCGTATTCTTTGGCGAGTTTCTCTAGTTTCTTCTCAAGAACTGTTTCATTCTCTTCCTGTGTCTTTAGATCTTTCTCTCCATCTTCAATCTTTTGCTGTAATAGATGAATATCTGTTTTTAATTTCAGGACATCCAGTTTGTTCATGCGGTACTGACAATAATCCTGTTCCTCTTTTTTGGTCTTGAATTTAACGAAACTTTCTTTGATCTCTTCTAAGCTCTTTGCTTCCTTTAATGTATCTTCGATTCTCTGACGCATTCTTCCATACTGCATCACGCTTTCCTGCATATCTTCAATATGAATGTCCTGCTCCATACAGATGTATTCTTTCACAAAATCTTCGAGCTTGATATTCATTTTAAATGGGATCGCGCGTTTAAACAGTCTTGGGAATTTCTCCATATCAAGACCGCCAAGATAGATGTCATACATCTGTTTTCTAAATCTCTCGTTGCTTGTTCCAAAATAGAAATCTTCTTTTTTGAAGTTTTTCTGCATATATTTGCGGAGTTCCGAAATTGTCATCGCATGTTCTTCCGTACGGTAAGCATTCTCTAAAATGCTGCCTTTGTGCCAGAAAAATAATCTGGATGTATCATTTCTTGCTGTATCTACGTCAAATACAACTCCAAGACATTCTTTTTCGTCAGATTCTGTCTGTGTAAATTCAAGAACGATCGTTGTGGAGAAGTTTTTATTTCTCAAATAAGTAACTTCATCTTTCTCTCCAACCGCAACCATTCCTCGCAGGTATTCGATCAGATTTCGATCGGAATCGTCTGCTGCCGCCTTATTAAAGAATCCACGACCATCTGTATTCGCATATAAAACGATCTGCATCGCATCGATCACTGTTGACTTTCCACTTCCAGAATGTCCGGTAAAAAAATTGATTCCATCGTTGAAACTTAATATTTTCTGATCTATATAATGCCAATTATTCAGGCATATCTTCGATAATGCCAGAAATGGCTGCTTCGTCTTCGTCAAACTCACTGTCTACTTCCTCCTTACTGAAACTTTCGATCAATCTGCGGATGTCATCTCCTAGTAACACGACATTCACGCATGGATAGATCATCATTCTTGTCTCGTCATTTAACTCTTCTAATACATCGAGGGGTTCGATGATCTGATATTTCTTTAATAATGCGATGGAACGACGCATCTCAGTGATGGATGGCAAGGTTCTCATCAGATGGAAATCATTGATCTTTTCATGGATTTCTCCTAATGATGTATACACACTTGTATTCGATGACGCCTCTGCCATATGTTCATCGTATAATAATTTTAAGATCAGAAGATAAATGGTTGATAATCTAGAAATCTTCTCTCCGATCAAAGTTTCTCCTTCGATATAAAAGACTCCCAGATGCAGATTTTCTCTTAATTCGATTCCTGAAATCTTAAAATATTCTCTTAAAAATTCCTGATGCAGGTCAATGGTTCTAAATTCTTTATTGTATACAAGTCTTCCGCTCTTTTTATCATATTTTCTTTCTAATACAAATGTCTGTTTTAACAACGTACGGATCACTTTCGTGACCGCATTTTTTTCTTCGTCATTCAATTCTTCATAATATGGTATCATGATTTCGGTTTCCTCCTTACAAAAGTTAATGCCGGATAGCGGTAACTTCCATTATCGATCAATTTATCGTCTCTCTCGATCACTTTATATTTACTGTTTCTTCTCGTGCTGTAATCGTAGGCAAGGATTAATTTCTCAAAGGACTCTTCATCCCTGATATCAATATCCTTAACTTCCATATGGTCATCCTGCATGTAAGCTTCAATGAAATCTTCAATCTCAGCCTGTTGGTATCTTGTATGAATCTTATTTAATCTTAAGACATCTTCTCTTGATAATTCTTCCTGCTGCTTTTCTTCTTCTACCTGACTTGCAAAATCTCTTCGTTTTCTCTTCTTATACAAAGACTTCTCTGAAAGCACTTCAAAATGAGACAGATTCATACTCTGTCCGACCTTCTCGATCTTTTCCTCGCTGTCCTTAGAATCCCCGATCGTCTTTAACAGCTGGATCATCAGACCTCTTGTGTCGGATTCTCCATTCAGCATGTAATTCATACGTGTTACAGTTGCCCTGATATATTTGGAATGTTCTTTATCCATATTGGAAATTCGATGTTCTATGTCATCAAATCCACGCTCGATCGCATTAATGATACTTAAGACATCTTCACCTTTTTCTTTATCTGCTTTCTTCTGTACCTGTTCCATCCATGGAATATCTTCTCTCATTTCTCTTAAACATCGTTTGATATCATTTTTATATAAATAGAAATTATCATTTGTCTTCAAGATATGATATTTCTTCTCAACGATTTCCTCAACGTAACCTTCCAAATGTTCTGCCAACACTTCTTCATATGATTTCTGTTTTAGCAGTCGGCTAAAGAAATGGTCCATGTTGTGTAACATATCCTGCAAGGCTTTATTTAATTTCTTTGTATTAATAAGCGCTGTTTTTAACATGGCTAAGTTCATCTTCTTATCATGCCAGAATGAAAACAGTGTTGCGTATACATTCTGGATATAGATCTCTGTGTCATCCGTTGATGGGTTGACTAATTCTTCAAATGCTGTTAAAAATACGGCTGCGTAATCAGGAATGATGATATTGGTGGTTAATGTCGAGAAATCTTCGATCCTCTTTAACCAGCCTGTCTTGATCAGCCAGTTTAAGATCCTGTTTGGCGGTGTCTGGCTTGCATCATTTTCTGATTCAAATTCTTCAGGAGATAACCAGATCCGCTGGCTTTCGTTCCAGTCTTCTAATACCTGAAGGCATACTTCTTTACTTAAATAATAATTGTTATATTCATATTCTTCGTTGATCTTCAGCAAGGCTTCCATATAAAGTTCTCTGTTCATCGAACGAAATAAACTCCAGAATGAATCTGGGATATCATAGGCAAATTTCATAGGTAACTTCCTTCTTTGGTTGTACTTTATTCTCTGACTCTTTATTTTAACTGATTCGAATGACCTCGTAAAGTGATTTCCTATGAAATAATAATTGACATAAGTCCGAAATCGGACTATAATTATCATAATCTTGTAGTCTGATTTCGGACTTGATATAATTATTATAAGAAAGGAAGTCACTATGGAATCGAAACAAAATCGTGCCTTAAAGGAATTTGATTCTCTCTATAAGATGATCGATGATGTCTATCATGAGATCGCTCTTTCCATGCATCTTACGGATTCCGCATTTCTCATTTTATATTGTCTGTTAGAACTTGGAGATGGTTGCTCTCAGAAAGATATCTGCAAACTTTACTCCTATCTACAAAACAAACGGTGAATTCTTCCGTAAAATCATTAGAAGATAAAGGAGTTTTGATCCGTAAAGCCGGCGTCGGAAGGGATATCCACTTATTTTTTACAGAGTTTGGACGAGAATTTTCTGAAAAACATATCGGTCCTGTCTTTGATATGGAAAATGCTACATTTGAATCTATGGAGCCTTCGGAGTGTGAACAGCTGCTTTCTCTTACGAGAAAATATGTTCAGATTTTAAAGAAAAATATGAAACAATATGTCTTAGAGGAAAAGGAGTTTTAGTTTATTATGAAGATTCAATTATCAGATCATTTCACTTACAAACGTCTGATCCGTTTTGTATTTCCATCGATCATTATGATGATCTGTACTTCGATGTACAGTATTATTGATGGATTATTTATTTCCAATTTTGCAGGAAAAACAGCATTTGCTGCGGTCAATCTGATCCTTCCTGTTGCGATGGGTGTTGGAGCGATCGGATTTATGATCGGTTCTGGTGGAAGTGCGATCGTTGCAAAAACGCTTGGTGAGGGCAAAAAAGAAAAAGCAAATGAATATTTTTCTATGCTGATCTTTACTGCTTTGATCGGAGCTACGATCCTGTCTGTCTTTGGATTTATTTTTATAAGGCAGATCTGTATGGCACTTGGTGCGCGTGGACAGCTACTTGAATATGCGTCTACTTATGGACGTATTATGTTTGTATCACAGCCAATGTTTATGATGCAGACGATCTTTTATAACTTCTTTATTACAGCTGAGAAACCTTCTTATAGTCTTCGTATGTCTTTGATCTCTGGCGTGATCAATATTGTGTTTGACTATCTCTTTATCGGTGTCATGCATTATGGTGTTGCCGGGGCTGCGGTTGCAACTGCCATGGGTGAGTATGTTGGCGGGCTTGTACCGTTGATCTATTTTGCGCGGAAAAATAACAGCAGTCGTCTTCGTCTTGTGAAACCTGTCTGGAGAAAAGATATTTTATTAAAGACCTGTTTAAATGGTTCTTCGGAATTTATGACAAATGCTTCTTCTTCCGTTGTAAATATGCTTTATAATACACAGTTAATGCGCCTTGCTGGTGCAGATGGTGTTGCTGCTTATGGTGTGATCATGTATGCGAACTTTATCTTTGCTGCAATCTATCTTGGATATTCTATGGGAAGCGCTCCGATCACCAGTTATAATTATGGGGCTGGAAATCATTCGGAATTGAAGAATATGTTGAAGAAGAGTTTGTCTTTAATTGCTGTAACTGGGGTTTGTCTGACTTTGATCTCTGAGTTTTTTTCCCATCCGCTGATCAATATCTTTGTTGGATATGATGCGGATCTGTTTGCTATGACGTTACATGGATTCCGGTTGTATGCATTTGTGTTTTTGATCAATGGATTTAATATCTGGGCTTCTTCGTTCTTTACAGCTTTGAATAATGGGGTTGTTTCTGGGATGATTGCGTTCCTTCGAACTTTGTTGTTTCAGATTGGGTGTATTATGCTGCTGCCAATTTTGCTTGGATTGAATGGAATCTGGATGGGAGTTGTTGTGGCGGAGATGTTGACTTTAATTGTTACGATTTATTTTTACGGAGTAGAAGGAAAGTTTATCACTACTAAATTATGATTGTAGGTAGTGTTGCATGTATGAGTCAGAAAGAAGATAAGAAAAATATTTATAAGAATACAGGGTGACACTCCGCATTTTTGAAAGCGATTTGTAAAAAACGCATTCAAAAAGTGCTCATGTTGTCACCCTGTATTCTTATAAATATTTTTTCTTATCTTCTTTCTGACTCATACAACGGAACGCTATTCAAATCACTACACAGTGTGTATGTTAAACTGTATTAGTTGATGATTTTTGTACTTATTAACAGAAGTTTAGATAAAATCTACAACACCGATTTGTTGGGATATTTGAAAATTATCTTATCTTAATTTCTCTTCAATTGTAGTAATATCCGCATTTTTTTCGTTATATGTCACCGTGCCCAAAACCACCAGAAGCATATTAATAACAATCACAGCCAACAATATAAATCCAATAACTTTCCATATTCTTTTATGCCGTCTATTCTTAAGCGCCAATTGTTCACTGATCTTCGCAAGTTGTTCTGCTACTTCATTCTTATTGGTTTCTTCTTTTATTTCACTACCCAATAATTCACTCACTTTAATCTCTAATACATCCGCTAATTTGGATAATGTATCTGCATCTGGTACGGATAGTCCAGTTTCCCTTAGTTAAAGATATGAACCCTCTTTATCAGTCTACTTTTCCAATAAATCGGTAGTATATCTCTATTTCCTGTATTCTTTCGTTCTCCTCATTCGTTGTTGCTTCGTGAATAAGGATTTTTTCTATCATTGCATTTAATAACGGTGCTGTCAGTTCCTTTGGTACGGAATACTCCTTGATTAACTCAATCCACTTTTCAGCACCTATCATATCCTGTTCCATTTTACTTAATTCTTCTCTTAGGTTGGTTATCTGCTGTTCAAGTTCTATCTGCTCTTTTTGATATTTCCCCGACAGCATGATGAAGTTTCGTTCCGTTATCTTCTCACAGGCTCTATCTTCATACATTTTTGCAAATAAACGGTCAATCTCATTTTGTCGGTTCTCGGCTTTCTTCAAGGCACTTGCCTTTTTCTTCTTTTCCCGTATTCGCTCTGCATTGCCGACTTTCTGTATTTTGTTCAATACCTTTTCTTCGTCCTGCTGTACTGCCTTAGCCCAATACTGCAATCGTTCCAATACAGCTTGATACAGCACATCATAGCGGATATAGTGCATAGAACAATAACCTTTGCCAAACTGTCCGTAGAAACTACAAGAATAATAACTATACGGTGTTTTATTTGCCTTATTTGTCGCAAACCTCATAGACCAGCCACAATCCGCACACTTGACAAGCCCTGCAAATATCGGCGTTGCCTTTTCCTTTGTCTGTCTACGCCTTGATTTTATCTGCTCCTGCACACGATAGAACACTTCCTTGTCAATAATCGGTTCGTGCGTGTTTTCTACTCGAAACCATTCGCTTTCGGGCTTTCGTACTTTCTTCTTGCTTTTGAAAGAAACGGTTGATTGTCGATTATGAACGCTGTTTCCGATATAGACTTCACTTTTCAATATCGCCTTTACATGAGCAATCGTCCACTCATAACGCTTGCTTTCGGGCTTTCCCTCAAAGATATGAGCAAAAGTACCGTACCTTGTAAAATTCAACCAAGACGCTGTCGGGACTTTTTCTTCTCGCAGTATTTTTGTGATTTTGGCACTACCGTAACCTTGATAGGCTAGAGAGAAGATTTTTTCAACAATCCATTTTGTTTCCTCATCAACCAACAGTTTCCCTTTGATGTCGGGGTGTTTCTTATATCCTAACGGAGCATAAGCCCCATAATACGCACCCTCTGCAAATTTCGTCTTAAAGGCTGATTTCACTTTACGGCTCGTATCTCTTGCCACCCATTCATTGATGATGTTCTTAAATGGTGCAATCTCACTTTCGCCTTTTTCGCTGTCCACACCGTCGTCAATCGCTATGTAACGGACATTATGGCTGGGAAAATACAATTCTGTATATTGTCCTGTCATAATATAATTTCTACCAAGTCGTGATAAGTCTTTTGTTACAACACAGTTGATTTTTCCTGCCTCTATATCCTCAATCATTCTTTGAAAACTCGGTCTGTCAAAATTTGTTCCCGACCAGCCGTCATCAATATATTCATCAATCACATTCAAATGATGTTCTTTTGCATATAGACGCAACATACTTCTTTGTGTGGTAATGCTGGAACTTTCGCCCTGTAATTCAT
>ENA-OUNH01000071-OUNH01000071.1-human-gut-metagenome-genome-assembly--contig:-NODE-71-length-39803-cov-3.334636_pt1 | contig 39803 bp, 49 predicted proteins | sample MGYA00242806_ERZ504814 | MGnify/ENA primary metagenome ERZ504814 (study PRJEB26092, sample SAMD00036389) | human gut metagenome | host: Homo sapiens | study: EMG produced TPA metagenomics assembly of...
ACCCGGCAAGGTGACCTTCCTGCTGGCTCCGTCGGCCAGCGTCATCTACCCCGAAAAGCTGCCGGCCGGTGCGCCGATGGTAGACGAAAACACCATGCTGGATGAGATCTTTGCCAAGGTCGGCCAGAGCGCAGGAATCATCGACCTGCGCAAACTGTTTGCAGCGCGCAAGGACGAGTATCTGTATTTCAAGACAGACCACCACTGGACACCCAACGGTGCCTACCGCGCGTATGAGGCGTTCTGTGCACAGAAGGGGCTGACGCCCTTTGACCGAGATGCCCATGAGAGTGCGACTGTGACCGGCTTTGAGGGAACCCATTACTCCGCTACCCGCCTTTGGAATGTGGCGGATGACACGATCACCTACTATCCGCTTGACAATCTGATGACGGTCTACCGGATCACCGGCGAGGCCGCCTATGAGCCGGAACGGACCGAAAACCTGATCAACGCCGACAAGTTTGCGACCCGCGACAAGTATGCGGCTTTTCTGGACGGCAACAATGGCTACTCGACCATCGAGGGCAACGGGACAGGCAGTATTCTGGTTGTGAAGGACAGCTACGCCAACAGCTTTATCCCCTATCTGACCGCCAACTACGCCAAGATCGGCGTGGTGGATTTCCGCAACTTCAAGTACGGCCTTGATTCTACGATTGAAAAAGAGGGCTACGATGAGGTACTCGTGCTGTATAACTTCCAGACCTTTATAGCCGACACAAACCTGATTTATATTACCCGGCCCACCACCCTGCAGTAATCAGCTGCGCCCGACCCCGCATTTTGCGGAATCGGGCGCATTTTTTTATTCCCATAGAATCGTAAGCTGCGGGGCCGGTGCCGGGCTGCGGGGGCCGTACAGATTGGCGTGCCAGAACTGCAGGTGAAAAAAGTCGGCCGATCGTTCAGCGGTGAGTGCGGCAAAAGCCTGCAGCAGCTCGGTGCAGAACAATGCCTGCAGATCCTGCCCCGTCTGTGTGAGGACTTCAAACGCTGTATCGCGCAGGTGCAGCTGTACGGTGGTATCCTGCACCGTTACATCGATGCGGGCGCGGCACAGGGCAGTCCCGCCCGCATAGGTCGTATAAAGGCGGTCCGTCTGCCCGCAGAGCACGGCGGCCAGCTGGGCGGCCAGACCTGCAGCGCGGTAAGGGGCGGGCTGCTGCTTTGCGAGCAGCAGAAGATCATACCCGCTGTCGGCGCGGTAGCCGGGCACGGTGCAGCAGTCCGCCTGTGTAAAAAGCTGCTGCAGGCCGCAGTGCAGGCGGTATTCGGAGCGAACCGACTTCATGTCCTCATACAGGGCGGAGGCATCCTCAGCCCAGCTGTGGGGGGCTGTATCCAGCGCAAAGACCGAAAGCTCTGGCGCGGGTTGGGCTTTGTCGTAGAGCAGACTGCCCAGCTCGCGGGCGGTTTGCCAGTCGGCATCGGCCGGCAGAACGGCTAGATCAATCAAGCCGTAATAAAGGCGGCCCGGCAGCGTAGTTTCGGCCCGGTGGAGGGCCTGAGCAGCGGTGAAACCGCGTGCGGAGGAGGTCTTGTAGTGAAGGCCGTCCTCATTGTTGTTCTGGTCAGCCAGCAGCAGACAGACGGAATACTGTCCCTGCTGCCGTGCGAAGAATACGGCGCGGACAATCTCCCGCTCCGACAGCGCCTGCCCGCAGCCGCAGAGAAAAAGCGTGATGCAGGCGATCAGCAGCGCCTTATACTTCGGTACAGACATGCGGCCCCACCTCCAATCCAGGTCAGCAGAACAAAGCCCCAGGTCAGTGCACTGCGCAGCGGCAGCGCTGTGTCCAAATCAATCTTGCGCAGCACGGCGCAAAGCAGCCAGATGCCGCCCAGATACACAGGAAATCGGTCCAGCCCGGCGGCACTGTTCTCCGCCTTGCTTCGGCCGCCCAGCAGCCGCACCAGCGCATAGAGATAAAGCGCCAGCTTGACGGTGACAGCCATGACCCACAGGATGAACTGCAGCCATTCCAGCCGGTTGAAGATGGACAGCGCACCGCACCGCGCGGCGGCATGGACGGGGTCTGCCCGCAACGGCATGGCAGCGCCGTAGAACAGCTCAAGCAGCAGATGGATCGAGACATCAAACGCCAGCGCATACCCGGCCAGCCGCAGCAGTGTATGACGGCCGCGCTTGTCCTGTGCGGGCCAGAGGGCGGGCAGCAGATATTCCGGGTAAAGGGTCAGCTGATCCTTGGCGGCAGTGAGGAAATCTGCGCGCGTCAAATCTGTGTACTGCAGGTTGGTGATCCGCAGACGCGGCAGCACCGAGATCAGCATGACAGCGGTGGCTACCGCCAGCAGACAAAGCACGGCACGGGCCGTCTGCGACAGTGCAGATACCCGCCGCAGATAGACGACCGGCAGCACCGCCAGCAGACAGACGGAGCTCAGTGTGATCGCCCCGGGATAGAGCCGGTCGGCAAGCTGCCAGAGCCGCAGCAGCTCCAAAACCGAGGAAAACACAAGCAATGTGCCGAACAGCAGCCTTAAACCGGGTCGCAGGCCAGCCGCCAGCACCGGGCAAACAACCAGCCGACCGCCGCAAGCAGCAGTGCGCAGAGCGGGGCTGCTGCCAGACCGGCCCGGGGGCGGTAGGCTGTCTGGCTGCGCAGCAGCACATTGACCAGCAGGCTGACGAGCAGCGCGGCAAACAGGCTGGGACATTCACGCTTCATGCTGACCGATCACCTCCCCGGAGCGGGCAAGACGGCTCCAGATGCTGCGCACAAAACCGTCCCGCACGCTGGCCCTGCCCAACGGCAGCAGCGGATAGAGATAGTCGTATCCAAAAGGCTCACTGCCGCAGGCCATTGCCAAAATCGTCAGTGCGGCGCAGGCCAGCCCCGGTACGCCAAAGCACCCTGCCAGCAGAATCACCGCGAAGCGGAATAGGATGGACTGTTCATACAGTGACGGAACGGCCAGCGTGGCGATGGTGGCTGCAGCAGCCATCGTCAGGACCGGCACGCTGACGATACCGGCGCTGACGGCGGTCTCCCCGATGATGAGTGCCCCCACCAGACTGACCGTGTGGCTGATAGATTGCGGTGCGCGCAGGCCGGCCTCGCGCACGATCTCAAGCAGCAGCGTTACGCAGAGCATCTCAAGCATGGGCGGCAGCGGCGTGGCAGCCTCCCCGCGGGCCAGCTTTGTCAGCAGCTGCATGGGGATGATTTCCGGCGCAAAGGCAACAGCCATGACATACAGCCCCGGCCCGAACACTGCCAACAGGAAAGCCAGATATTTCAGAATACGGATGAGGCCTGCAAACACAGCGCCGGAGGCGTAGTCGTCAAGGCACTCAAAATGCTCGGCAAAAAAAGCTGGGAATAATGAGCGCATAGGGGCACCCGGCTACCAGCACCACAGCTTTTCCCTCGCACAGGCGGGCGCAGGCCGTAGCCGGGCGCTCGGTATATGCGGCAGCCGGGAAGAGATTCAGCTTGTCCTGCTTGAGGAAGGAGGCAAAATAGGCGCTGTCGAGCAGGACCGGGATCTCGACATTCTCCAGCCGTGCGCGCAGTGCGGCAACGGTCTCCTCCGGGGCAAGGGCTTTGTCATAGCAAAGGCAGTATTCAGTCTTGGCGCGGGTATGGGCGGTTGTGATCTCCGCTACAAGGGTACCGGTGCGGAATTGCCGCCGCAGCAGGGAGATATTATTGCGCAGCAGCTCGGTGAATGCCTCCTGAGAGCCGCGCAGATTTCCCTCACCCGTTGGGGTTGAAACGGCGCGCTGCGGCATTTCCTGCGTGGAAAAAGCAACCGCCCGGCTCACATCATCGATCAGCAGCACGGACAACCCATTGCAGAGCAGCTCCACAAGGGCGCTCCTGTCGGTAACGGCCTCGGCCTCGGCGGGAATGCGGCTCTGGGTCAAGAGATAATCGCACAGTCCTGCCCCGCCGCCCAGCATGGCAGGGTCACGGTCCAGCATGTCCAGCGCCATGCGGCAAAGCTTTTCCGGGGAGGAAAGCCCTGTAAACATGACGATAGCACATCGAATACCTGCAATCATCAGGCGCTTGGTATAAAAATCATCGGAACGGCCAAACATTTCTTCCAGAAACGCAAGGTTCTCGTCCAGCGAACGGTACAGCGGTTTTGGTGGCATCGTTGTTCCCCCTCTCACGCAGGATAGTGTGGGCCGTTCAGGGGTGTTTTATAAGGAGGCGGCAGGATGATTTCTACGGTGGTGCGCACGGTGCTGGTCTACTGCGCCGTCACGGTTGCCATGCGCCTGATGGGAAAGCGCCAGCTGGGGGAGCTGCAGCCGGCCGAGCTTGTGACGACATTGCTGATCTCCAATGTGGCATCGATCTGCATTGATGAGCCGGACCTGCCGCTGCTTGCAAGCCTTGTGCCGATCTTTCTGATTACGGCACTGGAAATTTTAACTCTACCCTCTTGTGGTTCAGCCCGGCCTATGCAGAGCTGCTGCTGGGCAGGCCTGTGACCGTCATACGCAATGGAAAGATACAGCAGGATGCGCTTGCGCGGCTGCGCATCACGGTATCCGATCTGGCAGAGGCCCTGCGCGGCAGGGATATTTTCTCTCCGCAGGAGGTCTATTGGGGCGTGGTGGAGCCGAACGGCAGTATCTCGGCGGCCCCAATGCCGAAGGACGGTCAGGAACCGCCCCTGCTGCCGCTTCTCATCGACACGGCTGTCTGCGGGGAAAACCTTGCCTTTTTCAGGATGGATGAGGCGGCGCTCGATGCCCTGCTTGCGGAGCGGCACACGACACGAAAGAAGGTGCTATTGCTGCTATATAACGGCAAACAATCCGTACTGATACAGAAAAAGACCGCCCCCGAGGGGACGGTCTGAAAAAGGTGCTTATGAAACGAAACTGGTATGCCGTTGTGATCCTGTTGATGCTGTGTCTGCTGCTGTTGGCCGCAGGGCGGTATGTGGACCGAACCACCGAGGCACTTGTGCAGCAGGTGCAGGCCGCGTATGCCCTAGCCATGCAGGGGGACTGTCCTGCAGCCCGCCGTGCCTACGGCAGGGCTGCGGAAAAGGCACGGGAAAGCAGCGGCCTTTTAAACCTGCTGGTGCGCCGCAATATCCTTGACCAGATGAACCAGACGATGGCGGTGCTGCCGCCCTGTGCCGAGACGGACAGTCTGGCGGATCTGGAGATGGAGACGCAGCGCGCCTGTACACAAATCGAGCAGGTGCGGCAATCATTTTTCGGCGGGCTTTGAGCGGCTGTCCAGCATATCCTTCAGCTCTTCCATGAAGGTGTTGACATCGCTGAACTGGCGGTAGACCGAAGCAAACCGCACATAGGCCACATCGTCCATCTGCTTGAGCTCCTGCATAGCCAGATCGCCGATGTGGATGGAGGAAACCTCGCGGTCGTAGGAGTTGAGCAGCTGCTGCTCAATACGGTCGACCGCAGCGTCAAGCTGGGTATAGCTGACCGGGCGCTTTTCACAGGCGCGCAGCATGCCGTTCAGCAGCTTCTGGCGGTCAAACACCTCACGGGAGCGGTCCTTCTTTACGACCATCAGCGGGACTGTCTCAACGATCTCGTAGGTCGTAAAGCGCTTTTTGCAGTTCAGGCACTCACGGCGGCGGCGAATCTTCTCGCCGTCCTCTGTCGGGCGGGAGTCGATGACCTTGGAATCCACTTCACCGCAATAGGGGCATTTCATATCGGTTTACCTCCTTGTGTGGATTTTCAGGCCTGCTTGGCAGCCTTTTTCTTGGTCTTCCAATCGACCCACAGCGGCGTGGCGATGCAGATCGTGCTGTAAACACCGCTTACCATGCCGAACAGCAGCGGGAATGCGAAGGAATAGATGCTGTCCAGACGGTAGATGACCGAGACGATGCAGACAACCCCCAGCGCCAGGCAGGTGGTGATAGAGGTCATCAGGGAGCGGGCAAAGCTCTGGTTGACGGACAGATTGACCAGTTCAGCCAGGCTCATCTGCTTTTTGCTGTACAGGGCGCTGTTCTCGCGGATACGGTCATAGATAACAACGGTATCGTTGATGGAGTAGCCCAGAATCGTCAGCAGGGCGGCGATGAAGTTGCCGTTCAGAGGAATGCGCAGGATAACAAAGACGCCAAACACAACAAGCATGTCGTGCAGCAGGGCCACAATGGCGGTGGAACCGGCCTTGAGACCGCCGATCCTGCGGAAACGATAGGCTACATACAGCAGGATCAGCACGCAGGCAGCGACCAGCGCCACAATGCTCTTGAGCATGAACTCCTTGCCGATGGTGGCATCGACATTGCTGACCTCGTTCTGAACGAAGGCGTTATCGGGGTACTGCTCGTTCAAGGTGGCCAGCAGGCCGTCCAGCTCCTCAGTGGTCAGGGTATCACTGCCGGGCAGGGTGACCGTCAGGGTCTGGTTGCCCGAAATATCAGAGCCGGTCTGCAGGGTCAAGTTGCTCTTGTTCAGCTCGGTGCTGATGGTGGACTTCAGGTCGTTCAGATCGGCATCGCCCTCATACGCCAGCGTGATCATAGAGCCGCCCTTGAACTCGACATCCATCTTGACGCCGAACACACCGCAGAAAACCAGCACAAGGGCGAGCAGCGCGCAGGAGAAGGTATAGAACTTCTTGCGGTTGCCGATGAAGTTGATGGTGGGTGTCTTAAAGTCGGCACCACCGTCCTTGCGGCCGCCGAACAGCCATGCCTTGCGCAACGGCTTGAAATTGACGGCACCGCGGATCATAACGCGGGTCGCCCAGACGCCGAACACGAAGTTGAGCAGAACGCTGGTCAGCAGGGTGAAGCCGAAGGAGTAGATCGTACCGGCAGTGGAGGGTCCGAACCAGAAGAAAATCGGGTTGAACACCTTGGCCCAGAAGCCGTCCGTGGGGCCGAAGGCACCCATCAGGATCGCAGCAACGATCACGATGGTCACATTGCCGTCAATGATGGGCGTCAGGCCCATCTTGAAGCCGCTCTTAACAGCGCCGTCAAGGGTCTTGTTCTTGGACAACTCCTCCTTGATGCGCTCGGCCGTGATGACATTGGCGTCAACGCCCATGCCGATGCCGAGGATGATACCGGCAATGCCGGGCAGCGTCAGCGTGGAGCCGGGGAAAACGGTGAAATAACCGGAGACAACCGCCAGCGTAGCCGCAACCTGACCCAGCAGGGAGATGACGGCGATGGTGCCGGGCAGACGATAGCGGCAGATCATCATGATTGCAACGAGGATAAAGGCAATGATACCGGCCTGCACCATGACATCCAGACTCTTGGCGCCCAGAGACGGGCTGATGGTGGAGTAGCTCTCCGCAGACAGAGCAAACGGCAGAGAGCCGGAATTGATCTGGTTGGCCAGCGTGGAGGCGCTATCCTGATCAAAGTTGCCCTTGATGATGGCCTCACCGCCGGTGATGGCCTCATTGACGGTGGCAGTGGAGATATTGTTGTCATCCAGCCAGATCGAGATGGTGCCTTTGTTGGCAGCCAGCTCGGTGGTGGCGGAGGCAAAGGCGGAGGCACCGTTGGAATTGAACTTCAGCTGTACGACCCAGCCCTCCGTCTCATTGTAGGCGGCGTTGGCGGAAGCCACATCATCACCGCTCAGGATCTCCTCACCTGTGGCGGAAGAGCCCTTGCGGAATACCATCTTGGCCGTGGTGCCGATCTCGTCAATAGCGGTCTGCGGGTTAAAGTCCGCCTCGTCGCTCTTCCACGGGAAACGCACGATGATACGATCCTTGTTGTTGTCAACATAGCTCTCGTAATCGGTGATGCCTAGGCCGACAAGACGATCCTCGATGACCGTTTTGGCTGCTGCCATCTGCTCATCGGTGGCATCCACATCACCGGCAGGCATGAATGTGACATCCACGCCGCCGCGGATGTCAATACCGAAGCGGATATCAGATGCGCCCTTGACATAGACATTCTTGGTATCGCCATAGGTATAGCTTACACCGAGGATGGCCGTCAGGGAAAACAGCACGATCAAAATTGCCACGACAAACAACGGCCATGACTTCCCTTTTCTGTTCATAGAAACCTCCAAAAACTTGCCCGCACCGGCGGGCGGGATAGATTTTACTGCTTGTCAGCAAGCAGCTTTTCAACAACTGCCAGACGCACACAGACGCAGAGCAGTGCAGAAGCGGTTTCGACCTCGTCCAGACTCGGGTAGGTCGGCGCAATGCGCAGATGCGAGTCATCGGGGTCCTTGTGGTACGGGTAGGCCGAGCCGGCACCCGTCAGGGTCAGGCCGCAGTCCTTGCAGAGCTGGGCCACACGCTTGGCACAGCCGGGCATGACATACAGGCTGATGAAGTAGCCGCCCTTGGGGTTGGTCCAATGGGCAATATCACCGCAGGGGGTCAGCTCGGTGGCAAAGGTGGTCTTTACCGCGTCAAAGCAGGGCACCAGACGGCGGCGATGCTTGGCCATGTGTGCCAGCACGCCTTCCTTATTTTTCAAGAAGCGGACATGGCGCAGCTGGTTCATCTTGTCATAGCTGATGATCATCGTCGAGAAGCGCTTGCACATATACTTCATCGAGTTCTCGCTGCAGGCAATGGCAGACACACCGGCACCCGGGAAAGTGATTTTGCTGGTGGAGGTGAACATAAAGACGCGGTCCTCATTGCCGTACTTTTTGGCCTCGTTCAGCAGGACCGGGGTCTCGATGATCTCCTCGGTCAGGTGATGGACGATATACGCCTCATCCCAGAAAATCTTGAAATCAGGGGCAGCGGTCTTGAGGGCAGCAAAGCGGCGGATCGTCTCATCGCTGTAGGTGTAGCCGTCCGGGTTGGAATACTGCGGCACGCACCAGATACCCTTGATGGTGTCATCCTCGGCAACCAGCTTCTCGATCATGTCCATATCGGGACCATCGGGGCTCATGGGGATGCTGATCAACTCAAAGCCCATCTCCTCGGTGATGGCAAAGTGGCGGTCATAGCCGGGCACCGGGCAGAGGAACTTGCGGTTCTCGACCTGGCTCCACGGCTTGGGCGAATCCTGAAAGCCGAACATCATACCAATCGCGACCAGATTGTACATCAGCTGCAGGCTGGAGTTGCCGCCCACAAAAACCTCGTTTGCTTTGACGCCGAACACATCGGCAAAAGCTCGCGGGCCTCCTCCAGACCCTCAAGGTTGCCGTAGTTGCGCACATCGGTGCCGTCGGCAGCGGTGTAATCATCAAGCTTGAGCAGGTCCATGGCCAGATCCATCTGGTGAGGGCCGGGCTTGCCGCGAGCCATGTTCAGCTTCAGGCCCATGTCCTGAAACTTTTTGTACTGTGCCTCGAGCGCGGCTTTTTCAGCGGTGAGCTCGTCATGATTCATTGCAAAATAATCTGCCATAAGTACGATCCCCCTAATTCATTTCTATACTTTTCCCATACAGCTGCGGTATAAGTGCCCCTCTATCTAGGCACAACCACAGGCGTACACTACATTATATACGATTTATCTGAAATAAACAAGCGGTTTTTGCCCGGTTTTGCGCTTTTTTATGCAGAAAAGGAACAGAAAAATACAAAAAAGCACATCTGTCTCAAAAACAGGTGTGCTTTAACCGATTACAAAAGAAAAACGACTGGAACGTAAGCCGGGTTCTGTATCAAACGACGATCTATCTTGTCCTTGCGTCGCCGCAAGGCTCACGCCATCACCGGGACGCGCGAGACTCCGCATAATGTCCCATCCGGATGTTGCTTCGAGCAGGGTTTACATAGCCGCAAAGTCGCCAGTGCGCTGGTGAGCTCTTACCTCGCCTTTCCATCCTTACCGCTTTCGCGGCGGTTTCTTTCTGTTGCACTATCCCTGGGGTCACCCCCGGCTGCCGTTAGCAGTTACTCTGTCTCTGTGAAGCCCGGACTTTCCTCAGGCAGCCCTTGCGGGCTGTCCCGCCGCCGTATGTTCCACTCGTTTTCCCAAGAAGTATACCATATTCCCGGCGCTTTGGCAAGAAAAATTATAAGCACCGTATCAGCCCCTACAGCAGCAGCCGCAAAATCAGCAGTGCCGTCACGCCGGGCAGGCCCAATACCCCGGCACAGAAGGCTGTAAAGCGGTTCAGCGGCAGACTGATCCCGGTAATAGGCTCCAGCAGGCCCAGCAGCGCCAGTACCCCCAAGCCGCATACCGCACCGCCCAGCAGACTGCGCAGCCCGCAGTGCTGGCGGGCTGCGCAGCGCACCACGCTCAATAGGCAGACGACTGCCGCCGCATAGGGCCAGTAAGCCGTCATGGGTCCTCCCTGTCTGCCCGCAGCAGGCGCAGCAGCGCGCGGCAGCGGCACATTAGCGCCGCATGCTGGTAGGTCAGCTGCTCGATGGAAAATGGGTCCTGTGCCTCCCGAAAGGCGCTGTCAACGGCGCGCATCGCCTGCATTGTGCTGTCCAGCTCGGCCTTGGCGGCGCGGCGCTCCCGTTCGGCTCTGGTAATGCGTCTGAACATAACCCCTCCGTCACAGCAGAATACAGATCAGCCCGTCACAGCCCTCGTTGATGATGCGCTCAAGGGTCTGCTGCAGACGGGCGCGCGCCTCCTGCGGCATATGCAGCAGCTTGGCCTGTACGCCCTCGCTGACAAGCTCATTCAGGCTCTTGCCGAAGATGTTCGTGCTCCACAGCTTGCCGGGTCGGTCTCAAAATCCGAAAGCAGGCTTTTGATGAGCTCCTCCCCCTGCTGCTCACTGCCCACTGTGGGGGAAAGCTCGGTGTGAATGTTGGCACGCATAATGTGCAGGCTGGGGGCGCTGGCGCTGAGTCGTACCCCGTACTGGCCGCCCTGCCGCACGATTTCAGGATCTTCCAGCGTCAGTTCATCAATACCCGGCATGACGATCCCATAGCCGGTGGCCTCGACCTGATCCAGTGCGGATTTGATCTTGTCATAGGCGCGCTTGGCCCGTGCCAGACTGACGACACAGGGCAGCAGGCTGGCTTCATCCACGATGTCCAGCCCGGTCTGCTCGCCGAGGATCCGGTAAAAAATATCGGGGTCTACAGTGACACGGAGTGTGACGCTGCCGGTGGCGAGATCCATACCGGCGAGGGAGGCCCCCGTGATATACTCGCAGCCAAGCTGGGGGCGCTTGCCGGCAATGTCGGCCATCTTGTGCAGCGAGGCAGCAAAATCCAGCATGGCGGTGTAGACGGCACTCTGCAGCCAGTGTCCGCTTTCAAGCATCGTTACCCAGCCGGGCATCTGCACAGCGATCTCCCGAATGGGGAACTCATACAAAAGTGCCTGCAGCAGCCGGTCAAGTGTTTCCACAGTCATCGAGGTGCAGTTCAGGGGGAAAACGGCATGGCCGTAGCTTTCGGTCAGCTCAGCGGCAAGGCGGCGGGAATCCTCGCTGTCCGGGTCGGCGCAGTTCAGCAGGATGATATAGGGCTTGCCGATGGCGTCCAGCTCGGCAAGGATGCGGCGCTCCGCCTCCAGATAAGCCTCCCGCGGCAGATCGGCAACCGAGCCGTCCGTTGTGACAACGAGCCCGACCGTGGCATGCTCCCGGATGACACAGCGCGTGCCGGTCTCGGCTGCCAGGTCGAACGGTACCTCATGGTCGAACCAAGGGCTTTTGACAAGGCGCGGCGCTTCGTTTTCCTCATGGCCCAGTGCGCCGTCCACCATGTAGCCCACACAGTCGATGAGCCGTGCCCGGAAGCTGCCGCCGCCCGAAAGTTCGATCCGAACCGCCTTCTCGGGGATGAACTTTGGCTCGGTGGTCATGATGGTGCGCCCGGCAGCGGACTGGGGCAGCTCATCATGGGCACGGGCCCGGCGGGCTTCGTTTTTGATGCGGGGCAGCAGCATAAGCTCTGCAAAGCGCTTGATGAAGGTGCTTTTACCGCTGCGCACCGGCCCCACAACACCGAGGTAGATGTCCCCGCCGGTGCGCTGGGCTATGTTCTGGTAGATCTGTTCCTGTGTCACGGATGTTCCCTCCTTTACAGCGCAGCCGGAATCAGCAGGCAGGCGGCCTCAGTGGTCAGCTCCTGAGGCGGCTTGTCGGTCGTATCGAGATGGTTGGCGGCGGCAAGGTCCCGGGCGCGCGCATGGTAGCGCTTGGCAATGTCAAAGATGCGTTCCCCCTGCCGGGCATAATAGATGTACAGGGCCGGGCCGTCAGCGTCATCGTAGGCCTCCCCCAGCTCCACATCGCAGAGGGCGTCCGTATTGGCGGCCTGCATTAGGATACCGCTTGTCTCGATCTCAAGATCGACCCGCAGCCGTGCGCCGCTCTTGCTGCTGACGACCCGGACGGCAGCAGCGCCCATGCTGGGCCACGCGGCATCCACCGTGCCGGGCCAGACACCGTCCGGCTGCCAGAGAAAGGTCTTGTCATAGCAGGTCAGTTCCCCGCGTGCATCGCCAATCAACACATGGGCGGTACCCTTTCCCTGCAGGCGCAGGTGGGTTTCGGCCCGCTCCCCGTCCGCAGGGACGGCGCAGGCTGCCCCCAGCGTTACAAAGCAGCCGATGACCGTTCCCTCGGCATCGGGCAGATCGTCCTCAATGGAAACGGAGATACGCCCCGAGAGGTCGGCTGTTTTCTGCAAAAGGCGGCACGGCGTTTGAACGGTCTGTGTCTTGCAGAGTGTTGAGTAGGCATCGGCGGCCACGCGGTACTGTACGGCACGCCAGACCTCAATGCGCAGCTTCCATGTCACCGAGAGCGAGGCCTCCCCTGCCGCCGCCCGTACTCTCCGCTGCGCTGAGAACGCAGGCCAGCACCTCACCGCGCACCCAGCGGGGCATCATCCTCCGCCGCGCCGGGCAGCTCGATCGTCTGCTGTATGGGAATATCCTTGCTGCGCACGGTCAGCTCGCCGCAGTCGGTATTCTGGCTGCAGATTTGAAGCTGCAGGGTCCCCTGCACGCTGGCCTGCCCGGCGGCCAGAACTATGCTGCCTGCGGTAAAGCTGCCGGTGATGTCCAGCACATTCTCCCCGGCGGCGGGCAGCGCGGCAGACGACTCGGCTGTCAGCGTTTTTTCCTCGGTCACGGCGCATTGCATGCCCTGCAAAACGCGGGTGTACTGCTCAATGCCGCAGTCGGCCAGCGAGGTCAGCAGTTCAAGCTCCCGCCGCACAGCCACGGCGGCACACAGGATGTACGCCCCGCGAAGATCAATGCGATGCTCACTGACTGCGCGGCAGTTGCAGTATTCCGGCTCCCCCCAGACCTGCGCAGGCCCCTCGGCATACTGCCCGGCGGGCAGCTCGACCGATTTTTCAAAGGCAAATTTCTGTTCTGTGCGCAGCAGGCGGGCACCGGGCTCCTCGCTCTGGTAGTATACGGTACAGCGCAGATAGCCCTCGGTCTGCCATCTGTTGCCGGTCACGCGGTTCTGCAGCACAACGGGCGTGATCAGGCATTTGACGATCTTAAAGACGGCGGGCAGATAATCGGGGATCAAAAGCTCGGTCTCAACAGGTAATTCCAGCCGCGTTTCCCAGCGGCCGCCATAAGATGCTATGGTGTCTTTGAACACCTTCAGTTCCATATTGCTTGCCCCTTTCCGGTTATGTTCTGGGGCATTATATGCGGCAGGGCAAAAAAATAGCCCCTGCCCGTAACAGGCAGGGGAAAAAATCATACCCTGAAGGCTGCGCGCAGAAGCCAGCGCAGGCCGCGCGGGCAGCGAACCACGACCACATGCATGACATACACCTCACTTTCCGTGTCTGTGTACGCCATACTATGCAGCGCGCTTACGGTGTGTTACGCATCATCGCGGGTCAGCACCACAACGCCGCAGCCGCTGCTGCACTGCAGGCAGGCGGTGTCAGCAGTAAATTCATTGCTGACGCCGAGGGGATACTCTGCGGTAAGAACGGCGTCCTCGAGCGGGTAGTACACGCCGCGCAGGCAGACGCCGGTGAGCGTTCCCTCCATGGGAAAGAGGGAGAGGAACTTCCAGTCGTGGTGTGCCAGCACCAGCGCACGGCCCGGGGTCAGAAAGCGCAGCTCGCTGCGCTCATCGGCCAGCAGAACGCTGACACCGTTTTTGGCAAGGTACAACCCGGTAGCCAGATTGGCCAGGGTATGCTCAAGCCGGGCACCGCCAAGGCACCCAGCAGCGTGACCTCATCATAGCCCTGCTCCAGAAGCCAGCGCGCGGCATACTGGGTGTCGGTGTCATCCTTCACATGGGGCAGAACGATGGTCTCCTGTGCAGTTTCGGGCTGCGGGGCGGAATCGAAATCACCCACGATCAGATCAGGCTGTAAACCGAGCCGCGCAGCATTGCGGTAGCCCGCATCGCAGGCTACGATAAAGTCCCCGGGCTGCACATAACGGCCGAGGGCAGCCGCTACCGGTACGGCGGACAGGATAACGGCGCGCCTGCTCATTTTTCCCACTCCTTCCGCGCATTGGCCTCCTCATACATGGCAAGGTAGCTGGCGTAGCGCGTTTTGCTGATGGTTCCGGCCTCCACGGCATCGCGCACGGCGCAGCCGGTCTCGCTGCGGTGAGAGCAGCCGGTAAAACGGCACTGCCCGAAATACGGCGCAAACTCCGGGAAGGTATGCTGCAGATCTTCCTTGGGAATACGGCAGAGCTTTTGTGCTTCAAGGCTGGCAAAGCCGGGGGTGTCCGCCAGTCTGCCGCCGCAGATCTCAAAAATCTCGACCTCGCGGGTCGTGTGGCGGCCACGGCCCAGCTTTTGGCTGATCTGGCCGGTCTCCCGGTTCAGCGCAGGGGCCAGCGTGTTGAGCAGCGTTGACTTGCCGACGCCGGAATTGCCGCAGAAGGCGCAGAGGTGACCGCTGATATAGCGCTTGACCTCATCGAGGCCCTCGCCGGTCTCGTAGTTCAGCTGCACAAGCGGGATACCGCTGCCCGCGTAGGCGGTGCGCAGCATGTCGGCAGCGGCCAGATCTGCCTTGGTGACCACCAGCACCGGCTGCACATCCTTGTAGATGGCGGCTGCAGCCAGCTGATCCAGCACAAGGGTGCTGGGCACCGGCTGGGTCGTGCTGGTGACGATGAACAGAATATCCAGATTGGCGATCGGCGGGCGGATGAAAACATTTTTGCGGGGCAGGATCTCATCAATCATGGTGCCGTCGGCAGAAAGGGTCACATTGTCCCCTGCCACAGGCGTGATGCCGCGCTTGCGGAAGATGCCGCGGGCTTTGCATTCCACGATTCCGTCCGGTGTTTTGACATAGTAAAAGCCGCCGATGCCTTTGGTGATATAGGCCATGTTGTCCTCACTTATCAGCCGATGGGATTGCCCTGCGAATCACAGCGCTGGCCGTTCTCATTCCACATCGAGCCGTCAGTCAGCTGGTGGATCTGGTGGCTGCCGTCAGCACTCGGCCACCAGCTCTCCTGCACGGTGATGGAACCGTCCTCGTTTACAACGGGTCCGGAAGGTTCTGGCGTGGCGACAACTTCCGGCACACCCGTGGAAACTACCAGCGTGATGACAGAGGATTTGCGCACGGTGGTATTCGCCTCAGGCGACTGGCTCAGGACGGTGCCGGCGGGCTGATCGCTGGCCTGCTCAATCGTGCGGATGGACAGGGTCAGGCCCTTCACATCATTGCGGGCGTCCTCAATGGTCTTGCCGGTCAGGCTGGGCACAGTCACATCGCGGGCAACCTCAGAGCGGCTGACATACAGGATGACGGTGGTTTCGCCCTCGACCGTTTCACCGGCGGCGGGCTGAGAGTAGATGACTGCGCCATTGGCAACGGAGTTGTCCACCATCGGCTTCTTAGTCACGCGCAGGCCCATATCCTTGAGGGTCTGCTCGGCGTCCTCGGCCACCATGTTCTTGGTTTCAGGGATCGTGACATACTGGGTGCCAAGGCTGACCGTCAGCACGATGCGCTGCTTTTCCTTGACGGTACGCCCTGCCTTGGGGGTCTGGCGGATGATCGTGCCGGCCGGCTCGCTGGAGTATTCCTCCGGAAATTCGGCGCGCAGCAGGTTGTTGTAGTCAGTGGCGAGAAACTCGTCCTTCGTCATGCCGACAAAGCTGATGACCTGCACATCGGCACGGTTGGAGAAGAGCAGGTTGCTGGAGTTTGTGAAGATCAGGTAGATGAGAATGGCAGCACCGATAACGAACGCCACGGCCATGCCGAAGAAGATCGGCAGCAGAGAAAAGCCCCTGCCGGAATTTTTCTTCTTGCGCTTGGCCGATTTGCCGCGGCCCGGGTTGGCCGTGCCGACCCGGCGGGCATCGCTTGTGCGGATATTTGCGGATTTGGCGCTGGGCTTGGCACTGTTTACCACGCGGTTGATGCTCCTTTCCGGGTTGTCCTCGGCATTGCGGTATTCGTATTCAAAACGAATGGAGGGGTTGCGCTTGAACTCCTCGATGGCATCCAGCATTTCCTGGGCGCTCTGGTAGCGCTTGTCGGGGTCCTTTTCCATTGCCTTTTCGGTGATCTGGCGCAGACCAGCCGGGGTGTTGGGGGCAATCTCTGCCAGGGGCTTCGGCTTCTCGGAAATCTGCATGATGGCGATGGACACGGCGCCGTCACCGTCAAACGGCAGGCGGCCGGAGAGCATCTCATACAGCATGACACCGACAGAGTAGATGTCGGTGCGGGCATCGGTGCGTTCGCCCTTGGCTTGCTCCGGGCTGATATAGTGTACCGAGCCGATAGCCTTGTCGCTGACGGTCTGGCTCTGCGCACGGGAGAAGCGCGCAATGCCGAAGTCCATCATCTTGATGGAGCCATCCGCCAGCAGCATGATGTTCTGCGGCTTGACATCGCGGTGGATGATGCCCTTGGAGTGTGCATGCTGCAGGGCGCTCAGCACCTGTGTGGCAAAATGCACGGTTTCCTTCCAGGTCAGCGCGCCGCCGCGCTGTTTGAGGTACTCCTTCAGGGTGATGCCGTCCACATATTCCATAACGATGTACTGCAGCTTATCGGTGACAGATACATCGTAGACCTTGACGATGTTAGGATGGCTGAGGATGGAGATGGCCTTCGATTCGTTTTTGTAAGCGGCGGACCAGCTCCTCATTGTCGAGAAATTCTTCCTTCAGAACCTTGACGGCGATCTGGTTGCCTGTTTTCAGATCGGTGCCGCGATAGACATTGGCCATGCCGCCAACGCCCACAAGCCCCTCAATCGAGTAGCGGCCGTCCAGTCGTTTGCCAATCAGATTATCCATTGTTGACCTCCGTAGTTTCCACGCCCATCAGCAGGACCGTAATGTTATCCTGTCCGCCCGCCTGCAGGGCGCGGTCTACCAGGATACTGGTTGCATCAAAGAAGGGTACCTCACGCAGTACCTGTGCAATATCATCGTCCGACACCATATTCGTCAGACCGTCTGTGCAGAGCAGTAAAATATCCCCTTCTTCGATCTCGCAGCGGTTGTACTCCGGCACGATATTGGCCGAGACACCCAGCGCCCGGGTAATCAGGTTTTTTTGCGGGTGTATGGCCGCCTGCTCGCGGGTGATCTGGCCGCTGTCCACCAGCTGCTGCACCATCGAGTGGTCGCGGGTAATCTGCCGCAGCGTACCTGCATGGAACAGATACGCGCGGGAATCCCCGGCGTGTACCAGATGGGCCATGCCGCGGCTGGCGTAGGCACAGACGCCCGTGGTGCCCCATGCCCTGCATCTCCGGGTCGGAGGTGGATTTTTCATAGACGGCGCGGTTCGTAATGTCGAACCCGCGCATGATAAAGGTCTTTTCCATCCCGGGCTGCAGGGCCTTCATGTGGCGGGCAAAATACTGCTGCATGGTGTCGGTGGCAATGCGGGCGGCAATGCGCCCACCGTTTACACCGCCCATGCCGTCGCAGACAATGCCCCAGGCGGTGCCGCCTGCCAGCTGCTGCGCACAGTAATTGTCCTGATTTTCCTGCCGGCAGCTGCCGATGTCAGTGATCGCGGCAATCTTCATTCAGGTCGAGTCCTTTCTGCTGCCAATGGCAGAGCTTATTTTCCCTGCGCATCCTCGCGGCGCAGCTGGCCGCAGGCGGCGCTGATGTCGGTGCCGAGACGGCGGCGCACGGTGGCGTTGACGCCGAGCGCCTCAAGATCCTTCTGGAAGCGGTGCACATTGGCATCGTCTGTGGCGGAGTAGGGGCTGCCGTCCACCGGATTGATGGGGATAAGATTGACATGCGCCCCCATGCCACGGATGAGGTCGGCCAGCTTTTGGGCCATCTCACTGCTGTCATTGACGCCGCGCACCATCGAATATTCAAAGCTGATGCGGCGGCCCGTCTCCTTCTGGTAGCGGCGGCAGGCCGGGATCAGCTGCTCAAGCGGGTAGGCATCGTTGACCGGCATCATGCCCGAGCGCGTCCGGTTGTCCGGCGCGTGAAGGGATACCGACAGCGTAAGCTGCAGATGCCGTTTGGCCAGTTCGTCTATCTTCGGCACAAGGCCGCAGGTGGACAGGCTGATGTTGCGCATGCCGATGTTGACGCCCTCCGGGCAGGAGATGATCTCAAGAAAGTCCATCACATTGTCAAAATTGTGCAGCGGCTCGCCGATGCCCATTAAAACGATGTGGGAGACACGCTCCCCGGAGTCCTTCTGTGCAGTGTAAATTTCCGATGCAATCTCCCCTGCCGTCAGGTCGCGGACGCGGCCCGCCTGAGTCGAGGCGCAGAAGCGGCAGCCCATGGCGCAGCCGACCTGTGTGGATACACAGACAGTATTGCCGTATTTGTAGCGCATCAGAACGGTTTCGATGCAGTTTCCATCGGCCAGTTCCAAAAGATATTTGACGGTGCCGTCCCGAGATTGCTGGCGGCGGCGGATCGACGGTGCCGCAATCGTACACTGCTCCGCCAAAGCGGACAGCAGTGTTTTGGGCTGGTCGGTCATCTGGGCAAACTCCGTCACAAGCTTCTGATGCAGCCATTTGAAAATTTGCTTGGCGCGGAATTTCGGCTGGCCCAGACCAACGATGTAGGCGGTCAGCCGATCCAGCGTCATATCGGAAATACAGATCTTTTCACTCATGCGGGGTCACCTCCCTTTATAATAACGGATCATAGTTCAGTTTCGTTCCAGAATGGCGGCAAAAAAGCCGTCCGTTCCGGTTTTATGCGGCAGAAATACCGTGCCCAGCGGTGTAATATCCGCCCCGGGCAGTGCGCTCTCGGGCTGCACAAGATGGAAATCAGGATTGGCAGAAAGGAATTTTTCCACCTGATTTTGGTTTTCCTGAACATTTACTGTACAGGTAGAATACACCAAACGGCCGTTTTCGGCAAGGGAATCCGCCCCGTTTTGCAGGATTTTTTGCTGTGTGTCGAGCAGATTCTCTATCCCGTCCAAATCCTTGTAACGAATGTCGGGCTTTTTGGCGATAACGCCCAAGCCGGAACAGGGCACATCGCAGAGCACACGGTCGAATTTCGGCCAAGTGTTATTGTGGACGGCGGCATTGTTCTCGACAGCCACGGCACAGGTGATGCCGCAGCGGTCAAAGGCCTTTTGCAGCAGCGGCACCCGGCTGGGGGCAAATTCACCGCTGACAAGGCGGCCGTTGTCCTGCATACACTCGGCCAGCGTCAGGCTTTTGCCGCCCGGCGCAGCGCAGAGGTCAAGCACCTGCTGCCCCGGGCGTGCATCCACACAAAGGGCGGCGAACTGACTGGCCAGCCCCTGCACATGGAAAAGACCCTTTTGGAAGGCGGCGCTTACGGCGGGCGAGCCGGCAAAATCAACGATCAGCGCACCGGGCCAGGGGCCGGTGGAAACGGTGTGCCCCTCGGCCTGCAGCAGTGCTGTCAGGCTGGCGTCATCGGTGCGCAGCGTATTCACGCGGATCGTAGTTTTGGGCTTGCGGTAAAAGGAGGCTGCCAGCGGGAAGGCCTCTGCCCCGAGCTGCGCATAGAGCAGCTCCGCAACCGGGCGGGAAAGGCAGTAGTAGACCGACAGCCGCTCCAGCGGGTCAGGAAAATCGGTCTCCGAAACAGCAGCCCCGGCAGCGCGGCGCAGCACAGCGTTGACCATGCCGGCAGCACTGGATTTGCCCAGCGCGCGGGTCAGCTTGACCGATTCATTGACGGCGGCGGGCAGTGGCACATTCATATACCGCGCCTGCGCCAAGCCTGCACGCAGTACGGCACGCACAGGTGCATCCAGCCGTTCGACAGGCTTTTTGGTGTATTTGTTCAGCAGACAGTCCAGCAGCGGGAGCCGCTCAAGCGTTGTGTAAAAGATGCGCGCGGCAAAGGCTGCATCGCGGCTGTCCAGTGGCGGGACGCATTTCTTCAGCTCGGCATCCAGCACCAGATTGGCGTAGCCTGCCTGCTCCTGATGGATCAGGGCCTTTACGGCCAGACGGCGCGGCGTCACAGGCTGTCCCCCGCCTTCAGGCGGCGGCCGGCAGCCCATGCAGTGCCGGTCATCGGCTTGCCGCCCTCGGGCGTGACAGTCAGCAGTGCGACTGCGCCGTCGGCCGCAGCAATGGTCAGCGGCTTGAGCGCAAGCACTGTGCCGGGGGTTGCCCCAAGCGGATTCTGTGCCAAACGGCTTTCCAGCACCTTAATCCGCTTGCCGTCCTGCTCAAACCAGGCAGCCGGCCAGGGATTCATACCGCGCACCCAGTTGTGGATGTGCGCAGCTTCCTGCGTAAAGTCGAACTGTGCCATATCCTTGGTCAGCGGCGGGGCCATGGTGGCCTGAGTGTCATCCTGCTTCTGCGGTGTCAACTCCCCTGCCTCGATTTTTCCAGCGCAGTGACCAGCGTTTTCGCGCCCACAGCGCTGACACGGTCAAACAATTCGCCGCTCGTCTCCTCGGGGTCGATGGCGATCGGCTCCACCAGCAAAATATCACCGGTGTCCAGCCCTTCGTCCAGCTGCATAATAGTGACCCCGGTCCCGGCGTCACCGTTCAGAACGGACCACTGGATGGGGGCGGAGCCGCGGTATTTCGGCAACAGCGAGACATGCAAATTGATGCAGCCGTACTTGGCTGTATGCAAAAGCTGCGGCGGGATCAGGCAGCCGTAGGCCACAACAACCACGACATCGGGGGCCAACTCCCTGATGATGTCATCAGAGGAGCCGTCCCGCAGGGTGCGGGGCTGGTAGACCGGGATGCCATGCTCGACAGCCAGCTGCTTGACCGGCGGTGCGGTCAGTATCTGCTTGCGGCCTACAGGCTTATCACGGCGGGTGAATACAGCGCAAACCTCATGCCCGGCGTCCAGCAGGGCGGCAAGGCTTTCGGCGGCTATATCAGGGGTTCCCATGAACAGGATGCGCATAAATCAGTCCTCGTTTTCCTCGGGGTAATCGTCCTCATAGAAATGCTCGGCAAGATCCATGATGGTAATGCCGTCCAGATGGTTGTTCTCATGCTGGATGCAGCGGGCCAGCATATCATCGGCCTCCATCTCAAACCATTCGCCATGGCGATCCTGCGCCTTGACCTTGACATGCTTCGAGCGCTTGATCGCGCCGTTGTGCCCCGGGAAGGACAGGCAGCCCTCGTACAGCTCGACCTGCTCGTCGCTCAGCTCAAGAATCTCGGGGTTGATGAACTCAATAAACTTGTATTCGTAGTTCTCGGGGACTTCCTCGGGCAGGTCGCGGTCGTCAAGGCAGATGAACAGGCGGCGCATCATGCCTACCTGCGGGCCGGCCAGGCCGAGGCCGTTGGCGTCGAGCAGCGTCTCCTTCATGTCGTCGAGCAGGGTGCCCAGACGATCGTCAAACTTGGTAACGGGGCGGCAGACTTTTTTCAGGATCGGGTCGCCGTCCTGAACGATTGTACGCAGTGCCATAAAAATAACCTCCAAATTTTGGGCGGTGATACTTTACAGATCACCATCGGAATTGAAATCAAGGATCACGGACGCTTTCTGCGGCAGCTTTTCCGCATCGTAGGCATCCAGTGTCTCGTGCAAAAGCGCGCGGAACGCCGTGTCATTGCGGCATTTCAGCGTCAGCTTGTAACGGAATTTGTTGTTGAGCATTGTGATATTCATCGGTGCAGGGCCCAGAATGCGCAGCGGAATATCCGGCTTTTGGGCAGCATGCTCTCCCAGCAGTACGCCGAACCGCTGCGCAGCAATCAGCACAGCCCCTTCCTGATCACCGATAAAGCCGATGACCACAAAGGAACAGAACGGCGGGTAAAGGCCAAACTTGCGGAAGGTGATCTCCTCGCGGTAAAAGCCCTCGTAGTCCTGGGCAGCAGCCAGCTGCAAAACAGGATGATCCGGCACAGAGGTCTGGATGAGTGCGCGGCCTGGCAGCTCAGCCCGGCCGCCGCGCCCTACGACCTGCGTAATGAGGCTGAACACACTCTCATACGCACGGAATCCCCTGCCCGAACAGCAGCGAGTCGATGCCCAAGACCCCTACCAATGTGACCTTTTCAAAGTCAAGGCCCTTGGCAACCATCTGGGTGCCGAGCAGGATGTCATAGTCATGGCGCGCAAACTGCGCAAGCATCGTCTCATGCGCATCCTTGCGCGAGGTAGAGTCCTGATCCATCCGCAGGATGCGGGCTGTGGGCAAAAGCCCGGCCAGTTCTTCCTCGACACGCTGCGTGCCGAAGCCGCTATAGTTGATCTTGCCGCCGCATTCGGGGCAGGTCTGGGGCAGCGGCTGCACCGTATGGCCGCAATGATGGCAGAGCAGCGCCTGCTGCGGCTTGTGGTAGACGAGCGGCACGCTGCAGTTGGGGCATTTCAGCACATGGCCGCAGACGGTACACATGCCGATGGTACGGTAGCCGCGGCGGTTCAAGAGCAGGATGCTTTGCTCACCGTTATCCAGATTTTCCTGCAGCTCACGGGCAAGGCGGACACTGACCTCGCGCGGGTTGCCCGCAGCCAGCTCGGCCCGCATATCAATAAAATCCACATGGGGCAGCGGCCGTCCACCGTAGCGATGGCGCAGCTCGACAAGCTGCAGACGGCCGCTTTTTGCGGCATAGTAAGTTTCAGTCTGCGGCGTGGCGGAGGCAAACAGAAGCAGTGCGTTTTCCATCACGGCGCGTTTTTTGGCCACATCGTGGGCATCATAGCGCGGGGCAGACTCACTCTGATAGGTGTGCTCCTGCTCCTCGTCCATGATGATAAGGCCGAGATTCTGCAGCGGTGCAAAGACGGCGCTGCGGGTGCCTACTACGATGTCGGCATTGCCCTGCTGGATCATGCGCCACTGCAAAAGGCGCTCGGTGTTATTGAGCGCCGAGTGCTGCACGGCCAGGCGGCTGCCGAAGGTGGATTTAAGACGGCGGATCATCTGCGGTGTCAGGCTGATCTCCGGCACCAGCACCAGCGCTCTGCGGCCCAGCGCAAGCGTGCGCTGGATCAAACGCAGGAATACGATGGTCTTGCCGCTGCCGGTCACGCCATGCAGAAGCGCCGCATGGGGCTTGTCATCCTCAAGGCCGGGCAGCAGCTCCTGAAACACCTGCTGCTGCTCTGCGGAAAGGGTGAGCGGCTGCGGGTCAAAGGGGATTGCAGCAAACAGATCAAGGGCCTTGTCCTGCTCGGCGGCCGTCAAAATTCCTTTTTTGACAAGACCGTCCAGCGTTGCCCGGGAAATCCCCACTTCGTCCAGCTGCCGGGCGGTCAGAGGACCGTTTTTCAGTGCCTCGACCGCCGCCAGCTGGCGCGGGCCGGGCTTTGGCTTTTCGGGTAATGCACCGGCCAGTGTGTAGAGCTTTTCGGTGGAGCGGGTCAGCCGGCTCTGCATGACAGGGTGTCCGTCGGCCATAGCGGGCCGGTACTGCGCCCCATAGGGAATGACAGCCTTGACGGCCTCAAACCAGGTGCAGAAGGTGCGCTCCTTCAGAAAGCGAACCAGTTCCAGCAGGTCGGGCGTCAAACGGGCCTCCTCGGGCGCGGCATCGTACAGGGATTTCAGCCGCTGGGGGGCATCGGTCTCCTCCGCTCCCTCCACCGCCAGCACGACCGCCATCCGAGCCTTATTGCCCCGGCCGAACGGCACCAGTACCATGCTGCCGGGGTAAACCTTGCCGACAAGCTGCGCAGGGATGAGGTAGGAATACAGCCGGTCAAAATGGATATTGGCGTCATTTACAGCCGCCCGGGCAAGCAGCAGACTCATTCGTCGCTGCCGTGCTGCAGTCTGAACTGGATGATGGAGTAAAGGCTATCGGCGCAGGAATCCACGGCGATATTGACCACATGCTCATCGTAGTTGACCGAGTTGGCGATCTCAGTTTCGGCACGCTTGAGGCGGCGTTGAATGGTTGCCTCGTCCTCGGTGCCGCGGCAGCGCAGACGGCGCTCCAGCTCGGCCATGTCCGGGGGCAGGACAAAAATCGTGGTGGCACCGGGGTACATTTTTTTGATGTTGCCGGCACCCTCGACCTCAATGACCAGAATGACCGGGATACCCAGCTTCATGCGGCCCTCGATCTCGCTGCGCAACGTACCGTAGTAATTCTCGCAGTATTTGGTATGCTCTACGATCTGGTCATGCGCCAGATGATCCTCAAAGTCCGCCACTGACATAAAATGGTAGTTGATGCCGTCCTTCTCCCCATCGCGCGGCGCGCGGGTCGTGGCCGAGACGGTGTGCTGGATCTCGGGGTGCTTTTTCAGCAGGGCCGCCACAACGGTATCCTTGCCGGTGCCGGAGGGGCCGGAGACTACAAACAGATATTTCTCGCCTTTCATCGTTACTTCCTCTTTTCTTCGCTTTCTTCTGCAGCACGCCCGGTGATGCTTTCCAACGGGATGCCGGACAAAATGACATGGTCGGAGTCCATGATAAGCACAGCCTGCGTGCGCCGCCCGTAGCTGGCATCGATGAGAGCGCCCTTCTCGCGGGCATCCTGCACCAGACGCTTGATAGGGGCGGAATCCGGGCTGACAATGCCGATGATGCGGTCAGCGTTGACCATATTGCCGAAACCGATGTTCAGCAGCTTCATGGTGTCCCCTCCCGTTTACTCAATGTTCTGGATCTGCTCGCGGATCTTCTCAATTTCGGATTTCAGCTCCACCACCAGCCGGGTGATGGCAACATCCTGACATTTGGAGCCGATGGTGTTGGACTCGCGGTTTAATTCCTGTGTCAGGAAATCCAGCTTACGGCCAATCGGCTCGTCCAACGCAAGGATCTCGCGGTACTGGGCCACATGGCTGTGCAGGCGGACGGTCTCCTCATCAATGGCCGTTTTATCGGCGAAGATCGCAGCCTCGGTCACAAGGCGGCCCTCATCGATGTTACGGTCGCCCAAAAGTTCCTGCAGGCGGGCATACAGCTTGTCGCTGTAGGCCTGCACGCGGCCTGCGCTGTTCTCCTCGATCTGGCCGACGAGTGCTTCGATCGTGGTCAGGCGGCCGGAGACATCAGCCTTCATCTTCTCGCCCTCCACGGCGCGCATGGCAATGAAGGCGTCCACGGCCTGCTCGGCAACGGCGCGAACATCTTCCCACAGCTCGTCTTCGTTCGTGGGCGCAGCAGTCTGGGTCAGGACATCCGGAAAGCGGGACAGCATACCAACGGAGACATCGTTCTTCAGATCCATCCGCTCTGCCATGGCATTGAGCGCGGCGCGGTAGCCTTCTGCCAGCTGCCAGTTGACGGAGACAACGGTGTCTGCGGCTGTCACGGTCTGGATGGAGAGGCTCAGTTCCACCTTGCCGCGGCTGACCTTGGCAGCGACCAGCTTTTTCAGCCGATCATCCAAAAATGCGCAGGAGCGCGGCAGCCGGGAGGAATACTCAAAAAAGCGCGCATTGACGCTGCGCAGCTCAACCTTGATGTCACGGCCATGCAGCAAAGCCCCTGCGCGGCCGTACCCTGTCATGCTCAAAACCATAACCTACACCTCATAAAACACATATAATGTATATTGTACTATTTTTGGGGGCCAGATGCAAGGCTGGAGGTCGTTTTTTGCGAAATTTCACCTGTTTTTTTGCGTGAGCGCCACAAAAATAAAAAGCCGCCCCCGCGGCAAAGCGGGAGCGGCTGTATAGAAATCAGACGGGATGAGACTTGTTCTCGTAGTCGGCGTGCAGAGCATCGACACCCTGCAGGCGGGCATTGCGCTTCTCGAAGAACTTGGGAGCGACCTGCGGGAACATGGCGTAGGTCAGGACATCCTCCTCCTGAATGGCGTACTTGGAGGCCTCAGCCTTCAGCTTATCCATCTCAGGGGCCAGAGTGTCGGCAAAGCGGCAGGTGATAGGCTCCTCACCCTTCAGGATGAAGTCGCTGAACTCCTTCTTGATGGGCGCAGGGGTCTTGCCGTAATCGCCGTGGACCAGACCCTTGAACTCCTTGGTGACCATCTTGTAACGTTCACCCATGATAACGTTAAAGACAGCCTGCGTGCCAACGATCTAGGCTGGTCGGGGTGACCAGCGGCGGATAACCGGCATCCTCACGGACGCGGGGAATTTCCTCCAGAACCTCCTGAAGCTTGTCCTCCTTGCCGGCATCCTTCAGCTGCTTGAGCATGTTGGAGAACATGCCGCCCGGCACCTGATACAGCAGGGTGTTGGCATCAACGCCCAAGGACTTCTGGTTGATCTGGCCGTTGGCAATGTACTTCTCGCGCAGCTTGTTGAAGTAAGCGCGGACAACATTCAGCTGGTTCAGGTCAAGACCGGTGTCGTAGTCGGTGCCCTGCAGGGCGGCGACCAGACTCTCGGTGGGCATGTGAGAGGTGCCCAGAGCCAGCGGGCTCATGGCGGTATCCACAATGTCGGCACCGGCCTCGATGCCCTTCAGGATAGACATAGAGGCAAGACCGGCGGTGTAGTGGCTGTGGATGTCAACGGGGATCTTGACAGTTTCTTTCAGCTCCTTGACCAGATCATAGCAGGTGTAGGGCTTCAGCAGGCCGGCCATATCTTTGATGCAGATGGAATCGGCACCCATCTCCTCCAGAGTCTTGGCATAGTTGGCAAAGTACTCGTTGTTATGAACAGGGCTCAGTGTATAGCTGATGCAGGCCTGAACATGTGCGCCCTCCTTGTTGGCTGCCTTGATGGCAGTCTGCAGGTTGCGCGGGTCGTTCAGTGCATCGAAGATGCGGATGACATCAATGCCGTTGGCAACGGACTTCTGGACAAAGTACTCAACAGCGTCATCTGCGTAGGGGCGTAGCCCAGCATGTTCTGGCCGCGGAACAGCATCTGCAGCTTCTGGTGGGGCAGCTCCTTGCGCAGGGTGCGCAGGCGCTCCCACGGATCCTCATCGAGGAAGCGGATGCAGGAGTCGAACGTAGCGCCGCCCCAGCACTCAACGGAGAAATACGGGATCTTGTCCATTTCGGGCAGGATGGGGCGCATTTCGTCCATGGTCATACGGGTGGCCAGCAGAGACTGGTGGGCGTCGCGCAGGACGACCTCAGTGATCTTAATGGGTTTCTTAGCCAATGTAATTCACCCGGCCTTTCTATTAGTTCATCGTGATGAGCAGGTCGCCGGAGTTGACAACATCGCCCTTGCGCACATTGACGCTGGCAATGGTGCCGTCCTGCGGTGCGCTGATCTCGTTCTCCATCTTCATGGCCTCGAGGATCAGCAGGGTATCACCGGCCTTGACGGAGTCACCGGCCTTGACCTTGACATCCAGAATGTTGCCGGGCATGGGGGCAGTGACAGAGACAGCACCGGCAGCACCGGCGGGGGCGGCAGCAGGTGCAGGAGCAGCGGCGGGAGCCGGGGCGGCTGCGGGGGCAGCAGCAGGTGCGGCAGCGGCAACGGGGGCACCGGTGCCCTCCTCAACGGTGACATTATAAGCAACGCCGTTAACGGTAACGATCAGGTTTTCATAGAATGTCCTCCCTATTTCAAGGTTGATGATTACAGGGTGATATTGCCGTGCTTCTTAGCCAGACGCACAGCACGCTTGCCTACCAGCATATCCAGTGCCTGAGCAACGCTTGCGCGGGCGGTGGCAGCATCGGCAACGGCGTCGGCAGAGCCGTTTGCAACAGCGGCATCGGCGCTGCAGACCTCCTTGGTGTAGGCAGCAGCCTTGGCCTTGGTGGCGTTGACGATGTTGTCAGAAGCAAAGATCTCGTCCTTGTACAGGACCGTGACGGCAGCCTCAGGGGCCAGCGGAGCCACGGTGCAGCCCTGCACGGCAACGCGCCAGTCAGCGCAGGCGGCAAAGACGGTGTAGGCGGGGCCGACAGCCTCACCGGCCAGAACAGCAACCTTGACAGTCGTGGCCTCGGCGTAGACACCGGCCATACGGGCGGCCTGACGGATGCCGCCGGCCTCATCGTCACCCTCACTGCGGCCGAAGCCCTCGGTGTTGACGATGGTCACAACAGGGATGCTGTAGGCATCGCACAGGCGGACAAAACGAGCGGCCTTGGCGGTGCATTTGTGGCACAGAGCCTTCTTCTCGGTGGCAACAATGCCAACGGCGCTGCCGTTGATGGTGGCCAGAGCGGTGACAATGTTCTTGCCGTAACCGGCGTACAGCTCCACAGCGCTGCCCTCGTCAGCCAGTGCGGCGACAGCGTCAGCGGCGGTGTACTTCACAAGGTCGAGAGCCTTGGAGGGGGCGGCAAAGTCGAAGAGTGCGGGGCCGGCCAGATTGTTGGCAGGCAGCAGGGCAACGATGGAAGCAGCCTGCTTGGCGGCGGCAACTGCGTCTGCTGCGGTGACGGCGGCGACACCGGCCTTGGCAGCAAATGCGGCAGAGCCGGCGTTGGCAACCTTGTCCTCGGCATTGAACGGAGCGTTCAGGAACAGCTCGGCGTCCTCAGCCATGACGCAGACATCTGCGGAGGCGGCGTTGATGGCGTTGGTGCCCGCGCAGGTGCCGGTGACAACGGCAATCTGCGGCACGACACCGGAAACGCGTGCGATCTCAGCGGTCAGGCGGGCGTTAGCGTTGAGCAGTGCAAGGCCGCCCTCCAGCTTGGCACCCGTGGAGTCGTAGAAGGTCACGACCGGCGCACCGGTCTCGGCGGCCATCTCCAGCACGCGGATATTCTTCTCAATATCCTGCACACCGACGGGAGAGCCGTCCTCAAATACGACATAGGCGTTCTGGCCGTTTGCACAGCCGTAAGCAGCACTTACTGCGCCATCGGTAAACAGCGGCGAGTAGGTGCCGTCATCAAAAAATGCTGCAAGGATCTCTGCCTTGCCGGGCTTATTTGCTGCCATACAGGTTCCTCCTATGGTAAAACTGACTGTTTTTATAAAATTGCTTCACAAAAAAACGCCATTTGACTGAATTATACTACGATTTTAATATTTTCACAAGTGGAAGTTTGCATATTTTTAGAATTTTCTGCATTTTTCAGTCGGAATTGCTGCGCTTTTTCAGGGGGCCGGGGCGTTTCGCCGGGGCAGCGGGGCGGGCAGACCCCTTGGCGGTGGATTTCATGGCGGCATTGCGCAGAGCGTTGATCTCACTCTTTTTCAGCTCGCGGTACTCACCGGGCTGCAGCATGCCAAGCTTGACGGGACCCTCGGCACTGCGGCGCAGGCGCACGACCTGCAGGCCGACTGCGGAGCACATGCGGCGGATCTGGCGGTTGCGGCCCTCATGCAGAGTGATCTCCAACACGCTGCGGCCCGGCTCGTCCACGACTACATGGATGACACAGGGCTGCGTCTTGACGCCGTCATCCAGCACAACGCCGCTGGACATCTCGATGATCTGCTGTTCAGTGGCGCGGGGGTTGACCGTTACGCGGTACAGCTTGCCGACACCGCCGGACGGGTGGGTCAGCATATTGATAAAGGCACCGTCATCGGTCATGAGCAGCAGTCCCTCGCTGTCCTTGTCAAGACGGCCCACGGGACGCAGCATGGCGGGCACATCGGCCACCAGCTCCATGACGGTCTTGCGGCCGCGGTCATCCGCGCGGGTGGTCAGATAGCCGCGCGGCTTGTGCAGCATGATGTAGGTGTACTGGCGCTTGCGCACGATGCGGACGGTCTTGCCATCGATCATGACCTTGTCGTAGTCGGGGTCCATCTTGTCACCTAAGGTGACGGGGTGGCCGTTGACCTTGACCTTGCCCGTTGCGATCAGGCGCTCCGCCTCACGGCGGGAGCAGATGCCCTGATCAGCCAGCACTTTTTGCACTCTGTATTCTGCCATTCAATATACTCCTTATTCAGCGGGCTTATCAGCGCCCGGCTTTTCTTTTTTGATCAGTGCGGCAACCTTGTCGACCAGCTCCGGCAGGGAGGCGATCACATTGTCCACGGCGGAGACCTTCTCCACCAGCTGGACGGTGCGCACATTGCCGTTGGAGACAACGAGGAACGCGACCGGCGTGACCGAGACGCCTGCGCCGCTGCCGCCGCCGAACATCTGCTTGCTGGAGGCGGGTCCCACATCGGAGCCGCCGGATGCAAATCCGAAGGTGACGCGGGAAACGGGAATGATGGTGGTATCATCGACATGGATGGGGTCGCCGATGATGGTCTCTGAGTTGACCATGTCGCGGATCTTCTCGATCGTAACGCCCATCAGGCCCTGAATAGGATGCTCAGCCATGGAAAATTCCTCCTTTTATATAGAAACCAACGAATTACGATGTGTGTGCAGGCTGCAGCTGCGGGTCTTTCCACAGGCGGTGCAGCAGCCGCAGAAGGAGCCAGAGCAGCACGCCCGCGCAGGATTTGAGTGAAAACGAAATGCTTCGCTCCCCTGCCCGCTGCCCGGTGAAATCAGGCTCCAGCCAAAGGCGGTCGCTCTGCAGCCGGACATGCTGCTGCACAAAGGCCAGCAGATTGTTGGCCAGCGCCATCTCTGCGCCGTAAAGTGCAGCGGTCGCAGCGGCTTCACCGGCGTGAACCGTCCAGAAAATATCCAGATGCGTCACACGCAGCGTGCGCAGACACAGCCTGCCAAGCCAGCCAGTGTGGTCCAGCATGCAGCTGGCGAAGGCCATCGGGTCATCGGACAGAAGCTGCCGGGCTGCGCTGATATGCTCCGAGATGCCGAAGGGCAGTGAGCCCTTCGGGGGTGTGCTTTCAGGCTCCGGCGGCGCTGAGTCAGCGCCGCCGGGCTGCGGGGTAGCTGCCGACTCAGGCAATGTGTGCGGTGCGGCAGCCTTTGTAGCAGGCGGGGCGCTCGGTTTGCTTGCTGTGGCAGCAGGCGGCGTCTTTCTTTCTGTAGCTGCCGATGTGCCTGCGGGCGGTGCGGGGCGGCCGCAGGCTGCGGCGCTGCAGGGGCACTGCCCGCGCCGCCCCGCGGCCAAAGCGTAAACTGCAGCGGCCCGTAATACGCCCTGACCTGCAGGCTGCCGGGATGGTAGGAAACCCGTATCCCCAGCGGCAGAACGAGCGCGGCGAGCAGGATAACCAGCAGCGCCAGCAGTATCCAGCCAATCAGCCGCAGGATAAACAAGAGAACAGCCATCGGCAATCACTTCCATTCCAGCTGCTCGGCATCGCCGTCGGCTTCGGGGGCGGGCTCCTCCTGCACCTCGCCGTGCAGCGGCGGCAGGTCATTGAGGCTGCCCAGCCCAAACACGCGCAAAAAGGTGTCGGTGACCTGAAAGGCAACCGGCTTGCCCGGCAGATCCAGACGGCCGGCCTCCTCGATCAAGCCCTTATCAAGCAGCTTTGTGACGGTGGATGAGGAATCTACGCCGCGGACCTGCTCAATAAAGCTGCGGGACACAGGCTGGTTGTAGGCGATGACGGCCAGTACCTCAAGCGCTGCGGGTGAAAGCGGCGCATTACGGCGGGTGTCGAGAATCCGCTTGACCATCTCGCCGTAATACGGGCGGGTCGTCATCTGCCAGCGGTCCGGCTCAAAAAACAGGAGTACCATGCCGCTCTCCTGCTCGTCAAGCCGTTTTTGCAGCTTTAGCAGCAGCTCGGCTGTTTCGTCTGTGTCCAGCCGCAGAGCGTCCGCCAGGCGGGCGGTTTCCACCGGCTCCGCATGGGCAAACAGCATGGCTTCCAGCGAGCCAAGCTCCTGTCGTTCTGTCATTGCGTTTTGTCCTTTCTTCTGCGGTGTGTGCGGTCAAGCTGCAGGGCGCCGCTGTCATCCACCTGAACGCGGCCGGCGCGGATCAGCTCCAGCAGGGCCAAGAAGTGGCAACATTCGTGCTGCGGCTCTCCTCGCGGCTGAACAGCTCGCCCATCTTCTGCAAACGACCCTTGAGCAGCCCGCGCAGCATGTGGGAAACACGGCTTGCAACGGAGACAAAGGGCGCTGTGACCAGCGGCTCAAACTTTTCCTGTGTGGGCTTCCGCTTGCGGGTGCTGCGGCCCATCAGGTTGAACCAGGCCTGCACCAGCCAGTTCGGGTCATGGCGGCGGGTATACTCGGCAGCGCCGACAAGCGGCATCGGCTCGCGCGCTGCGGTGTATAGATCCCGGGCACGGCTGCCCAGTTGGGCGGCAACCTCCTTGCAGGCGCTGTACTCGATCAGGCGGCCGGTAAGCTCGGCCTTCATCCGCTCAGCCTCGGGGCTGCGGGGCAGTAGCAGGGCACTTTTCATCTGTACCAGATGGGCGGCCATATCGATAAACTCGCTGGATACCTCCATCCTGTCCTGCTGCATCTCCCGGATGGCGGCTGTGTACTGCTCGATCAGCGCCATGATGTTGATGTCATAGAGGTTCATCTTATTTTTGCCCACCAGATAGAGCAGCAAATCAAGCGGGCCCTCAAAATCTTCTATCTTGAATGTCAGAATTTCCGGCAAAAAATCAATACCCCCACAACAATTCCACAAAGCCTGTCAGCTGCAGCATCAGCCGCCACATGCCGTTTACAAGCCACGACAGCGGTATATCCAACAGGCCCAAAAATACAAGTGCCAGAACGGTCAGCATAATGTACCGTTCATATTTCATGGCCTTGAAGTAGAGCCTCTGCGGCAGGAACAGCAGCGCGATGCGGCTGCCGTCAAAGGGCGGCACCGGCAGCAGGTTGAAAACGCCGAGACTCAGATTCATGGCAACCATATAATAAAAGAACATCAACAGAGCAGGCAGCGTCTGCCCCAGCCCGCTGTACCAGCAGAGCTTGTACAGGATCATCGACACCCACGCAAGCAGAAAATTGCTGGCCGGCCCGGCAGCGGCGGAAAGCGCCATGCCGAGCTTTGGATTTTTATAATTGTACGGGTTGATCGATACAGGCTTGGCCCAGCCGACACCGCCCACCAGCATGCAGAGCGCACCAAGCGGGTCAAAGTGGTGCATCGGGTTCATCGACAGACGCCCGGCCCGCACGGCGGTATCATCCCCCAGAAGATGGCTGGCCAGTGCATGGGCGGATTCATGAAATGGGATCGCAATCAGCACTACCACGGCACGCAGCAGATACTGCACGATCCGCGCCGGAGACAACAGTCCGTTCAAAAGCCAACACCACCCCATTAAAATTCTTTTCTATTATATCGTAGAAACCGCGGCAAGACAAGCCCCGCAGGGCCGCAAAACACAATATTTAGCGCCGGATTCAGACAAAAACGCAAAATTATGAAAAAACTGAATTTTTTCTTCAAAAACTCTTGCATTTTCTGCACATATACGCTATACTGTTAAAGCTATTGAAAAGGAGGTGCAAGCATTATGGCCAAATGTTCTTGCTGTGGCAAGGGTGTCACGTTCGGTATCAAGGTTTCTCACTCTCATCGTCGGAGCAACCGTACCTGGAACCCCAATGTCAAGCGCGTGAAGGCGATCGTGGACGGTTCCCCGAAGTATATCTACGCCTGCACCCGCTGCCTGCGCTCTGGTAAAGTTACCCGCGCGGTCTGATTGGAAGGAAAAAATGCCGGTCACATCGTGTGACCGGCTTTTTCTCTTTTTTATGGAATTTTTAGGAGGTAGACCCATGCTCCCCCATGACCCGATTATGCTGCTGAGCTATGTGAATACCCAGCTGCGCGACCGTGATGCCTCACTGGATGCTTTCTGCGACCGTGAGCAGGCGGACCGGCAGGCGCTTTGTGCGGCGCTTGCAGAGATCGGCTATGAGTACAGCCGTGAACAGAACCGCTTTGTATAAACGGCATATGCGCATCTTTTGAGAGAGGAAGTTGAAGAACCCGATGAACTTTATCTTTGTCAGCCCGCATTTTCCCAACACTTACTGGAATTTTTGCGACCGGCTGCACCGCAACGGTGTCAATGTGCTTGGCATCGGTGATGCACCGTTTGATGAGATTCCCGGTGAGCTAAAGCACTGCCTGACGGAGTATTATCGCGTGGATAATCTGGGCAGCTATGAGGAGATGCTGCGCGCTGTCGCTTACTTCACCTTCCACTACGGCAAAATTGACTGGATTGAGTCGAACAACGAATACTGGCTTGAGATGGATGCCCAGCTGCGCACCGATTTCAATATCAATACCGGTGCAAAGAATGATTTTATCGAGCGCATCAAGTACAAGAGCCGCATGAAGGAAAGCTACCGTGCAGCCGGTGTGCCGGTGGCACGCCACCACATGGTCAGCACTCTCGCGGCGGCCCGGGCGTTTATCAAGGAGGTAGGCTACCCTGTTATCGTCAAGCCGGATAACGGCTGCGGTGCCGAGGCTACCTATAAGCTGAAGAACTTCTCAGAGCTGAAAAAATTCTATGCCGAGCCCCATGCGGTGCAGTACATTATGGAGGAGTATATCAACGGTACGATCGTCAGCTTTGACGGCGTGGCCGACAGCCATTGTGTGCCGCTGTTCTACACCTCCAATGTGTTCCCCACCCCGATGCTGGATATCGTCAGTCAGAATGGCGATTTGAGCTACTGGACGCAGAAAACGGTTCCTGCGGCGCTCAAGGATGTGGGCTTCCGCACGATCAAGGCATTTGGCGCTAAAAGCCGGTTTTTCCACTGTGAGTTTTTCCAGCTGAACGAGGATAAGCCGGGCCTTGGCAAAAAGGGCGATTATGTGGCACTTGAGGTCAATATGCGTCCGGCAGGCGGTTACACCCCCGATATGATCAACTATGCCAACTCTGTGGACTGCTACCAGATCTGGGCGGACATGGTATGCTATGATGAGGTGCGCAGTCTGGACCTGAATGGCCACAAGTATTTCTGTGTCTACGCTGGCCGCCGCGACTGCCACCAGTACAAGCACACCCACGCCCAGATCCTGGCGCGATACGGCAGCCGGATCAAGATGTGTGGGCGCATCCCGCAGGCATTGCGTCTGGACATGGGCGACCAGATGTATACAGCGGTCGTCCGCTCCACAGCGGAGCGTGATGCGTTCATCCGCTATGTGCAGGAGCAGGCATAAACACTGAAAGCCGGTGCTTTCCCAAATGGGAGGGCACCGGCTTTTTTTTGCTTTACCACACGAGGCGTGTGTGTGTGGCGCTTGGGCGATTATATTCTGTTGAGCTTTACGCTTTTGTGGTAAACCACCAGCGAGATGGCAGCCGTCAAAAACTCTGTCAGCCAGAAGGCATGCCAGATACCGTCTGCGCCTGCAAAGTGACAAAACAGCCAGGCCAGTGGCATGATGACAACAATGTAGCGGCACAGGGAAATCACCAGAGACTCTATCCCCTTGCCAAGCCCCTCCAGAGAGCCGGAGACAACAACCGAAATCGTGGATACCAGAAAGCCCGTGCAGATGATGCGCAGCGCCGTCGTGCCGATGGCAATGGTTTCAACGTTAGTGCTGAACAACCCCATCAGCTGCTCCGACAAGACGAGGCATAGCAGCGTGCCGGCGGCCATAATGGCGGCGCACATGGCCATGGCAGTGCGGTAGACCTTTTTGACACGGCCATACTCCCCGGCACCGTAGTTATAGCCGATGATGGGGCGAAGCCCCTGCACGATGCCGTTTGCCGGCAGATACAGGAAGGTCTGTAATTTATAATAGATGCCCAGCACAACGATATAGCTCTGCGAATAGAAGGCCAACAGAGAATTAAGAAAGGTGATGAGCACCGACGGCAGTGCGAGATTTAAAACGGCGGGCACGCCGATCGAGTAAAGCTGCAGTCCCATTCTGGGGTTGAAATGCAGGCAGCTGCGGCGCAGATGTACGGGAATCGGCCGGACAAAATAGACGATGAGATAGAACACCACCTGCATCATCTGACCGATGCCGGTAGCCAGTGCGGCACCTGCAATTCCCATCTCCGGGAAGGGGCCGATGCCGAAGATGAGCAATGGGTCCAGAATAATGTTGCAGACAGAGCCGAGCGACAGCCCTGCCATTGTGATCTTCATGCAGCCTACAGCTTGAAATATCTTTTCAAAGCCATAGCAGCCATGATGATAACAGAAAAGAGAAACGCGATGCGCGCATAGGTCAGCCCCAGCGCAATAACGGTTTCATCCGTAGTGAAGCTGCGCAGGAAACGCGGTATGACAGCAATACCGGCAACGGAGGCAATGATGCCGTGCAGCAGGGACAGCACCATGCCGTGCGTCGCGGCGGTGTCGGCCTTCTCCTGATTGCCGGCCCCCAGATGCAGTGAGATCAACGCGCTGATGCCGATGCTGAAGCCGATGGCAACGGCGTTGATGAAGTTCTGCACAGGATAGACCAGCGAGAGGGCTGTCATAGCCTCCTCGCTGATGCGGGCCACATACAGGCTGTCCACAATGTTGTACAGCGCACTGACCAGCATGGAAGCGACCATGGGCAATGCCATGCTAGTCAGCAGCGGAAATACAGGTTTTCTTTCATAAAGGTATCGTTCATACGCGTGCGCTCCTTTTTTTGCACAAAAATCGCATAGAAAAAGCCACACAATGACCGGCTTGCACGGGTCATTGTGTGGCGAAAAGTAGTATCGGAACTGTAAAAATCCACACTGTGTTTTAGTAGAAAATAGTATACACAATGCCGCAAAATTTGTCAAGCAGCTTGCACGGGGCGGGCAAAAACGGTACAATAAAGGCAAGCTATGTACGATTCGGAGGGCGTCTTATGAAAAAGGTTCTGGTTTCCGGTGCGGGCGGCTTTGTGGGGGCACGTATCATGACCCAACTGGCCGATCGGTATGAGCTGTGCAGCTTTCCGAAAGGAATGCTCGCCGCAGCAAACGAAACAGCAGTACAGGAGCATATCTGCCGAACACAGCCCGATGTGATCCTGCATACGGCGGCGATTTCAGACACGGGTTACAGTGAAAATCATCCTGAGGAATCCTACCGCGCGAATGTTTTGCTCCCGCTTTGGATGGCACAGGCGGCAAAACGCGTAGGGGCAAAGCTGATATGCTTCAGCTCCGATCAGGTGTACACGGGCCTTAACGAAAACGGTCCGTTTGCAGAGGAACAGCCGCTCTGCCCTGCAAATGTCTACGGACGCCACAAGTGGGAGGCTGAGCAGCGGGTGCTGTCTGCCCTGCCTGATGCCGTGATGCTGCGTGCGACCTGGATGTATGATCTGCCGGGGTACGCCTGCCGATACGCGGAAATTTTGTGCTGAACCTGCTCACTGCGGCTATGAGGCAGCAGACGGTGCGATTCTCCTGCCATGACTATCGTGGCATCACCTATGTGCGCGAGGCCGTTGAAAAGCTGACGCAGGTTATGGAGCTGCCGGGAGGTATTTATAATTTCGGCAGCGAAAATGACTGCGATATGTATGAAACGGCACTGCGCGCCTGCGAACAGCTGAATATACGCCCAGACATAGAAAAGCAGGATTGGAAGCGCAGCCTGCGAATGAATGGCGGTAAGCTTCGCGCAGCGGCAGGATGCGGCTTCTCCGATTTACAGACCGGGTTGATGCAGTGCCTGCAGGACTACGGCTTACAGATGTAAAAAAACACCCGCCGGAGACACTCCGGCGGGTGTTCTGCTGCTTGCTACAGCCCAATGCTTGGTCCGAGTGGCGAGAGTCGAACTCACGGCCTCTTGAACCCCATTCAAGCGCGCTACCAAACTGCGCTACACCCGGTCGAACCGGGCTGTCTCAAGTCAGCTTAATTATTATAGCGAATCGAGAGTGAAATGTCAACACCTATTTTGAAGAAATATCTAAAAATAAAAACAGCGTATATTCCAACGAATCTACGCTGCTTTTTATGGTGGAGCTGACGGGAGTCGAACCCGTGTCCGAAAAGAAATCGGTTAGAGTATCTCCGGGCGCAGTGTGTTTATTGGATTTCCCTTGGTGCGGGCGAGCACACACGCACTACACCTTGGTAGCTTCATAAATTCATGCCGGGCCGCAAAGCTTAAGCCCGTTCACGTTCAGTACCTAATCGACGCCCTGACCCTATGCGGTACTAACACAGGCAGGACGGTAGCGCCTAATTAGGCAGCTACGGCAACAGGATAATTGTTGTCAGTTAATTTAAGTTGGCGCTTTTATCGTGGGTCACCGCCACGGCCCGCTGCTCACGCCTCTCTCTCCCCGTCGAAACCATTACAGCCCCGCATATTCGGTGGGGTGTCCCCACCGGGAAAGTGAAGTGAAAACAACCTTATCGCTGCGTTTTTATGGCGCGGTCAATATCGCGCTTGGCATCGCGCGCCGCAGCAGACGCACGCTTGTCATACAGCTTTTTGCCCTTACACAGGCCCAGTTCCAGCTTGACGCGACCTTTTTTGAAATAGAGCGACAGCGGAACCAGCGTGTATCCCTGCAGCTTGATTTGCTGGCTCAGACGGCGGATCTCTGCCTTGTGTGCCAGCAAACGCCGCGGGCGGCGCGGATCTTTATTGAAGATGTTTCCCTGCTCGTAAGGGCTGATGTGAATGCCCTTTGCAATCAGCTCTCCATCGTCAATATCGGCCCAGGAATCCTTCAGGTTTACCCCGCCGGCGCGCAGACTTTTGACCTCGGTGCCGACCAGCTCGATACCAGTCTCCAACGCCTCGATCACAAAGTACTCATGGCGTACCTCACGGTTGACGGCAATCATTTTTTTCCCACTTTTGTCCTCAGCCATGGGTACACCTCCTTTGCACTGGCAGGATACTCATTGTAGCGCACCTGCGCTTAAAAGTCAAGAAAAATTGTGTCACAGCTCGCCGCGGCCTGCCATGGCGCGGTAAAGGGTGGTTTCATCGGCATATTCCAGACTGGAGCCGACAGGCAGGCCGTAGGCAAGGCGGGTCGTTTTGACGCCAAGCGGCTTGATAAGCTTGGCGATATACATGGCGGTGGCTTCCCCCTCGACCGTGGGACTGGTGGCCATAATGACCTCCTTGACGGTGTCATTCAGGCGGGCCAGCAGCTCCTTGATGCAGAGCTGATCGGCACCGATACCGTCCATGGGCGAGATTGCGCCGTGCAGTACATGGTACAGACCATTATACTCATGGGTACGCTCGATGGCCTTGATGTCGCGGGGGGATTCCACCACGCAGATCATGCTGCGGTCCCGTTTTTGGGACGAACAAATCTTGCAGACATCACCTGTGGTGAAGTCTTGACAGATACGGCAGCGGTGCAGATCCTTTTTGGCGTGCTCGATAGCCTGGGCCAGCTCCATCGCCTGTTCCGCAGGCATGGACATGACCTGATAAGCCATCCGCACGGCGCTTTTGCGGCCGATACCGGGAAACCGGGCGAACTGGTCAACCAGATTTTCCAGCGGCTCCGTTTTTTGAAACATGGTGTGCCTCTCAGCCCAGGCCGGGGATGTTCAGACCGCCGGTCATCTTGGACATTTCCTCCTCGGAGTCCTTGTCAACCGCAGAAGAAGCGCTGTTGACAGCAGCTGCGATGAGGTCCTCCAGCATCTCGATATCGTCCGGATCAACAGCCTCAGGCTTGATCTTGACGGCGGTGATCTCGTGCTTGCCGTTCATCGTGACAGTGACCATCTCACCGCTGGCGGTGCCGGTATATTCCTTGGCCTCCAGCTCCTCCTGTTTGGCGCGGATATCATCCTGCATCTTCTGGACCTGACGCATCATGGCGTTGGGATCGGGACGCCGTAGCCTTTGGGCAGTCTTGCTTTCATTAGGTTTTT
>ENA-OUNH01000072-OUNH01000072.1-human-gut-metagenome-genome-assembly--contig:-NODE-72-length-39585-cov-3.443991_pt1 | contig 39585 bp, 41 predicted proteins | sample MGYA00242806_ERZ504814 | MGnify/ENA primary metagenome ERZ504814 (study PRJEB26092, sample SAMD00036389) | human gut metagenome | host: Homo sapiens | study: EMG produced TPA metagenomics assembly of...
GCAGGGCGCATTGTGGGCGCCGGGTGGCAGCGGCAGTACACGGCCAGTCGGCCGCTGACGGTCAGGACTTCTGCCTATACGGGCCGCAGCACAGAGCGGACAACGCTGTATCTGCCCGGCTATACCCGCACGGAGGAAACCGGCACGCCGCTGCGCAGCGCAGAAACGCAGACAGAATGGCAGCCCCTGCGTCTGGGACGCTTGGCACTGCCCGGCTGCCTTTGCCGCGTGACAAGCCGGGAGCGGGCTGTGCAGACGCTGATCTACCCGGAGAGGACCGCTGCCGCGCTGGCGCTGCGCGATTGCCGGGCGCAGCTTCTGCAGGAGTTTCCTGATGCCGAGATAGAGGCGGAGCAGCGCGAAATTTCCGCGCAAAACCAGACGGTGCAGGCCTGTGTGACCTACATTTTTACGGCGGACATTGCCGCGCGGCAATGATTTAACATTTTTTGCGTAGTGTGACGAAATCGCCGGTAAAATTTTGTGCAATATTCACAGTTTCTTTTGCAGAAAACTGTGATATAATCTAAATGTATAGCTGTGGCATTACCGCGTTGGTGTATAGAGGGATGCGGCAATGCCCGATGATCGGGAGGATATAAATTTGGCAGAACGATCTCTTGAGCTGGACAGCATTGAGCTGGCAGCGGCCATCTTCGGCAGCGGGGACCAGAACATCCATCTGCTGGAAAAGGAATTCCGCGTCACAGCAGTCTGCCGCGGCTCGGTGCTGCGCTTTACGGGGGAGCAGTGTGATGTGGACGCCGCCGCCCGCGCTGTGGACGGCATGGTGACCCTGATGGAGAACCACACCCCGCTTGAGGAGCAGACTGTGCGGTACTGCATCAGTCTGGCCCACGGCGGGGAGGAAAAGCGTCTGCGGGAGCTGACGGATGATTTCGTTGCCGTCACAGCCAAGGGACGCCCCATTCACCCCAAAACGCTGGGGCAGAAGGAATATCTGGCCGCCATCCGCAAAAATGCCATCACCTTCGGCGTGGGGCCTGCCGGCACCGGCAAGACCTATCTGGCCGTGGCCATGGCGGTCAAGGCGTTCAAGTCCAAGGATGTCAGCCGTATCATCCTGACCCGCCCGGCGGTAGAAGCCGGGGAGAAGCTGGGCTTCCTGCCCGGCGACCTGCAAAATAAGGTGGACCCCTATCTGCGTCCGCTCTATGACGGTCTGTTCGACCTGCTGGGTGCAGAAACCTTTCAAAAGCTGTTTGAAAAGCAGGTCATTGAGGTCGCACCGCTGGCTTATATGCGCGGGCGCACGCTGGACGATGCCTTCATCATTCTGGACGAGGCGCAGAACACAACGCCCGAGCAGATGAAGATGTTCCTGACCCGCATGGGTGTCGGCAGCAAGGTCGTTGTCACCGGTGATGTGACCCAGATCGACCTGCCCGACAAGGTTCGCAGCGGTCTGATCGATGCACTGCATGTCCTGCAGGATGTCGAGGGCATCGCGCAGGTGCGTCTGACCGAAAAGGATGTGGTGCGCCACAGGCTGGTGCAGCAGATCGTAAAAGCCTATGAAAAAGCCGCCGAGGAGAAGACCCGCGGCGAAGCAAACCATAATAAAAAACGGAGGTCGATTTCCATGTCCAATAAGGTATTGATCACGAACGACCAGAATGTGGTAAAGGTCCCTTCCGGCCTGCGCATCCTGATCCGCCGCAGCTGTAATGCGGTGCTGGATTTCGAGCATTTTGACGGTCCGGCCGAGATCAGCGTGACTTTTGTGGATAACAGCCGCATCCATGAGCTGAATCGGGAGTATCGCGGTAAGGACTCCGCCACCGATGTGCTCAGTTTCCCTCTGGGGGAAAACGGCGAGTATGACATTGACGAGGACAACGGCTGCAAGCTGCTGGGCGACATCGTCATCTCGATGGAGCGCGCGATGGAGCAGGCTGAACTGTACGGCCACTCCCTGCAGCGCGAGGTCGCGTATCTGACTGTACATTCCATGCTGCACCTGCTGGGCTACGACCATGAGGCCGGCGGTCTGGAGGCTGTGCGCATGCGCGAAAAAGAAGAAGCCGTCCTGATCCAGCTGGGCCTGCCCCGCACGGTTTCGTATACGAGCGATGAAATTTGAGAAGCTGACGCATTTTGCCCGGGGCTTTGTCTATGCCTACAACGGCATACGCGCCGCCATACGGGAGGAGCGCAATTTCCGCTTTCATCTGTGTGCGGCGCTCTATGCCTTTGTGGCAGCCTACTGGGCGCAGCTGCCTGCGGTGGAAACAGCCCTGATCGCGCTCTGTGTGGCGGCGGTGCTGGCGCTGGAGCTTGTCAACTCCGCAATTGAGCGCGCGGTGGACAAGCCCGATACCACCCACTGGTGGACTGCGGGCGCGGCCAAAGATATGGCGGCAGGTGCGGTGCTTGTCATGGCCATCGGCACGGTCGTTGTGGCGGCATGCCTGTTCTGGCCGCGGCTGGACATTCTGTGGGCGGCCTTTACCGCGCGGCCGACACGCCCGCTGTGGCTTCTGCTCACGCTGATCGTATTTTACAAATTTATTTTCCGTTCTTCCAACTCAACAGAGAAAGGCAAACAACCGAATGGCAAAACCGATTCCTGAAATGCCCTCCAGCGTATTTGTGGCGCTGGTCGGCCGCCCCAATGTGGGCAAATCCAGCCTGACCAACTACCTTGTGGGCGAAAAGGTCGCAATCGTGACCAAAAAGCCCCAGACGACCCGCAGCCGCATCACCGGCGTCATTACCAAGGGGCCGGTGCAGTATGTGCTGATGGATACCCCCGGCATCCATGCGGCCCGCAACAAGCTGGACGCCCGCATGACCCAGACCGCCGCCGCCAGCCTCAAGGATGTTGATGTGACGATGATGCTGTTTGAGCCGGCAGGGGAGTTTACCGATGCAGAGCTGACGATGGTCAAGGCGCTGCAGAAGGGCGGGCCCGCCATTGCGGTTATCAACAAGGTGGACTTGCTGGATAACTTCGCCGCGCTGGAGGCCCGCAAAAAGCAGCTGGAGGAATTTGGCTGCTTTGACCACATCGTCACGATCTCAGCTAAGGACGGCACAGGCTGTGAGGATCTGTTTGCCATGCTCAAGCCCTACGGCAACGAAGGCCCGCACTACTTTGACGATGATGCCTTCACCGATATGCCGGAAAAGGAACTGGTGGCAGAGCTGGTGCGCGAGAAAGCACTGCTCTTCCTGCGGGAGGAGGTCCCTCACGGTATTGCCGTTGTGGTCGAGCGCTTTTAAGGAGCGCCCTGACAAGGATCTCATCGACATTGATGTGGACATCTACTGCGAACGCAAGAGCCACAAGGGCATGATCATCGGCAAGGGCGGCCAGATGCTCAAAAAATCGCCTCCGCCGCCCGGATGGATATTGAGGAACTGCTCGGCGTCAAGGTCAACCTGCAGTGCTGGGTCAAGGTCCGTGAGGACTGGCGCGACAACGAGCTGCAGCTGAACTCGCTGGGCTTTGCGAAGCCGTAATGATGCTGCACATCGTAGGGGCGGGGCATGCCCCGCCCGCAGCCTACCCGTTATAGAGCATTATCCGTAAGGCCGCGGGCCGGACATGTCCGGCCCCTACAGCATCCGCAAATTTATTTTATTCCGTATTCCGCCAACATCCCCGCGCCCCCTCTGTTACACTGTACCCATGGGGGTGACCGGTATGACTGACGCGGCGGGAGGCTGGCTGCGCTTTGCGCAGTCCGGCAGTGTTTATGACTATTTAGCGTACAAATTGCAGCAAGACGCAGCGCAGGAGGGCATGTATGCAGACGGCAACGACAGGACTTGTGCTGCGTCAGGTCAAGGTGGGGGAGGCAGACAGGATCATCACGATCCTGACGCCTGAGCTGGGGGTCGTATCGGCATCGGCCCGCGGCAGCCTGCGGATGAAGAGCGCCCTGTTCAGCGCAACAGGGCTCTTCTGCTATTCGGAATTTACCCTCTCCAGCGGCCGCAGCCACTATTTTGTGGACAACGCGCAGGTCAAAAAGGTGTTCCACGGCATCTCCGCCACCATCGAGGGGATGGCGCTGGCCAGCTATATGGCGGAGATCGCCATGGAGCTTGCCCCGCCCCGCCGGAGGCGGACGCCCAGCTGCGGCTGCTGCTGAACTGCCTGTACATGCTCAGTGAGCGCAGCTACCCCTGCCGCCAACTGAAGGCCATCTATGAACTGCGCGCATTGACCCTTGCGGGCTATATGCCCGATGTGCTGGCCTGTGCCGGCTGCGGTAAGTATGAGGGCGGGGACTTCTACCTTGACCCTGTGGAGGGCCGCCTGCTCTGCGCGGACTGTGCCGAAAAAGCGCGGCATATCACCAATCTGGATAACGGTGCGCTCTATGCCCTGCGCCATATCTGCCTTGCGGAGGATAAAAAGCTGTTCGGCTTCAAGATCTCACCGGAGAGCCTGAAGGAGCTTTCCCGCACGAGTGAGCAGTATACGCTCGCCCACCTTGAGCATGGGCTGAAAAGCCTGGACTTTCTCAAAACTGTACTTGAATAAGGAGACCAAGACCCTGTATGGATACCGCCTATAAAACAACACTGGAACTGGACAAGGTCCTTGCCCGGGCCGTGCAGCTCTGCGCCTGCCAGGAGACGAAGGAGATGATGCAGGCGCTGGAGCCGGCTCCCACCGTGGAGGATGAGCGCTACGACCTGGCCCAGACCAATGCCATCAATGCACTGCTTATCAAAAACGGCAGCCCCCGCTTTGGCAGCGTGCACGAGGTGCGCCGCATTGTTGCCCACGCCCGCAAGGGGGGCATCCTCTCGATGGGGGAGCTTTTGGAGATCGCCGCAACGCTGCGCAATTTTTCTGGCCTGTCCCAGTGGTACGGCCTGAGTGAGCATGAGATGTTGCCCACGGACGATCTGTTTTTCTCGCTGGCCCCGCAGCCGGTGCTGGAAAAGCAGATCGCAGAGAGCATCCTCTCACCGGAGGAGATGGCCGACACCGCCAGTGTGACGCTCCACGATCTGCGCCGCAAAATCCGCCAGACCGAGGATTCCATCCGTACCAAGCTGGATAATATCATCCGCAACTCCACCACCAATAAATTTCTGCAGGACGCGGTTGTCTCGCTGCGCAACGGCCGCTATGTCGTGCCGGTCCGCGCCGAATACCGCGGTGAGGTCGGCGGCGTCATCCACGATGTATCCTCCACAGGCGCGACCGTCTTTGTGGAGCCTACCGCCGTGGTCGAGGCCAACGCCCGCATCATGCAGCTGCGCGCGCAGGAGCAGGAGGAAATCACACGTATTCTGACCTCCTTTTCGAATCAGGTCGGCTCGCTTGAGCCGCAGTTTACCTACAGCTATGAGGCAATGCTCAAGATCGACCTGCTGCTGGCCAAGGCCCGGTTGGCGGTGGAGCAGAACGCCTTTATGCCCGCCGTCAGCGACAAGGTCTATTTCAAGCTGAATAAGGCCCGCCACCCGCTCATCGACAAGAAAAAGGTCGTGCCGGTGGACATTGAGCTGGGCCGCGACTATGACACCCTCGTCATCACCGGCCCGAACACCGGCGGCAAGACCGTATCGCTGAAAACAGCCGGCCTGCTCAACGCGATGGCGCAGTACGGGTTCCTGATCCCGGCGCATGAGAGCAGCATCGTCTGCCATTTTGACGAATATCTCGTTGACATCGGTGATGAGCAGAGCATCGAACAGAGCCTGTCTACCTTCTCCGGCCATATGAAGCGGATCAGCGGCATTCTGGAGCTGGCCGGCCCGGCAACCCTGACCCTGCTCGACGAGCTGGGCGCGGGCACCGACCCTGCCGAGGGTGCAGCGCTGGCCGTCAGCATTCTGGAACGGCTGCGCCGTCAGGGCAGTTTGCTCATGGCGACGACCCACTACGCCGAGTTGAAGGTCTATGCGCTGGAAACGCCCGGCGTTGTCAATGCCAGCTGTGAATTCAATGTCGAAACGCTGATGCCCACCTATAAATTGAGCATCGGCGTGCCGGGCAAGTCGAACGCCTTCCTGATCAGCGCAAAGCTGGGTATCCCGCAGGAGATCATTGATGCCGCGCGCAATCACATGTCGAACGATGACAAGCGGCTGGACAGTGTGCTGTCCCAGCTGGACGATTTGAAGGCCCAGCTGAAGGAGGCACAGGCCGAGGCCGAGCAGGCCAAGTACGATGCAGAGCATGCGCTGGAAAGTGCCGAGAAAAAGCGGGATGACCTCATCAAAAAGGGTGAGGAGGAGTTGGAGAACGCCCGCCGTCAGGCCCATGATCTGATGCAGCAGGTGCAGAACGAGGCCTACAGCCTGACCGATGAGCTGCGCCGTATCCAGAAGGACGAAAAGACCAGCGCGGCCCAGCGCGCCGTGCGCGCCCGGGAAATTGCCCGAAAGGACACCGAGAGCCTGCTCAAGCAGACCGATGCGAAGCCGAAGCCTGTCAAAGAGTTCGTCCCGCTCAAAGAAGTGCAGATCGGTCAGGAGGTCATCATTGCCGATCTGGGCCAGACGGCCACCGTTACGGCGCGCCCCGACCGCAACGACATGGTGGAGGTCCGCGCCGGCATCATGAAAACAAAGGTTCCGCTGTCCAACCTGCGTGCCCCTGACAAGATGGAAAAGCGCAAGCCGGCCGAGCCGCGGCGTTCCACCCGCGTGCAGTTGGATAAGTCCCGCAAGACCAGCATGGAGCTGAACCTGCTGGGTTACACGGTGGACGAGGCCCTCAACGAGGTGGACAAGTTCCTCGACAGCGGCATGCTGCGCGGGCAGTCCACCCTGTATATCATCCACGGAAACGGCACCGGCGCCCTGCGCACCGCCATCCAGAAGCATCTGCGCACCCACAAGGCGGTCAAAAGCTTCCGGCTGGGTCGCTACGGCGAGGGCGAGAGCGGCGTGACCGTTGTGGAATTAAAGTAAAAATTCAAAACAATCCGCCCTTTTTGTCTATAGCAATCCTTGGCTGCATCTGCTATGCTATTCATAGAATGTATGAGTGTCTGCCCTTGAAATGAAATGAAAGCGAGTGAACGCTTTGCCAATGGACTATAACAGTACACGCAGCTTTACGATGACGCTGGCGCACCGCGCGGTAGGGGACATCCGCCGCGGGGGCTTCCGGCAGCTGCGCAATTATGTGGACATGTGTGCCACGCTGGCAAAAAAGCCGCAGCAAAAAGACTTTTTTGCCTACGCACAGAAGGCCCTGCAGCGCACCGACAGCTGCTATTACAGCCTGATCCACCGCCTGCTGGATACCGTGGATGAGGATCGCATCTGCACGGTCGGTGTCAATATGGGCTTCGGCGGCCTGATCTACGGTGCAAGCGAACTGAAAAAGAAGGCCGATGCGGACGGCCAGCCTACTTCTTGGGTCACAGCGGCACGCTGCGGGGACGAACGCCTGGCGGAGATGATCCCCGAGGCGGCAAAGCACGGCAGTTATGTCTGGCTGCTGGATGCCCTTTCTACTGATCCGGCACAGGTCGTGCCGCTGGCAAAGGCCAACCCTCAAACGGCCTTCGGTCTGCTGGCAGACCCCGCCGCCCTGACCGAGGACTGCGTTGCTGCGCTGGCAGCCTGCCGCAATCTGGTGGTGATGCCGCTGTTGAACACGCCGGAGCTGACCCCCGAGGCATGCCGCGCCGCCCGCCGCATGAAGGCGCAGCATATGTTCTACGCCCTGACCATTCTGGTCGATGATAACACCGTGGACGAGGTCATGCAGGACGACTGGCTTGAGAGCATCGCGCAGGAGACACTGTTTTGCGTTTGCGCGCGCAAAAACGGCATCTCGGACGAAGCCTCCCACAGACTGCGCCGCAGCATTGTGGAGGGCCGCATGGAGACCGGCAAGCCGGTTCTGCTGCTCGACTGGGACGGCGATGTGAGTTACCTGAATCAGCGTATCTCGGAGCACATGGTTTTCGGCAATGCACTGCCGCAGGGCTGCTCCTTCCCCCTGCAGTTGGGCTGAAACCGCAAATAATAACAAAAAACGACCCTGTAACGATGGTATCATCGTTACAGGGTCGTTTGGCTTTTCAGGTATCGCCGCGCAGCAGCTTTTGCAGGATGTCATGGTTGAACACCGGGATCGTCAGGTCAGAGATGACAAGGCCGTTGGTGCGCATACCGCCAAGCACCCACGGGATCAGGATCCCCATCAGCGCGCCGGAAAAAAACTGGCCGATGGCGCATGTCTCGCTGGCGCTGATGTCAGGGTTCAGCTCCCGGGCGTTCTGCTCAAAAATAGAGCACAGGTAATCAAACATGTACTTCTGCAGGCTGTTCTGGCCGTTGTAGGCCAAAGCGTTGCAGTAGAACACCTTGTTTTCCAAAAAATAATCCTTGATAGCTGCCAGCAGGGAATCCCAGCTGGTGTAGGCGCCGCGTTCCACAAGGAACTGTGTGATGCCGCTCTGGAAATACCAGTTGACGAGGTCGTACTTGTCCTCAAAATGGTAGTAGAAGGTGTTGCGGCCTAGCCCGCATGATCCACGATGTCGTTGACCGAGATCTTTTCAAGCGGGGTCGTGACCATCAGCTCCTGCAGGCTTTCGGCCAGCAGATGTTTGGTTTGATTGGAACGAGGCATAGTGATCCTCCTGCAAATGGGGTGGTAAACAGCGTACCTGCATTATAACACATTTTCTGCGTCAAGTGCAAATGATTCGTGAAATTCCCCGCAGGACCTGCGCTGTGATTTGTATGACAAATTATCCCGAGTGTTTGGTTTTGCCCGCCGCGGCCGGGAACAGGGCTTTCTAATTGAACATTCGCCGGCTTTTGTCTATGTACACTGCGGCGAAAAAAGCCTACAATAGGGCATACTCTAACGGAGAGAAAAGGAGTGCAATCAACTATGCCGATGAATAAAGTAGTCCATGCCGCCCAGCGCGCAGCGTTCAGCGCCGCCCTTGACTCTGCCATCAAGGCAGTGCGCGGCAAGGGTCCTGAAAATATGGCCGAGCAGGCCGTCAAGCTCGTCAATCTGGCTCAGCCTCTGCTGGCCCACCGTTACCCCGATGCCGACTGGGATAAGGTCCGCGCCTTTGTGTCCGACCCCAACAGCAAGTGGATGGGGTATGCCTACAGGGCAATCAACGAGATCGACCCCCATATCCTGAAGATGAACGCCCTGAACCTTGTGTATGAGGGTATGTTTGCCGGTTACAACTATGTCATGGAGCTGCGCAAGAAGTACGGCTGCAACATGCCGTGGATTTTGCTGTTCGACCCGACCTCTGCCTGCAACCTGCACTGCAAGGGCTGCTGGGCTGCCGAGTACGGCAACCGCCTGAACCTCAGCTTTGAGGATATGGACCGCATCGTCACCGAGGGCGAGGCGCTGGGCATCCACTGGTACATGTGCACCGGCGGTGAGCCGACCTGCCGCAAGGAGGATCTGTTCAAGCTGGCTGCCAAGCACCAGAGCTCTGTGTTCCATCTGTTCACCAACGGCACCCTGATCGATCAGGCCTTCTGCGACCGCGTCAAGGAAGTCGGCAACATGGCCTTCTTCATCTCGATCGAGGGCATCGGCGATGCCACCGATGCCCGCCGCGGCGACGGCGTCTATGACCGCGTCATGCACGCCATGGACCTGATGAAGGAGAACGGTCTGCTGTTCGGCACCTCCATCTGCTACACCAGCGCTAACTATAAGGCTGTCACAAGCGATGAGTTCATGGATATGCTCATCAGCCATGGTGTTCGCTTCAACTGGTACTTCCATTACATGCCCATCGGTGACGGCGCGAATGTCGATCTGATGCTCAACGCCGAGCAGCGCGAGTACATGATCCACCGCGTCCGTGAGATCCGCGGCTACACTGGCGGAAAGCCGATCTTCTGCATCGACTTCCAGAATGACGGCGAGTACATTGACGGCTGCATTGCCGGCGGCCGCCAGTATGCCCATATCAACCCGGCCGGTGATGTCGAGCCCTGCGTCTTTATCCACTACTCCAACGCCAATATCCATGACAAGAGCCTGCTCGAGTGCCTGCAGCAGCCCCTGTTCAAGGAATACCACAAGGGCCAGCCCTTCAATAACAACCATCTGCGTCCCTGCCCGATGCTCGAAAACCCCGAGCTGCTGGGTGAGATGGTCAAGCGCAGCGGTGCGCACAGCACCGATATGCAGCAGCCGGAATCCACCGATGATGTATTCCGCCGCTGCCGCCCCTACGCTGACCAGTGGACGCCCTCTGCCGAGCGTATCTGGGAAGAGGAGCACCCCGGCTGCACCTCCTGTGCAAGCTGTTCCGGTTGTGCCTCCAAGTAAAACAGCATAAGCTCCTGCGCCCCGCTGTATTTTGCAGCGGGGCGTTTTTGTTTGGTTTGGCTTCCCCCGTGGGGGAAGGCATTCATCTTGTCAGCTTTTCGCACATCCCACCGTCCGCGGATTTTCTCTTCCACCAGCGCATATAGTGGTAGCATGGCGGCAAAAAGGGGAGGTGGGCGTATCAAAACGGTGGTATATCTCGATGTGCTGCTGCTGACCAATTTTCTGCTGGCCTATTTTCAGCTGCTGGCGGCGGGGGCGCTCAGCGGCCAGCGGGCGGGCTTTGGCCGGATGCTGGCGGGCAGCGGTGTGGCGGCGCTCTCGGCCCTTGTTCTGTTTGCCCCGCCGCAGCCCTACCCGGTGCAGGCTGCCTACAAGATCGCCACGGCACTGGGCATCACGGCGGCGGCCTTTGGGCGGCGCAGCCTGCGCCGTCTGCTGACAGCGGCCTGCTGGTATGCGGCACTCAACATTGCGCTGGCGGGGGTGGTGATGCTCGTCATGCTGAACACCGGGGCGCGGTGGCTGGACGCAGCCAACCTGACGGTCTACCTGCACATCTCGCCGCTGCTGCTGTTGGGGCTGTGCGGGGGGTGCTGCGCGGCTGTTGAGTTGGGACTGCGGCTCCTTTCCCGGCGGGAGCCGCCTGTAAAAACGGCGGGGCTGGAGTTTGAACTGTGCGGCCAGCTTGTCCGTCTGCGGGCAGCGCTGGACACGGGCTGTCATCTGCAGGACCCGCTGACCTGCCTACCGGTGCTGGTCGTCAGCTACCCAGATGCAAGAGCACGGCTGCCTGCCGCTGCGGATGCCTTCCTCGCGCAGTGGTTTGCAGGGCAGGACCATGCCGAGCCGCCGCCCGGGACCCGGCTGCGGCTGGTGCCCTGCGGCACGGCGGCAGAGAAGGGACTGTTGCCCGGCTTTGCAGTGCAGGGCATCAGCCTTATCACCGGGAAGGGCGTGCTGGGGCTGGGGCGCAGCGCGGTGGTGTTTGCGCCGCGCAGCTTCGGCAGCACCGACTATGAGGCGCTTTACGGCAGTGATTTCATGTGAGGGGAAAACAAGACATGCGCAAAAGAACTGTAACCGCCTGTGGCTGGTGGCTGGCGGCACCGCAGCAGCTGCATTACATCAATGGGGCCGATACCCTGCCGCCGCCCCTGCCGCCAGAGCAGGAGCGTGAGGCGCTGGCTGCACTCGCCCGGGGGCAGACTCCGGCGCGGGATCTGCTCATCACACATAATCTGCGGCTTGTTGTGTACATTGCCAAAAAGTTTGAGACGCCGACCGCCGGCATTGAGGATATGATCTCGATCGGCACGATCGGGCTGATAAAGGCGGTCAACACCTTTGAGCCTACCAAAAACATCAAGCTGGCGACCTATGCCAGCCGATGCATTGAGAATGAGATCCTGATGTATCTGCGCAAAAGCTGTAACCGGCGGCAGGATGCCAGCATTGACGAGCCGCTGAATACCGACACGGACGGCAATGAGCTGCTGCTGATGGATGTGCTGACCAGCGATGACCCGCAGGTTGGGGAGGAGCTGGAGCGCAGCGCCGAGCGCGCCGCCCTGCGGGGGGCGGTCGGCCGGCTTTCCCCGCGGGAACGCCGCATTATGGAGCTGCGCTTCGGCCTGAACCATGAAAAGGAACATACCCAGAAGGAGGTGGCCGACACGCTGGGCATCTCACAGAGCTATATCTCCCGTCTGGAAAAGCGCATTATCCGCCGCCTGCGCCGGGAGCTGGAAACAGTGGGGTGAAGGACCCCTCCGACCGAGAGAAAACTCCCGCAAGTAGGGTGCGCTCTTTGCTATGCCGCCGGCTCTACCCGGGTGTTTGTCACAAACGGCACGGCCAGCCCGGCAATCATATTCATCTCGGGCTGCAGGGAGTAGAGCAGATACTCATAGCCGTCCCGCACCCAGGAGACGCTGGAGATGCGCCCGGCGTTCTGCCGCTGGGTGACGGTGATGCCGTCAATATCGTACTGCTGGACATCCTCAAAGGCATATTCAAAGAAGCCGGTGGGGTAAAGCATCTGCCCCTGCTTTGCAGTGCGCAGGCTCATGCGGCGGCCCGGCACAATGTCATAGTCAATCTCCGACACCCGCTCCTCGATAAGCCAGCAGCGGTAGGGCAGAATGACCTCGCTGCTGGGGGCGGAGGCCACCCGGAACCCGGCTGTCTGGCCGTAGTCGGGATGCAAATATTCCGTGCGTGTCTCGCGTGCGGGGCAGGTTTCCTCCCGCCGAAGGATCAGCACCAGCACCAACGCCACGGACACGACCGCCAGCAGCACCAGCGTCAGGACAAACCACAGGGAATCTACCATAACAAGCCCTCCTTTTCCGTATGCTATGCCGCAGCGGCAGGGCGTGTGCGGTGCTGCCCAAAATTTGCCGGTTTGCCAACGCACACAGCTGCCTATACTCCCAGCAAGGAATGCTTGATTTGGGGGTTGAAAGGATGTATGCAGGAAAAGTCGAGATATGCGGTGTGGATACAGCCCGCCTGCCGGTGCTGAGCGAGGCGGAAAAAAGCCGGCTCATCAAGGCGGCGCGGGCAGGGGGACAGACAGGCTCGGCAGGGAGATGGTGCAGGGCAACCTGCGTCTGGTGCTGAGCGTTGTGCAGAAGTTTGCCGGGCGCGGCGAGAACATGGACGATCTGTTCAGGTCGGCTGCATCGGGCTTATCAAAGCCATCGACAACTTTGACCCGGCGCAGAATGTGCGGTTTTCCACCTACGGTGTGCCGATGATCGTGGGTGAGATCAAGCGCTATCTGCGGGACAACAACGCCGTGCGGGTCAGCCGCTCCATCCGCGATCTGGCCTGCCACTCAATGCGCGCGCGGGAGGAGCTGCAAAAGAAAACGGCCGTGAGCCGAAAATCTCCGAGATTGCGGCACAGGTGGGGCAAAGCCCCGAAAATGTGGCGATGGCGCTGGAATCCGCCGTGACGCCCACAAGCCTGTATGAGCCGATCTACTCGGACGGAGAGGACAGCTTTGCCGTGGTCGATCAGCTGCGGGACGCAACCGGGGAGGAAAGCTGGATCAGCGATATGATGTTCCGTGACACGGTGCGGGCACTCTCTGCGCGGGAACGCCGTATCATTGCACTGCGCTATCTGGGCGGCAAGACCCAGACCCAGGTGGCCCGGGAAATCGGCATCAGTCAGGCACAGGTCAGCCGTCTGGAAAAGGCCGCGCTCAGCCGCATCAAGGCGCAGATATGCAGCCAATAAAAAAAGCGGCATCCGCCGGGATGCCGCTTGGCTGCAAAGCAGGAGAGCAGAAAATCAGTCCACCTCGATCCCGCACGCACCCAGCGCACGGGTAAAGGATTTCGGGTTCTTGTACAGGATGCCCGTGATGCCCAGGTTGTACGCGGCCTGGGCATTGGCCTTTGTGTCGTCCACAAAGATCGTCTCGTCATACGCAAGGTTGCAGGTCTGCATCAGCGTGGTGAAGATCTCCGGCTCTGGCTTGAGCAGATGGACATCACAGGAGGCAACGCCGCCGTCAAACAGCGAGAACCACTCCCGCTGACGCAGCTCGTCCATCATATCGGATGCCATATTCGTCAGGTAATACAGGCGGTAGCCTGCACTTTTCAGCTTGCGCATGATCTGCACGGTGGTCTTTTTTGTCTGCATCATGGCGGCCCACTCCTCGATGCAGGTCTGCACCTCAAACACGCGGTTGGCGCGGGCAGCGTTTTCCAGCATAAGCTGGTTGGCCTGCTCCCGGCTGATGATGCCGCGGTCCAGATCGAGCCATTCCTGACTGCCGAACACAAGCGCGTAGGTCTCCTCCTCGGCGCGGCGGTTCATAAAGTGATCCATCAAAAAGTCCTTGGGGGCAAAATCCACAACAACGCCGCCGAAATCAAAAATGATATTTTTATACATAAAACCTCCGGTAAGGGTCTGCTTTGTTTCTCATCATTATTATACACGCAATCCGGCAAGGAAACAATCCTTTTTTGCTGCATAGGATGGCAGAGAAGGGGGTGCTGCCATGACGCTGCGTGAATTGAGCGGTAAGGATGTCATCCGGCTTAAAAAACGGTGAAAACCTCGGCCGCATCGACGATCTGGCCTTTGACGAAAACGGCGGACGACTGCAGTCCGTCATTCTGCGCGGACGCGCGCACTGCTTTGGCCTGCTGGGGTGCGATGATGACCTTATCCTCCCGTGGGAGAGCATCCGCAGCATCGGGACTGATGTGGTTATGGTCGATGCAGACCCCTTGCCGGGAAAACACCGCCGCTAAAGCAGGAAAATCGTATATTTTGTGTAAAATCCCGCGAAAGCGGATGCTTTTTTGGCGCAATGTGCTATAATTAAAAATCAATGGAAGGCGGGGAACAGGCAATGCAGACAACGCGGAAACAGATTCTGGCGGCTGCGCTGGCGGTGGTGCTTATTGCGGCCGGTGCACTGTTCCTGATCGCCCCCGTGTGGCAGCCGCAGCGCCCGGCCGCCGCCTATGCCCCGGTCACGGTAGCGCAAAACCCTGCGCCGGAGCCGGAGCTTATCGACATCAACACGGCCACGGCAGAGGAATTGACCGCGCTGCCGGGCCTTGGCCCGCGGAAGGCCGCAGCATTGGTGGCATACCGCACAGAGCACGGTGCCTTTGCATCGCTGGCCGATGCAGCTGCGGTCAGGGGCATATCTCTACGCATGACAGAAAGCTGGGCGGGACTTGCCGCCGCAAAATAAATAGGAGGAGATCCATTTGGAAAAAAAAGCCGGAGAGCATCTTCATCAACCGCGAACTCAGCTGGCTGGATTTTGACAGCCGCGTTCTGGCCCTTGCCAAAGAAAAAACGGTGCCCTTGGGGGAGCGCATCAAATTTGCCGCCATCTTCGGCAGCAATATGGATGAATTCTTCATGGTTCGTGTCGGTTCTCTGTATGACCAGACGCTGCTGAAAACCAACAAGACCGACAATGTCACCCACATGACGGCGGCGGAGCAGATCAATGCCATCACGCCGCGCGTGGCGGAGCTGCAGGCCAAGTGCGACAAATACTTCCAGCATCTTGTGTCGGCGCTTGCGGAGCAGGGCTACCACAAGGTGGACTTTACCAAGCTCAGCAAGCAGCAGGAGCATTTCTGGAAAACCTACTTCCAGCGTGAGCTGCTGCCCCTGCTCAGCCCGCAGATCGTGGACTCCCGCCATCCGTTTCCCTTCCTGAACAACAAGGACATCTACTATATTGCCCAGCTGCACTCCAAAAACGAGGGGGTTAGCTACGGTATCGTGCCGGTCAGCAGCCAGTTTGAGCGGGTGCTTTTCGTCAAGGACGGCGAGACGGCCTGCTTCGCTTTTGTGGAGGAGCTGATCGCCCACTACGCCGCTACGATCTTTACAGCCAGCACCGTGCAGAAGCAGTGTCTGTTCCGTGTGACCCGCAACGCCGACATTACGGTGGACGAGGGTATGATGGACCACGATGTGGACTTCCGCGATGTCATGAGCGAGCTGCTGAAAAAGCGCCGCAAGCTGGCTGCCGTTCGGCTGCAGTTCTGGCCCGAGGCCCCGCAGGAGGTCGTGAAATTCCTGCGGGACAAGCTGGTGGTCCCGGCGGATCGCTGCTATACCCAGACCTCGCCCCTTGATGCAGGTGCGCTGTTCAAGCTGGCAGGGCGCATCTCGAGCGACAGCGGCCATGCGGACCTGTTCTACCCGGCGGCCAGACCGATGCAGGCCCCGGCGGGCTATGACCTGTATACCGAGGTCCGCAAGCATGATGTGCTGCTGGCCTATCCGTACCAGAGCATCCGTCCGTTCATCAAGATGCTGCTGCGTGCAGCTGCTGACCCGGATGTGGTCTCGATCAAGATGACCCTCTACCGTATGGCCAGCGATTCCCAGATCGTCAACGCCCTGATTGCCGCCGCCGAAAACGGCAAGGAAGTCGTGGCCATGGTCGAGCTACGCGCCCGCTTTGACGAGCAGAACAACATCGACTGGTCCAAGCAGCTGGAGGATGCGGGCTGCACCGTGTTCTACGGCTTTGACGATTACAAGGTCCACTCCAAGCTGACCCTTATTACTAGCCGGGTCAACGGCCAGTATAAGTACTTGACGCAGATCGGTACCGGCAACTATAATGAAAAGACAAGCGAGCTGTACACCGACCTGTCCTTCATCACCACCCGGCAGGAGATCGGCGAGGAGGCCAGCAGCGTATTCAACAACATGGCCCTGCAGCGCCTGACGAGCGAGGCCGATACGATGCTGGTGGCACCGCTGCGCTTCAAGAGCGTTTTGCTTGAGGAGATGGACCGCCAGATCGCGCTGGCTATACAGGGCAAGCCTGCGTCCATCATCCTGAAGAACAACTCTATCAACGATCCGCAGATTATTGATAAGATCAGCGAGGCTAGCTGCGCGGGTGTGCGGGTGGATATGATCGTGCGCGGCATCTGCTGCGTGCGGGCCGGGGTGCCGGGCCGCACCGAGAATGTGCATATCCGCAGTCTGGTGGGCCGGTATCTCGAGCATTCCCGTATCTACTGCTTCGGCAGCGGTGAGGCAATGCGCATCTACATTGCGTCCGGCGACTTCCTGACCCGCAACACCGAGCGCCGTGTGGAGGTGGGTGTCCGGGTGGATGACCCTGCCATCGCAAAGAAGCTGCGCGGCATCCTTGAACTGCAGCTGCGCGATACCGTCAATGCCCGGGAAATGCAGCCGGACGGCACCTATACCAAGGTACACCCCGCCGAGGGACAGCCCCCGGTGGACAGCCAGATGGCGATGTTTGGCTATTTCAAGGATGGCTTTGAGATGGCACCGGAAAAGCCAAGACCGGAGCCGAAAGCAGCCCCCAAGCCCCAGGCGGCAGCCGCCAAAGCTGTGGTAAAACCTGTTGTCCGGCAGCGTGCAGCCCTGCGCCCCAAGCGCGCAAGCCTGCTGCAAAGCCTGTTCGGCCGCGGGAAAAAGTAAGGAGAACCCGAAACATGAAAAGTTGTGTAGTGACCGCAAATTTTGCCTGTGACCCCATGAAGGTCTGGCTCTACCTGACCAAGCCTACCCTCAACAACTGGTGCAAAGATGTCAGCGCCTATGAGGAGAGCAGCGATGGTATGACGGCAACGGAAAAGCATACCGATGGCAGCGAGACCCAGATCACCTTTACCCGTAAAGAGAAGCCCCGCTGCCTGAGCTGCAGCTTCCAGCGGGGCAAGATCAGCGGCAGCTTTACGGCGCTGCTGCTGGGCGGCGGTGACTCCACCAGTGTGGAATGTACGCTGGATGTGAACGGGCTGGGGCTTTTTGCCAAGCCAGCCAAGCTGCTGGAGGCACACTTCGATATGCTGCACAAGACCCTCGGCGCGTAAGCGGCGGTAAGCTGCGCGCGCTGCCAATAACCCGGCTATCCGCCCCACAGATGGGGCGGATATTTTTGCCCCTCCCGCATACGGTTGAAAAAAGGGGAGGTGTATGCCATGTGGGAAAATGCGGCCCCGCCGCCGCAGCCGGAGGAAAAGCCACGGCCCTGCCGCCCAAAGAGCGAGGAGGATCTCGTCCTGTGGGCGCAGGTGCTGCTTTGCCTTGCAGCCATCGGCTTTGTGCTGGCAGCAAGGGCGCTGGGGTGGCCGGTCTACCCGGAGCTTCGCCGTGCGTTTGCCGCTGCTCTGCAGCCGGAGCAGTCGCTTTTGCTGGGGGAGGAGCGCGGCCTGCTCCGATTTACCGAGCAGACGGCGCAGGAACTGGCGGATGCCGCCCGCAGCATGTGGGAGGATGTGACCGCCACACCGGAGACGGCCCGCACGCGCCACAGCCAGCCCTCCCCGCCGGCCTATGCCAGCGAGGAAAGCTATGAGCCGGCGTTTGCCCTTTACTTTCCGCTGCCCGGGCAGCATGACCGCAGGACCTCCGGCTACGGCTGGCGTACCGACCCGATGGGCGGGCTGGAGGAGGATTTCCACATCGGTAACGACCTTGCGGCAGCTGAGGGGACGGCGGTGCTGGCGGCGGCGGACGGCGTTGTGCGGATGGCAGGGCGCCACAAAAGCTACGGCAACTATCTGCGGGTGCTTCATGCCGATGGTGATGAAACGCTCTATGCTCACCTGCAGTATCTGTTCGTGCGGGCGGGGGAGGCAGTCAGCGCCGGGCAGATGCTGGGTACGGTGGGCCAGACGGGCAACGCCACGGGCCCCACTGCATTTTGAAATTCTGCACAGGGGGCTGCGGTATGACCCGGCGGCAGCGCTGCAGCATGCCTCGTAGGCCCGGCGGGCTGCGCTGGCGCAGGCCGTTGACGGTGCTGCTCGGTCTGACGGTGCTGCTGGCGCTGGACGGCAGCGGCATCCTGCGGGTTGGGCTGGGCTGTGCGCTCCTGCATGAGAGCGGCCATGCGCTGATGTACCGGCTTTTGTGGCATCACTGGCCGGAACTGGAGATCTCGCCGCTCGGCATCTGCCTGCGGCTGCGCGGGCTGCTTATGACGCCTGCGCAGGAGCTGCTGCTGGCCGCCGCCGGGCCGCTGGCGAATCTTTTGGCCTGCGCGGCGGCGCTTGCCTTTATGCAGTGGGCAGGGTACAGCTGCGGCGGCTACTGGTTCGCCTGCTGCAATCTGCTGGTGGGCGGCAGCAGCCTGTTGCCCCTGCCCGGGCTGGACGGGTGGCATGTTGCGGCGTGTCTGTTGCATTTTCTGCGAAAATAAGATACAATCAAATATATACCTTTAGGCAACACCGCACAATTCCCGCCTGACGGCTTAAGCACCGCTCCGGCGGATCTCCGCGCCAAGAGCCGCCGCAAGCGGCGGTTGCGCTCCGAAGCGCCTCGCTGCGGCTCGGTGTGCGGCACGGCATCTGCGTTGCCAAAATGCTCGATAAGACATCCAGTATTATCTGCGCTTTTGGCTTAGCAGCTGCCGCACCTCGCTCGCCGTATCGGCACTTAGAATTATGCGGTATTGCCTTTACAATAAACAGCGGCCCCGACGGGGCGGCGAAAATAACACGGTAAGGATGGTTCACCAAAATGGCGGAATTTTCCCCAAAATTTAAAGAGGCCCTGAGTCTGGTACAAAAGCCGGGCCGTTACACGGGCGGCGAGCCGGGCTGCATCTACAAGGATAAATCCAAGGTGGATGTGCGCATGGCGTTCTGCTTTCCGGATACCTATGAGATCGGCATGTCCTTTCTGGGCGAGAAGATCCTGTACGATATTCTGAACCGCCACGAAAACTGGTGGTGTGAGCGCGCCTTTATGCCATGGACGGACATGAAGGTCCAGATGGAGCGGCTGGACACTCCGCCTGTACTGCCTTGAAAGCAAGGACCCGCTGACGGATTTTGACATTGTCGGCTTCTCTCTTGAATATGAGCTGTGCTATACGAATGTTCTGGCAATGCTGCGTCTGTCGGGCATTCCGCTGCGGGCCGCCGACCGTGATGAGCGGTGGCCGCTCATCATCGCGGGCGGCCCCTGTGTATGCAACGCCGAGCCGATGGCGGACTTCTTTGATGTCATGCAGCTTGGCGAGGGCGAGCAGATGCTGCAGGACATCTGTGCAGCCGTTGAGCAGGGCAAAAAGCGGGGCTGGGATAAAGAACAGCTGCTGTTGGAGCTGGCAAAGATCCCCGGCGTCTATGTGCCGTCCTTCTACGATGTGACCTACAAGGCGGATGGCCGCATCGAGGCTGTCACGCCCAACCGCCCCGGCGTGCCGCCGCGCGTGACAAAGGCCATCGTGCAGGATATGGACAGCTTTACCCCGCCGGAAAACTTCGTGGTGCCGCTTGTGGGCGCGGTGCAGGATCGCGCCTGTGTCGAGGTGCTGCGCGGCTGCGTCCGCGGCTGCCGCTTCTGTCAGGCGGGCCAGCTCTACCGTCCCTTCCGGGAGCGCAGCCCCAAGCTTATCAGCGACAGTGCACGGATGCTCTGCCGCAACACCGGCTATGATGAACTGAGCCTTTCCAGTCTTTCGACCTCCGACCACTCCCGGCTGGAGGATATTCTTGACAACCTCAACTCATGGGCGGAGTCCGACCATGTAAGTCTTTCGCTGCCCAGCCTGCGTGTGGACAACTTCTCGCAGTCCCTTGTGGAAAAGACCACCAAGGTCCGCAAGAGCGGCCTGACCTTTGCTGCCGAGGCCGGCACCCAGCGCCTGCGCGATGTCATCAATAAGAATGTCACATGGGAGCAGATCGAGCGCGGCTGCCGCATCGCCTTCTCTGAAGGGTACACCTCGGTCAAGCTTTACTTTATGATGGGTCTGCCCACCGAAACGATGGACGACATCAAGGGAATTGCCGACACCGCCCAGCAGGTGGTGGATCTGTTCTATAAGATCCCCGACCGCCCGAAGGGCAAGGGTGTTCAGGTCACGATCAGTGTGGCCTGCTTTGTGCCCAAGCCCGACACGCCGTTCCAGTTCTGCGCGCAGGACCGCCGCGAGTCCCTGCAGGAAAAGCAGAAATACCTGCTCAGCTGCGTACATTCCCGCAAGATCAAGGTCAACTACCACGACAGCACCACCAGCGTGCTGGAGGGCGTGTTTGCCAAGGGTGACCGCCGTCTGGGCCGTGTGATCAAGACTGCATTTGAGAACGGCTCCTTCTTTGACACATGGGAGGAGTATTTCAACTACGACCGCTGGATCGAGGCGTTCAAAAGCTGCGGCATTGACCCTGATTTTTACAACTACCGCACCCTCGGTCTGGACGAGGTCACGCCCTGGGATCATCTCGATGTGGGTGTGACGAAGGCCCATCTGGTGCGTGAGTACAACAAGGCGCTGGAGGCCAAAACCACCCAGCCCTGCAACCGCCAGTGCAGCGCCTGCGGTGCCAACAAGCTGATCGGAGGATCGTGCTTTGACTACAGTAAGAATCTTTTTTGAAAAGTGCGGTGAGGCCGCCTACATTTCGCTGCTGGATCTGCAGCGCGTATTCCATCGGATGCTTAAAATGAGCAGCCTGCCGGTGTACTATACGCAGGGGTTCAACCCGCATATCTACCTTTCCTTTTCCTGCCCGCTGTCTCTGGGGCAGGAGAGCCTCTGCGAGAGCTGTGAGGTCAAGACGGAGCAGGAGAGCATCGAACCGCAGCGCTGGATCGATGCCCTGCAGCCGCTGATGCCGCGCGGCATCGTCATCACAAAGATCGCCCCAGCTAAGGAAAAGGTCGGCGAGATCGAGACCGCCGCCTATGAGATCACCATGCCGGCAAGCAGTGCCATTGCGCTGGATGCCTACAACAATGCAGAGCATGCCGAGGTCACAAAAAAGACCAAGCGCGGCCAGAAAACGCTCGATTTGAAGGCATACCTCGACCGCATTGCCTATACGGTCGAGGGCGATACGCTGCATTTTACGGCCGTGCTGCCCTGCGGCTCCGGCGAGGCACTGAACCTGAACCCGGCGCTGCTGACCGACTTCCTGCGCGAGCAGGGCGCTGCCCCTGTCTGGCAGTGCCGCGTGGTGAGGACGCACCTTTATAATAAGGCGGGCAAAGACTTCGAGTAAGAAAAGCCTTCCCCCGCGGGGAAAGGCAAAAAGCAAAAAATCTTCGATTTTCTGTTAAAACCCCTTGCCAAACGCCCGGTACAATGCTATAATACTAAAGCGTTAATGCCGCCGAGCCATCGGCGGGATAATGACACATCATTATACAGGCGGTCCTCTGACGAAACATCGTGTATGAACGTCGCAACAAAATGGAGGAATTCATAACATGGACGCAATGAAGCATTTTACCGAGGGTATGATCAAAGAGAACAAGCCCCAGTTCGAAGTCGGCGACACCGTTCGCGTCTCCGTCCGCATCAAGGAAGGCGACAAGGAGCGTATCCAGGCTTTCGAGGGCACCGTTATTGCTAAGAAGCATGGCGGCATCGCTGAGACCTTCACCGTTCGCCGCACCTCTTACGGTGTCGGTGTTGAGCGTGTGTTCCCGGTCAACAGCCCGTTTGTCGAGAAGGTTGAGGTCGTTCGCCGCGGCAAGGTCCGTCGTGCGAAACTGTTCTACCTGCGCGAGCGCACCGGCAAGGCTGCCAAGGTCAAGGCACGTATCTGAGCATACTGAGAAAAGGGGAGGACGGTTGGCGTTCTCCCTTTTTTCGTATTTTTCCAAAAGGTGGGATAAGACATGGGTGCAGCATTCAAGGCGCGCTACCGCCGCAACAAGGAAACACTGGAATGGTATGACGCCCTAGCCATGGCTGTGGCGATCATTGCACTGGTGTTTACCTTCGGTGTGCGCATCGTGAAGGTCGATGGACACTCGATGGATCACACGCTCTCCGATGGAGAGCGCATCCTTATCAATCTGCTCAAGGCGCCGGACTACGGCGATATTGTCGTGGTGGACGGCTATACCGACTACGGCAAGCCGCTGGTCAAGCGGGTCATAGGCATGGGCGGGGATACCATCGACATCGACTTTGAGGCCGGCATCGTCTACCGCAACGGTGTTGTACTCGAGGAGCCATACACCGCCGAACCCACCTATTTGTTTGAAAGCGTGGAATTTCCCATTACGGTGCCGGACGGCTGCCTGTTTTTGATGGGGGATAACCGCAATAACTCCACCGACAGCCGCGATGTCAGCGTAGGCTGCGTGGATGAACGCGATATTATGGGCGCAGCCGTGCTGCGCGTACTGCCCTTTGGCAAGATAGGAGCGGCCGAATGAGCCAGAGCGACATTATCAACAGCCGCCAGATCCAGTGGTTCCCCGGGCACATGACAAAGACCCTGCGCCTGATGGAAAAGGAGATCCGCAATGTAGACTGTGTTCTGCAGATCCTTGATGCGCGCATCCCGCTTTCCAGCCTGAACCCCGAGATCGAGCGCATTACCGCGGGCAAACCGCATCTGTATGTACTGAACAAGGCCGATCTGGCTGACCCCGAGATCACCAAGCAGTGGCTGGCCTACTTTACGAGTGCTGGCGCCGGCTGCATTGCGATGGACTCGAAGCAGCGCGGCCGTGCTACAGCCACCAAAAGTTTGATCGAAAAAGAACTTTCCGCCCTGATGGAGCGCCGCCGCAACCGCGGTATGGTCGGCGCGGCCATCCGTGTCATGATCGTGGGCATCCCCAATGTGGGCAAGTCCACCTTCATCAACTCCTTTGCGGGCACGACCCGCGCCAAGGCTGCCAATAAGCCCGGCGTCACCCGCGGCAAGCAGTGGATCAGTGTCGGCAATTTTGACCTGATGGATATGCCCGGCGTGCTGTGGAAAAAATTCGACTCGCTGGAAACGGCATCGAATCTGGCGTTCATCGGCTCTATCCGCGATGATATTCTGGATATTGAGGAGCTGGCCTGCGGCCTGCTTTCCAGCGTGCGGGGCATCTATCCCGCCCAGCTGCTGGCCCGGTATAAGTTGGAGGAGTCGGCGCTTGCGCTGCCGCCCTACGACCTTTTGCAGGCCATCGGCGCCAAGCGCGGTATGCTGATCTCCGGCGGCGAGGTCGATACCGAGCGTGCAGCCAAGATGCTGGTAGGGGAATTCCGCGCCAGCAAATGGGGGAGGCTCTCGCTGGAGCGCCCGCCGCAGCGCGCGGTACAGGAAGAACGGGAAGAGGTGACGGACGATGCCCCGCAGGACGACTGGGACGACGAGCAGTAACGAGGCGCTTTACGCCTTTGACGCCGCAAAGCGTGCCGAGCATGGTGTGGTCTGCGGCGTGGACGAGGCAGGGCGCGGCCCGCTGTGCGGCCCTGTCTGCTGTGCGGCGGTCATCCTGAACCCCGATGATCCCATCGAGGGAGTCAACGACTCCAAGAAGCTGACCGAAAAGCGCCGTGATGCACTGTTTGAGGAAATTACAAATCGTGCGCTTGCATACAAAATTGTCTTTATCACACCGCAGGAAATTGATGAACGCAATATCCTGTGGGCTACCATGGACGGCATGGCGCAGGCTGTGGCCGGGTTGGAAATAACGCCCGATTATGTGCTGATCGACGGCAACCGCTGCCGCCGGGGCTGATACAGCCCGCCGAAGCTGTGGTCAAGGGGGACGCCAACAGCGCCTCCATCGCGGCGGCCTCCATTTTGGCCAAGGTCAGCCGTGACCGCTATATGCTGGAGCTGGACAAGCAATATCCCCAGTACCAGCTGGCTAAGCACAAGGGCTATCCCACAAAGCTGCACTATGAGCTGATCGCGCAGTACGGCATCCAGCCGTTCTACCGACGCAGCTTCCTGAAAAAACAGGGCTACTGGCATGACTGATACAGTCGGTCATAAGGGCGAGGCCATTGCCGCCAAATACTATCAGCAGCGCGGCTGGCTGCTGCTGAACCATAATTACCGCACCCGCATGGGGGAAATCGACCTTATTTTATATAAGGAAAACACGCTGGTGTTTGCCGAGGTCAAGACCCGCGCAGGAACCATGCTGGACCGCCCGGCGGCTGCGGTGGATGCCCGCAAGCAGCAGCGGCTGATTTTGGTTGCACAACAGTATTTGCAGCGAAGCCCCTATGGGGAGGCTGACATTCGTTTTGATGTGGTGGAGGTCACGCCCGCAGGCAGAGGCTGGCAGGTGCATTGTATTCCCGGCGCATTTGAGTGCTGAGAAACACTGGCGTCAACGCATGAAATGCAGGGGCGACCATTGGTCGCCCGCGGAACCCAGCAGTAAGGCCGATGACGAGCATCGCCCCCGCAACCCGTAGGGGCGGATTCCATATCCGCCCGCATCAGCGCCCCACACAACGGTATAGCGCCAACAAGGCTTATACACATAGAGGAAGAGAATAAGAGAAAGGGTGTACAGTATGCAGTATTTTAGTCACCAGAGATTCCGAACTCCGCGTTTCCGCACAGGAGGCGATTGTCCGTGGTCTGGCACCGCAGAGCGGTCTGTTTGTACCGGAATCTTTCCCGAAGGCCGATCTGGAGGGGCTGGAAAAACCTTTCCTATCCGGAACTGGCCGAGAAGGTGCTGGCGGGCTTTCTGACCGATTACAGCGCTGACTTCCTGCACAATGCCACCGCCGCCACCTACGGCGCAGCCTTTGATGGCAAGGCGGGCCGCACGGTCAAGGTCCGTGAGGGCCTCTATTCCCTTGAGCTGTGGCACGGTCCCACCTGCGCCTTCAAGGACTACGCCCTGCAGCTGATGCCGAAGCTGCTGGTGGAAGCCAAGAAGATGCTGGGCCGCACCGAGACCACCCGCATCCTTGTGGCAACCTCCGGCGATACCGGCAAGGCTGCACTGGCCGGCTATGCTGATCTGGATGGCATCGAGATCGAGGTGTTCTACCCGAACGACGGCACCAGCGAGATCCAGCATCTGCAGATGGCCACCCAAAAAGGCGGCAATGTGCAGGTCTACGCTGTGCAGGGCAACTTTGACGATGCCCAGACCGGCGTCAAGAAGGTCTTTGCCGATGCAGCTGTGGCCGCCGAGCTGGAGAAGCGCGGCATCCGCCTGTCCAGCGCGAACTCGATCAACTGGGGTCGCCTTGTGCCGCAGATCGTCTACTATTTCTACGCCTACTTCCGTCTGGTGGAGCAGGGCGCAGTGGCATGGGGCAAGCCCGTGGACTTCTGTGTGCCGACCGGCAACTTTGGCGATATTCTGGCTGGTTACTATGCCAAGCAGATGGGCCTGCCCGTGGGCAAGCTGGTCTGTGCCTCCAACAAGAACAATGTCCTGACCGATTTCCTGACGACCGGCACCTACGATGCCCGCCGTACCTTCTATAAGACGACCTCCCCGTCGATGGACATCCTGATCTCCTCGAACCTCGAGCGTCTGCTCTGCCATGTCAGCGGCAGCAGTGAAAAGGTTGCGGGCTGGATGCAGGAGCTGAATACGACCGGCAAGTACACGGTGGATGCCGAGACGCTGGAAAAGATCCGGGAGACCTTCGCTGCAGGCTATGCCGATGACGCCGAGGGAGCCGCTGAAATCAAGGCTCGCTTTGATGAGGATCACTATCTCTGTGATACGCACACCGCCGTGGCTTTCCGTGTGGCTGAGACCGTGCGCACCGAGGCACCGATGGTGGTGCTGTCCACCGCCAGCCCCTTCAAATTCCCGCGCGATGTGCTGGCGGCCTTGGGGCAGCAGGCCCCGGTCAGTGATTTCGCTGCCATGGCTGCGCTGACCGCCAAAACCGGCGCGGAGGCACCGGCCTCCCTGCGCGAGCTGGACAAGCAGGAGGTGCGGTTCAAGACGGTGCTGCAGCCTGCTGAGATCCGCGCCGCGGCCCTGAAATAAGCAACAACAACTAGAAAGTGAGGCTGTATGGCCATCTTTGCAATCGGGGACATGCACCTCTCCCTGGGAACAGACAAGCCGATGGATGTTTTCCCGGGGTGGGAGGGCTACCTGCCCCGACTGGAAGCCAACTGGCGCAAGCTGATAGGCCCGGATGACACGGTCATTCTGGCAGGCGACACCAGCTGGGCCATGAACCTGAACGACACAAAGGCGGATTTTGCCTTTATCCAAAGCCTGCCGGGCCAAAAATGGCTGCTGAAGGGCAACCATGATTACTGGTGGACTACGACCCGTAAGATGGAAACCTTCCTTGCCGCCAATGGCTTTGACACCCTGCATATCCTGCACAACAATGCCTGCATTGTGGACGATACGGCGCTGTGCGGCACCCGCGGCTGGCCGTTTGACGATCTGGCCGCTCAGGGCGAAAAGCTGATGGCCCGCGAGGCCGGCCGCCTGCGGATGAGCTTGCAGGCAGCCGGGGATGCCGCGCAGAGGATCGCATTTCTGCACTATCCGCCCATCTACCCGGGCGCTGCGGCGCAGGAGCTTGTGGATGTGCTGCACGACTTCGGCGTGACCGAATGCTACTACGGTCATCTGCACGGAAAATCCATCCGCTATGCCACGCAGGGGGAGCGGGACGGCATCACCTACCGGCTCATTTCTGCCGATGGTCTGGCGTTCTGCCCGTATAAAATAAGGTGAAAACGCACAAAAGCGTAAAATTGCATGGCTTTTTCGCCCAAAACCTGTTAAAATTTTGAAATAAGGCTGGTATTTTCTCTGCAGGCATGGTATAATAACTTGTATTTTTATGTACATCTATTTTTGGAGGAATTTATAAATGAAACTGATTTCCTGTGAAAAGCTCGAAAAGAGCATGGTCGAACTGCAGTTCTCCATTGACGCGGAGACCTTCAAATCTGCTGTCAATACCGCTTTCAAGCGTGAGGGCAAGAAGTACGCCATCCCCGGCTTCCGCAAGGGCAAGGCTCCCAAGGCCATGATCGAGAAGATGTATGGCAAGGACCTGTTCCAGTATGACGCCATCAACGATCTGTTCCCTGAGAACTATGAGGCCGCTGTCAAGGAGGCCGGCATCGAGGTTGTTGGCCGTCCTGAGCCTGAGGTCGTCTCCATGTCCGAGGAAGAGGGCGCTACCCTGAAGGTCAAGGTTGCCGTCAAGCCCGAGGTCGAGCTGGGCGAGTACACCGGTTTAACCGTCAACAAAGATGTCAAGACTGTTGATGAGGCCGATGTTGACGCTGAAATCAAGCGCATGCAGGACCGCAACGGCCGTCTGCTGACCCGTGAGGGCGAGGCCCAGAACGGTGACACCGTGGATATCGACTTTGAGGGCTTTGTTGATGGCGTTGCCTTCGATGGCGGCAAGGCTGAGCACTACTCTCTGGTGCTGGGCAGCGGCTCCTTCATCCCCGGCTTCGAGGAGCAGGTTGTCGGCCACAAGGCCGGCGAGGAGTTTGATGTCAATGTCAAGTTCCCCGAGGAGTATCAGGCTGAGGAGCTGGCCGGCAAGGACGCTACCTTCAAGATCAAGCTGCATGAGGTCAAGTACAAGGAGCTGCCCGAGCTGGACGATGATTTCGCCAAGGACGTCAGCGAGTACGACACCCTCGAGGAGCTGAAGGATTCCATCCGCAAGGGCATCCAGGCCAACCACGAGAAGCAGGCTGAGCAGAGCGTTGAGAACGACCTGATCGATCAGGTCGTGAACGGCATGAAGGCCGACATCCCCGATGCTATGATCGAGAGCCGCATTGAGGAGCTGGTGCAGGACTTCCAGTACCGCATCTCCCAGCAGGGCCTCAAGCTTGAGCAGTACCTGCAGTATATGGGCATGACCATGGATCAGTTCAAGGAGCAGTTCCGTGAGCAGGCCGACAAGCAGGTCAAGATGCGTCTGGCTATGGAGGCCATCGTTGCCAAGGAGTCTATCGAGGCTACCGAGGAGGAGTTCGAGGCTGAGATTAAGCGCATTGCCGATGCTTACCAGATGGAGGCTGACAAGGTCAAGAGCCTGGTCGACGCTGCCGCTGTCAAGAAGGATCTGGCTGTCAACAAGGCCATCGACTTCGTGAAGGAGAAGGCTAACATCGTCCTGGGCGCTGCCGAGGAGAAGAAGCCTGCCAAGAAGACCACCCGCAAGACCACCAAGAAGGCTGCCGCCAAGAAGGACGAGGAGCCGAAGGAAGAGGAGAAGGGCGAGTAATCGCACCTTTCCGTAAACATTGAGTAAAAGGGCCGGTACGGTTGTGCAGCTTTGCCGCCGTATCGGTCCCTTTATCATAAACCCGCTTTTCTGCAAGCTATCAAGGAGGGAAACCTGAATGAGCCTTGTACCTTATGTTGTCGAACAGACTGCGCGCGGTGAGCGCAGCTATGACATCTTCTCCCGCCTGCTGAACGACCGCATCATTGTGCTGAGCGAGGATGTCAACTCATCCTCCGCCAGCGTGATCGTGGCACAGCTGCTCTACCTCGAGGGTCAGGACCCCGAGAAGGACATCTACTTCTATATCAACAGCCCCGGCGGCTCCATCTCTGACGGCATGGCCATCCACGACACGATGAACTACATCAAGTGCGATGTCTCCACCATCTGTGTCGGCATGGCGGCCTCCATGGGCTCTTTCCTGCTGGCCAGCGGTACCAAAGGCAAGCGCTTTGCGCTGCCCAACTCCGAGATCCTGATCCATCAGCCGCTCATCGGCGGGCAGGGTATCTCCGGCCAGGCCACCGATATCAAGATCCACGCTGACCACATCGTGCGCATCCGTGAGCGGATGAACACCCTGCTGAGCGAGTACACCGGCCAGCCGCTGGAGACGATCCAGCGCGACACCGAGCGCGACAACTATATGACCGCGCAGCAGGCAAAGGAGTACGGCCTGATCGACGATATCCTCTATAAACACTGATTCGGGGGAACAACATGGCAAATCAAACGTCCGGTAAGGACGGAAAGGACGCGAGCTTATCTGCAGCTTTGCGGACGCTCCCAAAACGAGGTAGAGCAGCTGGTCATCGGTCCCGGCGTCAATATCTGCAAGGACTGTATCGAAATGTGCTGCAATGTGCTGGAACGCGATGGTGAGCGTCCGGCTCCGCCGCGCGCCGGTATGCCGCCCCGTGACCGCCGCCGTCAGGCCCAGAAGCCCGGCGCGGATTACGGCGCCGATCCGCTCGAGAGCATCCATATCCTGACGCCTGCCGAAATCAAGGCGGGTCTGGATCAGTATGTCATCGGGCAGGATGCCGCCAAGAAGGTGCTGGCTGTCTCGGTCTACAACCACTATAAGCGTATCCTGTCCGGCCAGAACAGCGATGTGGAGCTGCAAAAGTCCAATGTGCTGATGCTGGGTCCCTCCGGCACCGGCAAGACGCTGCTGGCCCAGACACTGGCCAAGATGCTGAATGTGCCGTTCGCCATTGCGGACGCCACCACGCTGACCGAGGCCGGCTATGTGGGCGAGGATGTCGAGAACATCCTGCTCAAGCTGATTCAGGCGGCGGATTTTGACATTCCGCGCGCTGAGATCGGCATCATCTATGTGGATGAGATCGACAAGATCACCCGCAAGAGCGAGAACCCCTCCATCACCCGCGATGTGGGCGGTGAGGGTGTGCAGCAGGCCCTGCTGAAGATCGTGGAGGGTACGGTCAGCAATGTGCCGCCCAACGGCGGCCGCAAGCACCCGCAGCAGGAGTTCATCCAGATCAACACCAAAAATATCCTCTTTATCTGCGGCGGTGCCTTTGACGGGCTGGAAAAGCTCATCCAGAAGCGCACCGACAATGCCTCGCTGGGCTTTGGCAGCCAGCTGCGTACCACGCTCGACAAGGACGAGACCCGCCAGAAGCTGCTGAAAAAGGTCGAGCCGGACGATCTGGTAAAATTCGGCCTTATCCCAGAACTTATCGGCCGTCTGCCGGTCGTGACCGTGCTGGACCCGCTGGACGAGGAGGCGCTGGTTCGCGTGCTGCTTGAGCCGAAGAACAGCATTGTGCGCCAGTACAAGGAGCTGCTGCATCTGGACAATGCTGAGCTGGTCTTTACCGATGCGGCCCTGCACGCCATCGCCAGAAAGACGGTGGAGCGCAAGAGCGGCGCGCGCGGACTGCGCAGCGTTGTCGAGGAACTGCTGATTCCGATCATGTACGACATCCCGTCCGATGCCACCATCACCAAAGTGACGATTGACGCCGACACGGTCGAGGGCGGCCAGCCTCATATCGAGCATGGCGCCATGCGCCCACGCTATAAAAGTTTGACGGAACAGCAATAAAAACGATCTGCACCGGAGCCAATGCGGCCCGGTGCATTTTTGTTCACAAAAATTTTATATAGAAAACACTTGATTTTTCTGTGCAAAGTGGCTATTATATATTTAGCACTCAGAGAGATTGAGTGCTAAAACAAAAATCATCAAAAAGAGAAATCTTTTATAAGGAGGAACTTTCACTATGAAAATCAAACCTCTTGCAGACCGTGTTGTCATTAAAATGGTCGAGGAAGAAGAAACCACCAAGGGCGGCCTGATCCTGTCCGGCTCCGCCAAGGAAAAGCCGCAGGTTGCTGAGGTCGTCGCTGTCGGCCCCGGCGGCAATGTGGATGGCAAGGATGTCGAGATGATCGTCAAGGTCGGCGATAAGGTCCTGACCAGCAAGTATTCCGGCACCGAGGTCAAGGTCGATGGTGAGGAATGCACCATCGTCCGCCAGAGCGACATCCTCGCGGTTGTGGAATAATTTGATTTTTCAGTAATTCTTTCAGATAAAAGGAGAGATCTATTATGGCTAAACAGATCAAGCAGGGCGAGGACGCCCGCAAGGCGCTTTGCGCAGGTATCGACCAGCTGGCCAACACCGTTAAGGTTACCCTCGGCCCCAAGGGCCGCAATGTCGTGCTGAGCAAGAAGTTCGGCAGCCCGCTCATCACCAATGACGGTGTCACCATCGCCAAGGAGATCGAGCTGAAGGACGAGTTCGAGAACATGGGCGCACAGCTCGTTCGCGAGGTCGCCACCAAGACCAACGATGCTGCCGGTGACGGCACCACCACCGCCACCGTGCTGGCACAGGCTTTCGTCAATGAGGGCATGAAGAATGTCACCGCCGGTGCCAACCCCATGGACATCAAGCGCGGCATGCAGAAGGCCGTTGCCGCTGCTGTCGATGCTGTCAAGCAGCACAGCCAGAAGGTCAACGGCAGCAAGGACATTGCCCGTGTCGGCACTGTTTCTGCCGGTGATGCTGAGATCGGCCAGCTGATTGCTGACGCGATGGAGAAGGTCACGGCCGATGGCGTTATCACCATCGAGGAGAACAAAACCACTGCCGAGACCTACACCGAGGTCGTTGAGGGCATGCAGTTTGACCGCGGCTATGTGACCCCTTACATGGTCACCGACACCGAGAAGATGGAGACCGTCTATGACGACTGCTCCGTCCTGATCACCGACAAGAAGATCAGCGTCTTCCAGGATGTGGTTCCCCTGCTCGAGCAGGTCATCCAGTCCGGCCGCAAGCTGCTGATCATCGCTGAGGATGTCGAGGGCGATGCCCTGTCCAACCTCATCATCAACCGTCTGCGCGGCGGCCTGAATGTTGTTGCCGTTAAGGCCCCCGGCTTCGGCGATCGCCGCAAGGAGATGCTGCAGGATATTGCTACCCTGACCGGCGGCACTGTCATCAGCAGCGACCTCGGCTATGAGCTGAAGGATGCTACTATGCAGCTGCTGGGCAGCGCCCGTCAGGTCAAGGTCACCAAGGAGAACACCACCATTGTCGGCGGTGCCGGTGACAAGCAGGCCATTGCTGACCGCGTGGCTCAGATCCGCAGCCAGATCGCAACGGCAACCTCTGACTTTGACCGTGAGAAGCTGCAGGAGCGTCTGGCCAAGATGGCCGGCGGTGTTGCCGTCATCAAGGTCGGTGCTGCTACCGAGGTCGAGATGAAGGACAAGAAGCTCCGCATCGAGGATGCTCTGAACGCGACCAAGGCCGCTGTAGAGGAAGGCATCGTTGCCGGCGGCGGCACAGCTACCATCAATGCTATTCCGGCTGTCGATAAGCTGGTTGGCGAGCTGGAGGGCGACGAGCGCACCGGCGCCAAGATCGTCCGCAAGGCTCTGGAGGCTCCTCTGCGCCAGATCGCTGCCAATGCCGGTCTGGAGGGCAGCGTTGTTATCGACAACATCCTGAAGGCCAACAAGCCCAACTACGGCTTTGATGCCCAGAAGGAAGAGTATGTTGAGGATATGATCGAGGCCGGTATCGTTGACCCGACCAAGGTCACCCGTTCCGCTCTGGAGAACGCTGCCAGCGTTGCTGCGATGGTTCTGACCACCGAGAGTCTCGTTGCCGATCTGCCCGAGCCGCCGGCTCCGGCTGCCCCGGCCCCTGACATGGGCGGTATGTACTAATTCGGTACACCCAAAAGCAACTACAAGGTCGAAGTCTTGGCGACAAGGCTTCGGCCTTTTTGTATAAGGCGCTGCGGCCATAGACCTGCGGCGGGAAAGCGTGCTATAATAAAGGTACGGCCGCATGACGCCGACTGCTTATACAGCAGTTGCGCAATGGTGCGGCAGTAATAAGCAAAAACAGCGGGGGAGCCGCCATGAAAAATACGCAAAATATATGGCGCTGGCCGTGACGCTGGCTCTGCTGGGACTGATTTTCTACTTTTCTGCCCAGCCGGGGGCGGTTTCCTACAAAGTCAGCGAGACTGTGATGAACACAGTTCAATCCGGTAAAGCAAAGGCCATCACGCCGCAATGGTTCAGCACCACCAACCTCAATGTCAATGTTCGCAAATGGGCACATGTTTATATCTACTGCGCGCTGGGGGTCAGCATGGCGGTGACGGTGCATCTGTGGACGGTCAGCCTTGCCCTGTGGCAGAGGGCGCTGCTGTCTGCGGCACTGTGTATGCTGTGTGCCGCCGGGGACGAGCTGCACCAGTTCTTTGTCCCGGGCCGTGCCATGCTGCTGAGCGATGTCGGCATAGATGCAATGGGCTTTCTGCCCTGCATCGCGGCGGTCTTTCTCTGCATCCGGGTGTATCGTGGCTGCCGGAAGTGAGCATACTCTCCTTGGGGTGATGCTATGTCTTTGCGCCGCTTTTACGGCCTGTGTGCAGTGCTTGTGCTGCTGGCGGGTATTGTGCTGTGCCGAACCTACTGGGTGGGGCAGCAGACGGCCTATGCGGCCAACGCGGGCGGGCAGACCGTCCAGACGGTGGCGCTGCCGCGCGCGCGGGGGGATTTTTATGACAGGAGCGGCCGCAGGCTGACCGGCACGGCGCAGCGCTATTATGCGCTCTGCATGCCCGGTGAGGCAGGCTACACCGCACTGTTTCCCTATGTCTCCTATGAGGCGCAGGGCCTTTTGTATGAGCGGCGCAATCTTTCGACTCCGTTTTTGGTACAGACCGACCGGGAACTGACAGGGCAGGGTATACCTACCTGCACGGTGCCGGAGCATTTCACCGGCACGACTGCAGCCCATCTGGCTGGGGTATCTTGACGGGGAAGGCCGCGGTGTTGCCGGACTGGAGCGTGCCTATGACGACCTGCTGGCGGCCTGCGGCGATAAGCGCAGCATCACCTGCATCATGACGGCGCGGGGGCGTCTGCTGGCAGACACAGCCCCTGCCGTCACGGTTGAGGAGACCGGTACGGGGCAGGGGGTACAGCTGACACTGGATGCCGATCTGCAGCGCGCCTGCGAGGCGCTAGCGGCACAGGTCATGCCGCGCGGGTGCATTCTGGTTATGGACACAGCTACAGGTGAGGTGCTGGCCAGCGTAAGTATGCCGACCTTTGACCCGCGAAATATTGCAGCCAGCATCCGCGCAGATGACACCTCCCTTATCAACCGACCGCTGCGCGCCTTCAGCGCGGGCTCGGTATTCAAGGTCGTGCTGGCTGCCGCTGCCTATGAGAGCGGGCTGGACTGGTATACCCACGACTGTACCGGCGAGGTGGAGCTGGCCGGGCAGACCTACCGCTGCGCGCAGGGCCGTGCGCACGGCAAGGTAAATCTGCGCGGTGCGTTGGAGCAGAGCTGCAACACCTATTTTATTGAACTGGGGCAGCTGCTGGGGGCTGCGCGCATCTTGTCAACGGCGGAACGATTCGGCTTCGGCACAGCGGTACAGCTTGCCCCGAGCCTGCGGAGCGCGGCGGGTACACTGCCCGATGCGCAGACCCTTGCAAATGACGGACAGCTGGCAAGCTTCAGCTTCGGGCAGGGGGCGCTGACCGTGACGCCGCTGCAGATCACGGCCATGATGAACACCGTGGCCAATGGCGGGGTGTACCGCGCACCGGCATTTGTGAAAGGCATTGCCGATTCGACCGGGGCAGTTGCAGCGCCGTTGGAACCGTCCGCGCCGCGCACGGTTTGTGATGAAAAAACGGCAAAGATCCTGCGCAGTATGCTTGTGTCGGTGGTGACGGAAGGCATCGGTGCTGAAGCCCGGCCCGCTGCAGGCATGGCGGGTGGCAAGACCGGCACGGCGCAGACCGGCCAATATGATGAAAACGGAGAGGAACTGCTGAACTACTGGTTCAGCGGCTTCTACCCGGCACAGGCACCCAGCTATACTGTAACGGTGCTGCAGGACGGCATATTGAAGCCCGAGCTGTCAAGCGCAGCAATTTTTGAGAAGATCACCGAGATACTGCATGTCTGGGATGCAGCCCTGTAAAAGACGGCAGAATAGGATTTTCGGCTTTCATTTTACCGCAGGGTATTGCACTTTTGCCTTAAAAAAGATACAATAATAACTATCTATAGATCGTAACGAATCCATGCTGAAAGGGACAGGCCAATGCAGCATATCTTTATCATAAATCCTACGGCGGGCAAAGTGGATGCCAGTGTGGCGCTGATTCCCCAGATCCATGCCGCCGCCAGCCGCGCTGGTATACACCCCACCATTGAGGTGACCCGCCGCGCCGGACAGGCGCGGGACCTTGCCGCAAAATATGCGGCCTCCGGGCAGGAGGTTTTCCTCTATGCCTGCGGCGGCGACGGTACGCTGAACGAGGTTTTGCAGGGGGCTGCCGGCTATGACAATGCGGCGGTGGGCTGCGTCCCCTGCGGCAGCGGCAACGATTATGTGCGCAACTTCGGCACGCAGGCGCAGTTCCTTGATCTGGATGCCCAGCTGGCGGCGCGCCCCTTTACGGTGGATATGATCCGCACGCATCAGGGCTGTGGCATTGACATCTACGCCGCGGGCATTGACGCTCAGGTGGCCAACGGCATCCCTAAATGGAGACGGGTGCCGCTGTGCGGAGGCACTACGGCCTACACACTGTCGATCCTTGAGGCGGTGTGCAGCACCTTCCGCCATCGTCTGCGCATCACGGCAGATGACCGGCAGATGGAGGATGTCTACATGATGTTGGCAATCTGCAACGGCCAGCAGTACGGCGGCGGCTACTGTGCCGCACCCCACGCCAGCATGACGGACGGTCTGCTGGATGTCATCCTTCTCAAGCCTGTGCCGCGCTTGAAGCTGCCCGGGCTGCTGGGTGCTTATAAAAAGGGAGAGCATCTGTTGGAGGACGATGCCGTGGCGGAAAAATTCAAGCCCTACATGACCTTTTTCCGCACAAGCCAAATTGATATAGAGGTGCTGGACGGCAACCCGCTCATCACAACACTGGATGGCGAATGCTCGCCCCAGATGCACATGCATGCGGAAGCGGTGCGCAGTGCGGCGCACATTCTGCTGCCGCCGAGCTGGCCGCCAATGCAAACGAGACGCCTGTTCTGCAGGCTATGGGAGAGTAAGCAATGTCTAGAAAAAGTCAAAATCAAGATCGCCCGCAATGTGGTGCATCTTCCGGCCATCGCCCTGCGCGGGCTGGTGGTGTTCCCCAACAATGTGGTCCATTTTGAGGTGGGCCGTACCAAGTCCATCGCAGCGATCGAGGCTGCCATGCACAATAACAGCAGCGTATTCCTTGTGGCCCAGCGCGAGATGGATGTCGAGGAGCCTGCACTGCGGGACCTGTACGGCTACGGCGTGATTGCGGAGATCAAGCAGGTGCTGCGCGTCTCCGAGGATATCGTAAAGGTGCTGGTCGAGGGCAAGACCCGCGCGCGCCTGCTGGAGCTGGACAGCGCGGATAAATATCTGCAGGCCACGGTGCGCCCGGTGCCGGTGCGCGGCATTGCCGCCGACAAGCGCACGCAGGTCGAGGCGCTGGTCCGCAGTCTGAAGGACTGCTTTGAGGAGTACCTCTCCTACAGCCCGCAGATCTCCAAGGATGTTGTCTATAACATTATCTCATCGGATTCGCCGCTCTACCTCAGCGAGTATATGCCCGCCAATCTGCTGCTCAAGTATGAGGACAAGCAGGTCATTCTGAACGAGTCCACGCTGCTGGGCCGTCTGGAAAAGCTGCTGACCCTGCTGCGGCAGGAGTGTCAGGTTCTTGAGATCGAGCGCGACTTGGACGACAAGGTCAATGCCCAGATGGACAAGGGCCAGCGGGAATACTACCTGCGTGAGCAGATGCACATTATCAGCGAGGAGCTGGGCGATTCCGAGGATACCCGCGCCGAGGCCGATACATACCGTGAGAAGATCCGGGCGCTGGCGCTGGATGAGGAATCCACTGAGAAGCTGCTCAAGGAGTGTGACCGTCTGGCCCGTATGCAGGGGAGCAGCGCCGAGAGCGGCGTGATCCGCAGCTATCTGGACGCCTGCCTTGCCCTGCCGTGGCATACCGCGACCGAGGATGACCTTGATCAGGCCCATGCCCGCAAGGTGCTGGATCGTGAGCATTACGGCCTGCAGAAGGTCAAGGAGCGTATTCTGGAGCTGCTGGCCGTGCGCAAGCTGAATCGGGATGTCAAGGGACAGATCATCTGCCTTGTCGGCCCTCCGGGTGTCGGCAAGACGAGTATCGCACATTCCATCGCCGAGTGCATGAACCGAAAGTTCGCCCGCATGAGTCTGGGCGGTGTCCATGATGAGGCTGAGATCCGCGGCCACCGCCGCACCTATATCGGCGCGATGCCCGGGCGCATCATCAGCGCCATCACGACCGCAAAGTCGACGAACCCGGTCATTCTGCTGGACGAGATCGACAAGTTGGCAGGCGATTACAAAGGCGACCCCTCCAGCGCACTGCTGGAGGTGCTGGACCCCGAGCAGAACCGCACCTTCAAGGACAACTATCTGGATATCCCGTTCGATCTGAGCGAGGTGCTGTTTATCACGACGGCCAACGATGCCTCGACCATCCCCGGCCCGCTCTATGACCGTATGGATGTGATCGAGCTGCCCAGCTATACCCGCACTGAGAAGTTTAACATTGCCAAGCGCCACCTGCTGCCCAAGCAGCTGAAAAACAACGGCCTTGACGGCCGCGTGACCCTGACGGCCAGCGCACTGTACGCCATCATTGACGGCTACACCCGCGAGGCCGGTGTGCGCAATCTCGAGCGCACCATCACGGCAGTGCTGCGCAAATGCGCCCAGAAGGTCGCCGCCGGGGAGGAGGAAAAGATCAGCGTCTCCGCCGCCTCGGTCAAGGCGCTGCTCGGCCCCGAAAAGGTCAAGCCGACCTTTATCTCCCGCAGGGATGCCGTCGGCATCGCCAACGGTCTGGCATGGACCAGCGTCGGGGGTGAGATGCTGCCCGTGGAGGTGGCTGTCATCCCGAGCGGCACCGGCAAGATCGAGATCACCGGCAGTCTGGGCGATGTCATGAAAGAGAGCGCCCAACTGGCCGTGACCTACGCCCGTGTCCATGCCGAGGAATATGGTATCGCGGCGGATAAATTTAAAACACTGACCTGCATATCCACGCCCCGGAAGGCGCTGTCCCCAAGGACGGCCCCTCTGCCGGCGTTACGCTGACCACGGCATTGATCTCGGCACTGTCCGGCATCCCCGTGAACCACGATCTGGCCATGACCGGTGAGATCACGCTGCACGGGAATGTGCTGCCCATCGGCGGCCTGAAGGAAAAGAGCATGGCTGCCTTCCGCGAGGGCATCTCCACCGTGCTGATCCCCAAGGACAACGAGAACGACCTGTATGAGGTGGATGCCGAGGTGAAGGAGAAGGTTCATTTTATCCCGGTCGGCAGCCTGTCCGAGGTGCTCAAGCATGCGCTGGTGCGCCCCGGCCGCACCCATGCCCGGGCTGCCCGCAGCGTGCCGCAGGCAACCTCCCTCATTGCCAATGAAAAGCCCGCAGACGCCCACAAGGAGCCTGCTGCGGTGATGTAAAACGCGGCCCTGTATACATTTTATAATAAAGGAACACCCATGAACTATAATAACAGCGAGTTTCTCGCGTCCTACGGCCTGTCCCGTCAGCTGCCGGTCAGCGACCGGCCGGAGATTGTTTTCTCCGGCCGCTCCAATGTGGGCAAGTCGAGCCTTATCAACAAGCTCTGCAACCGCAAAAAGCTCGCCCGCGTCAGTGCTACGCCGGGTAAAACGGCCACCATCAACTTCTACCGCGTGGATACCGCCTATCTTGTGGACCTGCCCGGCTACGGCTACGCCAAGGTCTCCAATGTGGAGCGTGAGCGGTGGGATGATCTGATCAACAGCTATTTTGAGGCGGATCGCTCAGTCTGCCTGCTGGTTCAGCTGCTGGACAGCCGCCATGCCCCGAGCGCGGACGATCTGCAGATGCTGGAATACCTGCACTACCACCGCATCCCGTTTGTGGCCGCGCTGACCAAGGGCGACAAGCTGAAAAAGAGCGAGATGGCCGCCCGCAAAGAAGAATTTGAAAAGATCTGCGCGCCCTACGGCTGCCGGGCTGTTGTGCTGACCAGCGCTGAGAACGGCTTGGGCTGTGACGAGCTGCGCGCCCTGCTGGAAGCCAGCATGGCCGGGGAGTGAGCCATGGCCTACAATGAGTTTGCCTATTTTTACGATGAGTTCAACGGCGAGGCCGACTACGATGCGCTCTACCGCTACATCACGGCAGAGCTGCAGGCTCACGGCATCCGGGACGGCATTCTGGCCGACCTTGGCTGCGGCACCGGGGATCTGACGCTGAT